>Ga0181522_10002415_pt1 | contig 10688 bp, 8 predicted proteins | sample PEATcosm2014_Bin_27_FD_121103 | JGI IMG/M metagenome (GOLD analysis project Ga0181522, IMG submission 121103) | Peatland microbial communities from MTU Mesocosm Facility, Houghton, MI, USA - PEATcosm2014_Bin05_10_metaG | ecosystem: Environmental > Terrestrial > Soil > Wetlands > Peat | place...
CCACTCGTGGCGAAAATAACCCTCCCGCCGCGCCTGGGTCTGGGCCGAGATCACCGGCAGGAACAGCGCGCAATCGCGGATCTGCTGGCGGATCTTCGCCGCCCACTCGTCCCCGCCGCGCAGCTCGCTCTGGTCGAACCAGACCTCGAGCCCGAACGCCCGCAAGGCGTCCGCGATGCGCCGTGCGGCGTCCGTGTCCTCGCGCGCGTAGCTCAAAAACACGGCGCGCGGGCGGGCTGCAGTCGTATTCGCGTCGGCCGGCATCGGTGGAGGAATCAATGCCGGCCCAGCTTACGCCTTGCCAGTCCAAACCCGGGATGGCACGGGTTGGTGCCAATCTGATGCGTTCTGCGATGCCTGCCTCTCCCAGCCAGCTGCCGCAGTTTCACGTCGTCGGCTTCACCGGGCACCGCCAACTCGCCGACTGGGACAAGGCCCGCGCCTGCGTCGCCGAGGCGCTGGCCGGCCTCCACCGGGAAGCCCCGGGCGAATGGATCGGGGTTTCCTCCTCCGCCGCCGGCAGCGACCTCGTGTTCGCCCAGACAATCCTGGGCGCCGGCCAGGCCTGGCAGGCCATCCTGCCGCTGCCCCCGGCCGAATTTCAAAAGGACTTCGCCCCGGGCGAGTGGCAGGCGGCCGAGGCCTTGCTGGCCCGGGCGGAGACCGTGCGGGTGATGGCCACCGGCGGAGCCCGCGAGGAAGCCTACCTCGACTGCGGCATCGAAACCGTCAACACCTGCGATGTACTCCTCTCCCTCTGGGACGGCGAACCGGCCCGCGGGCGCGGCGGCACCGCGGAGGTGGTCGCCTACGCCCGCGAGCTGGGCCGGCCGCTGATCGTGATCGATCCCGAGACGGGCGAGGCGCGCCGGGAGAACTTCGAGCATTTCAAGGCGCGGGACGCGGAGCTGGCATTTCTCAACACGCTCCCCGAGGCCGGGGCGCCCGGCGCCGGCGAGCCGGCAGACTTCCGCGACCGCGTGGAGCTTTTTCAACGCAAGGCGGACGTGGCCGCGAGCCGCGGGGCGCCGCAATTCCGCGTGCTGACCGTGTCCACCGTGCTGCTCCATGTGGCCGCGACGGTGATCGCGGCGGCGGGGCTGGCCTTCGACTGGCACCCGGTGGTGCTGCCCTGGGCCAAGCTGCTCTGCCTGCTCGGCGCGCTCGGCGCGGCCCTGGCGATCCGCCACTTTCGCGCCCAGCACACCTGGGTGCGCTGCCGCCTCGCCGCGGAGATCGGCCGCGCCGCGCTCGCCACCTGGGGCATGCCGCGCCGCACGGCGCTGTTCCAGGACCTGGACCTGCCGGAAATCCGGCAGCTCGTCCGCACCCTGCACGTACTGCACGGCCGCGGGGCGCCGGAGAAGCGCGCCAACCTCGACACGTTCCGCCAGCACTACCGCACGCGGCGGATCGACGACCAGCTCGCCTATTACCGCCGGCGCCTGAACCACGCGGCGCCGCAGCTGCGGCGGCTGCGCCTGGGCTTCTGGGTGAGCACCGTCCTTGCCATCCTCGCCACCGCGTTCTACGCCGCGCACGACACCTTCCCGACCGGTCCGGTCAGCCCGTGGGTCGAGGACCTCGGGTTTTATTTCCTGCCCATCGTGCTGCCGGTGATCGCCGCCGCGTTCATGTCGCTGATCTCGATCAACGACCTCCACCGCCGCGTGGCGCGCTACCGCGAGATGTGCCACCTGCTGGAGGCGGCCCAGAAGCAGATCGTCGTCACCCACACCTGGCACAGCCTGGAACACCTCGTCCGGCACACCGAGCGGGCCCTGCTGCAGGAGGTGCTCGAGTGGCACACGCTCATGAGCCACCTCGAGTCGCACTAGGCCGGGATCATGCAATCGGAGGTAACCGCGAAACACGCGAAAGGCACGAAATTCGGCCCTTACGCAAGAAACAGGCGGTCTTTTTGGTTCACCAAATGGTGAGTCGATTTCAGGCAAGGAATGGTGTTCTACCTCCGTTCGTACTTTCGTGTATTTGGTGTGTTTCGTGGTGACTCGTTCTGAATGACTCCGGCTAGGACCGGCCTCGACCGCAACCAAACCGTCCACGCCCCCGCCCGGCTCCCGCCGGAGGTTTTGTCACCTAATAGGTGACAAAACCTCCGGGTCGTGCCTTCCTGCGTGACCATGGACTTGCACCCACGCCTGCAATTGCCCGCCCTGCTGATGGATGGTTTGACCGAGGCCGCCCGGGAATCAGCCCGCCAGCTGGCCCGAAGTTATCACCAAGCCACGCGGCGGCGGGTCGGCGCGACCCTCCGGCCCGGGCGCGGCACTCCGCTGTGGAATGCCCTTGCCGCGGAGGTGCGTCCCCTCCTCCGGCGCCGCGGAGAACAAGCCATTCTCGCCCGACTCCTGGGCCTGCCACGGCAACGGGTGCACGAATTCGTCGTCCGCCGCGGCCGCATGCCGGACGCCGAGCGCACCCTGCTCCTCCTGGAGTGGCTGGCCGTGCGCAAACGCACCCTCAAATCCGGGTGACCGGTCCCCGTCGAAACGATCCCGAATCCCCGGCCGTTTGTCACCTATTAGGTGACAAACGGCCGGGGGATTGGGCGGAGCGCGCGCCGCAAACGACTTGGCCCGGCGGCCCAGTCGGTTACGTTGCCGGTCTCCCGTCCCCACCCGCATGAAATTCACCGTCCCTGTTTTTCCGTTCCTCGTCCTCTTTTCCACGCTCGCGCCCGGCCTCCCCGCGGCCGACGCACACGCCAAGGCCGATGGCTTCACCTTCGTGAAGTCGGCCGGCGGCATCTCCGAGTACAAGCTCGACGCCAACCAGCTGTCCGTCCTCCTGCTCGAGGATCACTCCGCCCCCGTCGTGACCTTCATGGTCACCTACCGCGTCGGGTCGCGCAACGAGGGGCTCGGGGTCACCGGCGCCACCCACCTGCTCGAGCACCTCATGTTCAAGGGCAGCGTGCATTACAACAACGACCTCGGCACCGGGTTCGACAAGCTGCTCGACCGGATCGGCGCCAACAACAACGCCACCACCTGGCTCGACCGCACCAACTACTACGAGGATCTGCCGAGCGACCACCTCGAGCTCGCCGTCCAGCTCGAGTCCGACCGCATGCGCGGCCTGCTCCTGCGCGAGTCGGACCGCGCCCCCGAGATGACCGTCGTGCGCAACGAGTTCGAGCGCGGCGAGAACGACCCCGTCGAGGCCCTCGACAAGGAGATCACCGCCGCCGCCTTCGTCGCGCATCCCTATCACCACCCGACCATCGGCTGGCGCTCCGACATCGAGCGGGTGCCGATCGAGAAGCTGCGCGCGTTCTACGACACGTTCTACTGGCCCGACAACGCGACCGTCACGATCATCGGCGACTTCGCGCCGGCGGCCGCGCTCGGCCTGCTGCAGAAATACTACGGCCCGATCCCGTCCTCGCCCCAGCCCATCCCGCAGGTCTACACCGAGGAGCCCCCGCAGCAGGGCCCGCGCCGCGTCACCGTCAAGCGCCCCGGCGAACTCGGCGTCGTCGGCCTCGCCTACAAGGTGCCCGCTGGCCTGCACGCCGACCATGCCGCGCTGGAGGTGCTGACGGACATCCTCTCCGACGGGAAGACCAGCCGCCTCTACCGCGCGCTGATCGACACCAACCTCGCCGTCAGCGCCGACGCCTCGGTGGGCTTCACCCGCGACAACACGCTGCTGACGGTCTACGTGCGCCTCGCCCCCGGCACCACGCACGAGCAGGCGGAAAAGATCCTTCTGGCCGAGATTGAGAAGGCGAAGTCGGCGGGCGTCACCGCCGCCGAGGTCGCGCGCGCCATCAGCAAGGAAAACGCCGCCACCGCCTACGGCCGCGACGGCTCCTTTGCCATCGCCAGCCAGATCAACGAGGACATCGCCACCGGCGACTGGACCGCCTACCTCACGCTCCCGGAAAAGATCCGGGCCGTCACCGCCGACGACGTGAACCGCGTCGCCCGGACCTACCTGCTTGAGGATCAGAGCACGACGGGCTGGTTCGTTCCGCAGTCGGAAGGCGGCGACAAGGCCGCCGCGGCCGGCCCGGCACCCGCGCCGCGCAGCTTGGTCCACCGGCCCGACTTCTACCGGGATCCGGCGGTTATGCCCCGTGCTGGAGACGCGACGTCCCCGGCGCGACGCATCGGCGACGGGGACGTCGCCACTCCCGGGCTGGCCGCCAGCGAAGGCACCGGCGGCGGTGGCGGCACCACCTCCGGCGCGCTCATCGCCCCGCATGTCGTCCGCCGCCAGGTCGCGGGCATCGACCGCATCACCTTCAGGACCTCGCTGCAGGACGTCGTCACCCTCCGCGGCAGCCTGCCCGCGGGCGACGTGTTCAACCCCGCCGGCCATCCGGCCCTCGCGGACCTCACCGCGGGCATGCTCGACAAGGGCACCACCCGGCACGACAAGTTCGCGCTGTCGCAGCAACTGGAGGACGTGGGCGCGGAAATCAGCTTCGACAGCACCGCGCAGAACCTCGCCTTCAGCGCGAAGTGCCTGAAAAAGGACGTGCCGCTCGTGCTCGGCCTGATCGCCGAGCAGCTCCGCACGCCGGCGTTCTCGGCCGACGAGTTCGACAAGCTCAGGAAGCAGATGACCGGCGAGTACCAGGAGCAGCTCGACGACACCAATTTCCGCGCGGGCCAGGCCCTCTCCCGGGCCCTTTTTCCCGCCGGCCATCCCAACCATCCGCCCGATTCCGACCAGTACCTCGCCGACCTCGCGACGGCCAAACTCGATGACGTCAAGGCCTTCCATGCCGCCCATTACGGCCCGGCGGGCATGGTGCTCGTCGCGGTCGGCGACGTCGATGATGCCGCGATCGACTCGGCGCTCGCCGCCGCCTTCGCCGGCTGGACCGGCGGCACCCCGCTGCCCGCCGCCCCGAAGGCCGGACTGCCCGCCGCCGCCCGCACCGAGCAGATCGCCATGCCGGGCAAGGCCAGCGTCTCGGTCCTCATCGGCCTGCCGGACGGACTGAAGTACAGCGACCCCGACCGCGTCGCGCTCGCCGCCGCCACCGAGGTCTTCGGCGGCGGTTATTTCTCGTCCCGGCTGCTGGCCACCGTGCGCGTGAAGGAAGGCCTGACCTACGGCATCTTCGCGCAGCTGCGCAAGGACACCTACACGGACGGCCAGTGGGCCATCCAGGCGACGTTCGCCCCGGAGCTGCTCGAAAACGGCCTGGCCTCGACCCGGCGCGAACTGCAGCGGTTCACCGGCGAGGGCGTGACGGCGGACGAACTGCGCGATTTCAAGACCGCCATGATCGGGAGCTACAAGCTGGCGCTGGCCACCAGCGAGGGCGTCGCCAGCCAGATCCTCGCCACCGTGCAGCGCGGCCTGCCGCTGGAGTCCATCGACTCCTATCCGAAGCAGGTCGACGCGCTCACCCTGGCGCAGGTCAACGGCGCCGTGAAAAAATACCTCGATCCCGACCGGATGATCACCGTCATGGCCGGCACCCTGCCGGCCTCCGGTCCCGCCGGAAAGTGAATCGCCGCCGCCCGCCCGAACCGCTTCTCCGCTCGATTCGGTCCGCAGGGGCCGGTCCTTCCTCCCTTGGCCGAATTTTGTGGCACCGGGGGTCGTCCCCCCTGTCGATTGCCCCGTCCGCTTCCCGATGAACCCGGCCGATCTCGCAAAGCTGAAGTCGCATCTCGCCCCCGTGTGGACGATGATCCGCCAGCTCTTCAAGGAGCACAACTTCCTCACCATCGTGTGCGCGTTCCTGATCGTGATGATGGTGATCTCGTTTTACCGGTTTTTGAAGAGCGTCAGCCCGGCGCTCGTGCCGATCTTCCTGCTCCTCGTGATCTTCGTGCTCATGCTGCACTGGACCCAGACCCGCTCCGAGCCCGCGCTGCTGAAGCCGGCGGTCGACTGGCTCGTCCGCGTGCTGCCCGCGCCGCTGGGCCATCCGCCGCCGGATCACATTGCACGCCACACCTGACCGGTCCGGAGGACGGCGGTCGAGCCTGATTCGGCCCCTTTGCCGACGCTCGACGCAGGCGGCGGCTTGCCCGCGCTCAGGGAGCTTAAACCTCGGCCTGATACGCCGCCCCGACCGCTATTTTCCCAGCTTCCGGAGGGCCTGATTGATTTTCACGACATCGCAGACGGCCGGGTCGTAGTCGGATCCGACCCACTCCCGCCACTCACGGCCGAGGTCGGTGTCCGGCGCCTTGAGGCAGGCGAGCATGTCGTGGAACGCCTCCAGTCCGCCGCAATCCTCGGGCGGACCCGCGCGCTCGCCGGCAAGGCACACGGGATAGCGCAGGCCCTTTTCGACCACGCCGGCCTTTTCCACCTTGATGTCCACGGCCCACCCCTCGCCGAACTCGTAGGCATAGTTGAAATGCGCCCGCGTCTCCAGGTCGAGGTCCGCCAGCGCGACGTCGCGGTCGTCCTCCACGATCAGCTCGTCGCGTTTCACCGGGTTGCCCAGGCGCAGGTCGTCGAGGCTGAAGCAATGCGTCTGGTAGTCGAACCAGTCGAAGGCCACCTGGATGCTGTCATGCAGCCGCGCGAGCCACATCGACTCCCGCACGAGCAGCCGCCGCCAGATGCGCGGATGACAGCCGGTGGCCGTGAGCCGCAGACTGAAGACCTTTTCCGGGGCCTTCTTCACCTTCGAACCCTTGCCTTCGTGCAGCGAAATCATCGCCCCAGTTGAACGGCCCGCACACCGGCGGGCAAGCCGCGGAATTTTTTCCTCATCGATCGCGGAAGCGCGGAGGAGTGGAAGCGCCGAAAAACCGATCGGCACCCGCATTTCCGTCCTTTCGCGCTTCCGCGATAAAATTCCGCCTTTGTGCGGCTTCGCTTTGAGGTTGATAATCCGGGCGGGCGAAATACCTGTTGCATCTAACAGTTTAGGAGAGCCCGGGGCACCGGGCTGAGATTGGGGCACAGCGCGCCCTTAAATCCTTTGAACCTGACGCGGTTAACACCGCCGGAGGAAAAACAGGAGCCTCCCGCAAGTGCGGAGGGAGCTTGCGGACCAATGGCGGGGTCGGTCGCAAACCTCCCACAGCTCCTTCCCTTATGTCCTCCCCCACTGCAGCGGTCCCCGCGTCCGGTCATCGCCTGTTCCCCAGCTCGCGCCGCGTTTATGTCGCCGGTTCCCGCGCCGATGTGCGCGTGCCCATGCGCGAAATCGCCCTCCAGCCCACCCGGCTGCCGAACGGCGAGGAAGTCCCCAACGAGCCGGTCCGCGTCTACGACACCGCCGGCCCGTGGGGCGAGACCGACTTCCACGGCGACGCCACGCGCGGCCTGCCCCCGATCCGCGCCGGCTGGATCCGCGAGCGCGGCGACGTCGAGGAAACCGCCGGCCGCCCCGTGCAGCCGGCCGACGACGGCTACCTTTCCGCGGCGCACCGCGCCCAGGCCGAGGCCGAGGGGCGCCGCAATCCGCTCAAGGCGTTCGATCGCGCCGGCCGGCCCGTCCTCCGCGCCCGGCCCGGCCGCCGCGTCTCCCAGCTCCATTACGCGCGCCAGGGCGTCGTCACGCCCGAGATGGAATTCGTCGCCATCCGCGAGAACATGAAACTGCAGCGCGCCCGCGAGCTGCTGGAGATGACCGAGCAGGGCCCGCGCAACTCCCTCTGGCGCCAGCACCCGGGCCGGAGCTTCGGCGCGAGCATCCCGCGCGAGATCACGCCGGAGTTCGTCCGCGACGAGGTCGCCCGCGGCCGCGCCATCATCCCCGCCAACGTCAACCACCCGGAACTCGAACCGATGATCATCGGCCGCAACTTCCTCGTGAAGATCAACACCAACATCGGCAACTCCGCCGTCGCCTCGTCCATCGACGAGGAGGTCGAGAAGATGCGCTGGTCGGTGAAATGGGGCGGCGACACGCTCATGGATCTCTCCACCGGCCGGAACATCCACCAGACCCGCGAGTGGATCCTGCGCAACTGCCCCGTGCCCGTCGGCACCGTGCCGATCTACCAGGCGCTGGAAAAGGCCGGCGGCCGGCCCGAGGCCCTCACGTGGGAGATCTTCCGCGACACCCTCGTCGAGCAGGCCGAGCAGGGCGTCGACTACTTCACCATCCACGCCGGCGTGCTCCTGCGCTACATCCCGCTGACCGCGCGGCGCATGACCGGCATCGTCAGTCGCGGCGGCTCGATCATGGCCAAGTGGTGCCTCTCGCATCACCAGGAGAATTTCCTCTACACGCACTGGGACGACATCTGCGACCTCATGGCCGCCTACGACGTGTCGTTCTCCATCGGCGACGGCCTGCGCCCCGGCTCCATCGCCGACGCCAACGACGACGCCCAGTTCGGCGAGCTGAAGACCCAGGGCGAGCTGACCAAGCGCGCCTGGGAGCGCGGCGTGCAGGTGATGTGCGAGGGCCCCGGCCATGTGCCCATGCACATGATCCCCGAGAACATGGAGAAGCAGCTCGAGTGGTGCCACGAGGCGCCGTTCTACACCCTCGGGCCGCTCACCACCGACATCGCGCCCGGCTACGACCACATCACCAGCGCCATCGGCGCGACGATGATCGGCTGGCACGGCACCGCCATGCTCTGCTACGTCACACCCAAGGAACACCTCGGCCTGCCCAACCGCGACGACGTCCGCGCCGGCGTCATCGCCTACAAGATCGCCGCCCACGCCGCCGACCTCGCGAAAGGCCACCCCGCGGCGCAGTACCGCGACAACGCGCTCTCCAAGGCCCGCTTCGAGTTCCGCTGGGAGGACCAGTTCAACCTCGCCCTCGATCCCGAGCGCGCCCGCGAGTACCACGACGAGACGCTGCCGCAGGACAGCGCCAAGACCGCCCACTTCTGCTCCATGTGCGGTCCGCAGTTCTGCTCGATGAAGATCACCGACGACGTCCGCCGCTACGCCGAGGAACACGGCCTCGGCGCCACCGAGGCCCTCGAGTCGGGCCTCAAGGAGAAGGCCGGCGAGTTCCGCGCCGCCGGCGGCGAGCTCTACGTCGAGGCCAAACCCTGACCACCGCCGCGCGATGACCATCCGCGTCAACGACCAGCCCCGCCGCGTCGCCGCGTCCGCGACGCTGCTCGACCTGCTCCGCGAACTCGCGCTCGCGGAGCGCCGGGGCGTCGCGGTCGCGGTCAACGATTCCGTGGTCCCGCGCACGCGGTGGCCCGCGCACACCCTCGCCGAGGCCGACCGCATCGTCGTGATCCAGGCCACCCAGGGCGGATGACCATGCGCCTTTCGCTCTCAGCCGTAGGAGCCTGCTTGCAGGCGATTTCCGTTGGTTGTAGCCGGGGTCGCCGACCCCGGTCCGCCCACCGACTTGTAGACCCTAGCTTCAGCGACGGTGAAATCCACGGCGAAGGTCGATCCGGGCTCAACGAGCCCGGCTGCATCGCCTGCAATCAGGCTCCTGCCGGAAGTCACCGCCGATGAAACTCTTCGTCCTCACGCCCGAGCTTCCCGACCCGCGCGAGCCGGCCGTGCTCACCGCGCTGTTCGCGGCCGGCCTCGAACGCTGTCACGTGCGCAAGCCTTCCGCGACACGCGCCGAACTCGCGGACTGGCTGAACGCGTTGCCCGCGGCGTTTCGCGCGCGCTGCGTGCTGCACCAACACCACGATCTCGTCGCCGAACTCGGCCTCGGCGGCCGCCACTGGCGCGATCTCCCGTCCACGCCGCTTGTTCCTCCGGGCGGCCACGGGCTCGCCAGCCGCTCCTGCCACGATCTCGAGGGACTGCGCGCTGCCCTCGGCCACTACGATTCGGTTTTCCTCGGTCCCGTTTTCCCCTCGATCTCGAAACCCGGCCACGGTCCGGGCGTCGATTTTTCCCCGGAGCAAATCGCTGCACGGCTCGCTACCCGCTCGGCCGTCGAGCACCGCACCGCGGTCATCGCGCTCGGGGGTGTCACTGCGGAGAACATCCCGCACTGCCGCGCCCTCGGCTTCGACGGCGTCGCCGTGCTCGGCGCGATCTGGCAGGCCGCCGATCCCGTCCGCGCCTTCGTCCAGCTGCAAACCACGCTCCACCGTCATGCCGCTTGATCCGCGCCAACGCTTTCCGGTCATGGCCATCACCCAGGACGGCCTGCCCATCGATCATGTCGCGCAGGCCGCGCAGCTCTGCGCCGCGGGCGCGCGCTGGGTCCAGCTGCGCATGAAACACGCCGCACCGGACTTTTGGCTCGCGACCGCGCGCGCCGTGGCCGCCGTCTGCCACGCGCACGGCGCACTCTGCATCGTCAACGACAGCGTCGACATCGCGCTGGCCGCGGGCGCCGACGGCGTGCACCTAGGCAAGCTCGACCTCGCCTGGAGCGAGGCGCGCGCCCGGCTCGGACCCGGCCGGATCCTCGGCGGCACGGTGAACAACGCCGATGACGCCAAACGCGCCCGCGCCGCCGGGTGCCTCGACTATGTCGGCGTCGGCCCGCTGCGTTTCACCACGACCAAGCAGAATCTTTCGCCCGTGCTGGGCCTCGAAGGCGTGCGCGATCTCGTCGCGCGGCTGGGCGACCTGCCCGCCTGGGTCATCGGCGGCGTCGAGCCGGCCGATCTGCCCGGCGTGCGCGCCGCCGGTGCGGCCGGAGTCGCGGTATCCGGCGCCCTTTTCCGCGGCGGAAAAATCGAGGAAAACTGTCGCGCCCTCGCCACGGCCTGGAACGGCACCGCACCGGTCAATCTACGGTCATTGGCGTCCAATTTTGCAACGGTAGCCAG
>Ga0181522_10002416_pt1 | contig 10688 bp, 9 predicted proteins | sample PEATcosm2014_Bin_27_FD_121103 | JGI IMG/M metagenome (GOLD analysis project Ga0181522, IMG submission 121103) | Peatland microbial communities from MTU Mesocosm Facility, Houghton, MI, USA - PEATcosm2014_Bin05_10_metaG | ecosystem: Environmental > Terrestrial > Soil > Wetlands > Peat | place...
CGTTTGGCTTCATCCCGACGGTCGCCGCGACGTCGACGTCGCCGTCCTTGATCTTGTGCTGCTTGTTGCGGGTGATGTGGATGACTGCGTTGCCGAAGCAGGCCGCATAGCCGGCGGCGAAAAGCTGCTCGGGATTTGTCGCGCCGCCCTTGCCGCCGAGTTCCGTCGGGACCGCCAGCTTGAGATCGAGGACGCCGTCGGCGCTGCGAACCACGCCGTTGCGGCCGCCGATGGCGTCGACCTCTGTCGAATAAAGAGCTTTCAATTCACTTTCCTCGTTTCCATTGCATCCCTCGCCGAACGACCGGGAGTCGGTTGGCCGGCGAGCGGGTATCAGAAGGGTTTGGCGGTCATCACGCCGTAGGCGACGAGCAGCAGCGCCACCTGCACCGCCGCGGCGGCGATCGCGGCGCCTCGCCGATCGGCGGCGAGAAACCGCTGACTGCGCGCGCCGGCGATACCGTGCCCAGCGACCGCGACAAGGCCGATCCACGGGAACGCCATTGTCACGAAGCCGCCGGCGAACGCGAGGATCACCCCGGTCAGGCCGACGAGGCCGGTCGACGCGACGGCGCCGACATAGGCCAGGCGAGACGCGCGGCCGGGACCGGCTTTCGCCGCGACGACCATCACCGCCCAGACGAGCGTCAGCGCCAGCGCCAGCACGGCGAGCCCGGCATGGGCCTTCACCAGCGTCACATACATGCGGCCTCCTTCAGACAGCGTCGCTCAATCATATGGCATGCTATTATATGGCATGCAATATAATTATGCGATTGACGACCGATTGCGGGGCCCTCGTGGCTGCGCCACGCGCCCAAGACCCGTCATGACCGGGCTTGTCTCGGTCATCCACGCGGTCCCACGACAATTTGAGAGAGCGGCTCCGCCGCCCTCGCGCTATGGCATGCCGCAGCACTCCCTTAGACCATTGCGTGGATGGCCGGGACAAGCCCGGCCATGACGATGGCTTGGGTTGGATGCTGAATATTCCATCGCGATTGGCTTAGGCGCTCGCGCGCGACGCCAAGCCGAGCTGGCCGAACGAATCCTCGACCAGGCTCATGTGATGGAACATCGCGGCGTGCGCGGCGGCGGCGTCGCAAGCGAGGATCGCCTTCACGACGACGCCGTGTTCGGCGTGCGAGCGCGCCAGCCGCCCCTCGGCGCGGAACTGCGCGCGCCGGAACGGCGCCAGCCGGCGCCGCAGGCCGCGAGCAAAATCGGCGACGATCTCGTTGTGCGCGCCGGCATAGACGCAGGTGTGGAAAGCGACGTTGGCGCCGGCGTAGTCGTCGCGATCGCCGCGCCGCGCCAGCGCAGCCATCGACTCGTGCAGGTTCTGCAGACGACGGCGCTCGATCGGCGTCATGCTCATCGCGGCGAGCCGCGCGCAGGCCGCCTCGATCTCGGCCATGGCGCCGAACAGCGTCTCGAGTTGCGCCGAGGTCGCGGTTGCGACGGTCGCGCCGCGACGCGGCTTGGATTCGATCAGGCCGGTCGACGACAATTGCCGCAGCGCCTCGCGCACCGGCGTGCGCGATACGCCGAATCGTTCGGCCAACATCGCCTCGTCGAGGCGCTGTCCGGGCGTGAATTCGCCCGACAGCACGCAGGCGGCGATCTCCTCGGCGAGACGCTCCGCGCGGGTCGAAATCTCAGACTCCGAAGACTTCACCAAGGTTTCCCGTGTGATTCGACGCCCAGTCCTTGGGCAGCGTTAGCACGACAAATCAGCATACAAAACTAGAATATGTGCATGCAATATGACGGAATTGCATACATAAATTGGCCTGCGCATACAAATGGGTGAGGTCCGTCCATGCCTCCATCCGTCGTCCCGCTCGAACAGGCCAAGCCTCCGAAACTTCCCCTCCGCGTGTCATTCCCGCGAAAGCGGGACTCCGTCGTCATAGGGCGACGCAGCGGAAATGTGGATGCCCGCTTTCGCGGGCGTGACACGAATCTTGCTTGGCCGAAAACGCAGAACGCGCTCGCGCTGCGCTGCGGGGCGAGCCGCTTGCATCTGGTCACGGAGAGCGGCGATGACGAATAGGATCACCGAACTTGCCGCCGAACCCTATCCCTTCGCCTTCGATCCGCAACGCTGCGCGCTGCTGATCATCGACATGCAGCGGGACTTCCTCGAGCCGGGCGGCTTCGGCGAAATGCTCGGCAACGACGTTTCGCAACTGCGGCGGACGATCGAGCCCAACCGCCGCCTGCTCAAGGCGTGGCGCGCCGCCGGCCTCGCCGTTCTGCATACGCGCGAGGGCCATCGGCCCGACCTGTTCGACCTGCCGCCCGCCAAGAAGGCGCGCGGCCGCAGCGCGACCAGCATCGGCGACCCCGGACCGATGGGCCGCATTCTCGTGCGCGGCGAGCCCGGCCACGACATCATCGCCGAACTCTACCCGGAGCCGGGCGAGCCGGTCATCGACAAGCCCGGCAAGGGCGCCTTCTTCGCCACCGACCTCCACGCCATGCTCGAGCACCGCGGGATCAAGCAGCTCGTCGTCACCGGGGTGACGACCGAGGTCTGCGTCAACACCACGGTGCGCGAGGCCAACGACCGCGGCTACGACTGCCTCGTTCTCGAGGATTGCGTCGGCTCCTATTTTCCCGAGTTCCACGCCATGGGCCTGAAGATGATCAAGGCCCAGGGCGGAATCTTCGGCTGGGTGGGCGACTCCGAGACCGTCATCGGAGCCTTGGCGAAAATGAACCGGCTGAAGGAAGCCTCGTAGGAAAAGGAGCGGAGCCATGCAGACCTCGGCAACGACAGCGCCGCGCAGCGAGCGCCTTTGGGTTCCCGGCGATTGGAACGCGTTCTTCGGGTTCGGCACCAACATTCTGGTCAACGTCCTGGTGCTGACCGGCCTGTTGCGCTTCGTGCTGAAAATGCCGGACGCACTGGTGTTCGGCCGCATCCTGCCGGCGCTCGGACTGATGCTGTTCCTCAGCACGGTCTACTACGCGTGGCTCGCCTATCGCGTCGCCAAGAAGACCGGCCGCACCGACGTCTGCGCGCTGCCTTCAGGCATCAGCGTGCCGCACATGTTCGTGGTGACCTTCGTGGTCATGCTGCCGATCCTGATCAAGACCAACGATCCGGTTCAGGCGTGGGAAGCGGGCCTGACGTGGGTGTTCGTCCAGAGCTTCGTGCTGATGGCCGGCGGCTTCATTGCGCCTGTCGTCCGCCGCATCACGCCGCGCGCGGCGCTGCTCGGCTCGCTCGCCGGCATTTCGATCACCTTCATCTCGATGCGGCCGGGCCTGCTGGTGTTCGAGACGCCGCTGATCGGCATCGTCTGTCTCGCCGTGATCCTGGCCAACTGGTTCGGCGGCGTGCGCTATTTCGGCGGCGTGCCCGGCGGCCTGGTGGCGATTGCGGTCGGCACGATCATCGCGTGGGGTTCGAACGCCTTCGGTCTCGGCTACGGCGGGCTGAGCCTCGGCGCGGTCGGCGACGCGGTGTCGCATTTCGGTTTCTCGTTCCCGGTGCCGGCAGTCGACCATGTCTTTTCCGGCTTCAAGTACCTCGGCGTGATCCTGATCACCGCCATCCCCTTCGGCATCTACGATCTCGTCGAAGCGATGGACAATGTCGAGAGCGCGGCGGCGGCGGGCGATTCGTTCCCGACCACGCAGGTGCTGACCGCCGACGGCGTCATCAGCCTGATCGGTTGCCTGCTCGGCAATCCGTTCATCAACGCCGTCTACATCGGCCATCCCGGCTGGAAGGCGATGGGCGGGCGCATCGGCTATTCCGCCGCCACGGGCGTCATGGTGCTCGTCCTGTCGTGGTTCGGAATCGTCGCGCTGATGAGCGCACTGATCCCGGTCGTCGCGATCCTGCCGATCCTGCTCTACATCGGCATGTTGATCGGCTCGCAGGCGTTCCAGGAGACGCCGCGGAGCCACGCGCCAGCGATCATCCTGGCGATGATCCCGCAGATCGCCGCCTGGGGCAAAACGATGATCGACGGCGCCCTCGGCGCGGCGGGCACCAACGCGGCGACGGTCGGCCTCGACAAGCTCGGCAACGCCGGCGTGCTCTATCACGGGCTGGCGACGCTCGGCGGCGGCGCGACGCTCGCCGGCATCATCCTCGGCGCGGTGACCGTCTTCATCATCGAGCGCCAGCTCGACAAGGCGGGATGGTTTGCGCTCGCCGGCGCGATCCTGACTTTCTTCGGCTTCATCCACGGCGAGGAAATCGGCTTTGCCCAATCGCCGGTGGTGGCGATCGGCTATCTCGCCGTCGCGGCGATGCTGTTCGGCTTCGCCCGCTACGCCGAAGTGTCGCCCGCCCAGCCGAGCGTCATGCACGACGAAGGCGAGACGGCGGCGCAGCCGGCGGAGTAGAAGCGAGGCATTGTCGGCGCGGTCGCCGACCGCGTCTACAAGGGACGGCGGGCGCCCAGGGGGCGCGGCGTCCGCCGGCCCGGCATTTGTGAAGCGAACGTATTCCAACCTGCTCGCGTCGCCACATGGCGACCCTCATCAAGAGCCGCCTGTGAAGCAGGCGAGTCGAAGGACGAAGGGCGATGCTCCATGTTGCGCGATCCTCCTCGTCGCTCGAGACGCGCCGCTGCGCAGCGCTCCTCACGATGAGGAGGATCGGAGGCGCGCGCCTTCCGTCCGCTACGCAGCGCCGGCGACGGGGAAATCGGCGCTGAGGCTGGTCGTCTCCCAGGCGTCGAGATCGCGCAGCATGTCCTTGAACTTCGTTCGCGCCGCGTCGAGGCCGAAGCGGCCGAGCACGAGATGGCGCGGCGGATTGGGCGACAGCAGCGCCGCGATCACCGCTTCGGCCGCGCGCGCCGGATCGCCGGCTTGCGAGCCGCTGTAGCTGGCGATGTCGCGGCCGCGCTTGTGCGCCGTCGCCTCGTAGTCGGCGATGCGGGTAGGTCCGTGCTGCAGCGAGCGGCCGCCCCAATCGGTGCGGAACGGGCCGGGCTCGACGACCATCACGCGGATGCCGAGCGGCTCCACTTCCAGCGCCAGCGATTCGGACAGGCCGTTCACCGCGTGTTTGGTGGCGCAGTAGTAGCCGCCGGCGGGCGTGCCGCGCAGGCCGCCGACCGAAGAGATGTTGACGACGCCGCCGCTGCGGCGCTTGCGCATGCCCGGCAGGACGGCTCGGATCAACGCCGCGAGGCCAAAGAAGTTGGTCTCGAACTGGGCGCGGATCGCCGCGTCCTCGCCCTCCTCGACCGCCGCCATATAGCCGTAGCCGGCGTTGTTGATCAGCACGTCGATGCGGCCGAAGGCGCGCTCGGCCTCCTTGACCGCCGCGGCGATCGCGTCGGGATCGGCGACGTCGAGTTTCAGCGCGATCGCCTGCCCCGCCTTGCCTGCGACGAGATCGGCGATCGACTTCGGATCGCGGGCGGTGGCGACGACGCGGAAGCCGCGCGCCAGGGCGACGCGGGCGAACTCGCGGCCCAATCCGGTCGAGCAGCCGGTGACAAACCAAACCGGCGCGTCGGATGCAGTGGCGGTCATTGCGGACGTCTCCTTGAAGCGGCGCGCCGCGGCGGCGCATTTTGCGCGCGCTGCGCTGACGGGTCATTTATGGCGAGAGGGGCAGTTTCGCCAGCAATTGCGAAGCGATTGTGGCGACCTCTCTCCCTCAGAGCCGAGGCCAGGTGTCCGCGAGGCGATAGCCGCGCGGCCAGGGATCGTCGGGATCCACCAGATGCTGGTGGGTTCCGGTGATCCAGGCGCGGCCGGAGATGACGGGGACGATTGCCGGCCTGCTGGCGATCAAAGTTTCGCGCGCGATGCCGCAAAGGAATTCCGAGCCGATGATCGAACGGGCGCGATAGAGGTCGCCGGGCTTCATCAGGCCGCGCGCGTGCAGCGTCGCCATGCGCGCGCTGCAGCCGGTGCCGGTCGGCGAGCGGTCGATCTTGCCCGGCCGCACCATGACCGCGTTGGCGCCGGTCAGCGCCTCGCCCTCGCGCGTCAGCGGACCGGCGAACTGGCAGAACGAGATGTGGCTCCATTCCGGGTTGAGCGGATGGGAGAAGCCGAGTTGCGCGTCGGCCGCGGCGGCGATCTTGACGCCGGCCACGGCAAGGTCGCGCGCTTCGTCCGGGCGGATGGAAAAGCCGAGCGCGGCGGCGTCGACGATGACGAAGCTGTCGCCGCCATAAGCGATGTCGACGCTCAGCGTTCCGAAGCCCGCGACTTCCAGCGGCGCGTCGAGCCGGGCGGCGAAGGACGGCACGTTCTCGACATGAATGCGTTGCGCCTTGCCGTCGCGGCAATCGGCGACGATCTCGATTACGCCGCCCGGCGCCTCCAACGTCATCCGCGTCTGCGGCTCTTCCATCGCGACGATGCCGCTGTCGAGCAGCACGGTCGCGACGCAGATTGCGTTCGAGCCCGACATCGGCGGCGTATCCTCCGGCTCCATGATGATGAAGCCCATGACGGCGCGCGGGTCCTTGGGCGGCACGAGCAGATTGACGTGCCGGAAGACGCCGCCGCGCGGCTCGTTGAGCAGGAATTCGCGCAAGTTTCCGTCGCGGGCGATGAAGCGCGACTGCTCCCAAAGGCTCGCCCCGGGCGGCGGCGCGACCCCGCCGACGATCACGTCGCCGACCTCGCCCTCGGCGTGGCAGGAGACAACGTGGATGACCTGACCGGAGCGCATCGCTCCTCCTTCGGCGCGGCGAAAGGCGGCACGATAGAGCCTCCGGCGTCCTACATGAAGCCGCGCCGCCCTTGACGCCGCGCCCTCGGCGGCTTAGATATCTGTTCACGATATGTTCTCGCCCGAGGCGACCCATGGCGGCCGAGGCTTCGAAGCTCATCGACGATTCCCAGCGGGTGACCGTCGCACGCCAGCTTGGCGTGCGGTTCGGCGACCGTCTGGTCGACTCCGACCGCCGCCGCGGCCGCGGCGCGTCGTCCAACCCGAGCGGACGGCTGGAAGCCTTCCAGCGCGAGACGATCGACGACGGCTGGACGGCGGACGAGGCGCCCGAGCCGCTCAAGACCGAGGTCACGGTCGAGCGGCCGCGCACGATCATCACGCGCAACGACTCGCCCGACATCTCGTTCGACCAGTCGATCAACCCCTATCGCGGCTGCGAGCATGGCTGCTTCTATTGCTACGCGCGGCCGACCCACGCCTATCAGGGACTTTCGGCCGGGCTCGACTTCGAGAGCCGGCTGTTCGTCAAGGACGGAGCGGCGGCGCTGCTCGAGCGCGAGCTCGCCAACCCGAAATACCGGCCGAAAGTGATCGCGCTCGGCGCCAACACTGACGCCTATCAACCGATCGAGCGCCAGTACCGCGTCACCCGCGCCGTGCTCGAAGTGCTGGCGAAGGCGCGCCATCCGGTCGGCATCGTCACCAAGTCGAACCTGGTGTTGCGCGATCTCGACCTGCTCGCGCCAATGGCGGCCGACGGCCTGGTCAAGGTGTTCGTCTCGGTGACGACGGTCGATCGCGCGCTGGCGCGGCGGATGGAGCCGCGCGCGCCGACGCCCGAGCGCCGGCTGGAGGCGATCGAGAAGCTGGCCGCAGCGGGCGTGCCCGTCGGCGTCATGGCGGCGCCGATCATCCCGGCGATCAACGACAGCGAGATCGAGACGATCTTGACCCGCGCCTATTCCGCCGGCGCGCGCGAGGCGGGCTATGTCGCGCTGCGCCTGCCGCTCGAGTTGCGCGAAAGCTTCCGCGAATGGCTCGCCGTCAACTTCCCCGACAGGCTCAAGCGCGCGATCACGCTGACGCAGTCGATGCACGGCGGCAAGGATTACGAGTCGCAGTGGGGCCGCCGCATGGCGGGCTCGGGACCCTACGCCTGGATGATCGGCCGTCGCTTCGAGATCGCCGCCAAGCGGCTCGGCTACCGCGAGACGCCGCTCGCGGTGCGCAGCGACCTGTTCCGCGCCCCCGCGCCCGCCGACACGAGCGCGCCGCGACAATTGTCGCTGTTCTGAGGGAAGCGTGTAGACGCGGGCGTCGACCGCGTCCGCCGCGCCAACGCCTTGTCACGGCAAAATCCCAGCCGCGGAAACACCGCGGCCGGCGGCCGCGCCTACAGTAAGCGCGCGGCGCCGTTCCTCAGCTCGCCACCCGCCAGATCGCGCCCTGCTGGCTTTCGCGTTTGCGCAATTGCGCTTCGCGTTCGCCGACGTAGTCGCGCGTGCGCGGCACGACGTCCTGATTCTTGGTGAGCTGGAATTGGAACACCATGTAGCCGTAGACGCGGAAAGCGACTTCCGACGCGGCGAGATAGTACTCCCACAGTCGGCAGAAGCGGTCGTCGTAGATCGCCTTGACCTCGTCGATGTTGGCGAGGAACCGCTGGCGCCACACCTTCAGCGTGTCGGCGTAGTGCATCCGCAGAATCTCGATGTCGGTGACAAACAGCCCGCAGCGCTCGATCGAGGCCGAAACCTCCGACAGAGCCGGAATGTAGCCGCCCGGAAAGATGTACTTGCGGATCCATGGATTCGTGGCGCCGGGCGGCTCGGATCGGCCGATCGCGTGCAGGGTCATCACGCCGTCGTCTTTGAGCAGTTCGCGCGACTTCGAGAAGAATTCGTCGAAATTCGCGGCGCCGACGTGTTCGAACATGCCGACCGAGACGATGCGGTCGAACCGTTCGCGGACGTCGCGGTAGTCCTGCAGGCGGAACTCGGCGCGGTCGGAGAGGCCGGCCTCGGCGGCGCGTCGCGACGCGACCTCGAACTGCTCGTTGGACAGGGTCACGCCGGTCGCGCGCGCGCCGACGGTCTGCGACAGATAGAGCGCCATCCCGCCGAAGCCGCAGCCGATGTCGAGCACCGAGTGGCGCTCATCGACCAGCATCTTGGCGGCGATGTGCCGCTTCTTGGCGAGCTGGGCGTCGTCGAGCGACTGCCCCTCGCGCTCGAAATAGGCGCAGGAATATTGCATGTCGGAATCGAGGAAAAGGCGGTAGAGCCGCCGGTCGAGGTCGTAGTGATGGGCGATGTTGCGCCGCGCCCGCCTGCGTCCGTTGCGCTGATACAGCCGGCGAAAGAGGACCCGCGCGCCCTCGAGCGTCTTCAGCCAGCTCATGCCGGTGAAGTCGACCAGATTGGACGCGCCGAGGGCGAGAAAATCGTAGAGGTCGCCCCGTTTGATCTGCAACCGGCCATCCATGAACAATTCGCCGAGCGCCAGCTCGGGATTGAGGATCAGTCTGAGCTCGGCGGCGCGGTCGGCGAAGCGGATGGCGACCCGCGGCCCGGAGCCGTCGCCGAAGGTTCGGGTCACGCCGTTGCTGGATTCGACCTCCAGATCGCCGCGACGGATCAGCTTTTCGAGAAAGAGAACGAGAAAGCGGTTCATGGCGCACTCCCGGTCCAGCGAACCTCGCTGCCGAAGGCTCGCGCGGCCACCGATCGAAACCATAAGTCTACACACGGGCGCGGCGAGATTTCAATATTGACGTAATCCCGCCGCCTTTCCGCCGCGCCCCGGAACCCGGCGCATTGACAAGGTTGACCAGGGCGCCTATTTCAGCGGCCGATCTGTCCCGCGGCGCGGAAAAGGACGCCAAGCCGTCCATTTCCGCGCTTTTGTCGTCGCCGCCTCGTTCGCCCGACGGCTCCAGGCGCGAGGTGGAGCCGGCCGGGCGCCGCACGGCGATGCGGCTGCAAGGGACGGCGCGGTTCAAGGCGCGCTCTGAAAGGTCGAAGATGCTCGACACGGTTCTCAAAAGAATGTTCGGCTCCGCCAATGACCGGCGGCTGAAGGGCTATCGGCCGAAGATCGCCGAGATCAACGCGCTCGAGCCCGAGATCGCCGCGCTGACCGACGAGCAATTGCGCGCCAAGACCGACGCGTTCCGCGCCGAACTCGCCGCCGGCAAGACACTCGACGACCTGCTCGCGCCGGCTTTCGCCGTGGTGCGCGAAGCGGCCAAGCGCACGCTCAAGCAGCGCCATTTCGACGTCCAGTTGATCGGCGGCATGGTGCTGCACGAGGGCTCGATCGCCGAGATGCGCACCGGCGAAGGCAAGACGCTGGTCGCGACGCTGGCCGTCTATCTCAATGCGCTCGCCGGCCAGGGCGTCCACGTCGTCACCGTCAACGACTACCTCGCCCGCCGCGACTCCGAGTGGATGGGGCAGATCTACACGTTCCTCGGCATGACCGTCGGCGTCATCGTCAACGGCCTCGACGACGAGCAGCGCCATCAGGCCTACGCCGCCGACATCACCTACGGCACCAACAACGAGTTCGGCTTCGACTATCTGCGCGACAACATGAAATACGACATGGCGCAGATGGTGCAGCGCGGCCACACCTACGCCATCGTCGACGAGGTCGACTCGATCCTGGTCGACGAGGCGCGCACGCCGCTGATCATTTCCGGTCCGTCGGAAGACCGTTCCGGCCTCTACGTCGGCGTCGACGCGCTGATCCCGAGCCTGGTGCGCGAAGATTACGACGTGGACGAGAAGCAGCGCACGGTGAGCCTGACCGAAACCGGCAACGAGCACGTCGAGGGGTTGCTGCGCGGCGCGGGATTGATGAAGGAGGGCTTCCTCTACGAAGCCGCCAACGCCACCCTCGTCCACCACGTCAATCAGGCGTTGCGCGCCCACAAGCTGTTCCAGCTCGACAAGGACTACATCGTCCGCAACGGCGAAGTCGTGATCGTCGACGAGTTCACCGGCCGCATGATGCC
>Ga0181522_10002419_pt1 | contig 10677 bp, 8 predicted proteins | sample PEATcosm2014_Bin_27_FD_121103 | JGI IMG/M metagenome (GOLD analysis project Ga0181522, IMG submission 121103) | Peatland microbial communities from MTU Mesocosm Facility, Houghton, MI, USA - PEATcosm2014_Bin05_10_metaG | ecosystem: Environmental > Terrestrial > Soil > Wetlands > Peat | place...
GTTTGATTCCGGATCGGATCCAGCCGCGGCCGCAGCTCTGGCCAAAAGCGTCGATGTCGCCATCGTATTCGCGTATCAGTGGGAGAGCGAGGGCATGGACCTGGATAGCCTCTCCCTGCCCGACAATCAGGATGATTTGATCGCGAAGGTCGCGGCGGCAAACCCGCACACGGTCGTCGTTCTTGAATCGGGTGGACCGGTAACAATGCCATGGGCAGGGCAGGTCAGCGCGATTCTCGAAGCGTGGTATGCGGGTAGCAGCGGTTCCGACGCGGTAGCGAACGTTTTGTTCGGAGTGGTGAATCCGAGCGGGAAGTTGCCAGTGACATTTCCACGTAGTGACGCTGATCTGCCGCATCCAACGATCGTCAAGCCTCCTAAGGCCACGATCGACGCCGACCGGCAGGGTTGGAAGCGCATTGCAGCCGGCTTGCCGGTATTTCAGGTCAGCTACGATGAAGGCGTGAAGGTCGGCTACAAGTGGTATGACGCCGAGAATAAGCCTGTCTTATTCCCGTTCGGATATGGACTTTCCTACACAACGTATTCGTATTCGAATTTGAGGGTGACACCGGGAAAATCTCCGCAGGTCTCGTTCACCGTCACGAATACCGGAAACCGCGCAGGAGCCGAGATCGCGGAAGTCTACGCTTCCCTACCCGCATCTGCGAACGAACCGCCGAAGCGCTTAGTGGGCTGGGACAAGGTGCAGCTCAAGGCGGGCGAGAGTAAAGAAGTCAGTGTAGCCGTCAATCCGAAATATCTCTCCATCTTCGACGTCAAACAAAACGGATGGCAATTAATTCCGGGAGAGTACAGCTTTATGGTTGGCGGCTCTTCGCAAAACCTGCCGCTGAAACAGGCTGTGAACTTGAACTAACCGCAAACCACTGATGGCAGCCGAGGGTGAAGGGCCCTCGGTCGGCCATGCCGGATCGATAGCTAGTCGTCGCCACCCGCAGGAAATACGGTGTGACGCGGCGCGGGCACTGGTATCGAACCTTTTTGATCTTGCCAAAGCACTCGGTTGAGTTGCGCCGCGGGCGCCGCGTCGGGACGCGAGAAATTCATCTTCGACGAAATCTTGGCGCCGGGGGCGTCTTTCTTATTTGTTTCGTAGATCAATCCATTCTTCAGATTGCGGAAGTCCGCCTTGTAGGGCGGCTGATCGCCTGATCCGGAAAACAGTCCGCTCATGACGGGCGCGTAGGCATCGTTCTGATTCATCGGCGGCAGACCCAATAACATCTCCATCGTGTGAATCACATTGACCGTCGTATAGAAGCGGTGCTCGACGTTCGGCTGCGCGGCCGATCCGGGCGAATATTTGCTGATAACGAATGCGGTCGAGCGATGCGCGTCGACATGGTCCGCACCATCCTGCGCATCGTCTTCCAGGACGAAGATGGCGGTGTCATCCCAATAGGGGCTATGCGAGACGGCATCGACCACGCGGCCAAGCGCGAGATCGTTGTCGGCTACGGAAGCCGCAGGGCGCGGAAAGTTTGGCCGCGTACCTCCCGTATGATCGTCGGGCAAATACAGCAGTACGAAGGAAGGCATCTCGAATCGCGGTCCTTCATTCTCCTGTCGGGCGCGCGCGAAGGCGGAAAACTCATTCAGAAATTCGTCGGCCCGAAGCTGATCGGGATATTCGGTATTGAAGTCTGGAAATAGCGGATCTAAATGATCGCGCAGCTCCGCCTTACTCGGCTTCACGCCGCTGAACAGCGGCACTTCCCACGGAAACGGACTTGATCCTCCGTGAGGATCTCCGACATTCGGAGGCAACGTATCGCCCTGGTTCAGCACCGTGCGAGGACACTTCGCCTCTTGCCCCGATGGAGTTCCCTGCTTCGGACTGGCGGCCTTGCGCTTCTCATTGCACCACTCCGCATTCACGAACTCGCCGTAGTCGCGGAAGCTGACATGATTGCGCGCGAGGTTGTCCCATAGAAATCCGGTGCCAGGATCGTCGATATCAGATTGGTTGTGTTCGAGTGGATATTCTTCGGCAACCTGGCCCTGAAAGTCGTAGGTGCGCTCCTTGCCGCGATAGGCTATCTGCCAAGTCTTCTCGTTGTAATCGGAAGTGATTGCCGCCGTCGACCATAAATGGCCATCGCCGGAAACTTCACCGCTGTCGTAGAAATTGTCGAGCACTCCGAACTGCAGCGCGAGTTTGTGCTCGTTCGGCGTGATGTCTTGGCCGTACATCGTGAGCGAGGAATCTCCGTCGCCCACTTTCAGATCGCCCAGGATCTGGTCGTATGTGCGGTTTTCCTTGATCACATAGATGACGTGCTTAATAGGATTCTGAACCGACGCGAAGCTGATCTTTCCCGGATCGCTGTGAAACAAGTTGTCGCGTTCGACCATCTGCGTGTACTCGGGTAGCTTGTTGAGCATCGTAGGTATGTTGAGCCGAGCGATTGATCCCTTGAGCAACGTTGGAATATAGGGATGATCTTTGTGCTTCGTCTCGTACACCGTCTTCCCCATGTCTTTGTTCGGACGCGCCCCTTCGCCTTTGGCGGTAGCGATGAGGAGATCGTCACCGTGAACGGCAAGAGCGCTGGGATACCAATCTGTTGGAATGAAGGAAGGATCGGCGAATAACATGTCGCCTGAGCCCGGACCGTTAGAAACTTTAGAGACATCGAGAACAGCGACCGCATCCAGCGAGGCGTCCGCTACAAATAGATGGTTTCCATCCGTCGTTTGGGCCAAAGCGATAGGAGTATTTCCGCCGAATTTCTGTTGCGTTACAGAGACATGGAGGAAATGAAAGACTTGGCTCGGATCGGTTGAGATGACGGCCACCTCGTCGACGTTGGACAGAGTGACGTACAAACTCTTCTCGCTCGGACTCAGCAACATCGCAGTCGGATGCGATCCCGGAGCAAGCGGATCGTCCGGTTGCTTCAGCTTGATCCAGCGCGCGACCTTCCCGCTTGTCAGATCAAGTTCGGCCACCTGCGATGCGTTCCATAAGCTGCACCAGGCGCGCCGGCCGTCGCGTGTCGCGACGCAGGTATATGGAAACGACGACGGCACCAGATCATTCGTGCTGAGATCGACTGTTTGCAGAATCTTCCCGCTCGCGGGATCGAGCAGGACAACGTTGTCCGAAAGATTGTTCGCGACCAACAGCTTGTCTTGGCCACTGTCAGAGATGAGCGCCAGTCCCGCTGGATACGGAATCGCCATGTGCGGCGGCGCCTTCAGTCCCACGGCAATTTTTTTCCCAGTCGAGAGTGGCTGCAGCGGGATCGAAATGAATCTCTGCGGGGCTACTTTACCCGCAGAAAAGCTATAGACGGCAATTCCGTTTCCCGTGTTGCCGGCTTTTGCCCCCGTCGGATCGGACAGTGATCCCACGGAAGCGTACAACCTCTTGCCATCCGAACTGAAGGCCAGCCCGATGAAGTAGCTCTGGTGAGATTCGTCGCTGAGGCGGGCGTCGGGAAATTCGGCGATCTGATTCGTCTTCAGATTCAGCACCGAAATCGACTGGTGCGCGAGTGTCTCCTGCGTACCGTAGCCATCATTTAATAGCGCGGCATAGTTCCCGTCGGGACTGACAACCATCGTCGCCGGAAAACTGTTCGTGCTGCCGATGCGACCGGGAGAAGGAACGGTCAGCTTTTTGCTGGTCGGCAGATTGATTGGAGGACGATCGGGAGCAGCCGATTGAGCGAAAGCAACCGCGGACGTAACGAGACAAAAAGGCAGCAAACGACGAAAGAGTGCAGGCTTCACAGATCCTCCGCGATGAGGTTATTAAGAAGAGAGGAGACGAGCGTAATGCAATCGCCCGCGAATGGTCAAAGGTCGGAATTCGATGGCCTTTAGAAAGCGGAGCGCCTGTCACGAACGCAGTCGAACTCCACTCGACCGGCAGCCGATGCCGGCTGGCCCTGCTTGTGATACGGCTAGATGCCTGAGGCGCGTGTTGGGAGTTGCGATTGCTCGACCGCCGGTGACTCGTCGGGATGCACATTGTGCCGCACGTCGGAGCCCTGCACCCAAAAAATGACGTCCTCGGCGATGTTGGTGGCATGGTCGGCAACGCGTTCTAAATTGCGTGCGACGAGCAGTGCGTCCAAGGCCTGACGAACAACATCTGGACGATCGTTCATCGTCTTGACGAGCTGAATGAAGGCGTCATCGCGCATACGATCGATGACATTGTCCATTTCGAGCACCGCTTGCGCGAGTTCGACCTTGCCTTCAATGAACGATTCCAGCGCCCGGCGAACCATCGCGCTGACAGCGGTACCCATGCGGCCTATATCCACCGGAAGATCGGCGGCGGGGAGTTCCACCATATCCATCACGCGCTCGGCGATGTTGACCGCCTGGTCGCCGACGCGTTCGAGGTCGGAGTTAATCTTGGTGACGGCAAGGATGAATCGCAGATCGACCGCCATGGGTTGCTGCATGGCAAGCATATCGAAGGCAGCTTCGTCGATTTCACGCTCGGCAATATTGATCAGGTTCTCGCCTTCAAGCACCATTTGGCAGCGAGTCAGATCACGCTCAACGTAGGCCTGGCGAGCGCGGTCCACAGCCTGCTCCGCCAGCCCTCCCATGCGAAGCAACCGCTGCCGTAGATCGTCGAGACCTTGTTGAAAACGCGTGCGCATGATCCGAACCTTTCCTTATCCGAGATCCAATCTGCCTATCCGAATCTTCCAGTGATGTAGTCTTCCGTCTTTTTATCGGAGGGCTTGGTAAAAATCTTCTCGGTTTTATCAAACTCGATCAACTTGCCCAGCAGGAAAAAGCCGGTGAACTCAGCGACGCGCGCCGCCTGCTGCATGTTATGCGTCACAATTACGATGGTATACCGCTCCTTCAACTGGAAGATCAACTCTTCAATCTTGCCAGTCGAAATCGGATCGAGCGCCGAGCAGGGCTCATCCATCAGCAGAACTTCCGGTTCGACCGCCAGCGCTCGTGCGATGCACAAGCGCTGCTGCTGGCCGCCGGAAAGACTCGCGCCCGACTTCTTATGTAGGTGGTCTTTGGCTTCATCCCACAAGGCCGAAACTTGCAACGAACGCTGCACGATCTCGTCCAACTGGCGGCGATCCCGGAATCCATTCAACTTCAGGCCTGAAGCAACGTTGTCGTAGATCGACATCGTTGGGAACGGATTCGGCTTCTGAAATACCATGCCGACGCGGCGGCGAAGTTGCGTAGGCGACGTTCCGTTGTAGGCGTCGATCTCGCCGATTCGGACGCGGCCTTCTACTCGCGCCTCCGGAATCGTCTCGTGCATCCGGTTGATGCAGCGGATGAATGTCGATTTGCCGCAGCCCGAGGGGCCAATCAGCGCGGTCGCATGATTGGCGGCCACTTTCAGATTGATGTCGTAAAGCGCCTGTCCCTTGCCGTACCAGGCATTCAGGTTCTCGACCTGGATTCCAACACCCATAAATTATGCCGCCCCGAACGAGCCGCGCCGAACCGCATACCGCACGGCGGCGACCGAGCTTACGATAAGAAGGATAAGGACGAAAGATCCTGCCCAGGCCTGGCGATGCCAGTCGTCATAGGCGGAGTTGGCGTAGACATAAATCTGTAACGGAAGAGCTGCCGTCGGCTGGTCGTAACGAAGATTCCAGAACGTATTGCCCAGCGCTGTGAAGAGCAGCGGGGCCGTTTCGCCGGCTACTCTGGCGAACGCCAGCATGACGCCGGTGATTACGCCGGAAGTCGCCGTGCGCAGCGTGATCGACAAGGTCGTCCGCCAGCGGGGCACGCCCAGACCGTATGCGGCTTCACGCAGTGCTTGCGGCACTAGAAGCAGCATCTCTTCCGTCGTGCGGCAGATGGTTGGCACCATCATGATTGCCAGCGCAACTCCGCCGGCCAGCGCCGAGAATCCGCGGCCGCGCACCAGCAGAGCCCAAGCGACGATGCCGATCACGATCGATGGTACGCCATTGAGCACGTCTGCGGTGAAGCGAATCGCGGCTCCGAACCGGTTGCGTCCAAACTCGGCAAGGTAGATACCAGCGCCGATACCAAATGGAACTCCAATCAGGCTGGCGATTCCTAGGATCAACATCGATCCGACAATCGCGTTGGCCATGCCTCCGCCGGGCTCGCCCACGGGCTTGGGAGTTTGCGTAAGAAACGCCCAGTTTAGCGATCCAAGGCCCTTGTAGACGAGGTATCCGAAGATGGCAACGAGCGGAGCGAGCACGAGCACAACGGTCAGCACAGCGACGCCAGTCATTACATGATCGGTGACGCGCCGGCGCAGACTGATCGGTGGTACCACAACCTGAGGAGTTGGGACGCTCATGGGATCAGGCATTTCCCTTCGCGGGCTGGCCACGGGTCACGGTCCACACCAGAAGTTGCGCCAGCGCGTTGACGATGATCGTGACCACGAACAGAGCCAGGCCGATCTCAACCAGAGCGGACAGGTAAGTATCTCCGGTGGCCTCGCTGAACTCGTTGGCGAGCACACTGGCCATGGTGTATCCGGGTGCGAACAGAGACTTCGCGATGTCAGGACGGTTGCCGATCACCATCGTGACCGCCATCGTTTCTCCAAGCGCCCGACCCAGTCCAAGAATGATTCCGCCCACGATTCCAGCGCGCGCATTGCGCAGCACGCCCACCCGGATCATCTCCCATCGCGTCGCACCCAGCGCCAGGACGGCCTCCCGCTGATGCTGCGGAACAACCATCAGGACTTCGCGTGCAATCGACGAAATAATGGGAATGATCATGACCGCCAGGATGATCCCAGCCGCCAGCATTCCGATTCCATAGGGGGCGCCAGTGAATAGCCCCGTCCAACCGAGAGTTTTGCCCAGGAAAGGCTCGACATAGCCGCTCATGAGTGGAACCAGCACAAAAATCGCCCAGAGTCCGTAGATGACGCTCGGAATCGCCGCCAGCAACTCCACGAAAAACGAAAGTGGGGCGCGAAGCACCTTCGGACACATCTCGGTCGTAAATACGGCAACTCCCACGGCGAGCGGAACCGCAATGATGAGTGCCACCAGGGACGAAACCAGGGTGCCATAGATGAACGGCAAAGCGCCGAAGTGCTCGCCGACCGGGTCCCAATCGCTCGCAGCGAAGAACTTGAAGCCGAAGGCGTGCCAGGAAAGTCGGGAACCTGAGATTAGGGAGTAGACGATGAGGACCAGCACTCCGAGGACAGCTAAACCGCAAATCGTCATCAAAGACTTAAAAATGCGATCCGGAACTTCGCCGCTCGAGACGTGCAGCAGGGGTGCCGTCCGCGGCGTGCTCAAGGCTGTAACCTTCGTAGCTTCAACAGGTTGCGGACCAGGCATATCAGGCCGTGAGAATGCATGGTTGGCCATCGCTTTAACCGTAGCAGAGACTTGTTACAGAAGTGTTAAAATGGGGTAGTTTTTCAGTCGTCTTGAGTTCCCTCATCAATCGGCCGGAGTTTTGAATCACTGGACGCCCGCAGTATCCAAGGCTAGTTTCCAGCACGAATGGATTCTTTTCCTCCCTCAGGACCTGGTTTTCATTGATTTATGGCAATCGCATCCGAGCGCGGCAAACTCATTTTTCGTAAGACCGAGCGCGACTTGCTCCGTCTGTCGGCAGGGCACGAGCCTGAGGTCGTTCATAGCTTCCGGACCACGACTCGACGTTTACAGATTTTGTTGGAACAGCTGACCTCAGGCCATGATCACAACCAGAAAAAGCTGCTGAAAATGCTCAACCGCATCCGCAAGCGCGCAGGACGCGTCCGCGACCTGGATGCCCAGCTGGCCGCCCTCCGCAGCCTGAAAGTGCCTCTGGAGCCTCGCCGCAAGACCCAACTCACGCAGCAACTGCTGGAGCTTCGTGCAAAGCACGAAAGCAAGCTCGGCAAGATTCTGAAAAAGAAAGAAATTCGGGAGATGAGGAAGCGCCTGGAGCGCATTGCGAAGGCGGTCGAATTCGAATCCACGATTGATCCCTTGACGGTGGCCAGGCAGATGATTGCTTCCGTAGAACGTCCCGTGGGACGTATCGACGAAGATGCGCTGCATCGTTACCGGATCGCGGTCAAGCGCGCCCGCTACGCCGCCGAGTTCGCGCCTAAATCCGTCGAGTCGACGGAATTCGTAGCGCAGCTGAAGCGCTTGCAGGACGCGCTCGGAAACTGGCACGATTGGCTTATCCTGACTCACACGGCGTCCGAGCGCCTGGGTGAGATCAATCAGTCGCCCCTGGTCGCCGCATTACACAACGTGACCCGAGGTAAATTCCGCCATGCCGTCGCCGAACTCACGGCGAACGCCAACATCGGTCTCGCGAAGCCCTCTGCGCAGGCGCGGAAAATAGACGCTAAGGGCCCGATGCTGGTCGGCAAGACAGAAGCTGCGGCCTAGGTTCCGCTCCACTTCTGCTTCCGGCTCACGCGCAAACTCCTGTGCCGTAATTCCCTTCCACATGTAAACTGATGGGCGTTTCCCATGCCCACGTTCGCTGCAGTCGATGTCGGCTCCAATTCCGTTCGCCTGAAAATTGCCCGCCTGCAAGGCGGTCGGCTCCGCGCATTGCACGAAGATCGTGAAGTCACGCGTCTTGGTGATGGCGTATTCGGATCAGGTTTTCTCACACCCGATTCGATGGCCGAGACCGTCAAAGTCCTGCGCCGTTTCCATCGCGCTACGCAGCAGATCCCCACTGACACCGTGCGTGTAGTTGCGACGAGCGCGCTTCGGGACGCGCGCAACTCCCAGGCATTCCTGGAATGGGTGCGATCGGCGACAGGTTGGCGCGTCGAGATCATCTCCGGCGTGGAAGAAGCGCGCCTCATCCATCTCGGCCTCGTCTCCGGGCCGCGGATGGATAGCGCTCCCATGCTGATGATGGACCTTGGCGGCGGAAGTTGCGAGCTGACCGTCTCACAAGGCGGCCACATTCGCGACGCAGCCAGCCTTCCACTGGGAGCGGTTCGGCTCACCAATGAGTTTCTGCGCCATGATCCTCCCCGTAAGGGAGAGCTCAAGCGATTGCGCGGTTTTGTTGCGCGAGAAGTGAACCGTGTGGTCGATCGCATTTCCGCTTCAAAAGTGAGAAGCGTAATCGCCACCTCCGGTACGGCAGCAGCATTGGCCGCCGTCGCGGGCCATATGCGACGCGGGACAGCTCGCCAGCGGAACATTGTCTCGCGCGCGGAGATGACCCGCATCGCCAAGCGACTCGCACGTCTTCCTGTCGCCGAGCGCCGCAAGATCGAAGGCATTGGCCCTCGCCGAGCGGAAATCGTCGTCGCCGGCGCCACGGTGTATCACGAACTTCTGGATCGCCTCCATCTCAAAGGCTTTCGCTATTCTCCTCTTGGATTGCGCGACGGAATCCTGGCCCAGATGGCGGCAGACTACGATCGCAGTACGCGCTCCGGCCGCCAGATCGAATCCGAACGCTGGGAATCGATCATGAAAGCCGTCGCCCACTATCACGTGGATCGCAAGCACGCGCTCGACGTCCGCGATGCGGCGACGCTTTTGTTTTCTTCGCTACGATCCGTTCATCGCCTTCCGCCCGAATATCGCGAGTGGTTGGCCGCAGCGGCCATGCTGTATGAAGTCGGCGACTATGTGAATCGGAACGGGCGTCATCGCCACGCGAACTACATCATTTCCAATTCTGAAATTCTCGGTTACACGCCGCAACAGCGCCGCCTGATCGCAGCGATTGCACGCTATCTGGGAAAAACGCGGCCCACGCTGGAAGATGGTCCAATGAAAATGATCGAGGCATCCGAGCGCGGAGATGTGCAGAAGGCAATCGTCCTGCTTCGCCTCGCACGTGCCCTGAATCTTGGCCGCAGCCGCGCTGTGGAGAAAGTTCGTATCGCAGTGCGATCCGCTGGAGTGAAGTTGACGCTTGTGCCCCGCCGCCGCATGGGAGTAGATCTGGAGCTTTGGGCGATTGAAAAAGAGTGTGACTACTTCCGCGAAGTGTTCGGCCGGGAGCTTTCCACCGCCGTGTCGTAGAGCGTCCGGAGCAGCTTTGGCGTGAGGCACCATTGCAGAGTGCCGGATGTGCGGCGCATCTCCACCTTCGCCACCGCACCTTTCTTCAGCTCGAGGGATGCCTCGCAACCTGAATCGCTGATGATCGCACCCAGGAACTGGCTCAGGTTCGGATTGTGTCCGACCACCATGATTGCTTCCTGCCGCGAATATTTTTCGAGCAATTTGCGGAAATCGGCAAGTCCCGCGGTTGGGCGCAGCGCCGCATCGATCTGCAACTTGCCTTCGTATCCCAGTTCGTTGCCGACCAGCGATGCAGTCTGCGTGCAGCGCTTGAGAGGGCTGGACACAATGACATCCACTTGCGTATTCAGTGCCGTGAGAGCACGGCCCACGTAACCACACTGCTCGATTCCTTCTTTGTCGAGCGCACGCTTTTCATCTTTTTTCGGATTGGCGACGTGTTCGCCGGCGCTGGCGTGCCGCAGAAAATACAGGATCATATCCGCTTACCGTTCCCTTCCCACGCTTACTCTACGCCTTGGCGCGGGATCTGGGCCGGGCATGAGCGCCGGCGCCCTGCCTTCCGCCACGCTCATCAGAAAGTCCTGGGCGCTGAACGCAGCTGCACCGATCGGAGGTCGCCGGTTTCGCTTTCCATGAATCGGCTGCCACGCTGGAATATACGTCGAGTCGCTCA
>Ga0181522_10002420_pt1 | contig 10677 bp, 8 predicted proteins | sample PEATcosm2014_Bin_27_FD_121103 | JGI IMG/M metagenome (GOLD analysis project Ga0181522, IMG submission 121103) | Peatland microbial communities from MTU Mesocosm Facility, Houghton, MI, USA - PEATcosm2014_Bin05_10_metaG | ecosystem: Environmental > Terrestrial > Soil > Wetlands > Peat | place...
ACGATCGTCGACACGTCGGACGAGTGGATCGTCCAGCGCAGCGGAATCAAGCAGCGCCATATCGCAGCCGACGACGAGACGACGTCGACGCTGGCGACGCGCGCCGCCGAAGCGGCGCTCGCCGACGCCGGGTTGAAGCCCGCGGACATCGACCTCGTCATCGTCGCGACGTCGTCGCCCGACTACACCTTTCCGGCGGTGGCGACCCAGGTGCAGGCGGCGCTGGGCATGACCCACGGCGTCGCGTTCGATCTGCAGGCGGTTTGCTCCGGCTTCGTCTTCGCCGTCGCGACGGCCGACAAATTCCTCGTCTCCGGCTCGCATAAGCGCGCGCTGGTGATCGGCGCCGAGACGTTTTCGCGCCTGCTCGACTGGACCGATCGCACGACCTGCGTGTTGTTCGGCGACGGGGCGGGGGCAATTGTGCTCGAAGCGGCGGCGAGCGACGGCAAGCTGACCTCGCCCGGGGTCATCTCGACCCAGTTGCGATCGGACGGCCGACACCGCGCGAAACTTTATGTCGACGGCGGCCCATCGACGACCAAGACGGTCGGCCATCTGCGCATGGAAGGCCGCGAGGTGTTCAAGCACGCGGTCGGTATGGTCACCGACGTGATCAAGGCGTGCTTCGACGACGCCGGCGTCTCCGCCGCCGACATCGACTGGTTCGTGCCGCACCAGGCCAATCGCCGCATCATCGACGCCTCCGCCGACAAGCTTGGCCTGGCGCGCGAGAAGGTCGTCGTCACCGTCGATCGCCACGGCAACACCTCGGCCGCTTCGATCCCGCTGGCGCTCGAGGTCGCGGTCAAGGACGGGCGGATCAAGAAGGGCGATCTGGTGATGATCGAGGCGATGGGCGGCGGCTTCACCTGGGGCGCCGCGCTGATCCGCTGGTGAAGTCCGAGCTTCAGTAAGCTCAGGCGGCGGGTGCGCCATTTTCGCGCCGCCGCGCATTGCGCAATCGGGAGGCTCGCGCGTCGGAGGCGATCTGTGGTCGCGTTTACGGGCGGGGGCGCAGGGGTGTTCGAATGTTGGAAACGGCAATCGTCGAAATCGGCGACATGTTCGAATTGGAGACCGAGGCCGCGGTCGCGCTGTGGCAGGAGGCGGGCCTCGTCCGCCCCTGGAACGACCCGCGAGCCGATATTCGTCGCGCGCTCGCCGGATCCGCCTCGACCGTTCTCGCTGGCCGGCTCGACGGACGCCTTGTGGCGACCGCAATGGTCGGTTGGGACGGACATCGCGGCTGGCTCTACTATCTCGCGGTCGCAGCCGGCGCGCGCCGGCGCGGTTACGGCGCGGCGATGGTGCACGCCGCCGAGGCCTGGCTTGCCGCGCACGAGGCGCCGAAGCTCAACCTGATGGTGCGTACGGAAAATCAGGCGGTGCTGCGCTTTTACGAATCGCTCGGTTATCGTCGCGCCGACGCCGTGACGCTCCAGCGCGTCCTGGGTTGAACCGAACCGGCGACGGATGCGCCAGTACGCGACTGTTACAGCCGCAATTGACGCCAGCGGCCTCGCCGCGCACGGCGCCTTTGCGCTCGCCGCCGACGAACGGCAAGGCGAACTCGCCGACGTCGGGACGATTGCCCTCGTCGGCCTTGGCGGGCGGCGCGGCTGGGCGGCGTTTTCCGCTTCGCCGGAGGCCGAGGACCGCGCGCCTGATCCGCTCGATCGCTGGAGCCGGCGCGTCGTCGACGGATTGGCGGCCGCACTCGGCGCGCGCGCGCTCTTTCCGTTCGACGGCCCACCGCATTGGCCGTTCCAGCGCTGGGCGAGACGGGCGGCGCCGATGCACGTCTCGCCGCTCGGCTTGCTGATTCATCCGATCGACGGATTGTGGCGCGGCTATCGCGGCGCGCTCGCCTTCGCCGAACGACTCGCAGTTCCGCCAGTCCACCCGGCGGCGAGCCCATGCGAGACCTGCGCCGCGCGACCTTGCCTTTCGGCCTGCCCGGTCGGCGCCTTCACAGCGGCCGGCTACGACGTCGCGGCCTGCGCCGAGCATCTGAGCGGTGCGGCTGGCCGCCCCTGCATGGAGGGCGGCTGCCTAGCCCGGCGCGCTTGTCCGGTCGGCGCTGAGCGCGCCCAAGAGCCGCGCGAGGCGGCGTTCCACATGCGCGCCTTCCTTGCGGCGCGTCGCCCAGCGTGACGCCTGCCGCGTGACCGGCCATTGACGGGGACGGGGCGTCCGGTGAAGTCTCGGTCATGTCCGAGCTGTGGCCGCCGCTGCTGGTCTTCTTCGTGCTGTGCGCCAGCGCGGCGCTTGGCTTCTTCGTGAACGGACGGCTTCCCGAACGGCATCGCACGCCCGACTCGATCGATCTCGTTCATTTGGCAATCGGCCTGCTTGTGACTTTCACCGCGATCGTGCTTGGCCTGTTGACGTCTTCGGTCAAGACGGGGTTCGAGACCGCGTATCTGGCGCGCGGGACCTACGCCGGCCAGCTCGCTCAGCTCGACCGCTGCCTGCGCGATTACGGTCCGGAAACCCAGGCGACGCGCGCGCAGTTGCAGGGCTACGTCGCCGCCGTCATCGCCTCGACCTGGCCGAACGAGGCGGCGCCGCAGGGCGTCGTTTATCCCGACACCAGCCGTATGCGTCGCACCGGCGAAGACCCGACGCTCGCCAACGTCATGAACGATATTGGCGTCGCCGTGCGCTCGCTCGAGCCGGCCGACGCCTTCCACCGCGCCCAGGCGGCCGCCTGCGTGGGCGACTACGCCGATGTGATCAAGAGCCGCTGGATGGTGATCGAGGGCGTGCACGGCTCGATCTCGACGCCGTTCTACTGGGTGCTGGTTTTCTGGCTGGCGATCCTGTTCGCCAGCTTCGGCCTGCGCGCGCCGCCGAACGCGCTCAACATTATCGTTATCTTGATGTGCGCCGTCTCAGTCAGTTCGGCGATCTTCATCATTCGCGATCTCGACGTGCCCTATGGCGGCTTGTTCGGCGTTCCCAGCGATTCGATGCGCCACGCGCTCGCCGACATGACGCGGTGAGCTGCGGGCGTCGCTCGCCTCACTCCATCGCCGTGGCGGCCGAATGTCCTTCGCGGCTCGGGGTCGGCGCGCTCTTGGCGGAGCGGATCAGCGCGAGCAGCGGGAAGGCCGAAATGGAGACGAGGGTCATCAGCAGGAAGTCGTTGGAATAGGCGATGATCGCCGCCTGCTGGGTGACGAGGCCGTCGATCCGCGCCAGCGTGCCGAGCGATTGACCGGCGATCTGCGCGGCGTCAGGCAACCTCAGCGCGTCGCTGAACGGAGTGACGTGCTCGACCAGTTGGCTGTGGAACGTCGTCACCATATTGGTGAGCTGGGCGATAACGATCGAAATCCCGACCGACGAACCGATGTTGCGGATCAGCGTCCACAGTGCGGCGCCCTCGGTTCGCAGCGCTCCGGGCAGGGTGGCGAAGGCGACCGTGTTGAGCGGCACGAAGACGAAGCCGAGCCCGACGCCCTGGATGACCGAATAGACCGCGATCGTGTAGGCGGAGGTGTCGGTCGTCCAGCCGACCATGACCCACAGCGAGACGGTAGAGAGGACCAGGCCGATAAAGATCAGCACGCGCGCGTCGTATTTGCCGAGCAGCCGCCCGACCAGCATCATCGCGAAGAAAGTGCCGACGCCGCGCGTGCCGAGCAGGTAGCCGCTCGCCAGCACCGGGTAGCCGAGCAGGTTCTGGATGAACGGCGTCACCAGCGCCATCGTCGCCAGCAGGATGATGCCGATCAGGAACATGAAGACCAGCGCGACCGAGAAGTTCCAGTCGCGGAAGATGCGCACGGCGATGAACGGCCGCTTCGAGGTCGCCGAGTCGACGAGGAAGAAATAGAAGCCGACGACCGACAGGATCGCTTCGGCGACGACCTCGCCGGAGCCGAACCAGCCCAGATCCTGGCCGCGGTCGAGCATCATTTGCAGCGCGCCGATGCCGAGCGACAGCGACAGGAATCCGAACCACGAGAACGGCACGTCGCGGCGGACGGGGCTCTCGACCATGAAGGCCGAGAGGCCGAGGACGGTCAGGACGCCGAACGGCAGATTGACGAAAAACACCCAGCGCCACGAATAGTACTCGGTCAGCCAGCCGCCGAGCGTCGGGCCCATGATCGGGCCGAGCATCACGCCCATGCCCCAGATCGCCATCGCCGAGCCGCGCCGCGCCGGCGGATAGGCGTCCAGCATCACTGCCTGGCTGAGCGGCACCAGCGCGGCGCCGAACACGCCCTGCAGCAGGCGGAAGGCGACCATCTGTTCGATGCTCTGGGCGATCCCGCACAGCATCGAGGCGACGGTGAAACCGGCGGTGCAGACGATGAAAAGCTTCTTGCGGCCGACGCGCGTCGCCAGCCAGCCGAGCGGCGAAGTCATGATCGCGGCGGCGACGATGTAGGAGGTCAAAACCCAGTTGATCTGATCCTGGGTGGTCGACAGCGACCCCTGCATGTAAGGCAGAGCGACATTGGCGATCGTCGTGTCGAGCGCCTGCATGACCGTCGCCATCATGACGCAGACCGTCAGCATGGCGCGCGTCAACGGCGCCATGTTATCGGCGGTCTGCTGGTTCATGGGGCGGCGGCCTTCGCCGCCGACGGCGAAACGAACCAGGACTCGATCCAGACGAATGGCGCGAGCACCAACTCGCCGAGCGAGCGCGTGCGCCCGGTGTCGATCGAGACGTTCGCGCTCATGCCGGCGCGCAGGCCCTCGGTGTTCTCGCTCGGGTCGAAGCAGAAGCGCAGCGGCACGCGTTGCACCACCTTCACCCAATTGCCGCTCGCGTTCTGCGCCGGCAGGATCGAGAATTGCGAGCCGGTGCCGGGCGCGATCGAGCAGACCCGGCCTTTGAAGTCGCGTCCGGGGAACGTGTCGATCGTCACGCTCGCCGGCTCGCCGGCGTGCACGTAAGTGAGATCGGACTCCTTCGGATTGGCGTCGACCCACAGGCCGCGGTCTTCGACGATCGCGAACACCGCCTGGCCCGCCGGCGCGACGCGGCCCAGCTCGATCTGGTCGACCTGGGTCGCCACGCCGGCGATCGGCGCAACGACGTGGGTGCGGGCCAGATTGCGTTCGGCGTCGTCGAGACCCGCCTTGGCCTGGATGTAGTCGGGGAAGGCGTCGATGGTCGCCGTCGGCCCACCGCCGAGCTTGATCTTGGCCGACTCCTGCTGGCTGCGCACGAACTCGAGAATCTGCTGCGCCTGGACCAGCGCCGCCTGCGACGTATCGAGATCGGCGCGGGTGCCGGAATGCGCGTTCACCAGATCGAGTTTGCGATTGTAGTCGTTCTGGCGCAGATCGACCGACTTTTGGCCCATCGCAATCTGATTCTCATTGCTGGCGTAGGTCGCCTGCAAGTTGGCGAATTCGACCTTGGCCGCCGCCAGGCGCCCTTGCGCCAGCGTCAGGGCAGTCTGGTAGGGCGCCGGGTCGAGATCGAACAGCGGCGCGCCGACTTCGACCCGTTGGCCCTCCCGCACGTGGACGGCGACGATCGGCCCGGTGACCTGCGGCGTGATCAGCGATTTGTCCGCGCCGACATAGGCGTTGTCGGTCGAGACGTAGCGGCCGGCCGAAAGCCACCACATGGTTCCCAGCACGACCGCTGCAGCCGGCACGACGACGAGCAGCAAGAATCGGCTCAAAGTCGCACGGTTGCGCGGCGTGGGGGCGGAGAGCGCCTCTTCGCGCGGCGGCGCGGCGGGTGAAATTGGAGCGGCAGGCCCGGCTGGCGCCGCCGGCTCAGCTGGGCGCGCGGGCGTAGCGGGCGCACGATTGAGCGGGGTCGGCTCGTTCGACCGGTCGCGCGGCTCGCGGGGGCTGGTTGACGATTGCGACACTGGTTTAGCCTCCGCAACTCAGATTCAGTTCGTGCTTGAGATTCGACCGGATCTGCTCGAGGCCCGCTCGGATGTTGGTGATCGCCGCTTCGTCGAGACCGTTCAGCGCGCGGCCGAGCACATCCTCGCTCAGGGCGTCGAGGCGTTTGAGCGCCGGCGCCGCCTCCGGGGTCAGGAAGAGGCGATTGGCGCGGCGGTCGGCGGCGTCGTCGCGCCGCTCGACCAGACCCGAGGCGGTCAGCTTGTCGATCAGTCGCGCCAAAGTGATTGGCGCCAGATCGAGCATGTCGGCCAGTTCGCGCTGCTTGAGGCCCTCACGGCGCCTCAGCTTGCTGAGCACGGCCCATTGCGCGCGCGTCATGTGCACCTCGCGGGCGCGATGGTCGGAATAGGTGCGCAGCATACGCGCAACATCATGTAGCGCGAATGCGAACTCGCGCGAGGGGGAGGCGGCGGTCAAATTTTTGTCTCGCTTATTATATGCTGACTTATAATAAGCCGGGTTTGGCTCTGCAAGGGGAGGAGACTGAAGATTCTGCGTAATCATTTAAGTTCCGATTTAATTTTAGAGGTGTTCCACATACTTTTTAGCGGGTTGGCGGGTCCCGAGCGGACCTCTTAAGCCCGTTCGCGACCGTCCCGGCGCGTGCCGGTCGTGTGAGCGTTCGTCACGCGCTCACTCCGCCGGCGCCGCCGAGGTGTCTTCGGCGATCGGGGCCGGCGGCGTCTTGGGTTTGCGCATCATGATCACGATCGGGAAGGCGACGAGCGACACGATCGTCATCAACAGGAAGTCGTTGGAATACGAAATCACCGCCGCCTGCTGCGTCGCCATTCCGTCCAGCACGGCGAGGCTGCGCAGACTGTGGTCGCCGAGCGCCGTGGCGTCCGGCAGGCTCATTGCGTCGTTGAACGGCGTGACGTGTTCGACGATCTGGCTGTGGAAGTAGGCGACGCCGCTGACCAGTCTGGCGATCAGGATCGAGATGCCGATCGAGGCGCCGATGTTGCGCACCAGCGTCCACAATCCTGTCGCCTCGGTGCGCAGCTCCTTGGGCAGGGTGGAGAACGCGATCGTGTTGAGCGGCGTAAAAACGAAGCCGAGGCCGAACCCTTGCATCACGCCGTTGAGGGCGATCGCGCCGCCCGAAACATCGTCGTTCCAACCGACCATCACCCATTGCGCCAATGTCGCCAGCGCGAGGCCGAACAGCATGAACGGCCTCGCGTCGCGCGTGCCGAGCAGGCGGCCGACGATGCTCATTGCGACGAACGTCCCGACGCCGCGGGCGCCGAGAAGATAGCCGCTGGCCAGCACCGGATAGCCGAGCAGGTTCTGCAGCATTGGCGTCAGCAGCGCCATCGTCGCCATCAACACCAGGCCGTTGAGGAACATCAGCACCAGCGCGAGCGAGAAGTTGCGGTCGCGGAAGATGCGCGTCTCGATGAACGGCCGCTCGCCAGTGAAGCTGTCGACAATGAAGAAATAGAACCCGGCCGCCGACAGGATCGCCTCAACCCAAATCTCGCCGGAATCGAACCAGCCGATGTCCTGGCCGCGATCGAGCATCATCTGCAGCGCGCCGACGCCCATGCTCAGCGACAGAAAGCCGAACCACGCGAACGGAAGATCGCGGCGGATGCGGCTTTCCGGCATGACCAGCGACAGCCCGAGCGCCGTCAGAACCCCGAACGGCACGTTGATGTAGAACACCCAGCGCCACGAATAGGTCTCGGTCAGATAGCCGCCGAGCACCGGGCCCATGATCGGCCCGAGCATGATGCCCATGCCCCAGATCGCCATCGCCGCAGCGCGCTGGGCGGTCGGGTAGGCGTCGAGCATCACGGCCTGGGCAAGCGGCACCAGCGCTGCGCCGAACGCGCCTTGGGTCAGGCGGAAGAGGACCATCTGCTCGATGTTCTGCGAGATCCCGCACAGCATCGAGGCGACGGTGAAACCGACCGTGCAGACAATGTAGAGGCGCTTGCGGCCGAAACGGGCCGACAACCATCCGACCGGCGAGGTCATGATCGCCGAGGCGATGATGTAGGAGGTCAGCACCCAGTTGATCTGATCCTGGGTGGTCGACAGCGTCCCCTGCATATATGGCAGCGAGACGTTGGCGACGGTGGTGTCGAGCACCTGCATGATCGTCGCCGTCATCACGAACACGCTGATGATTGCGCGGCGCGAGGGCGCCAGTTCACGCAAGGATTCGACGGTCCGGCGAGGCGGAGCGACGACGCGCGGCGCCGATGCTCGCTCCGCGCCCCAATGGTGCGCCAAGGCCAATTTAAAGCTCGCTTATGATATGCAAGCTTATAATAAGCGATGTGCGCCGCGGCGCGATTTGCGCCAGGCCAAATTTAGCGAATTTTCCCGCTGCGACCGTTGCGGGTCTAGCTGCCGCGATAGGTGGAATAACTCCACGGCGTCACCGCCAGCGGCACGTGGTAATGTGCGCTTGGGTCGGCGATGGCGAAGCGGATTGGCACGACGTCGAGAAACGGCGGCTCGGCGGTCTGTGCGCCCCGGCCGCGGAAATAGGCGCCGATATGGAACGACAGCTCGTAGGTTCCGGCCCGCGCCTCGGCGGCGGCGAGGAGGGGCGCGTCGGTGCGCCCGTCGGCGTTGGTTTTGGTCCGCCTGACCAGCGCCCGCGCGCCGTCTGCGGCCAGCGCGTGCAACTCGATTTCGACGCCGAAGGCCGGACGTCCGATGCTGGTGTCGAGAACGTGCGTCGTCAGGCCCGCCATGCGTCCACCTCAACCGTAAGCGGTCCGTCTAGTCGAATCCGTTCGCCTTTGGTAGGAGAAAAGCGCTGGCTGCCGGGCTGGGCCATGCGAATTCCGCATGCGTGGATCGCCTGCGTCGCAATTGCCAATCGACAGACCCCGTGACAGAGAGGCACAAGCCGCCGGCCGACGAAATCGACCGAACCGCGGCGTCAGGGAGGCTACATGAACGACGACCTGAGGGGCGACGCCGCCGAAACCGGCGAGTGGCTCGATGCGTTGGATTCGGTCGAGGCTTTTGAAGGCCTCAATCGCGTCGACGAGCTGCTTGACGCCGTGGTGACGTCGGCGCGGCGCAAGGGCGCGCAGCTCCCGTTCGCCGCCAACACCGCCTACGTCAACACGATCCGCCTCGAGGACCAGCCGCCGCATCCCGGCGATCGCAAACTCGAGCAGATCATCCGCCGCTACATCCGCTGGAACGCGGCGGCGATCGTGCTGCGCGCCAACAAGGAATCCTCCGAGCTCGGCGGGCACATCGCCAGCTTCCAGTCGGCGGCGACCCTGTACGACACCGGCTTCATGCATTTCTGGCGCGCTGCCGACGAGCGCCATGGCGGCGATCTCATCTATTTCCAGGGCCACAGCTCGCCCGGCATCTACGCGCGCGCCTATCTCGAAGGCCGCCTCAGCGAGGACCAGCTCCTCCATTTCCGCCAGGAAGTCGGCGGCCGCGGCCTGTCGTCCTATCCGCATCCGTGGCTGATGCCGGAGTTCTGGCAGTTCCCGACCGTTTCGATGGGCCTCGGGCCGCTGATGGGGATCTACCAGGCCCGGTTCCTCCGTTACCTGCAAGGCCGCAGCCTCGCCGACACGACGGGGCGCAAGGTCTGGGTCTTCTGCGGCGACGGCGAAATGGACGAGCCGGAATCGCTCGGCGCGATTTCGCTGGCGGGCCGCGAAAAGCTCGACAACCTCATCTTCGTCATCAATTGCAATCTCCAACGCCTTGACGGGCCGGTGCGCGGCAACGGCAAGATCGTGCAGGAGCTCGAGGCCGACTTCCGCGGCGCCGGCTGGAACGTCATCAAGTGCCTGTGGGGCTCGAACTGGGACCCGCTGCTCGAGCAGGACCATTCGGGCAAGCTGCGCCAGCTGATGGAAGAGTGCGTCGATGGCGAATACCAGGACTTCAAGTCCAAGGACGGCGCGTATATCCGCAAGAACTTCTTCGGCCGCTACCCCGAGACCGCGGCGATGGTCGCCGACTGGAGCGACGATAAGATCTGGTCGCTGAAGCGCGGCGGCCATGACGCGCTCAAGGTCTACGCCGCCTACAAGGCCGCGGTCGACCACAAGGGCCAGCCGACCGTCATCCTCGCCAAGACCATCAAAGGCTACGGGATGGGCGAGGCGGGCGAGGGGCAGATGATCGCCCACCAGGCCAAGAAGATCGGCGAGTCGGCGCTCAAGGCGTTTCGCGACCGCTTCCACATTCCCGTATCTGACGCCGACCTCGCCAAGGTTCCGTTCCTGCGCTTGCCCGAAGACAGCGAGGAGATGAAATATCTGCGCGCGCGCCGGGCCGCGCTCGGCGGGCCGCTGCCGTCGCGCCGGCGTTCGTCTGCGCCGCTCGAAATCCCGCCGCTCTCCGCCTTCGACGCGCTGCTCAAGCCGACCGCCGAAGGGCGCGAGATTTCGACCACCATGGCCTTCGTCCGCATCCTGACGACGCTGCTGCGCGACAAGGCGATCGGCCAGCGCATCGTGCCGATCGTCCCCGACGAAAGCCGCACGTTCGGCATGGAGGGGCTGTTCCGCCAGATCGGCATCTTCAGCCAGGTTGGCCAGCTCTACCGGCCGCAAGACGCCGACCAGTTGATGTACTACCGCGAGGACCCGAAGGGGCAGATCCTCCAGGAGGGCATCAACGAGCCGGGCGCGATGGCCTCCTTCATCGCCGCCGCGACGTCCTATTCGACGTCGAACACGCCGATGATCCCGTTCTACGTCTATTATTCGATGTTCGGGTTCCAACGCGTCGGCGACCTGGCCTGGGCCGCGGGCGACATGCGCGCGCGGGGCT
>Ga0181522_10002421_pt1 | contig 10672 bp, 9 predicted proteins | sample PEATcosm2014_Bin_27_FD_121103 | JGI IMG/M metagenome (GOLD analysis project Ga0181522, IMG submission 121103) | Peatland microbial communities from MTU Mesocosm Facility, Houghton, MI, USA - PEATcosm2014_Bin05_10_metaG | ecosystem: Environmental > Terrestrial > Soil > Wetlands > Peat | place...
ACGAAGTACAGGGCGACCGCGAAGAACGCGGCCGCCAATACGGCGCTGGTGGAACGCGCCATCGGGCTGCGCTCGTCGTTGGCCAATTCGACGGCGAGTAGGCCGAAGAGCGTCGTGAACTTGATGATGGGGTTCATCGCTACGCTCGACGTGTCCTTGAAAGGATCGCCAACCGTGTCACCCACGATGGAAGCATCGTGGAGGGGCGTGCCCTTCATCTTGAGCTCGACCTCGACGATCTTCTTTGCGTTGTCCCAGGCGCCGCCGGCGTTCGCCATGAATAGGGCCTGAAACAGGCCGAAGAGCGCGATCGAGATCAGGTAGCCGATGAAGAAGAATGGCTCCAGGAAGGCGAAGGAGAGCGTTCCGAAGAAGACGGTCAGAAAGATGTTGATCATCCCCTTTTGCGCGTACTGCGTGCAGATCTCGACCACTTTCTTGCTGTCCGCGATCGATGCCTTCGTGACACCCTCGAGCTTGATGTTCGCCTTGATGAACTCGACCGCTCGGTAGGCTCCCGTCGTCACCGCCTGCATCGATGCGCCTGTGAACCAATAAATGACGGAGCCGCCGGCGATGAGTCCGAGGAAGAAGGGTGGATGGAGGAGCGACAGCTTCTCGAGGTCGTGGGTGAGACCGCCGGTGAGGAGCACGATGATGGAGAAGATCATCGTCGTAGCCCCGACCACCGCGGTGCCGATGAGGACTGGCTTCGCGGTCGCCTTGAACGTATTGCCGGCGCCGTCGTTCTCTTCCAGGAACTGCTTGGCGTTCTCGAAGTCGGGCTCGAAGCCGAAATCCTTCTTGATCTCCGCCTTGATGTCGACGATGGATTCGATCACGCTGAGCTCGTAGACCGACTGTGCATTGTCGGTCACCGGGCCGTACGAGTCGACCGCGATCGTTACTGGGCCCATCCCGAGGAAGCCGAACGCCACGAGGCCGAAGGCGAAGACCGGCGAAGCGTCGATCTGCCCGACCGTCATTACACCGCCAAGGCCCATCTGGCTCACGAAGAAAGCCCCGCCCATCAGGAAGAGGAGCGTCATGCCTAGCCAGAATGCGCTGAAGTTGCCGGCGATGAGGCCCGAAAGGATGTTGAGGGAGGGGCCGCCCTCGCGCGACGAAATGACGACCTCGCGCACGTGACCCGACTCGGTCGACGTGAAGACCTTGACGAACTCGGGGATGATCGCGCCGGCGAGCGTGCCGCACGTGATGATGAGCGAGAGCTTCCACCAGAGCGTCGGATCCCCGCCCAAAGACGGGATGAGCGCTCCCGATACGACGAAGGTGAAGACGACGCTGACGATAGAGGTCACCCATACGAGTGAGGTCAGCGGTGTCTCGAAGTTCATCTTCTTGGCGTTGCCGTATCGGCTGGTCGCGTAAGCCTCGTTCACGAAGTACGAGAGGCCGCTCGCGATGACCATCACGATGCGCATCACGAAGATCCATACGAGAAGCTGGACCTGAATCATGTGGTCGGAGATGGCGAGCAAGATGAAGGAAATGAGCGCCACCCCCGTCACCCCGTAAGTCTCGAATCCGTCGGCGCTGGGACCCACCGAGTCGCCAGCGTTGTCGCCTGTGCAGTCGGCGATGACCCCGGGGTTCCGCGCATCGTCTTCCTTGATCTTGAAGACGATCTTCATCAGATCAGAGCCAATGTCGGCGATCTTGGTGAAGATGCCTCCGGCGATGCGCAAGGCCGAAGCGCCTAGCGACTCGCCGATGGCGAAGCCGATGAAGCATTTGCCGGCCATCTCGCCCGGGACGAAGAGAAGGATGGAGAGCATCATCATGAGCTCCACCGAAATGAGAACCATTCCGATGCTCATTCCGGCCTTGAGCGGGATGGCGTAGACCGGGAACGGTTTGCCCCTCAAGCTGGCGAAGGCCGTCCTCGAGTTCGCGAAAGTGTTGACGCGGATGCCGAACCAGGCGACCGCGCAGCTCCCCGCGATGCCGAGAAGGGAGAAGAGCAGGATCACGAATACGGCGCCCGCGGACTCGTGCTTGATGACGCCGTAGTAAGCGACGATGACGACGGCGATGAAGCCCTCGAGCATTAAGATGAACCTGATCTGCGTGACGAGGTATGTCTTGCACGTCTCATAGATCAGCTCGCTGATCTCGAGCATCGATCTGTGGACGGGCGCGTTCTTGAGCTGCGCATAAGAGATGAAGCCGAACACGAGCCCGAGGGCGCAGACGCCAAGCCCCAGGAGGAGGAGCGTCTGCCCGGGCACCCCGAAGAACTGCGCGCGCGCGAACTCCGCCGTCGGGACGACGAGGCTATCCTCGCCCCCTTGGGCCCGAGCGAGGGGCGCGGCGAAGAGTACCGCGAGGAAAAGTGCAAGACTCACGACGCCCGCGCCGAACCGGTGCAAGCGGATGTTGGACAACGCGTTCATAGGGGACCGCTCCTAGTTTCGAGAGGTAGAGCGATCACCTGGGAGACGCCGCCCCACCCGAACCGTCTGGAATTCCGTGGAATTCCAGCGAACCTAGAGGGGTTGGCCGCCTGCTGTGCAGACGCTTCAGCTCGCCTCGTCCGGACTGCTATGGGAGCCACCCCAGACGCGCGCTTTGTAGCAGCTGTCGGTGCGTCTGTAAACGGGCGGCGCCTACTTCTTTTGTCCCTGGAGCACCATGAGGTGAAACTTCGCGAACTCGGTCTGCCCGAGCGTGAAGAGTACCTCCACCAAGAGACGGTAGGGCGTGCCGCTGTCGGCGATAATGATCGCCTCGCTCGCGGACGGATCTTTGCCGGTCGCGATTCGAATTTGCCGATCCCGCTCGCGCCAGCTCTGGAGCGCGTTGGCCAACGGAACGATGTAGAGGTCGTTCGGACCGCTTCGTTTGTACTTGCCCTCTACGCCGTGGGCCGCGTCCGCCACCGCGGGCACCGGGCATACGACGGCGTCGTCGACGACGATGTGGCTCTTCGAGATCAATACAGCCAGCCCCTCCTGCGACGCTTCCGTAGTGAGGATGCTCTTGGGCATAGCCAGGTCGGCGGACTGAGGGATGGACGCGCTGGAGGCACTCATGCTCTTCAAGAGAAAGACCAGGATGATGGTCATCATGTCCATCATGGCGGTAATATTGAGGAAATTAATCTCCGGATCGACCGCCCGTCGCTTGATTTCCTTTCGAAGCTCGCGCTTGTAGATCGCCATGCTCGCGGGCTTCTGCCGCGGCGGCATGCTGACCGGTCTATCGGGGCCTTCTGCCATGGGTTACCTCGCGAGCCCGAAGTTAACCTCAGGGAACAGCTCATCACCCTGGGGCGACTTCCGCACGGCGTCCATGGTGCTGATGATCGCCTGGTAGGGAATGTTCGGGTTCGCGCTGATCGTCACCTGCGACTCGTTCTTGAACTCCGTCGACAGATTCTTCAGTTTGGCTACGCACTGGTTCAGGGTGGCGTAGTCGTAGTCACCGTTGACTTTTCCAATGGCAAGTCCCGGCCCAGCGCCCGAACACCCCGGCGCGACGTTTCCGCCCTGTGCCTTGAGGCTAAATCCCTCCCCAACGAGGATCACGGTCAACCCCAGCGAGGGCGTGGTCGGTGGCCGCGCGCCGGATCCGCCGGCCTTGGGGGGAAAGGTGTCCACGGTGGCGGTGAAAGTCACACTCACCGTGGCGAGAACGAACATCAGCACGTTGGTAATGATGTCGAGGAACGGGACGATGTTGAGCTCGCCCCCCTCTTCGTCAGGCGCGAGCTCCTTGGGCTCCGAGAGTCGCCGGATCTTGCTGCGCTGCTGGGCGCTCAGCTTTTCGGGTTCCTTGGCCATGCCGGGTTGCGTCCTGTTCGCCTTTTCTCGCGTTCGAGCGCCGTTCTCGGGCTGTTCGTAGCTTCGTGGGGGTAACCGGGAATCCGGAGGCCCGAAATCGCGCGCCTTTCAGCCGACGGGTCGGGTCTGGATGGTGAGGAGGTTGAAGATGCGTTCCTGCGTCGCGTCCAGATCGTGCTGAATGTTCTTCGAACGCTGGTGCAGGATGAGGTGTGCGATCATGCACGTCACGGCGATGCCGAGGCCGAACGCCGTGTTGTACATGGCTTCCGCGATGCCGCTCGCGAGGATCCGTTGCCGATCGGCGGCGGACAGTCCCGGCGCGGCGACGGCCCCGAACGTGTGGATGAGTCCGAGCACGGTGCCCAGAAGGCCGACGAGCGTGGCGATGTTCGCGAGCGACCAGAGCGAGCCAATTCGCTTCTCGGCGGCCGGCTTGAGCTCCCCGATTTTTTCGCTCATGGCGGCGTCGATTTCGTCGGGCCCCTTGTTCGCGTGCGTGAGCCCTGCCTTAACGAGCTGGAGGATGGGGTAGTCGCCAGCGTCGCAAAGCTTGATCGCGCGATCGATGTTGCCCGCGGTCACGAGCTTCCTGATCTGCGCGAAGAACTCCTTTGAGTTCACCCGGTATTTGCCGAGTTGGAAGGCCGTGCGCTCGATCACGATCGCGATGACGATGGCGCTGACGACCAGGTTGATGGAGAGAAACGTCGGGTTCTCTTTGAACGCCTCCATCAGACCATTGGAGCTCCCGCCGCCACCCGCGTCGCTTGCTGCGGCCGAAACCCCACTGAGAAGAGCAACGAACATCCCCTACGCTCCTTTCTACCCTTACCGAGAAGTGAGGTGCCAAGGGCGCCTCGCCATTTTCGCGCGGAGTGAGAACGCCAAAGGCTTACCCACGCGCCGCCGTTTCGAATCCCTGTTCCTGAGCGAACACGGACTCGCCCATGCCAGCCATGCCAGAGAGAGCGCCGCCCTGCTGGATCGGTCGCGATCTCGTAGCCCTACAGCCAGCGCGGCTCGCCCCGCAGCCTTGTTGCAAAAAGAAACTGAGGCCCCGAGATAACACGCGAATCGCGCCTGATTCGAGACGATAGCGCCGGGAGATCCGCGAAGTCAACGACAGCTCGGGATTCTGCCGGCCATGACCGTTGCCAGCGGCAGCTCGCGCCCGGGTTCCCGGTTGCCCTGCCGGGAGATGCGAGCCAAACACGGGCCGAGCACGGACCCCAAACAAAGGCCAAAACGGCGACTGGCCGATCCAATCCGCCGGCTCTCTGCGAGGACCCCCCGACGGGGACCGCTCGCAAGTGCCCGAAGTGTAATTGTTTGATGGAACCAAAAGTAGGCTGTTTTGCTCAGATTTCAACCCAAACTCTCTTGACCGACGGCGGTCGGAACCTGCATTGTCAAGGGCCCGTGATTCAGCGCGCTGAATCTTGCGCTCAGCTTCCCGGGCTCTCTATCGAAATCGACAGGTGGTGGTACGAGGCCACGCGGGTCTTCTGCAGAAGCGGATGCCTCGCGCCTGATTCCATGCGCGCGCTACAACGACACTTGCCAGAACTTGGAGTGAAGAGCTACGGTCCCCCCCGCGCTCTTCGAGCGCCCGCTTACGAAATCGCCGGCGGGGGCCTCAGCCGGGTCACTTCGGGGGTTTCCCGGCCACTCGGAATACGTCTCTCTGAGTCCCCGGTACGGACACGATCTTCCCGCTGACCGCATTCTCGTCGCCCAACCCCATATCTCGTCGCCAAACACTCGGTTTTCATCATCGACCGTTCCCAACGCAATCGTGCCCACTCAATTCGTGCGAGTCATTCGAGTCGGGCGAAGCTGGTAGGAGGAGATTTTTCATGTCTGATCTATGGAAGCACTTCAAAGATGGTGGTTGGGGCATGTACCCGATCCTCTTTTGGTCGGTCGTCACCATCGGCATCATCATCGAACGCGCGCTCTATCTCTATGGTTCGGCGATAAACAAGGACGTGTTTCTCGCGACGATGCAGAAGTGTATCCTCGCGGGCGATGTTGCGAAGGCGGTGAAGATGTGTTCGGCCGCGAACGCGCCACTCGCCCGTATCGTGCAAGCCGGGCTCGTGAAGGTGAACCGGCCCGATGAGGAGGTTCAAGCGGCGATGGACGAGTCAGCCCTACGCGAGATCCCTCGGATCGCGAAGCGTACGGGCTACCTCGCGCTGATGGCGAACCTCGCCATGCTCTCGGGACTGCTCGGTACGGTATCGGGCCTGATTCGGAGCTTCGGGGCGGTTTCAGGGGAGAGCGTCGATCCCAGCCAGAAGGCTCGAATCCTCGCAGAAGGAATCTCCGAGGCGATGAACTGCACTGCCTTCGGTCTCATCGTCGCGATCATCGGTCTCATCGGTTACGCCATCTTGAACGGTAAGACTCAGACGCTCGAGGACGACATTAATGAGGCGAGCGTACAGGTGTTGAACCTCGTCGTCACGAACCGGCAGAAGGTCAATATGTCCGGTATTCCCGCCGCCTGAGCCAAGGATCCGCCCTTGCGCGACGTCCAATGGGCCCGCACCTGACTCCCGGCGGGAGGAATGCGCGGGCCGTCTCCTCCTCAATTTCTCTCGAACTGGAGCACTTTCATGGGTGGCGTAAACGTCGACAGCGGCGGTAAGGGTGGACGCAGATCGCTCGACTCGGAGATCAACATGATCCCGATGATCGACCTTCTGATGGTCACGATCTCCTTCCTCCTCATTACGGCGGTTTGGAGCCACATGGCTCGCCTCAATGCCGACGCGCAGGTACCCGGTCCGCCGCGACCAGATACCGAGCAGACGCCGAAGGAGCCCGACAAGACGCTCCACATCGAGATGAAGTCGCCGGAGAAGTTCGCGCTGATCTGGAAGCAGGGGGCGACGGTGATCAGCACCGTCGACGTTCCTCGCAAGGACGTCGTCGAGAAAGAGGGGAGCGTCAAGGTGATTCGATTTCCCGATTTGGCGGCAAAAGTCGAATCCGAGTGGAAGATCAACGGCACGTATCGCGACGCGAGTGCAAAGAAGTTCGATCAGGCCGTCCTCCACACCGACAACGAGACCCCGTACGGAGCGATCATTGGCGTTATCGATGCCGTGTACCAGGTTCACCGTCCCTATTCGACGGGGTCCAAGACCGAGAACGTACCCGCGTTCAACGTCACTTTTTCTGTGAACTGAGCGCAATCGGGTTACGGACCTGACCTAGGAGAGCGAGCGATGCCCGTTGAAGAGCCCGGCCGACGATTGATGCACCACGTTGGCTTGAAATTCGTCGTAAAGAGGGTCGCGGGCGGCGGTGGGCGAGGCGTGAACGCTGCCTTGTCGCTCACGAGCATGATCGACTTCCTCGTCGTTACCGTGGTCTTTCTCTTGATGACGTTCAGCGCGTCCGGAGAGACACCCGTCAGCCAAGGAGTGAACCTCCCCAAAGCCGAGAACACCATGGACATGGTCGACGCGCCGATGGTGGCCATCGCTGGGAGCCAGGTTCTGGTCGACGGGGCCCCGGCGGGAAACACGCGCGCCATCGAAGACAGCAAGCGCATGCAGCGAGTCGAGGAACTCTTCTCCATTCTCAAGAGCAAGCGAGAGCTTTGGAAGCAGACTCACCCCGGCCCGAGGGAGTTCCCCGGAGTGGTGATCTTGCAGGTGGACCAAGACATCACCGCGGTCGTGGTGAAGAGTGTGTTCCAAACGGCGGCCTTTGCGGGGTACCCAAACGTCAGCTTCATGGTCAACTCGATCCCGAAGACGCAGCACTGACGGCCGCCTTCTGTAAAGGCAGCGATGAAGCCGGGTCTTCTCGGGAACAGGCCCCCAGAGCGTACGCCAGGTTTGCCGTCGGTTCACAAGGCGCGGCTCGATCGAAATCGCGGAAAATTCAGTCGCGCAACCTCGGGCTTCTGGTTGTCCGCGGCGGGCGGCCTCGCTGCCGTGCTCATCGCGTATCGGTTCGTTTCCGGGCGGCAGCTCGAAGGGGCCAAGAGCGAACTGCTTGCCAAACAACGAGCGGTCGAAAGCGCGGTGGGTTCGGAGTGGTTTCCTCTTCGCGACCGGATCGAGAGCTACGTTCTCGGAGCGGCAGAGGGCGCGGGTGGCGAGGTGGTCGACAAGGACATCGCGGGATGGAGCTTTCGTACGATGCCGGGCTTGTATCTCCGTCTCCGCCAGACTGACGTGAAGGACATCGAGAGTATGCGACGCGCGGCGTCGTCCTCGCAGAAGGACGGCTTCGTCGGGTGTCTGTTGCGTGAGCCCAACGCTCCCGCGGCGCGCGGCGACGCCGACGCAGGTGCGTTCGCGGAGCAGCCGTGGAACTGGCAACGGGCTTACGCGGCCACACGAATCCTCTCGGAGGGCTGGGTCTCGGAGGTGAAAGCCGCGCCCGACCCGCTCCGTCTCAAGGTCTTTCAGGAGCAATACGACAGGGCCGTAGCGACAGAGATCCCTCTGGCCATCGATGTCGTGCGCCAAGCCCAGTTTTTCTTGCTCGTTGTCGACGAAGACTCCGATGAGCTCAAGGCTCAGGCCGAGGGCGGCGCCGTATCGGAAGCCGTCTTGCAGCGCACGCCGCATTTCGCTCGCGTTCGTCTCTACAATCTTCGGAGCGGCAAGGAGATGCTCTCGCTCCGTCGATCCGCCGAGGCGAGCTTCGTGTTCGCGGGCGAGCGCGACGCGACGGATCCCGAGACGCTGGATGCGATGAAACGTCAGGTGAACAACTGTGCTTTTGCAAAGGAGGTCGAACGAGCGATCTCCTCCGCGACGGGATCGCCGCGAGCCCCTGGATTGAGATAGGGGAGTCACCGGGGTGACACGTCTCTCGCGTCGACCACGTGTGCAGCCAAGAGCTGGTGATAGGCGAGGGTGACGGTGAAGAAAGCGGAGCGGTCCGGCGTGGCCGCGGCGCTATCCTCTTGCAGCGTCGCGTCGCTCCACCGCAATCCGCCGTGAACGCCGATCCATGGGCCGCTCGCCGCGGGGAGAATGGGAATCTCGAGTCCAAGGCCGGCCTGGAGGCCGGGCCGATTTCCGAAAGCCTCTCCAACCGGTTCTTCGTAGAACGCCCCGACCTCGAGGCCAAAGGAATCGAGGAAGAGGTCTAACCATGGAATGCCGAATTCGTGCCCGCCGAGCCAACGCGCCAAGAAGAGAGGGCGGAGCTCCAATCCGGTCGAGAGGATGCGCCTCGGATTGGATGCCGTACTGCTGAAGCAGTCCTCGAATGCGCCGAAAAGCCCGGCCGTCTCGAGATACCGCAGCCTGATATCGAGGGTACCACGGGGGGCGCTGGGGTCCCCTTCGATCGACTCGTCCCGCGGGGCGGAGCGGACTCCTAATCCTCCCGAGAAAGTCGCCCCTACGCCGAGAGTGATCGCGAGGTCCCCGGTCACGCGGCCGTAGGTCGTATCTGCGAAGCGAGCGGCCTCGTCTGCGCTCGCGCGCGTCTCGACGGCGAGCCCGAGTAGCGCGCCGACCGCAGCATTTGCGCGGAAGAGGGTGTGTGCGAGGATTCTAGCGGCTGGGCGCATGGACCTAGAGCCCGACGACCCGGATCACGTCGTCACGTAGCTCGGGGGCGACGATGAGCCGGACTCGGGACAACACTTGTCCCGCCAGGCGAGCCAGGAGGAACGAGACCTCGCTCAAGGGCCGCGCAGGCCCCTTGGCGTAGATGACCATGAGGGGTTCCGGCTCCGCCCCGAACGGCGTATCGGAAGCGATGTCGAGCCCCACGTAATAGTCGGGATCGAGCCCTCTTCGCATGGCAACCTCGCGTGCGCCGGCGAGGGCTCGCTCGCGCCCCACGGGGCTCGCCTGCTCGCCGAAGAGCTCGACGGTCTTGAAGAGCGCACGCGCGCGCACGCGTCGCGTGAGGTCGGAGAGAACCGGGTCGTGATGCTCCTCCCACGAACGCATCGCGACGAGAATGACGGCGTCGTCGAGCGCGAGATAGTCGTCGAGCGGGATGGAATCGTGGAAAGCGCCGGCTTCGATGGCGCGCGGAACTTGAGGGACCCTCTGCCCCTCCAGCACGCACATCGCGGCGCGGCCGAGGACCGTCCGAATCATCCATTCGGCTGCCCTCGTCGCCTTATGAAGGTAGACTTGTTGGAACATGAAGAGACGCGCGAGGATGAAGCCCTCGATGGCTGGGAGGCCTTTGGCCCCGTCTATCGCGAGCCGGGGAGCGCTGGTCGGGGTCTCCATGGGAGCAAACCGCAAGCTGCGGAGTAGCCAATCGAGATCGAAGAGGCCGTAACGAACGCCCGTCGCGTGAGCGTCGCGGAGCAGGTAGTCGCAACGATCGACGTCGAACGTCCCGCTGACCGCCTTTGCCAGATACGGGAGCCGGTTCTCCCCCCGAACGAGCCCAGCGACCCTCCCGGGCATCTCCTCGTCGAGAGAGGAGAGGACCTTGTGGACGTCCGTCTCGGGATCCAGAAGAATTCGTTCAGTCCAGGCTTCGTGGTGCGGGGTGCCCGGGATGGCGTCTTCGAACAAGTGCGAGAAGGGGCCGTGGCCGATGTCGTGAAGGAGCGCAGCGGCTAGGGCGTCGCGCGCGGGGCCGGTCGATACTCTTTGCCAGAACGGGAGATCGCCGTCGATGGCGCGCAGTCGTGTGAGGAGCCGCTTCATCACGAACGTCGCGCCGATCGCGTGGGCGAAGCGAGTGTGCTCGGCACCGGGAAAGGCTACCGAGGTCACGCCGAGTTGACGAATACGCCGGAGTCGTTGCACCTCCCGCGTGTCGAGGAGCCTATTGACGATGGTCTCCTCTTCGGACTCGAACGCGACGAGCCCGTGCACCGGGTCGCGCAGGATCACGGCGTCCTATGGTCG
>Ga0181522_10002422_pt1 | contig 10671 bp, 10 predicted proteins | sample PEATcosm2014_Bin_27_FD_121103 | JGI IMG/M metagenome (GOLD analysis project Ga0181522, IMG submission 121103) | Peatland microbial communities from MTU Mesocosm Facility, Houghton, MI, USA - PEATcosm2014_Bin05_10_metaG | ecosystem: Environmental > Terrestrial > Soil > Wetlands > Peat | place...
CGGCTCGCCACTTCGCGCAGTTCGGAGACCTCCGTCGAGGCCGAGTCACGCAACTCGTTCACCTCACGCTCGGCTTCCTGCCGGAGCGTGTAAGCCCCTTCCCAGGCCTCTTGCAAGATGCGCTGGACGCGCTCGCCGAGGGTGTCGAGCGCCGGAGGCTGGGCCGTGCGCGTCTCGCTCTCGTAGACGGCCACGCGTCGGTGCAGCTCGCGGAGCTGTCCGACGGCGGCCGCCAGGCGACGCTCGGATTCAGAGGCGCGCGAAAGCGCGTCGTCGAGCCGGCGCTGCTGGTCCGCCACGTAACGATCCACCTGTTCGGGGTCGTAACCCCGCCGGTAGACGTTGAATATCGGGGTGGCCACCTGCTCTTCTGCGACTGCCTCGTTCTCGTCCATATTCCCTCCAGGTTCCCTGCGCGGATGCTACTGAGCGTCCGGCCGAAAAGCGGGGATACCCCGCCAAATACAAGGCGGAGCGGACTAAGGTGGCGACGCCTCCTCGACTCCGGCCGCCACAGGGGGCAGACTGAGGCGGCGACCGGTCAACCGCCGGTGCCCATGGGACGACAAGGGGGTTTTCAAATGAAGGCCGACGTTAAGGGGTCTGTTCTCCCGGTGCTCGAGATGATCCTCGACCCGGGCGAGGCCGTTATCTCGACCCATGGCGATCTCGCCTGGATGTCTGCGAACATGCAACTCAGCCAGACAGCCAACACCGGTGGCCAGAGCGGCTTCATGGCCGGACTGAAGCGAGTCGCCTCCGGAACGGGAATCTTCCTCACCCGCTACGAGCCGACGGGCGGCCCGGGCATGCTGGTGCTTGCAGCCAAGCTTCCCGGGAGGATCTTCTCCGTCGAGATCGCACCGGGATCGGAGTACATAGTCCATCGCCACGGCTGGCTGTGCGGGACGCCGGACATCTCGCCGACCGTCGCCATGCAGCAGACCTTCGGCGGCGCCATCTTCGGCGGGGAGGGCTTCCTCCTCCAGCGCCTCGAGGGCCACGGCACGGCCTGGATCGAGCTCTCCGGAGAGGTCTCCACCTACGAGCTCGCCGCCGGCCAGAGCCTGTGCGTCCACCCCGGTCATGTCGGGGCCTTCCACGCGACCGTGAGCTTCCAGACGACGCGACTTCCCGGTATCGCGAACCGCATGTTCGGCCAGGACGGCCACCACGTCGTGGTATTGACCGGGCCCGGGACGGTCTGGCTGCAGAGCATGCCCCTGCCGATACTGGCCCATGCCCTTCAGCCGTACCTCGGCGAATCCAAGGCGGACAGCGCGGGCGCCGGCGTCGCCGGAGGCGTCCTCGGAGGCATGCTCGGCCGGAAGTTCTGACGCCCTGATCATGGCCCCCTCCCACACCGCGTCGGTCGACCTCGTCGAGACGCCCGTCCTCGAACGCGTGCTTCGTCAAGCGCTCCGCAGAGGAGGCGACTTCGCGGAGGTCTTCGTGGAGGACCGCTCGAGCTCTTCGATCTTCCTGGACGACCGCAAGGTCGAAGAGCTGTCGAGCGGGCGCGACCGCGGGGCCGGGATAAGGGTCATCGTCGGCGAGACGACCGGATTCGCCCATACGGCTGACCTTTCCGAAGCGGGCTTATTGAGCGCGGCGGAGGCGGCCGCGGCCGTTGCCCGCGAAGGCGGTGGCGGCGTGCGAGAGGTCGCGCTCTCCAGGCAGCGTCCGGACCATCACCAGACGGCGACCTTGCCGAACTCGGTGCCCAAGTCCGACAAGGTGGACCTGCTGCTACGGGCCGACGACGCCTCCCGCTCGGCAGGCTCCGCCGTCGTGCAGGTGAGCGCCGGATATGGCGACAGCCGGCGACGAATCCTCGTCGCGAACTCTGACGGCCTGCTGGCCGGCGACGATCGGGTGCGGACGCGCTTTTTCGTCACGTGCGTGGCCTCCGGCGACGGCGGTATGCAGACCGGCTCGGAGAGCCTCGCCTACACGCTCGGATTCGACATGTTCGATGACCACCCCGTCGAAGAGGCGGCCGAGAAAGCGGCGCAGCGGGCCGTCTCCAAGCTCAAGGCGCGGCCCGCTCCCTCGGGCGTGCTTCCGGTAGTGCTCAAGCGCGGCAGCGGTGGCTTCTTGTTCCACGAGGCTTGCGGGCACGGCCTCGAAGCGGACCACATCTTGAAGGACAGCTCGGTCTACACCGGCCGCGTCGGCCAGTTGGTCGCCAGCCCCGGCGTCACCCTCGTCGACGACGGGACTCTCGGCCCGAACTGGGGCACACTCGTGATCGACGACGAAGGCCGACCTGCACAACGCAACGTGCTCATCGAGAACGGCGTCCTCACCGACTACATGTGGGACTACCTGCGCGCCCGCAAGGAGGGCCGTGTCTCGTCTGGCAACGGTCGGCGCCAGAGCTACGAGGACCTGCCCATGGTCCGCATGACGAACACCTACCTCCTCGCCGGCCAGGATGACCCGGACGAGATCGTCGCACAGACGCCGAACGGGATCTACGTCGCACAGCTCGGCGGCGGCCAGGTCAACACGGCGACGGGAGACTTCGTCTTCGGGATGACGGAGGCATATCTCATAGAGGGCGGCAGGATCACCGAGCCGCTCAGGAACGCCAACTTGATCGGCAACGGTCCGGACGTGCTCTCCAAGATCGACGCCATCGCGAACGACTTCGAGATGGCGCCGGGGACATGCGGCAAGGACGGCCAGAGCGTCGCCGTCGGCTGCGGGCAACCGACCATGCGTGTGACCGGCATCACGATCGGGGGTACCGCAAGTGCCTGATCTTCTGGGCTTGGCCCGGCAGGTGCTCGAGGAGGCGAAGGGCGACGAGGAGGTCGAGGTGTACGTCGCCCACGGCCGCGAGACCTCGATCAGGGTCTTCGAAGGTGAGATCGAGGAACTCACCGCCGCCGAATCGGCTGGTGTGGGCGTGAGGGTGATCTCGGCGGGAAGACAGGGCTTCTCCTACGTGGGGACGCTCGAGGCCACGGCTGCGACCGAGGCGCTCGTACAGGCGCGTGACAACGCGACATTCGCCTCGATCGACGAGCACGCCGGGCTCGCATCTCCCGACGGCGTCGAGCCGCCGGCACTCGATCTGTGGCGGGAGGAGCTGGTCTCCTTCCTGACCGACGAGAAGGTCGCGCTCGCCCTCGAGCTCGAACGCCGCGTCAGGAGCGGCGACCCGCGAATCCGCCAGGTGGTCTCGTCGGACTACGTCGACGGCTATGGCGAGACGGCGATCGCCACCTCCCGGGGGATAGAGGTGAGCAGCCGGCAGACCGGCTGCTACCTGTTCGTGCATGCGGTCGCCGGAGACGGCGACGACACCCAGACCGGCTTCGGCTACTCGGTGGGGCGTGCGCCCGGCGATCTCGACCTCGAAGCCGCCGCCACCGACGCGGTGGACAGGGCGACGAGGCTCCTCGGAGCGAAGAAGGCGAGGAGCGCGAAGCTCACGGCCGTATTGGACCGGCGGGTGACGGCGACGCTGCTGGGCATACTCTCCGGCACGCTGTCGGGCGAGGAGGTGGTCAAGGGGCGGAGCCTTTTCGCCGGGCGCACCGGTGAGAAGGTGGGCGTGGACGAGCTGACCCTCGTGGACGACCCGACGAACCCGCTCGCCTACGGCGCCTCGCAGCACGACGCTGAGGGGCTGGCGTGCCGGCGCAACTCCCTCATCTCCAACGGCGAGCTCAAGGGCTTTCTCTACAACACCTACGCGGCGCGCCTCGCCGGGACGGCCTCGACCGGCTCGGCCGTCCGAGGCGGCTTCAGGACGACGCCGGGAGTCGGCGCGCAGGCCCTGTCGCTCGAGCCGGGCAAACAGGACCAGGCCGAGATCATCGCCCAGGTCGGCGAAGGCTTCCTCGTCCAGTCGATCACGGGCGTGCACTCGGGGGTCAACCGGGTCAGCGGAGACTTCTCCGTCGGCGCCGAAGGATTGATGATCCGCGGTGGCGAGCTCGCCGAGCCGGTGCGCGAGGTGACGATCGCCTCGACGATCCAGCGCATGCTGCAGCACGTGGTCGCCGTCGGCTCCGACATCGAGTGGCTGCCCGGCGCCGCGACGGGGGTGACACTGGCCATCGACGACATCGCGCTGAGCGGGTCGTGAGCTGGGCCTACGCGGAGAACCTCGTCAGGATGCGGCTGCGGCGCTCGAAGGGCTCTGGGCGGGTGACGGCTTGGACGGGGCTGTAGAGGAAGCGGGCGCAGCGGCCTTTTCTCCGGCGGTACCGGCGGCTGCGGCCGGCTTGGCCGCCTCACCGCTCGAGGCGGCTGCCGTCGACTCGGACCCGCCGCCGGCGCTTGCCGCGGCGGTCGTCGTGCTGGAGCGACCCTGGCGGCTGTCGTTACGGTAGAAGCCGCTCCCCTTGAAGGCGATCCCGATGCTCCCGAAGACCTTCCTCAGGTTGCCGCCGCAGTTCGGGCACTCGGTGAGGGCATCGTCCTTGAACGACTGCACGACTTCGAGGTGCTCCCCGCATGACTTGCACGCATACTCGTAGGTCGGCATGAGCCCCTTCTGCCCTTCGCTTCGGCCAACCTCACCGTCGGGCGGACGGTCCGGCATTGGCACTCTCAGTTCTTGAGTGCCAAGTATATCGTGGCGGTAGACAGGTAATCCCAGGGGAGGAGCGTCGTGGGGCCAAGAGGCGTCGAGGAGATGGTGCCCCTCGAGGAGGTCCAGCGCGCCGTGCTTGCATCGTGCTCGCCGCTCGGCCCGGTCGAGCTCGAGCTGGGCGTAGCTTTCGGCCACGTCCTCGCCGCCGACGTGCACGCCCCCGGCGACCTGCCGCCCTTCGCCAACACGGCGATGGACGGATTCGCCGTTCGCTCGGCGGACACCGCGGGCGCACCTGTGGAGCTCGAGGTGATCGGGGTGCTCGCCGCCGGTAGCGCGACCAGCCGGCCCGTCGAGCCGGGAACCGCCTTTCAGATAATGACGGGAGCGCCGATGCCACCCGGCGCGGACGGGATCGCCATCGTCGAGCGAACCGCGCCCGGGTCCTCGAGCGGCATGGTGCGCATCCTCGACCCCGTGCCGCCGGGAGCATTCATCCGGCCGGCGGGGAGCGACCTCAAGCGCGGGGATCTGGCCATGGCCAAAGGCGCACTTATCGGCCCGGCGCACATGTCGTTGCTCGCGAGCGTCGACGCGACGACCGTGACGGTCCACCCGAGGCCAAGCGTCGGCGTCCTCTCCACCGGCGACGAGCTCGCGGAGTCGACAGCACCGCTCGGGGAGGGCCAGATCCGCGACTCCAACCGTCTCGGACTGCTCGCTGCCCTTCATCGCGACGGCTTCGTCGGCGTCGACCTCGGCGTTCGCCGCGACGACGAGACTGCGATCTCCGCTGCGATCCGCGACGGCCTGCAGCGTTGCGACGCGCTGTTGACCTCCGGCGGGGTGAGCATGGGCGAGTTCGACTTCGTCAAGGTCGTGCTCGAAAAGCTGGTCGTCGAGGCGGGGGGCAGCGCCAGCCAGTTCAAGGTGGCGATCAGACCGGCGAAGCCCCTGTCGTTTGCAACCATCGCCTCGGGCGGACGCGCCGTGCCGGTGTTCGGCCTGCCGGGCAATCCTGTGTCCTCGATGGTCAGCTACCAGGTGGTGGCCCTGCCGGCGCTGAGAAGGCTCGCCGGCCATCGCTCGCCGATGCCCCGCCGGCTGCCGGCCGTGGCTGTCGACGACTTCGAGAGGCGCCCGGACGGCAAGCTGCACCTGCTACGTGTCGTCGCCGCCATGGGCCCCGACGGCCGCCTCGTCGTGCGTTCCGCCGGCGCCCAGGGCTCCCATCAGCTCGCGGCGCTCGTCGCGGCCAATGCGCTCGCCCTCGTGCCCGACGGGTACGGTGTCCAGTCCGGAGGTGAGGTCCAGATCATTCTCACGGGGCCGCTCGAGTGAGACTGGACCCGCCCCTGGCCTTGCGGGTGTGAAGACGCGTCTGACGGCCAGTCGTTCCTGTCCCGCTCGTCTGGGCACGCCTGACACCCAGCGAATAGACTCGCAGGGATGCCAAACCGCGGACTGACCCATCTCGATCCGCTTGGTCGGGCTCGAATGGTGGACGTCACGCCGAAAGAGGCGACCCACCGGCGAGCGCTTGCCCGCTGCAAGGTCCGTATGCTCCCCGAGACGACGGCGCAGATAGCCAGCAACGCCATCAACAAAGGCGACGTCCTCGGCGCAGCGCGGATCGCAGGTATCCAAGCTGCGAAGAAGACGCCGGACCTTATTCCGCTCTGTCACCCGCTTCTCGTCGGCTCCGTCTACGTGAACTTCACCTTTGGAGACGACTACGTGGAGGTCGAGACACAGGTGGAGGCCGTTGACCGCACCGGTGTCGAGATGGAGGCGTTGACCGCGTGCGCAGTTGCCGCGCTCACCATCTACGACATGTGCAAGTCCGCCGACCGCTCCATGGTGGTCGAGGAGCTGTGTCTTTGGGAGAAGACCGGAGGTCGCTCCGGGGTCTGGCGTCGCACGAGCGAGCCGGCCACGAACAACATCCACCCGCAGGCTGAGCCCGTTGACTAGGGTTTTTCACAATTGTGAGGGCGGCCTAGGAGCGTGAGCCTTGTGGTCATAGCTGTGCTGGCGATCATCTGGGTGGTGTGCCTGACCCCGATGATGCTGCGCAAGCTCTCCGAGCGCAGGTTCACCACTTCGGTCGACTCCTTCCATCGCCAGCTCCGCGGACTGAGGCGCGCCTATCCGCGCCTGGCGGCCAGCGCGGCTGACCCTGAAGCGACGCTCTACGTGGGCGAGCTGGCCGTCACGGACGAGCGCGTCGAGACTTGGGAGCCGGTTCACCGGTCGCGGAGCAATGTCGCGTACCCTCCGCGTGCAGGTACGTCGTCGGCCGCGCGACGCCGGCGCGTGCTGGCTGTGCTCGCGGGAGCAACTTTCGGCTTCTTCGTGCTGGGCATGATCCCCGCCCTGCGGGTCCTCTGGGGCCTCTCGCTGCTGGCTTTCGCTGCCGGGGCCGGTTATCTGGCGCTGCTCATCTACATCCACAGACGCGAGGTGGAACGGCAGGTGAAGGTGATAGATATCCGCGACCTTCGCAACGACCCTGCCGCGGCTGCCACGCTGAGCGAGCCCTTCCGTCGAAACATTGCCGAAGAGATGAACGACGAGGACCTCGACGCGGCCTTCGAGTACGACTACGACGAGATCATGGCCGGAGGACGCTGAGAGGTCTCGTTCCAGTTGTCCGCGGCCCGGAGGCTCCTTCCGAGCTTCTGGGCGTCTGCGCAGTCATCCGTCTCGGCCCCGGGGCGCCGCTCCGCTAACCTGAGTCGTCGGCCGGACTCGACTGGTGCGGTCCAGAGGAAGCCTTTCCGAGGATCCGCGACCAGTCCTACCCGGGGGTGTAGCTCAGCTGGTAGAGCGCCACGTTCGCAACGTGGAAGTCGGCGGTTCGAGTCCGCTCACCTCCACTCCGAGGTTTTCACGTTTGACCTTGGTTATCTTCACATTTGGGTGTGACGCCGCGCAGCCGAGGGTGCCGCTGGCCCTGTGACTCCTGAACGGGCGTGGAGGTTGAACAGGTCTGGACCAATCGAGGCCAGTGCCGGTCCGCTCGCGATGGGGTCAAATGATCACGGCGGGCCAGCAAGCAGGTCGGCGAGATTCCTGCGTCTGCGTAGCCTTGTTCTTGGTGCAAGCCCGGCGGCTTTTCGCCTCTTGTCCTCGAGGGCGCGCTCTGTGAAGGCGTCGGAGACGGCGAGGTTGCGCACGACGAGGGCACAAGCGAGGAACAAGCTGATCGGCACGAGCCCCATGAGGCGGCACCAGCCCTTTGCGACGTCGATGCTGGCCGGGTCTTTCACCCGCGCGTTCGACCGCTCGACAGCGGTCCGCCGTGCATAAGAGCGCCGGTGGGCTTTGGAGGGGTAGTCGTGCTTTTGGGCAGTCTTCGCGTTCACGCTCGGGGGCACCGTGATGCTCTGCTGCATGCAGCATTTCGGGGCCGGGCCCGGGCAACAAAGGACCTGGGGCCTGTTGAAGGCGAGCCCCATCGAGTCCCTGCGAAGCGGACAGCGGCATTTTGCCAAGACCGCCGGACAGGCGACGCGGTGGTATCCGTCCGCGTCGTTGGCCGTGATGCGCCCGAGCTTGTAGCAGGAGAGCTCCGCGGTCATCTTGTCGTGGGCCTCGACGAGGGCCGAGGACGCGTCACGAGCAAGCGGGCCGATCTCAAAGAGCACCTTCGGGGTTGCCGGGCAGTACAAGTTGCCGTTGTGCAAGATCGCCCCGGCAAAACTGCCCTGGGGTCCGCGGTCATTGGGGTGCAGGTCCATTACCAGGCTCGCCCCGAGCGCCCGCATCGGCAGGGCAAAAGCCTGAGCCTTTCGGTGGGCGTAGCCCGAGTCCGCCAGCACGTCGCCGATCGAGACCCCGGAGGCACAAAGGCGCTCCAGCACCGGCACAAAGCTCGCCACCGGGTCTAGATGACAAGAGCTGAGCGTCATGGCCCGGACGAGCTCGGGGACGGCATCTTCGCCCTCGTCGTTGACCATCGTGGCGAGCGAGAAGTAGTAGCCGAAGAACAGTTCGTCCTTCGGGCCCGGCTTTTTCGCGTGACGGCGCCCCCAGGAAGCCTCAGGATCGGCACATTGGCCGCCCTTTTTAGGCGGCGGGTGAGAAAAGCTCTCGATGTCCGACCAGTCGACCGCGAGCGAGCTCGACAGCTTCTTGCACCCCGCTGGCACGCTTGCTTCGATGAGGGCGCCTTGCAGGGCCTCGAGCAGTGCCGAGCCGGCGCCTGCGGGCTTGTCCTTTCTAAGCGCTGAGCACACGAGCCTGGCCGTGTACTCCACCTGTCGGTAGGTGAGCAGGTGGGGGCCTTTGCTCGAGGAGGCGAGGATGCCTAAGCGCAAGCGATCCTCTGGTGGGAGCTTGACGAGGCTCGCGTGCACCCGCGACAGGTGCGCCGGGCGGTGATCGGCCTCGGCCGACAACATGCCCAACAACAAGGTGCGCACCTTCAGCTGGCGAGGGCGCGCACCTCGTGGAAGCCTGTGCTCGATCACCTCGAGCGTCTCTTTGACACCTGGGTCGTCCAGGAACGCCTCGAGGCGGGCAAGGGTGATCACCCAGGGTGCCTTGGGCAAAGCAGGCCAACGGCTTGCTCTTCAGTTGGGCTCGCCAGGTTCGCCACGAGGTCACCGAGGCGCTGGGAGCAGCTGATCCCGGCCGCGTCCATGAAGGCGCGCAGGCCTATCTGTGCCGCCATGGCCGACAAGTAGCTCGATCTCAGCCGGGAGAGCTCGAGGCGCGCGAGATCCTGACCACCTGCGAGCGAAGAGACGAGGTTGGCCGTGACGTTGCGACGCTTGGCTTCGCTCCCACCGATGAGATAGTCGGCACCGGCAAGGCTCGCCGCTTTGACCAGGCGCTCTTGATAAGGGGGAAGGACCGGCACGGCCCGTGGCCTCTTCCCACCCACGAGAACGAGCACGCCACCAGATCGCGACACGACGTCTGTGCCGAGAACGCCGCGCAGCTCGCCAGGGTTCAGGCCGGCGCCGGCACATAGACAGATGAGGGCGGAGGCCTTGTGGCGACGGGCTGGTGTCGGCTGGGTGTCGGCCAAGGCGAGGAACAAGGAGATCTCAACATCTGTGTAGGGGGCCTTGGCGTGCTCGCGCGGACATGCCGTCGGCAATGGCTCGTGCCCGGGGACATGGGAGGCCAGATGCCCCAGGTTCGACTTGAGCGTGCGGCGTGTCGGTGGGCTCAGCGGCGCCTCGAGGATGAAGCGCTCGATGAGAGCCCGGGTGAGCACCGTGTCCACCTCGAGCGAGACACCGAGGCTTGTGGCGAAGCCGGCGAGCTTGGCGGACGCGAACAAGAGGGCCTTTGTCCGCTGTTTGCTCTTGGGCCCGACGGAGGTGACGACGCTTCTGGAGAACTCGGCGACGTCGTCTGAGAACAGGCGGGGACGCCAGTTCGAGATGGTGGCCTCGGCTTCAGGACTTGGGCTGCTCACCGGACTGTAGTCATACTGTACGCTAGACCGGTGGTGGTGGATCCTCCGTGACAAGCTTCGGCGTGGGCCTAAGTCGCGAGCAGAAGGACGAGGCGGCAAAGATCGCCACCGAGCTCGCCCGCATCGCGAGAACCGGTGAGGTCCTCCCCGGTTCGATCGTCTCGCGACGCACCCACTGCGGGCGTCCGGGGTGCCGTTGCATGGCAGAGCCGCCGGAGCCGCACGGGCCGTATTACCAGTGGACCCGCAAGGTCGCCTCAAAGACGGTGGGACGCTGGCTGAGCCCCGAACAGGCAGCTGACTACCAGATCTTCATAGACAACCACCGGCGCCTGCGCGAGCTGTTCAAGGCCTTGGAGGCCATCGGTCTAGAGACCCTCGAGGCAGATCCCCGCACCCGACACCAGCGCTGAACCTTCCTCTCCTGTGGACGGCGCGTGGTGAAACAGCGCTTAAGCCGCGCCGAGGACCGCGATCAGCACCCGAAAGCCCAGGTCAAGACCAAACGTGAAGTCCTCACCAAAGAAAGTGTAGGTCAGGGCCGGTGCGAAAGCACCGGCCCTTCTTGTTTTTTGGTGTCATCCCTACTCCTATCCCTACTCCAGGATTTTGTGGCTAGGTTTGGGATCCATGCGTGGAACCAAGAGGAAGCGGAGCGAGGGAGTCTGGGAGCTGCGGGCCTACG
>Ga0181522_10002423_pt1 | contig 10666 bp, 9 predicted proteins | sample PEATcosm2014_Bin_27_FD_121103 | JGI IMG/M metagenome (GOLD analysis project Ga0181522, IMG submission 121103) | Peatland microbial communities from MTU Mesocosm Facility, Houghton, MI, USA - PEATcosm2014_Bin05_10_metaG | ecosystem: Environmental > Terrestrial > Soil > Wetlands > Peat | place...
CCGGATCATCAGCCCCGCCTCTCGATACACGCGATGCACCCGCTTGTGATTCACATGCTCTCCCGAACGGCCGAGCAACACATGCAGTCGCGGATACCCGAAGCGCGGCTTCGCCCGAGCCAACTCCACTAGCCGCGTTCGCAGCGGTTCATCGCTGCGCCTTCTCTGATAGCGATAGCTCGATTCCGCCATCGTCATCACCCTGCACGCCCGCCGTTCACTGAAGGCGTACTTCTCTCGTACCCGCTCGACAGTCGCCTTCAGCTCCGCGAGCTCCACCCGTTTTTTTAATTACCCACTGCAGCGCATCCTTGTCCAGACTCAGGTCGACCACCAGCTTCCGCAAGCGCGTGTTCTCATCCCGCAACGGCTTCGCTTCCTGCGCCTGGCTCACGTCCATCCCGCCGTACTTCGCCTTCCAGGCGTAGATCATGTGCTTCGACACCCCTACTTCCCGCGCCACGTCTTCCGCCCCGCATCCCGCTTCCGGTTGTTTGAGAGCCCCGATCATCTGCGCCTCCGTGTGACCTGCCCCCAATTTTCGTTCACGTAAGAATACGACAACTTTCTGCTGCTCCAACTCGGGTTTGAGCCGGGATGGGGGAGCGCGAGGGGCAAGGGACGGCGTTTGAGTCCCTTGCCCCTCGCTCAGCTGTGTAGAAGTCTGCCGCCTGCGCTGCGGCAAACTCTTTCGGCGTGCGGTAGCTCAGGCTGCTGTGCGGGCGCTCCTCGTTGTACTCGATCCGCCACGCAGCGATCTTGCGCCGCGCATCGAACAGATTCTGAAACCAGCTCACGCGCAAACATTCTTCCCGTAGCCGTCCGTGAAAACTTTCGATCCGCCCATTTTGCGTCGGCTTTCCGGGTTGAATGTGGATCAGTTCAATCTGCCGTTCGACGCACCATGCCAGGAAATGCCGGCTGGTGAACTCCGGCCCGTTGTCACAGCGGATCGCCTCCGGCCTGCCGTGCTCGGCGATGATCGCATCCAGCACGCGCGTCACTCTGCGGCTGGCGAAACTGGTATCCACTTCCAGCGCCAGACACTCTCGCGTATAGGCATCGACCACACTCAGCACCCGGATCGCCCGCCCGCACTCCACCGCATCGTGCATAAAATCCAGCGCCCACTCCTGGTTCGCCGAAGTTCGCACCAGCAGCGGCTTTCCCTCGCGCACGCAATGCTTCCGTTTCTTTCGACGGATCATCAGCCCCGCCTCGCGATAGATTCGATGCAGTCTTTTGTGGTTCACCCGTTCTCCATCCCGTCGTAATAACACGTGCAGCCGCCGATACCCAAAGCGCGGCTTCGACCGCGCCAACTCCACCAACTGCGTGCGCAGCGGTTCATCACTACGGCTTGTCCGGTAGCGGTAACTCGCCACCGCCATCCCCATCAGCCCGCAGACCCGGCGCTGGCTGGCTGCAAACTTGCTCCGCAGCCAGTCCGCGTCCGCCCGCTGGTCTACGAGCTCCATCCGTTTTTTGCGATCACCGCCTTCAGCATCTCCTTGTCCAGACTCAGATCTACCACCAGCTTCTTCAGTCGCGTGTTCTCGTCGCGCAACTGCTTGGCTTCTTGCGCTTCGCTCACATCCATCCCACCGTACTTCGCCTTCCACGCGTAGATCGTGTGCTTTGACACGCCCACCTCCCGCGCCACGTCTTCGGCCTTGCGTCCAGCCTCCAACTGCTTCAGCGCCCCGATCATCTGCGCCTCCGTGTGATTGCTCTTCGACATACTCCCTTCCCCTTTCCTTCGACGAAATCATACTCAGCTTCGTGCGGAAATAGGGGATCACGTCACGTGTGCCTGCTCTTCGACATTCCTCTTCCCCTTTCCTTCGTCCGAAATCAATACTCGGACTTGTGCGGAAAGCGGGGAGCAGGTCAAAAATCAAACTGGACTTTTGCGATTGATCTTGAAAGTTAAGGCGTAATCGCAGGGTTTGATTTGGGGGGTGTCTACTACAAGCCCATCTTTTGTCATCTCCCACTTCAGATTCTTACCGTCGCCGAGCATGGTGATGGAAACGATTTCGCTGGGATACAATCCCGCCCAGGTGCGCCCCTTGGGCGCGAGGCTCTTGATCACCGCCTTTTCCCCCGGCCAGTCGAGGGCGATGGCATACAGACAATCAGCCTTGGACGTGAAACGAATGTCCTGGGCCGTATATTTCATATCGTTGCTTTCGTTGAAGGATCCGGTTTTTTCCAGTTGAGTCGTTCCTTCCCCCGCAATAAGCCACGGTGTAGTGCCATAGATTGCTTCACCGTTGATCTGCAACCACCGTCCAATTCCGCGGAGGCGCTCTTTTGCTTCGTCAGGAATAGTGCCGTCGGGCTTGGGTCCAACATTCAGCAACAAGTAACCATTCTTGCTTACACGATCGACCAAGTTATCTACCAGGTTGTCTACTGACTTGAAACCAGCTTCGGGACAGTATCCCCACGCTCCCTGGTCATCAACGGTTGAGTCGGTGATCCAATCGTTATAAGTCAATTCACGCTCTTGGCCCAATTCTAAGTCGAGAATTCCTACCATTGGCACGAGATTATGTTTCTTGTAGGTCACGACTACATCTTTTTTTCTCTCTGCTGCCTTGTTGTAGTAGTAGGCCAGCATCTTTTCTTTGTAGGTCTCGTGCACTAACTCCAAGCCAAAGTCGAACCAGATCATGTCGGGATCATAGTTGTCGATGACCTCGACAATCTTGCCTTGCCATTTGTCCAGGTACTCCTTCGTAGGCAGCACATAGGGTTCGTGTATGAAACCATATAAGCCTGAGTTACGCGGATCGGAGCTATCCAAGCGCTTGTCGGTAGTTGGGAAATAGAACCAGTTTTCCGCGTGATGGAAAGCGGTGACAAACTTCATATTGTTGCGCTTTACCGACTTCGCCAGTTCGCCTACGATGTCTCTTTTCGGGCCCACCTTGGCTGCATTCCACTCCGAGTACTTTGTATTCCACATCGAGAAGCCATCGTGGTGTTCGGCAACAGGACCGGCAAATTTCGCACCCGCGTTCTTAAACAACTCCGCCCACTCTTCCGCGTCGAATTTCTCCGCAGTAAATTTTGGAATCAGATCTTTATAGCCGAACTTATCAATCGGACCGTAGGTCTCTTCCCAATGCTTTCTCTCCGAGGAATCCGGCTGCCAGTAAACTTTGTTGGCGTACCAGGTAACGTTTTTGCCCACTCCGTGCACGGAATAGACGCCCCAATGCGTATAGATTCCAAACTTGCCGTCTCTCAGCCATTGCGGGGAAGGCAATCGTCTCAGGGAATTCCAGGTTGGTTCGAACCCGCCGGAATTCTTCATCGGATCAATCTTTTTCGCAACCGCCCTTTCGACGAGAGGAAGGGGAACATTGGCCATTAAAGATCCCGCGGAAAGGGCGCAGCCAGCAGTCAACAGATCTCGCCTTCTAAGGCTCACTCTCAATTCCTCCTAGGAACGTGGTTCTGAGATACAGCATTGGTTCAGCCAATTGCAGCAACAGATAGTAGTGGCGTTTGCTATCGAGTGTCAAGGGCTTTCTCGTTTAAAGACGCATGAGGCCGCCCGGAGAATCTAAGGCGGTCGATCTAATCGACAGGAAACAACAAGGTAGCTGAAAATAAATTTGCACAGGCCAGTTAGCTGCAGAATAGCTACTTCGCGTGAGTAAACAACAATCGAGCTGGCTCCGTAGATTCCATCGCCAGCCAGACGATCAGATCCGTGCCTTCGAGCTTAGGCACAAAGCCGTAGCGGAAATTTGGTCCACGTGCGATGGATTTGCCGTCAATAGTTAGCCGAGGTTCTGCGGCGCCCCAATTCTGGAAAATAAATGCGGGATTCACCAAGGGCGATTTAGGACTCGCTTTGAGCGAAAGGCGGAGGTTCAAAGTTGACGAAGCCGATTTACACGCGATCACAAATGCCCGCTGCGTGGGATCGTACCCTTTGCTCTCAAATCCAGCCCCGCTGATCTCCGCGCTTGGAGGGGAGAGCCAGGACTTAGCCAACGGAACTAGGTCGGCGGGCGACTTGGTGGTCAGACCATGGAGCAGAATTTTCGTCATCGAGTTCGCAGTCTGAGCGTAAGGCTCCCAGTAGATGTGGGACAAAGATGAGTGCGACGGCCGGTCCGGCGCCACCGCAGAAATTCCGCTGGATCTTACTTGCGCTACCGGCCAGTGGTTCCACCATTCGAACATCGAGTAAGTGGGTTCTCCGGTATAAGCCTTCATTGACGAATGAACCGGCGACACAATCTGGAACGGCTTCCATTTCGCCTTAAGATTCACCACCTGAATGTTGGGGGTCTCCGGCTTCTCCATATCCTTTTGCGGCGGACCCTTTTCCCATGAATAGACGGCGGTTTCGCCCTTCATGTTCCCGATGGTCAGCGCGTCCGGTTGGATGTTGTCTTCGGGCCGTTGACCCGGACCGTTGATGACAATGGTTTCCTGAAATTCGTGCCAGTTCTTGAAGTTCGATGTCCACAGCACTTGCTTGCGAACTGCCACGCCGTCCGGATAAATGGTGAAGTATTCGTCCGCAGAATCGGTCCAGCCGGTGATTGGATCAGAATTAGCGCACGAATAATTCACGACTTCACAAAGCCCGTATCGCCAATGAACCACGGCACGCGCGTCGGTATTTTCGATGATGCGAACATGGGAGTAGCGATTTTCCTTGTCAGACATGGGCTCACAATCTTCGCCGCCCGGACAGTCCTTTTTCCCACCGGTTTCGAGGAATTCATCGGTGTACCACTTATTATTTTCGGTGACCCAATCGCCCCCGTAGTTTGTGCCTTGCCAGAACACCATCCGGATAGGAGACTGGTCGAACCTTACTACGACATCTGAATCCGGCGCGACACGTCGTGGCTCGTCCCACAGTTCGTCGTAATTCAGCGTGGTATAAAAAGCGCCGAAGGGTCCGGCTCCGGGCGGACCGGAAGGCAGAACCGGCCAAGGCAGAGCATCCGCGCTCGGGTAGTGAACTTCAGCGTATATTTTCGCGATTTCCTCCGGCGTCAGGCTGCGATTGTAAATGCGTAACTCATCTAGAATCCCGTCAAATGAATACCGAACTGCGATCTTGGGATGGATCCACTGCGCCGGAAGAACAGGATCACATACTCTCCCAATGACTAGATCTTCCCTTTCGGCAGGAATCAGAGTCCCTCGCAACGGCAGACTTTCAGCCGATTTCCCGTCCACATACAGAGCCATGCCTTTTGAAGGATCGTAACTCCCCGCAATATGAGACCACCTCTTCAGCGGAAGCGAAGCTCTCGAAATCAGCGACCACCATTGGCCGCCGACCGCGACTCTTAATCCGATGTGGCCGAAAGAATCGATTCCAAAAAAGTAACCTGCTTGTTCTTCGCGTCGCTGCTCCACAATCGGAACCCAGTTCCACGGATAGGTGTTGACCGCGACCCATGCATCCACCGTCACTCCAGCAATCGGTGGAGGAACATTCTTATATGCGCGCGTAATGACGGTGGTCTCTCCATCGAATCGCAACCCGTTGCCAGAAATGCCGGGCACATGTTTGAACAACCCCACGATCGTGTCATCGTTTCCGCTAATCGAATCATGCGCGAACTGCCCGCTCGTCTCATCGAAGGACCACTGCGCTATCGGGCCACTGCTCTGCGCAAAGACAAGAGTCGGAATCCAGGTCAGAAGCCAGACTGTCACCGACACTGCGTGTTTCATAACCGACCTCTCTGAATTGCACGATCTCAATGATGCACTCGTCCGCCCCGCGGAACACGCGAGCATCAGCGGCGAATGGAATAAAATTCGATTGGATTCTTTTCCAAAATTGCATTCTGTTCGTCGGTGGAGAGCCTGCTGAGGTAATCGCTCGCCGCCTTAGTCACTGACGCATATTGTCCCGCCAAGGTGCAGACCGGCCAATCCGAGCCAATCATCAGCCGATGCGGACCAAAAGCGTTTAGCACAATATCGAGGTAGGGCTCGAAGTCTTTCGCCTGCCACGAATCCCACTTGGCCTCAGTCACAAGTCCAGAAATCTTGCAAAAAACATTGGCAAATCCTGCCAGACGTTTTAGGTCGCGTGCCCAAGGCTGCATTTCTCTGGCTCTCACAGGGGGTTTCGCCATGTGATCGAGCACGAAGGGCTGGTCCGGAAGTCGCTTCACCACTTCGCATGCGATCGGAAGGTGCCGGGGAAAAAGCAAAAGGTCATAGGTTAGATCGAATCGCTTCAGCTGGCTTAGCCCATTCAGGAAAGTTTCCCGCAACATAAAGTTGTCATCTGGCTCGTCGTGTAGGACATGCCGTACGCCCCGGAACTTAGGGTGCCCGGCAAACCTCTCAAGCTGTTCAACAACTCGATCGGAACTGAGATCCACCCAGCCCACAACTGCCTGAATGAAAGGGTATTCATCTGCAAGTTGCAGAAGCCAAGAGCTCTCTTCAAGAGATTGTCGTGCCTGCACCGCTACCGTACCGGTGATGCCGGCAGTGATCATGAGCGGCGACAAGTCCGGCGGCAGGTAGTCTTTGCGCAGCCCATCCATGCCCTCCGACATCCATACGTAATCTCGGTTGTTGTATTTCCAAAAATGCTGATGTGCATCTATTTTCATAGCCGCCGGACTTAGCGGAAGATGTAATACAAGATCGCCACCGTCACTGCCAGGATCGCCGCAATCAATCGCGGGTCTCGTAGTCCCTTGAATTTTGCCTGCGTGAGGGCACCCAGAGGATGACTCCAGGTAAGTCCTTCCACAGACTCCGGGGCAGGTGGGGGAGTCAGCAAAGTGACTACAACATAAACGACAGCACAAATACAAAACATCCACCAGGCCTGCATCATGAAAGGAGTGCTCCAACGATGAGTTATGATCTTTTCTCTACCGAATATGGGGAGGTCTAGAAGGAACGCAACCGCCCCGAGCGCGAAGCCGAAAATCAAGGTGTAGAGGGAAGCTTGTTTCGTGCCGCGGCGCCATAACACTCCCAGCAGGAATACTACGGTGATCGGGGGTGCCAGGTCGGCCGCAATAGCGTTAATTGCCTCAAAAATGCTTGAGTATCTGCCGCCTTGAGTTGACCAGGCCATGGCCAGAAGCATAACTACAACAGAACTGATGCGGCCAATCGTCACCTGTGTGCGGTCAGAGGTAGTTGGTCGCATTCGAGCTACGATATCCACCGCCACCAGCGTCCCGATACTATTGAGGGCGGCTGCAACCGCGCTCATCAGCGCAGCTAAAACTGCCGCTGTGATAACGCCGCGAACGCCGGTCGGAATCAATTGCTCAATAAGCACCGGCAAGGTCTGGTTACTAGCGCTTCCGATAATATTGTGGAATAGTACATAAGCGATCACGCCCGGCAGCACCAACAGGAAAACAGGAAGGATTTTGAGAAAACCCGCAAGCAGCGGGCCTAACTGAGCGTCTTCAGCACTCCGCGCTCCCAAAACTCTCTGAACGATGGTTTGATCGGTGCACCAATACCAGATGCCGAGGACGGGATATCCAAGTAGAACGGCGTACCACGTCAATCCGGCTGTGTCGCGCGTGTGGAGCATCGACAGTTGCCCAGGCTTGGCTGCGCCGCGCAATTGCGCGAAGGAATGAATTCCGTGACTCGGCAAGGCAGCCAGCGCAAAACCCAAAATCAGTAATGCTCCGAGGATCAAAATTGCGGTGTTGATAGTTTCCGTGATGACTACGGCTCGCAGCCCACCTACCACTGTATAAATGCCAACGACCGTGGAAATGATCACGATTGAAGTAACTACATTAATACCAAAAAATCGCTGGAAAACCGCAGCACCAGCATACAGGCTGATTCCGATGTGAATGAAAACAGCTGCCACTATCGCCATGAAAGCGAGGAACGAGCGGGACGCAGGACTATAGCGACGTTCGAGGAACTCCGGCAGGGTTGCGATGCGGGTACGAAAATAGAATGGCGCAAAGACCAGCGATAAGAGGATGAGAGTATATGATGCCATCCATTCAAAGTTGCCCCAGACCAAGCCCTCGTTGTAGCCGGACGCCGTAAGTCCCACCAGGTGAATCGTTGAAATGTTGGAGGCGAATAAAGCCGCGCCAACAAACGGCCACGAGAGCGACCGTCCCGCAAGGAAAAAAACATTGCCGGTAATTTTGATTCGCCGCACCGAGAGCAGGCCAATCGTCAATATACCGCAGAGGTATAAGACAATAATTGCAATGTCGAGGGGCGGAATCGTTAGCGTAGGCCGCATAGTGATTTGGTTGTGACAGAACCGGACACGCCCACGCAGGCATTTGGATGGGCCAATGTGAGCGCCGAACTGTAGCATTTCCAAATTCTCGATGTCAAGACCGCAAGCCGGCAAAGCAGAGATAATCTCAGCTAAGAAGCCTCCGCCAACCATTTGTAACGCCCCAACCGTGCCTGGTTAGCGGCTTGCTTGACGAAATGCATGTGGGCTCGTACAATTCATTTTCGCTGTATGGCTGAACCAATTAGCCAGGCCTCTGATTGGATTGCGGCTTAAGGATTACGTCATGAGAAAGATTCTGCTGCAAGCTCCCGGCCAATTTGTTGATCTTCAGGTCCCGAGTCCGGTGCCCTCCCGTGGAGAAGCCTTGATTCAAGTTCATCGGGTAGGTGTTTGTGGAAGCGACTTTCACGCGCTCGCGGGAAGACATCCTGTCTATACCTATCCGCGTGTTCTGGGTCATGAGCTTGCGGGCGAAATCGCAGAGGTCCCGGAGAATGATCGAGGGCTGAAGCCAGGGGACCGATGCGCCATTGAACCGTACATCAGTTGCGGTCAGTGCCGTACTTGCAAAGCCGGACGAACGAACTGCTGCGAACGACTTCGTCTGATCGGAGTACACGTCGATGGAGGGATGCAAGGCTATCTGGCTGTCCCGATTGAGCTACTGCATAAATCGGAGAAGCTCTCGCTGGATCAGTTGGCGCTGATTGAGACCCTTGGGATCGGAGCTCACGCTGTGAAGCGGAGCGGCTTGCGGGCGGGCGACGAAGCCCTCGTAATTGGAGCAGGTCCAATCGGATTGGCGGTAACTCAGTTTGCGACCGCTTTCGGAGCAAAAGTCTCGATCATTGAGGTCAACGACTGGCGCAGAGAGTTTGCACAGAGGCTCGGCATCGAATCCATTTCTAGCCCCGATGGCAGGGTTGCTGACGTTGTATTCGATGCGACGGGGAATGCGGTCGTGATGGGCGAAAGTCTGAATTACGTAGCCCCTGGCGGAAAGCTGGTCTTTGTAGGACTGACGCGAGATCCGGTGAAAATTGATGATGCCTTGCTGCACCGCCGCGAAGTCACCGTTTATGCGAGCCGAAACAGTTGCGGGCAGTTTCCACCCATCATTCGAATGCTCGAAGAGAACAGGATTAGTACGGCGCCCTGGATCACGGACCGGCTTAACCTTAATGAGGTGCCCGCAAGATTTAAGGATCTTCCGACAAAAGTTGGTCTGATGAAAGCGGTCGTCGAAGTGCGAGATACAGATAGATAGCGCCCGACTTAGCACGATCCCGGGCGACCTACTCTAAATTTCAAGTTCAGCTAGCAGAACGGCTTCCATGGATTACAACGCGCTTGGAAACACCGGCATGAAAGTATCCCGGCTTAGCTTTGGGGCTTCGTCGCTAGGGGGAGTGTTTCATCCTGTCGATGAAATTAGCGCCATCAAGGCCGTCCTTGTAGCTATCGAATGTGGAATCAACTTCTTCGATGTGGCACCGGCCTATGCCGGCACAGTTTCTGAGAGGATTCTCGGGAAGGCGTTACGAGGCATTCCTCGTGACCGATACTATCTTTCTACAAAGGTCGGCAAGTACACCAAGCCGGGTACTTACGGAGAAGACACGCTCGACTACTCGCGCGCTCGGATTCGCAGCTCAATTGAGGAAAGTGCCAGACGCCTCGGAGTTGACTACTTTGATCTGATTCATATTCACGACATTGAATATCAGGGTCGAAAACATACCGAGTGGGCCCTGACAGAAGGTTACGACACACTTCTCGACTTGAAGAGAGAAGGACGCATCGGTGGAGTTAGCTTTGGAATCTACCCGATGGATCTGTGGAAGAGAATTTTCTGTTCGCTCGAGGTGGATGCAGCTTTGGTTCACAACCACTACTGCCTCAACGACACACGGATCTTGGAACTACTGCCGCTCGCCGAGCGGAAGGGAATCGGAATCATTAATGGTTCTCCGTTCGCCAGCGCCTTGCTGACTGAACGCGGCCCTGCTGATTGGCACCCCGCAAGCGCTCAGGATAGAGCGATATTCAGTGCTGCAGCAAATTTCTGCCAGAAGCAAGGCAGTTCAATTGCGAAGCTGGCTTTACAATTTGCCAGCCAAAACCCTAGCATTCCGACCACGCTTTTCAGTTCGGCAAATCCCGAATCAGTGAAACGGAATGTGGAATGGCATGAGGAAGCTGCGGACCTTCGACTGGTAGAGGAGGTGCAAAAACTGTTAAGTCCAGTGCGCGACAAACAGTGGGAGTACTAGATGAAACGAACCAGCGATCACCCTCCAGCCCGCAACGGAACCGGCGCATACTTAGTGTCGGTCGTGAGCGATTCTAAACCTGCACACAGCAAGAGGCCCCCAATCATTTCGTGATCTCAAAACATTTTGTGCG
>Ga0181522_10002424_pt1 | contig 10665 bp, 4 predicted proteins | sample PEATcosm2014_Bin_27_FD_121103 | JGI IMG/M metagenome (GOLD analysis project Ga0181522, IMG submission 121103) | Peatland microbial communities from MTU Mesocosm Facility, Houghton, MI, USA - PEATcosm2014_Bin05_10_metaG | ecosystem: Environmental > Terrestrial > Soil > Wetlands > Peat | place...
ACTGCAGTCAACCCCCGTCTGGGCCGGGTTCCCGGGGTCGCGTGACCGCTGTCTCGCACTGCCCTCATCACGGCCTGCCGGCCGCCTCTCAACGCCGGTCCGCCCGGGTCGATAGGTCGCTGTCTATCGCACAGCGTGGCGGCGGCTCTGCCTGGCGGCGAGCTTCACCGTGACGGCTTGGGGCCCGCCGTGCAGCGGGGTGTAGGTCAGCTTCACGCGTGCCTTGCGCAGCGACCTGCCGGCGTGCTTTGGGTGCAGCGCGAGACTGACGAGCTCGGCGCCCTTCACGTTCTTGGACACGCTCTTCAGCCCCTTGCCACCCGCAGCAAGGCGCCCGGCGCCCGGCACGTAGACGAGGAGGTCGAGCACGCCTCGCTTGAGAGCTCGAGAGCGGACGGCGAGCCGGGTCGGGCAGCCTTCGACGGCGAGGACGGCACTGTCGCTGAGTTCAGCCCCGTTTGCCGCTTTGAGAAGCGTCGGCATGGTCAGTTGCGCTCCGCAGAAGCTGCCGCCGGCACTGGCGGGCAGGTTGGCTTGGAGCGCGCTTTGCGGGCCCGCCGGCAGGGTCACTTCGAGCATTTCCAGGGGGATGTCGGGCAGGTTGTGAAATCTCACGGTCGTCACGCCGCCGCTGGCCACGAGCGGTTCCGCGTACAGGTCCAATGCGATCCCGTCTCCGGACAGCGCCAGGACGATTTCCGGGTCGTGGGCGCCCGCGCTTGCGACGTAGAGGACGGTGCCTTGCAAGGCCACGGGCAGCATCGGCGTGCGCATGCTCGCCTGGCCGATGATCGACCCGGCCGGGCAGCTGCCGGGATTCGTGGCGAACGTCGAGCCTGTACAGGCGTTCTGCATCGTGGCGTTACGCAAGGACATCTGGCTGGGCAGGTGCAGTCTTGCTTCCTCTACCGACGTTTGGACGCCGAGCGCATTCGCGGGATAGGCGAGCTTGAGGCTCAGCGCGGCTCCGTTGCCCTCGACGGCTGAAGTGGTGCTCGCATTCAGCGAGGGCGTGAATGCCAATTGCGCACAGTCGGTCACCTCGAAGGGCAGGCTCGAGGCGATGGTCGCCCCGTCGCCACCCAAGAGGTTGCCGTCTAGGCTCAGCGGGGCGCAGTTGGTGGGATTCACGATGAAGCGTTCGCGGTCGAGCGAGAGGGCGATGTCCCTGATCTGCAGCGGGATCCCATCGACCGTGCCGGGGATCGAATGGAGACCGCCGGCGTCGGTGGCGATCGCCAGTTGCGCTGTAAGCGGATCGATCGACAGGGCGGCGCGGATGACGTCGCAGTCACAGCCGGGCTGCTGGGCCGGGTTCGACGTGTCGTGCTCGAGATCGAACGGCCCTGCCTTGACAGGGGTCACGATCGACAGGCCGAAGGGCGCGCCGGCATAGCTGTCGGTCAGGTACACGTTCCCGGTGGGCAGCGCGACGGGGTCGTTGCCGACACCCGCGATCACCGTCACGTGCCCGATTTGGCTTTCCGGGCCGCAGATGCCGGCGTTGGCCTGTGCTTCTTCGCAGGGCCTCACGGTCCCCAGCAGGGCGGTGAGGCCGGCGGGCAGTTGCAGGTGGGCAGCGCGGAGGCGCTGCTGGCCGTCGCTGCGGGCGAGGGTGATCGTGAACGGGGTGAATGCGCCGGCGTTGATGTTCGTGGAGCCGCCCGAGACCGACGCGCTTTCGAATGGGAGGGTCGCGCCCGGGCAGGGTCCGCCGTCGGGCCCGGAGGTTATGTCGACGGTTGAGGACGGTTCGGCCGTCTGGTTCCCCGACCACGGCGCCATGCTCGCCGAGGTGGTGTAGGGGAGGCAGCGGGACGGGTTTGCGAGCAGCGCGCGAGATCCGCCGACGAAATGCAGTCGCAGGTCTTCGATGGGCAGATCCGGGGTGTTCTGAAAGTCGATCGTCACCTGCCCCGTTTCGCTCAGGCGGACTTCGCCTGCGAGCCTCAGCAGATCACCCGAGGTCGGGTCTTCGGCGACCACGTAGAGCGCCAGCAGAGACCCGAAGGGATTGGCGTTCTGAGCGGCGAGATAGACCGATCCGCTGAGATGCTGGCTTTTCGGGAGCAGCGGCGTCGTGACTTCTGCAGTCCCTATCTTCGACGCGTCGGGACAAAAGTCGACGCCGGGTTCCAACGGTTCAGGCAGCGTCGGGGCGAACGTCGCACTGCTGGCAAGCGAGCCGGCCGGCAGTTCTGCAAATCCGGTGAAGCCGGCGAGGCCTTCGGTGCATCCTTGCAGCCCGTCTGCGATAGACGGGTCGATCGCCTCGTCGGCGGGAAGCGTGATGGTGAGGTCGCGGATCGCGGACTCGGCCAGCCCCGCTGCGCGCTGTGCAAGCTCTTGGGGTACGTGGACGTCCAGGCTCAGGCCCGTCGGGGTACTTGCGACGGCATCGTCGGGTCTCGCGATTATTTCCGGTGTGAACAGGAGCCGGTCGCAGCCGTCGATTGCGAGCGGCAAGCGGTAGTCGAGCGGTTCGTCCAGAGCTTCGGCGCCCGCTTCTTCCCAGGCGTCCGCGCGGGCGGCTGCCTGGAACGGCGCCTCACAGTCTGTGGGCATCGTCAGCACAGAGGAGGGCATGAAGGCGCCGGTGCCCGGGCACGCTCCGGCGCCGCCGATCTCCTCCAGGCAGTCCCAGCCGCGCTGATGGCCGTGCGCGGCGGCTCCTGGGACACCCCAGAAGGTCAGTCTTGCACCGAGCAGCCACTGGGCCTGTGAGATGTTCAGCGCGCTCAGGGTCATGCCGTAGTCCCCTCCGGAGCGCAGCGAGCCGTCCAGGATCGCCGTGATCGTCCCGTCGGCGTCGATGCCGAAGCGCACGGGCTCTCCGGCATTCGGCTGCAGGTTGAAGATCGGCACCGCGAGCGTGCCGAATCCGAGACTGCTCGGTTCGTTGACCGTGAGCGTGGCGACGCCGACGGCGGACGATTCGGGGCATTCGTTGATCGTCTGGCCTTCGACGTCGACTTCCTGGGCGAACTGGGTGCCCGTGCACTGGGCGATGGTCGTGGGAGCGTCGGTCAGGCCCGCCGGCAGTTCGACGTGAAGGTCCTTGACGAGCCCGGCGCTGCGGGGGCGACCTTTGGCGTCGGGTGTCTGGCTGTTGAAGTTGAGCTGAGTGGTGAGCTGGAAGGGATGCGAGCCGGCTTGCGTGTCGATCGAGCCGCCCGCTTCTTCGGGGGTCAGCGTGAAGCCTTCGACCCCGAAGCGATCGAGACTGCCGACCTGGAGCGAGGAGGTGACGGTCTTTGCCCCGCCGGCACCGCCGCCTGTGATCCTGGCACTGTTGTGGAGTTCGCCATGTGCGGCCGCGGCGACAGCCGGTTCTTCGACGCGCACGGTGATGCGCATTTCGATTTCCGCATATGGCGGCAGGGCCTGATCGATGAGCTCTTTGCTCGCGTTTTCGTGCCCTTCGAAGGTGCATGTGACCGTTGCCAGCGTGCAGCTGAGCGGTCCCAGCCCAGACTGGCCCGGAGCGCCGGCGTCCGCTTCGATCGCGACCGCCGTCAGTCCTTCCGGCAGCTGATCGGAGAGCGTCGCGGCGCCGCTGCTCGATGCATCGCCAAGATTCTCTGCGTTGATCACGATCTGCCCGCATTCGGGCTGCCCCGTCCCGCCGCAGGGGCCGGGGCGCAGCTGCGTGGGCCGCGCCGTGCTGCTCAGACCCCACCACGGCGCCGGTACGACTTCAGCCCCTGCTCCCGGCACGATGCCCAGAAAGCCTGCCGCACCGAGAGCGCCGAGCACTGCTGAGACGACTGCCTTGACCCTCACGACGCCGGTCTCACGACGACGAGTTCCTTGCTGGCTGCCAGCGGGATGGCTGCCTGCAGCCCGACCTCGAGGACGGGTGGGGACGACCCGCTAACTTCGGATTCCAGCGACGCTGTGAACGGTTCATGTTCTTCAAAGTCATAGAAGGAGCCAAGGGTCGGTTCGCCGGTGGCCGGGTTGACCGTGAGGCTGGCCAGGGGGCCTTTGCCGGTGTCTTCGACTGCACCCACCTCGAAGCCGACCATCTGACCGAATGTGACGCTTTCGCAGGTGAAGGCTTTGGCGAAACCGGGGTAGACGAGCAGGCCCGGAGCACCACCGGGCAGCAGTTCGACGAGAGCTGTTTCGACCGCCACGACGACGTGCCCGCAGTGGAGAGCCTTGCCTGCGGCGGCCACGTCTTTGGCTACACAGCTTTCGAGGATCATCGTCTCGGCGCTCGTAGCGGGACCGGTGATGACGCCTTTGGCTTCGGTCCCGGGGCACTTGACCTGCCAGACCACTCCACCTTTCGGAGCGCGGTAGTAGAAGACGCTGGGCTTCACGGCGGCGAGAAACCCGTATGGCGTCTTGACCGGTGCGAGGCGGTATTTGCCTTCGCCGTCGGCATTGGGCTGGGTGCAGGCCTTGTCGTTGAAGCCGCCCGTGAAGGTGCGGCCCACCTTGGCTGCCTTGCTGCACATCCCGTATTCGGGTTGCTGCTGGGAGGCATCGGCGCTCCCGGCGCTCGCAGCGGCGAGAACCAGGGCGAGCAGGACGAGGCACGACAGCTTGGCTGGTGATGTCATGAGCGACCCTTCCCGGGCTTTTTCGAGGATGGCTTCGTCGCCGCGCCGAACTTCTTGCGCGCTGCCTGTTCGCAGCTGTGACGCTTGGCTTTCACGGTGTCTTTACGGCAGCGTTTGAGCGCCGCCGCAAGCTGTTCTGCGCGAGTCGGCTTGGGCTGCTTCTGTTCGACGCTGGGGAGCACGCCGCCGGCGGCGTTTGGAGGCAGGTTCCCTTCCCCCTTGAAGGTCGTGCTGGGAGACGGTTCGAGTGCCGGCTTTGGCTGCGGCGAGGGTTTGCAGGATGCTTCGATCGAGCATTCCGAGGCCGTTTCGAGGACGCCGGGCGCACAGGGCGCCGCACCTGTGCATTCCCTGGCGTCATAGACGTCGTAGGCGCTGTCGGTGTCCTGGGGCAGGAGCCGGGCGGAGGTCAGGAAGAAGGCTTCGTCGCCGTTTTCGCTGGCATCGAGGAAGATCGTTTCCCTACTCGAGTCACCGGAGGAGATCAGGCCGATGCAGCCGCCCGCGTACTCGCTGTAGCCGGCGCTGGTGCTGTCACAACGGCGCACGCCTTCATCGACATAGCCGTCGGGCTCGTACTCGTAGACGTTCTCGCTGGCATTGGCGTCCTGGGGCACGAGCGGGTCGCTGGCGTCGAAGAACAGCCGTCCGCCGTTGGACAGGTAGCGTGGCTGATACAGGGCGGCACCCGGTTCGTAGGCCTCCCAGCCGGGAACGCTGGCTGCGATCCAGGTGGTTGCAGGCCATACCTCTTCACCGCCGGCCAGCCCGCCGTGCGCGGCTTCGATCTGGCTGTACTGCACGCCTGCGGGCCGCTGCCCGGTGGGGTTACAGGAGGCGCAGACGATGCCCGCGCCCCGGCGGTAGAGGTAGACCTCCTCGTCCATCCGTTCGCCGCGCCGTGCGCTGGTGATGTCTTCGTTGTCATAGCCGGTCAGCGACCGCTGAGACATGAAGGCCAGCGATCCGCCGTCGGGGGCGACGCGAGCCGTGTGCCGCTGCAGGTCCCGGCTCCAGTCGGGCTGATCCTGTGCGGAGAGCACAGCCAGCAGCTGTGGCGCTTCCCAAGCGACGCCGTTGTAGTGGATCTCGTACAGATTGCATGTGGCTGTGAGCGACGGCGGTGCCTTGGCCGCCTTGCAGCTGCCGTGAACGGCCCCGGCGGCGGCCGCTTCGCCGTTGAGGATGCCGTTGGCCGCGAAGTAGACCTCGGTGCCGTCCGCGCTCGCGCCGAGCACCCCGACCACGGCAGCGTGACCGCTTGGCGGCTGGGGCGTCAGGTCATGCAGGTCGCAACCGGCCTGTGCGCCGGCGGCTTCGCAGACGTAGAGGTCGGCTTCCGGTTCGCCTTTCGCGTTGACCGTCGCCCCGGCGTCTTCGGTCAGGTCGTGGGCGTCGGTGAACAGCACCCTGGAGGCATCGCTGGAGGCCGCCTGGTATTCCCCGCCGCCAGCGACGCAGCCTGCGGAGTCGCAGCCGGGCGCGACCGCGTCGATCTGCGCGGTTTTGCCGTCGGCCTGCATCAGCAGCCCTTCGTGCCCTTCGGAGGCACCGCTGAAGATCACGCGCGATCCGTCGCTCGAGATCGCGTGAAACGCGAGCCCGGGCGCTTCAGAGATGCTCCCGAGCAGGCTGAGCGCGCCGGCGGCCCACTCGTACAGCCCTTCCCCGGCGGGCGCGCCGGCGGTGAGCGCGATGGACGAGCTGAGCACCACATGGCTCAGATCGGGCGTGGCGCCGCGGAATTTCGGACCACATCCTGCGATTTCCGGGCATTCTCCGTCGAGCATCCCGCCGAACACGGTTCCCGACGGCACGGTCGCAGCGTCGACGAGCGGAGTGAACGTCCCGTCGGCGCCGTCGCGCAGGTAGGCCGTCTGTTCGGTGGCTTCGTTTGAGAGCGCTGTGAATGAGCCGTGTGGCTGCACCGCTGCGGTCGAGAGGTCGCGCGAGAAGAGCCGGTACTCGCCGCTGTGTCCGCCGCCGGTTGCCCCGGTGTGCTTGAAGGTGAGATCGTGCGAGCTCCAGCCTCCGGCGGCGCCGCGGGTGGAGAGCACCTGAACGCCGGCACCGGTGTTGCCGAGCGCTTCCGGTTCGATCGGGCCGCTTGCCAGATAGGAGACCGCGCCGCCGGCCGCGGCCGCCTGGATCGCCCCGGTCGGGCTGATCAAGGCCCCGTTCTTGTCCGCTGGGGAGACGAGCTCCCAGGCCCTGCCGTCAGGCAGCACGAGCTCGCCGCCTGTGCTCTGGGTGACCAGCGTGTGTTCTTCGCCTGTCACGGTGGCGGCCGGGCTGGTGGATTCTGCGACGACTCGGAAGTGGTATGCCGTGTGCGGCGCAAGCCCTTGTACGGTTACGGCGAGCGGGTGCACTTCAAAGTCCGGTCCAGCCATGGCTGACGAGGCCGGCACTGGTTCATATGAGCTCCCCGGACAGGCCGCAAGTGTCGCGCAGGCCCCATATTCGAACTGATAGGTGGTCGCGCTTCCGCGCGGATCGAGCTGGGCTTGCAAGACCGCAGTGCTCGACGCGACGTTCGCGGCGGACTCGCCGAGGATCAGCGGCGGACCGGCCGGTTCCACAGCGAACTCGTCCACCACTCCGGCGCTGGAGTCGACGGCGTACAGCTGCCCGCTGGTCGAGTTGACCGCCACCCCGCCGGGGCTCGTCAGCGGAGCGCCGCTCACGCGCTCGCCCGCTTCGCCGTCGGGCGAGAACCGCGCGACACTGGTCACGTCATCGACGTACGCTTCGTCGCTGGTAAGTTCGACCGCGATCCCATGTGTCGCCCCTCCTTCCAGCGGAGTGGAGATCGCCTGTGGGTCCAAGCGCGTGTCCAGGATCGTCCCGCGGTCGTTGAACTCGACGACGTAGCGTTCGCCGTCGAGAGCGTCTTCGAAGCTCGCGTACAGGTCGTTGTGAGGATCGGCGGCAAAGCCCGGGAGCTCGCGCACACCTGCATGCGAAGCGAGGTCGGCCGTTTCTCGGTAGCGGTTCAGGACGCGATCGTTGAAGCGGCTCGCTGCCGCTTCGGCACCGTCGTGGGAGGTTGCAACCCAAAGTTCGCCACTTGCGTCGACGGCGATCCCGTCGATTTCTGCGAACGGCACGAACTTGCCTTCCGAGCACGGGGGTGGTTCTTCGCGTCTTTCGCAGACGCCCGTGAGCTGGCCGAGGTATTCGCCGGCAGCCGAGAACTTGTCGACGACCGAGTGCCCGGTGTCGGCGACATAGACGTCGCCGTTCGAGGGGTCGCGGCTTTCGCAGGACTTCTGCGTGAGCACTTCGCCGTTCTGCTGTTCGAGAAGGCGGCAGGTGTTATCTATCGCAATCGCGTCGGGCTGCAAGAACGCCTTCGCCGGCGTGGCGCTGCCGTTGAACTGGCCTTCGAAGCTGGTCCCAGTCGAGTTGAACCACTCGACCCTGGCCTTGCCGGCGCTCACGACATACACATCCCCGGTTGTTTCGTTTACTGCGACACCGGCAGGATGTTCAAATTTCTCGAAAGTACCGTTTCCGGTCGTCCTGCCATTGAAGGAGCCCATGAAGACGTGATCTCTCACAGCCAGCGCCGGGGGCGCCGCAAGCGCCAACGCGCATGCCGTCGCGATTCCCAACGGGAGAGCCCTTGGTGTCCTTCTTAGCCGCATCCCTTCACCACTCCGATCTTCAATGAGCCAGGGTCGCATCGGCGCCCATCGACTGCCGCCCCGGACGGCAACACAACCACTACCGCCCGGGACGACAATCGCAACGCAGCATCGTGGGAGGAACCTCCTCCCGAGACGCCGAGTTAGCGCGCTACATCACGAGGTACCCTCAGTTGACGATGTAGACACCCTTGATCTTCAGTTCCTCTGCTCCTACCAGTGTCGCTTCGTGTTCGCCGGCAGCTTCGGTGTAGAGGTAGTCGGGCCCGAATGCGAGTTCTTTTTCGGCGTACGTGAACCGATCTTCCTGTTCGCCGGAGCCGTTGACGCCGAAGCCAACCGTCGTGGCCTTGCCGTTCGCTCCGATAGTGCCGCCCAGGATGCCTTCGAGTTCGAAATGTTCACTTCCGCAGCTGAAGGACTCCATTGGAGACTCGGAGATCACCCCGTCCTCTGTCTGCGCTTCGTTGAGGTACACGAGCAGCAGGCCGTATGCGCCGTTGCTTTCGATCGTGCCCCCAGTCCCGCACGCTTCCTTTTTTTCGTTGGCGCAGTCCTCGAACGTAACGGTGGCCTTGATGTGACTCGGCCCCGTGATAGAGCCTTTGATCACATCCTTCTTACAGACAATGACCTCCGCTTTACCCGCCGCGCTCACGGCATGAAGGGTCGTCGCCTTGCTCTTGCCCGTGAATTCCGCACCTTCAGCCGAGGCAAGTTCGTATTTGCCTTCGGTAGCGGATTCCGTGCAGGTCTTGTTTCCGAATTTACCTGTGTATGTCTTCCCGACCTTCGCCGCCTTGACGCACTTGGCCAATTCAGGCGCGAACGAGTTCGCCGACGCTGCTGCGGCGACGACCGCGCTCAACGCGAACGCGGCAGCGAGGGCCAAGCCCAGGATCCTCAGGTGTTTCATGTTCTCCTTCTCTCCTCACTTTGATTACTGTCGAGCTGAAGCCGGATCGCCTCTCGTGAGGCTCCCGACAGCTGCTCGTACTGCCAGACGGCGAGACCCATTCCGCTTGCGACGGAGGCCACGACATCTGCGGCAACCGCGACCGGACGGCCTGTCCTCTACGCGGATGCACACCTGTTGGTGACGGGCTAGCGGATGAGGCGCGAGCTCCCGTCGAGAAAATCGTTCGCAAACAGCGTGGCCGAGCCACATTGGAGTACGGTCGATCGCGCCTCAGAAGCCCGGTCTACCCGAGCCAGTCGCGTTACTCCCAACTGCGCAGACCGCAGCAGCGAACGCCCCCGTTCGCGGCGTGCAGCGATGCCATTTGCCTCTCGCTCCTCCGTGGACAACTGTCCCTCCCTCCGTGGACAACCGGTTCCCCTCAAAGGTCCCCCCATAAACGTTCGCGGGCATCTTAGCCGATCAGCGACAGTGCTGTCAAGCTTCTCATCCCTCCTGGGCGAGCGGCTGACCGGGCGCGCCCGCAAGTAAGGGCAATAAGTGCTACTGGTATCTAGACCCGAGCCGGCCTGAGACCTATCCTCGGGCTATGGCAAGCAGGAAACGAAGCCCTGCCATAAACGAGGGCACAGCAGTTAGCGCTCTCGCTGTAGGCCGCACGCAACCCCGCGGGCTCCTGCTTCGCCGCGAGCCTTAGCGGCTTGCCCTCGCCGCACCGCTGAGAAACGGACCATCCCGGTGCGCGCCGCACCAGCGCCGAGGTAGGGCAGAACGATGAAGCTCACGAGCTGATCCGAGAGGTCGGTGAATCTTCCTCGATCTGGCGTCACCAGCTGCGCTCGCATTGAACCCATCGCGCCGGCGAGCAAGCCCTCCGCGGTCCCCGATGGCGTGCGGCGGTGAGCATCGTCGCGCATTTGATCGACCGTCCGCGCAAAAGCCTCCAGAATGTGCCGGCGCTGCGCAGCCTCGACCAGCCCTTCCGTGGACGTATTCGCCAAACACAGCTGGGCAAGCCCCGGGTCGGCGTCGAAAAGGTGGAGCAGCGTCACCACGACGGCGCGGATGCGCTCTGGCCACGGCAGACGAGCATCGTAGGCCGCGCACGCACACTCTTGGACGCGCGTGAGCGCCACGCAAATGGGCACACCCTCGCTGCTGACGCCTTTTCCCCGGGCGGGTGCTGCCTCAGAGGCAGACGACTCAGCCGCTTGATCAAAACCTGAGACGCCGGAGATCCCTCCACGGCCGCTGCGCACATGCCTTCTGAGCGTGTCGGGATGGATCCCGAGCTCTGCCGCCACATGGGCGATCGGTCGATTGCTCGTCCGGGCGAGGCGGACGCCCTGCTCGAGAAGCCCAGGTGGGTACCTTCTTGCTCGCGGCACCATAGACGGCCTCTTCATCGTGAACGGCTCAAAGTCGGGGCTCTCGGAGTCGTCGGTTTTTGGTGTGTGTGGGGTTGGTTGTTGGTTTGTATTTTTTGTGGGCTTGTGTTTCGCATGTGTGGCGGGTGTGGGGGTTG
>Ga0181522_10002426_pt1 | contig 10662 bp, 8 predicted proteins | sample PEATcosm2014_Bin_27_FD_121103 | JGI IMG/M metagenome (GOLD analysis project Ga0181522, IMG submission 121103) | Peatland microbial communities from MTU Mesocosm Facility, Houghton, MI, USA - PEATcosm2014_Bin05_10_metaG | ecosystem: Environmental > Terrestrial > Soil > Wetlands > Peat | place...
ACGCAGCCGGGTCAGCCGTCCGGCTTCGAGCGTCGCCACGCCGGCGGAGTCGTAGCCGCGGTATTCGAGCCGCTTGAGGGCGGAAACAATGTCCCGCGCCACCGGCTTGCGTCCCAGAACGCCAACGATTCCGCACATCGCCTCATGTCCGATTTCGGTTCGCCCGAATCAGGCGTCTGCAAGGGATAGGCCAATCGCCACGCGCGCCCCAAATCACGTTGGGTGACGCAATATGAAGGGGGCGAAGTTCGCGCCCTCACTTCTTCTTCATCTTGTCACGGAACGCTTTGGCCCAGCCGGGCTTTACCGTTTGCCGGCCGCGGGCGACGGCGAGCGCGTCCGCTTCGACGTCGGCGGTGATGACCGAGCCGGAGCCGACATAGGCGCCGTCGCCGATCTTGACCGGCGCGACCAGAGCCGAATTGGAGCCGATAAAGGCCCCTGCGCCGATGTCGGTTTTGTATTTACCAAAGCCGTCGTAGTTGCAGGTGATCGTCCCGGCGCCGATGTTCGTTCCGGCGCCGACACGCGCGTCGCCGATGTAGGTGAGGTGGTTGACCTTAGCGCCGGCCTCGATCGTCGACGCTTTGATCTCGACGAAATTGCCGACCTTGGCCTTGGCGGCGATGTCAGCGCCGGGGCGCAGCCGCGCGAACGGCCCGATCGCGGCGCCGCCGGCGACTTTCGCCCCTTCGAGATGGGAGAAGGCGTGAATCACGGCGCCGTCGCCGATCGTTACGCCCGCGCCGATCACGACATGGGGCTCGATCGTTACGTCGCGGCCGATCGCCGTGTCGGCCGAAAGGAAGACGGTTTCAGGGGCGACCAGCGTCGCGCCTTCGAGCATCGCCTTGCGGCGAAGCCGACCCTGCATCGCCGCTTCCGCCGCCGCGAGTTGCAGGCGGTCGTTGACGCCCATCGCCTCCTCCTCGGCGGCAAGCCGCGTATCGGCCTTTAGGCCGCGGCTGGCCGCGATCCCAGCGAGATCGGTGAGGTAATATTCCCTCTGCGCGTTGTCGCAGCCGACGGCGTCCAGCAGGGCCAGCGCGTGCGCGCCGCGGATCGCCATCGGCCCGGCGTTGCAGCGACGAATCGCGCGTTCGGCCACGGTCGCGTCTTTCTCCTCGCGGATGGCGAGCAGGCGGCCGTCGCGCTCGATCATTCGCCCATAACCGGTCGGGTTCTGCGTCTCGAACGCCAGCGCGGCCAGATCCGCGCCGTCCGCCAGAGTCTGGCGCAGCGCCTTCAGACTCGCCGCGGCGATCAGCGGCGCGTCGGCGTAAACGACCAGCGCCTCGTCGTAGCCGCGCTCGAGCGCGGCGCGCGCAGCGAGGGTTGCGTGCGCCGTGCCGCGCCGCTCGCTCTGGACGAAGGCTTCCGCTTCAGGGACGAAGGCCCGCGCGGCCGCGGCGACGTCGTCGCGTCCGGGCCCGATCACAACCGCGATCGCGCTCGCGCCTGCCTCCCTCAGCGCTGCGAGCGCGTGGACGACCATCGGCCGGCCCGCCACTGGATGCAGCGCCTTGGGAATCGCCGATCGCATGCGCACGCCCTCGCCGGCGGCGAGGACAACGCCGAGGCAGGAACGCGGGGATGGGGGCGGCGGATTCATGGGCGGGCTCCTGGCGCGGACGCCGCGGCGGTCGAAGCGCCCCGACGCGTCGCGGTGCGCTTATCAGGCTTTGGACGAACAGTCGAAAATCCCGGTCGCCGACTCGCCCGAATAGGATATAGAAATAGCGCCGCGCGATGCTCGTTTCATGCCCCTTCGGCTTGCAAATGCCGCTAAGCGACTGGATAATCTAAGGAACCGTGTGGCGGGCGTCCGCGCGGCGGCGAGACCATCGTCCGCGAGGGGCCCGCAGCGCGAACGAAGTGCGTCATGGCAAGAAGCCCGCGTCGGGAATTTCTCAAGTTGGCCCTCGGCGGGGCTTTCGCCGCCGCCGGAATCGCGTTGCAGCGCGCCGCCGCAGCCGCGCCGATGGCGCAGCCGACGCCCTTTACCGCCAGCGACGTGCTCGACATGGCGCGCGAGCTCGCCAAATCGCCGTTCAAACCGCCGAGCGCGGCGCTGCCCGACGCTTTCGCCAATCTCACCCCGGAACAATATCTGGCGATCCATCACAACCCCAATACCGCGGTCTGGAACGACGAGAAGGTCGGCTTTGGGCTCGAGCCCTTGCAGCGCGGCTTCGTCTTCACGTCGCCGGTGCAGGTCAACGTCGTCGAGAATGGTCAGGCGCGCCGACTGATCTATGACCGCAGCGCCTTCGACTACGGCAAGCTGCAGGCGCCCGTCGATCTTCCCGACATCGGTTTTTCGGGCGTGAGGGTGCTGCGCGCTGGCGACGACCAGGGCTGGCGCGAGCTTGCCATCTTCCAGGGCGCGACCTTTTTCCGCAGCCTCGCGCGCGGCCAGACCTACGGCCTCAACGCGCGCGGCCTGTCGATCCGCACCGGCGAGGCGCAGGGCGAAGAGTTCCCGCTGTTCCGCGCCCTGTGGATCGAGAAACCGAGCCCTGCGGCCGATGCGTTGTCGATCCACGCGCTGCTCGATTCGGCGAGCCTGACGGGGGCGTTCCACTTCACGCTGCGGCCGGGCGAGGCGACGATCATCGACACCGAGTTGACTTTGATCGCACGCGTCGCGGTCGACCGTCTCGGCTTGAGCCCGATGACGTCGACCTATGTCTTCGGGCCGCTCGACCATCGCCATCCCGACGACGCGCGCGCCGCCGCTTACGACATCGGCGGGCTGCAGATCCTCACCGGCGCCAACGAGTGGCTGTGGCGGCCGATCGCCAGCCGCGAGACTCTGCAGATATCTGCCTTCGCCGATCAGAACCCGCGCGGCTTCGGCCTGCTGCAGCGGGCGCGCGTCTTCGACGCGTTTTACGACGACGACGCGCGCTGGGAGCTCAGGCCGTCGTTGTGGATCGAGCCGATCGGCGACTGGGGCGAGGGCGAGGTGATCCTGATCGAGATCCCCTCCGATTCCGAGTTCAACGACAACGTCATCGCCCAGTGGCGGCCCAAGGCGAACCTCGCTGAAGGCGCGTCGGTCTCGTTCGCCTACCGCCAGTTCTGGTGCTGGTCGCCGCCGGCGCGGCCGCCGCTCGCCACCGTCGTCAACTCGCGCAGTGGCAAGTCCGGCAAGCACCGTCGCTTCGCCGTCGAATTCGTCGCCGACCTGTTCGCCGATCCGCAGAAGGCGGCGCAGGTGACGGCGCAGATCTCCGCCGCGCCCGGGCAGATCGTTTCGTCGCGGCTGTTCGGTTACAAAGAGCGGCGCGCGATCCGCGTCGTCTTCGACCTCGATCCCGGCTCAGAATCCTTGTCCGAGCTGCGCGTGCAACTGAAAGCTGCCGACCAGCCCGTCAGTGAGACATGGCTCTATCGATGGACAGCCTGACGGCCCAGACCCCGGCACAGCCGGCGACGCCGCGCGAGGCGCCATTGGCGATGCCGGTGCAATCGCTGCGCAAGTTCGACCGTCGCGGTCGGCGCAGCCCTGACGTGCAGCGCCCCGCCGGCGCGCTGGCGCTGGCGAGGCTGGCCATCTTCGGCGGCGCGTTGGCGCTAACCCTCTACGGCGCACGGGAAATGTATGGCGTCGTCGCGGTCGGCGAGATCACCCCGCTCGAATGGGCGTTGGTCGTGCTATTCGTCGTCAACTTCGCATGGATCGCGTTCGCTTTCACGTCGAGCGTCTATGGCTTCGTCTGGCTCCTGCGCGCGAAGCCGCTTGGGCAATTGCCGCAGCGGCTGGAGAGCCGGACCGCGGTGGTGATGCCGATTTACAACGAAGCGCCGGCGCGAGTCTTCGCGGCGGTGCAGGCGATCTGCGAGGACGTGCGAGCGACCGGTCTCGGCGACCATTTCGACTATTTCTTCCTCTCCGACACCACCAGTCCCGACATCTGGATCGCCGAGGAGCGCGCGCTGCTGGCGATGCGCGAGCGGCTGCCGGGCGAGCGCGTCTACTATCGCCGCCGCCGCAAGAACGTCGCCCGCAAGGCCGGCAACATCGCCGACTTCGTCATGCGCTGGGGCGCGGCCTATCCGCAGATGCTGGTGCTCGACGCCGACAGCCTGATGTCGGGCGCGACGATCGTGCGCCTCGCCGCGGCGATGGAGGCCGATCCGGACGCCGGCATCGTCCAGAGCTTGCCGCTCATCGTCAATCGCAACACCTTCTACGCCCGCCTGCAGCAGTTCGCCGCCCGCATCGCCGGGCCGGTCATCGCCGCCGGCCTTGCGGCATGGATGGGGCGCGACGGCAACTACTGGGGCCACAACGCGATCATCCGCACGCGCGCCTTCGCCGATCATTGCGGTATGCCCGATCTTCCCGGCAAGCCGCCCTTCGGCGGCCACATTCTCAGCCACGACTTCGTCGAGGCGGCGCTGATCCGGCGCGCCGGCTGGTCGGTCTACATGCTGCCGACGCTTGGCGGCTCCTATGAAGAAAGCCCGCCGTCGCTGATCGATCTCGCGGCGCGCGATCGGCGCTGGTGCCAGGGCAATCTGCAACACGCGCGCGTTCTGCCGACCAGCGGCCTCGCATTTCCGTCGCGTCTGCACCTGATCAACGGCATCATGGGCTATCTCGCCTCGCCGCTGTGGATGGCGCAACTGCTGATCGGTATCGTGCTGGTGCTGCAGTCGCGATTCATCCGGCCGGAATATTTCACCGCCGAATTTTCGCTCTTCCCGACCTGGCCGCGCTTCGACTACGAGCGCGCGCTGCAATTGTTCGAACTGACGATCGCGGTGCTGCTCGCGCCCAAGGTGTTCGGCATGATCGCGGCCGGGGTCGATGCCGAAACCCGGCGCGCCTGCGGCGGAGCCGTTCGCCTGTTCCTGTCGACGCTGATCGAAATCCTCATCTCTGCGGCGCTCGCTTCGATCATGATGGTGATCCAGTCTGGCGCGGTGCTGCAGATTCTTTCCGGCCGCGACACCGGCTGGAATCCGCAGCGGCGCGACGACGGCTCGATCCCCTTCGCCGCCATCGTCCGCCGCCATCGTTCGCACACGGCGCTCGGCGTGGTCACGCTGCTGGCGGCGGGCGTGCTGTCGCCGTCGCTGGTGGTGTGGATGTCGCCGACCATCGCCGGCCTCATCCTGTCGATCCCGCTATCGTGGGCGAGCGGCCAAGCCTCGATCGGCGTCGGCTTGCGCCGTCTCGGCCTGCTGACGACCCCTGAGGAGAGCAGCGTCCCGGCGATCATTGCTCGCTCCAACGCACTGTCGGCCCAGCTCGCCACGACTGGCGCCGACGACGAGGATGCGCTCAAGGCGATCGTGTCCGATCCGGCTTTGCGCCGGGCGCACGAATCGTTTCTGCCCGAGGCGGGCCGTCGCCGTCGCGGCGAAATCGACGTCGACGAGGCGGTGGCGACGGCGAAGCTCAACGACGCCCAGTCGCTCGAGGACGCGTGTGTCTGGCTGAAGCGGAAGGAACGCCTGGCGGTGCTCGGCGACCGCGCGTTGATCGCGCTGCTCGCGCGTCTGCCGGAGCAGCGCGAGCCGCTCGACGAGGCGGAGGGCGAGGCGGCGGGACGGGCGGTCGTCGATCAGCGGCCTTGAGGCGGAGCGCGATCGAACAGCGGAAACGCAATCAAACCGGCGATGAAGCCGCCGACATGGGCGATCCAGGCGATCGGCGTGTCGGAAGCGCCCAGAGCCTGCGCGCCGGCGCCGAAGATGACGTTCGTCGCCATCCAGATTGCGATGAAGCCGAGCGGGCGCCGCTGCCGCAACAACTGCGCGAGCGGCGGGGCCGGACGCAGCGGATCGGCTTCGCCCGTCGAAAGCGAATAGCCCTGCGGCGAGCCGAGCGCTCCGCCGGGTGCGAAAATGAAACGCGTCGCGGCCGCCATCAGGCCGGAATCGGCGGCCGAAGCGCCAATCAGCGGCGCGAAATCCATCTGATAGAATAGCCAGTGGGCCAGGGCGCCCGCCACAGCGGTGAGCGCGAAGAAGAGCAGAAAGCGCAGCGTCCCGAAGCGGCGCGCAACGGGCGGGCCGAAGGCGACGAGCCAAACGGAATTGAGCAGCACGTGCGTCCATGAGCCGTGCATGAAAGCGTAGGTCACAAGCGTCCACGGCTGCGCGGCGCCGGCGGCCAGGTGGTAATGGCGCAGCAGCGTCGCCTCGGCGAGCGCGTTCGGGTCGCTAGCTGCTCGCGCGATCAGCTCGGAGAGTCGCTCGGGCCAGATCGCCAGAGTCAGGCGCCCAGGCAGGAATGCGAAAAGGCTGAGCGCTGCGTCCTGCTTCGCTGGCGCGAGGACGTCGAAGACGGCGTAAGCGGCGATCAGCGCGGCGATCAATCCGACGACGACCGAAGGTACGGCGAAGATCGGCTCGCGCCGCGGCCGTTCAAGGCCGTCGGCGGGCGGGAAGTCTGACATCGGCGACGCGCTCGCGTTGGGGCGCGCCTTGGTACCATCAACCCTTCGCCTTGGCGACGCCGCCGCTTCAGGTTGTTCAGGCATTGAAGTCGTATGGCGGATCGAGGTGGGCGAGCCGTTCGGGCAGGGGCCGCGTCCAGCGAAATATCCCGAGCGCTGGCTCGAAGCGAGGATGTCGATCGCGGCGAATCGCGGGAACCAACCGACACCCGCGCGCGGTGGCGGCGTGGGCCAATTCGAACTTGATTTACGATGAGCGCAAAAAGAAAGGGAGAGCCCGCCGCGGGCTCTCCCTTTTCGTTCGCCGATCCGCCGAATGCCGCCGGCTGCGGAGGAGCGTCCGCGCTGGCGACAACTTCGGCTTACTTGCGAGGCGCTGCGCTGGAGCTTGCGTTGCGCGTTCGCGTGTTCGTCAACGTCGAAACTATGCGCGCGAGGCCGGCGCGAAGCAAACTCTTCCCTAGCTTATTCTTAACGCGGGCGAGGGGACTCGAATCGAACCCTTGGCACACGGACTGCAGCTTTGGCGCAGCGCCGTCAGTTGTGTCCCGTTTTGGAACGCTGGGCGGCGGGAGACCGCCATGAAGCTCGCCGCGAGCCGGGAACTATTCGCCTACTGGAATGCGCTGCGCGGAGCGCGCAGCGCGCCGGAGCGCGACGACGTCGATCCGGGCGCGATCCGCGGCGTCCTCGCCGACACGTTCATTCTCGAATTCGACCCTCCGGCGGGATTCCCGTTCCGGGTCGTCGGAACCCGCACCAACGCCTTGTTTCTGCGCGAACTGCGCGGCAGCCCGTTCCTTGAGATGTGGCGCGAGGCCGATCGCGCCGAGATTGGCGAGATCGTCGTCGCGCTCGCCGACGAGGCGCAGCCGTTCCTGATCGGCGCTGCGGCGAGTCCGCTCGGCTTTCCCCAGGTCGACGTCGAGGTGCTGTTGCTGCCGCTGCGCCGACGGGGCGACACCCATTCGCGCGCGCTCGGCTGCTGCGCGCCGCGTGGCGTTCCGCGCTGGCTTGGTCTCGCCGGCGTCGGCTCGCTGACGCTGCTGACCTTGCGCGCCCTTGGCCGGTCGGACAGTGACCGTGAGATCGTCAGCGGCGAACCGCCGCACGGATCGGCGTTCGCCCGTCCGTCGCAGCCGGCGCGCCGCGGCCACCTCTACCTAATCGGTTCCGGCCGGTGATGCGCCACAGGCGCGCAAACGCCCCAATCGTAATCGTCCGTTAACTGCATTCGCATTACGATTTGCCAGTTGCGCATTGGCGTGATTTGCAACTCGTGCGCGCATGGCCGATTGGGCGGTTCTGGCGAGATCCTGGAGTCGAGCGAGGTGAGAGCGGCCACTGCATTCGCGATCGACGCCGGACGCCATGAGCGACGGCGTCACCAGCGCGTGAAAGTGCACCTCACCGGTCAATTCATGCGCCAGGATCGGCAAGAGTTTCCCTGCGCGACAATCGACATCTCGCCCGGCGGCATCGCCTTCGAGGCGGAGGCCAGCGGCGAGATCGGCGAGCGCATCATCGCTTATCTCAATCAGGTCGGGCGCGTAGAAGGCACGGTCGCCCGTCATTTCTACGGCGGCTTCGCCATCCAAATGAAGCTGCCGCCGCTCAAGCGCGAGAAGCTCGCCGACCAGCTGACCTGGCTCGCCAACCGCCAAGTCCTCGGCATGCCGGAGGATCGCCGCCATGAGCGCATTGAACCGCGCAACCGCTCGACGACGCTGACCCTCCCGGGCGGTCGCCAGCATCTGGCGCGGATCGTCGATGTTTCGCGCTCGGGCGCCGCGCTCACCGTCGACGCGTTGCCGCCGATCGGCGCGCCGGTCGTCGTCGGATCGCGGCCGGCGCAGGTGGTGCGCCTGTTCAACGGCGGCCTCGCCGTGGAGTTCAATCGGCTGATCCCAGAGGAAATGTTCGACGAGAACTTCCGCCTCTAGCCGGTCCACGCCGTCGCAAAACGGCCTTTAAGTCCAAATGTCGGTACTTTCTTACCGGCTCGGCAAAACGAGCAGGGTAGCATCCTGCTCGTACCTCAATCGAAGCTGAACTCGTCCCCCAGTTCCGCTTCGCGCTAGGGCCGGCCATGTGCGCCGGCCCTTTTTTTATCCGATCGGCTTCAGTCCGGCGGCGAAGCGTCGGCCGTTGCCGACATAGCCCGCCGCCGCGCGGATCAGCCCGGCGATCGCCGCTTCATCGAGCGTTCGCTTGGCCCGCGCCGGCGCGCCGACGATGAGTGCGCCGTCGGCGAAGACCTTGCCTTCGGTCACCAGGGCGCCGGCCCCGATCAGACAGCCGCGGCCGATCTTCGCCCCGTTGAGCACGATCGCGCCCATACCGATCAGCGAACCCGCGCCGATGGTGCAGCCGTGCAGGATCGCGTGGTGGCCGATGGTGCAGTCCTCGCCAATGTCGAGCGGGAATCCAAGATCGGTATGCAGCGTCGCGCCGTCCTGGACGTTGGAGCGGGCCCCTAGCGTGATGCGCTCATTGTCGCCGCGCAAGGTCGCGCCGAACCATACGCTGCAATCTTCCCCGAGTGCGACGTCGCCGATCACGCTGGCGTTGGCGGCGATCCAATAGCGCCCGGAGGTCGGCAACATCGGTCGGCGATCGGCGAGAGCGTAGAGGGTCATGGTCCGGCTCCGAAGCAGAGGCTAGGCTATAGCGCAGCGCCGCGGCGCGGCCTATCCCGGGGTTGGCCGGCGAATCACGCGCGTCCGGCCGCGCAGACGGAGGCCTCATGCGCTTGCGGACTCTTGCGCTCGTCGCAGCGGGCGTCGCGCTCGTCGGCGTGGGCGCGCTCGCCTATCGTCAGATCGCCGCGCCGGTCTCGCGCTTCGCGGTTGCGACGGTCGGCGCCGAACGGCTCAAGCTGGCGAGCGCCTACCTGCGCCCGGGTCGCGCCGGCCCCGTGGAACTGGTCGCCTTCTTTCCCGATTTTGCCCCCGCCGGCGCCTTCGCCGATGTCGCCGCCGCAACCGATCTCGACGACCGCTTCGCACGGCTTGTCTTCATCGAAGTGAAGCCCGCCGATCCCGCACTCGACCCTGCCGAGCGCACAGCGCGCCTCTACCAGCGCTTCCTCGATGAGACTTCGTGGAGCCACCCCGGCGGGCTGGTCGCGCGCGCCTTCGTCGACGGCAGCCCGTTCGAAGGCGACGAACTTTTCTACGTCGCGCCTGAAGGACGCGACTTCGCCGCGCGCTGTCGAAGCCCCGATCCGTCGCGCAAAACGCCCAACACTTGTATGGCCGCCTTTCGGCTCGGCGACCTCGACGTGGAGCTTCGTTTTGCGGCGTCGCTGCTGTCGCAATGGAGCGCGTTGAAAGAGGGTGCGCGCGGCCTGATCGAGGCGGCGAAACGCTAGCGCGCCAAAGGCGGCGCGCCGATTGGCGTCAGCGGTCGCGCAGCGCCTTGTACTCGCGCTCCGTTTCCCCGGTGTAGAGCTGGCGCGGACGGCCGATCTTCTGGCCGGGATCGTCGATCATTTCCTTCCACTGGGCGATCCAGCCGACGGTGCGCGCGACCGCGAACAGCACGGTAAACATATCGGTCGGGAAGCCCATCGCCTTGAGGGTGATGCCGGAATAGAAGTCGATGTTCGGGTAGAGCTTCTTCTCGATGAAATACGAGTCGTTGAGCGCGATCCGTTCGAGCTCCATCGCGACGTCGAGCAGCGGATCGTCGGTGATGCCGAGCTGGTTGAGCACGTCGTGCGCCGTCTTCTGCATAATCTTGGCGCGCGGATCGTAGTTCTTGTAGACGCGGTGGCCGAAGCCCATCAGCCGGAACGGGTCGTTCTTGTCCTTTGCGCGCGCGATGTACTTGGGAATGTTCTCGACCCTGCCGATCTCACCGAGCATCTTGAGCGCCGCCTCGTTGGCGCCGCCGTGCGCGGGGCCCCACAGGCAGGCGATGCCGGCGGCGACGCAGGCAAACGGATTGGCGCCGGACGAGCCGGCGAGGCGCACCGTCGAAGTCGAGGCGTTCTGCTCGTGGTCGGCGTGCAGAACGAAAATCCGGTCGAGCGCGCGCGCCATGACGGGATTGACGCGATAGTCCTCGCAAGGAACGCCGAAGCACATGCGCAGGAAGTTGGCGCTGTAGCTGAGGTCGTTCTTGGGATACATGAACGGTTGACCGATCGAGTACTTGTAGGCCATCGCCGCCAGCGTCGGCATCTTGGCGATCATGCGCACCGAAGCGATCTCGCGCTGGCGCGGATCGTTGATGTCGATCG
>Ga0181522_10002427_pt1 | contig 10659 bp, 9 predicted proteins | sample PEATcosm2014_Bin_27_FD_121103 | JGI IMG/M metagenome (GOLD analysis project Ga0181522, IMG submission 121103) | Peatland microbial communities from MTU Mesocosm Facility, Houghton, MI, USA - PEATcosm2014_Bin05_10_metaG | ecosystem: Environmental > Terrestrial > Soil > Wetlands > Peat | place...
CGTCGTGTCGGCCATGGTGTTCATGGCGACGCAGAGCGCCTTTGCCGGCATCGTTACGGCCTTGGTGCTGGGGTTGGGCACCGGCCTGCTCAACGGCGTGATCATCATCTATGGCCGGGTCAATGCCGTGATCGCCACCTTGGCGACTTTGGCCGCATACCGCGGCCTCGCCAACCTGATCTCCAACGGCCGCGCGCAAGGCTACACAGGCGTCGACCAGGTGTTCATCTTTCTGGCTCGGGGAACGATCGTCGGAATTCCGGTGCTGATTTGGATTCTGGTGGTGGTCGCGCTCTTGGCGCAGCTCGTGCTCCACTACACCGATTTTGGCCGCAACATCTACGCTGTTGGCGGCAACGCAACAGCGGCCCGCCTCGCCGGCATTCCATTGAACCGCTACATTCTGGCCGTCTACATGCTTTGCGGGTTCGTCTCGGCGCTCGCGGGCGTGCTGCTGACGGCGCGCACCGGCTCTGGGCAGCCGACCTCCGGAAGCCAGGGCCTCGAGCTTCAGAGCATCACGGCGGCGGCGCTTGGCGGCTGCTCAATGCAGGGCGGCAAGGGAACGATCGTCGGTACGATATTCGCGGTCGTGCTGCTCGGCGTGCTGCAAAACGGCCTGATCATCCTCGACGTGAACTCCTTTTGGCAGGACATCGCCCAGGGCGCGCTTCTGGTGATTGCGGTCGTCATCCAGCAGCGCCGCGCCGGCGGCCGCGGCATCGGCCTACCGATGTGAGCAACGGCGACCTAGCGTCTCCAAACGAATTGCGCGGACCTCGATCTGCCGTTGCGTTCGCCAGGGCGTCGTCGCCTCAACCTGTGTGCTGCTGGCGGTATTCGCTCGGCGAACAGGCATAGATCCGGTGGAAGCTCCGCGAGAAATAGAGCGGATCGTCGATGCCGAGTCGGATCGAGATTTCCTTGATTGGCACGTTGGAGGTTTCCAGCATGCGGCACGCTCGCTGCATTTTGAGCCGGAGGAAAAAGTCGATTGCGCTGAAGCCCGTCCGCTTCTTGAACAGCGCCGCAAAATGCGAGGGCGAGAGCCTGCAGTGACTAGCCAGTTCCTCGATGCGGAGGTTGCGATCAAGGCTGCTCAGCATGAGCGAGACGACATTTTCAATGCGTTGCTCGGTCGTTTCGGCGGCGCCGTCGGGCCGGTTGGAACCGAGCGCGATGCGGGAGACCACCTGCGCCAAGCAGAGCGAAGCCCCCAGCAGGTTGTGAGCGCTGTAACCGCGTTCAAGGAGGCCCAGCATCTGCTCGAACAGGGCGACCAGTCCCGGATCCTGACCCAGCGCCAGGATCGGCTGCCGGAGCCGGGCGCCCAACAGCCGCTGAACTTCGCCGACTTTGGGACCAACCGCGTGGACCCAGTAGATCGTCCATGGCGAGGCGCGGTCGGCGCCGTAGACATGCGGGACGCCGGGCGGAATGACGGCCGCCTGGCCAGGACGAACAGGAAATGTCTCGCCGGCCAGCGTCAACCACCCCTCGCCCTGGAAGCACCAGAGAAAGATCAGTTCCGGGGATCCCTCAGGGCGCTCGCGATGATGCCATCGCGCATGCGGATAGTGACCCACGTCGCTCGGCGAAAGCTCGAGCAGGGGCGCTGCATTTAGCCATGAGGCGATTACCGGCCGCGGCAGAACGACGGCGCGCTGGCCAGGGAAACCTTCGGCGATGCGGGGCGCTTGATCTCCTTCCATGGAGTGAAGGATATCAGAGCATCGTGCATGCTTACCAGCATTCGTCCCATTCCCCTCGGACCGCCGTTCGGGAAAATACTTGGCTGATCGTAGAGCGATAGAGGGGAAGGATGCGCCAGATAGAGCTTCCTTGCGCGCCGCAAGAGCTGCGCGGCGCAGTAAAAGCCTGGACGGAGCCGGTGTCGATTCCGACATTCGCGCCGCTCGCCCCGGACCGCAATCCGATGTTCATCGAGAAGCGGGTCTATCAGGGTTCCAGCGGCCGCATTTACCCGCTGCCCTTCTGCGACCGCATCGCCGATGCCCCGCACGATCGCGCGTGGACCGCCGTCCACCTGGAAAATGAGTTCATCCGCGTGATGATCCTTCCAGAGCTGGGCGGCCGTATTCATGTGGCCCGTGACAAGACGAACAACTACGACTTCGTCTACCGCCAGGATGTCATCAAACCCGCCCTCGTCGGATTGGCTGGTCCATGGATCAGCGGCGGAATCGAGTTCAACTGGCCGCAGCATCATCGGCCGAGCACGTTCATGCCGGTCGAATTCACCATCGAGAATGAGCCTGACGGCGGATGCATCGTGTGGCTAAGCGAGCACGAGCCGATGAACCGGATGAAGGGCATGCATGGCGTGCGCCTGCGCCCGGGTTCAGCCGTGGTCGAACTGGAGGTTCGGCTCTACAATCGCACGCCGCTTGTGCAGACTTTTCTCTGGTGGGCGAACGTGGCGACCGCCGTCCACGAGCAGTATCAGAGCTTCTTTCCGCCTGACGTAGGCTATGTCGCCGATCACGCGAAGCGCGCGATCAGCGCTTTCCCGTTGTGTCAGGGCAGCTACTACGGCGTGGACTACGGCACGCGCGGCCGAGAAGGCGTGCCGCAGGACGAGTTGCCGGCAAAGTTCGCGCCGCCGGGGACTTACCCAGCCAATGACCTTTCCTGGTACGCCAACATCCCGGCGCCGACGAGCTACATGTGTCTGGGGACGGAGGGTGACTTTTTCGGCGGCTACGATCATAGGGCGGAGGCCGGAATCGTCCACGTCGCCAACCATCACGTTGCACCCGGCAAGAAGCAGTGGACGTGGGGCAACCACGCCTTTGGCTACGCGTGGGACCGCAATCTGACCGAGCCCGACGAGCAGGGCGTAAGTCGCCCCTACATTGAGCTGATGGCCGGCGCGTACACCGACAACCAGCCCGATTTCTCCTTTCTCGCTCCAGGCGAGACCAAGGAATTCCGGCAGTACTGGTATCCGATCCAGGCGATCGGCACGGCGCAGAAGGCGAACCTCGCCGCGGCGCTGCACCTTACGGTCGACGCAGGCGCCATCCGCCTCGGCGTCGCCGTACCGACGCCCCTCGCCGAAGCCGCCATCATTCTTCAAGCGGGCAGTCGCGAACTTGGACAATGGCGGCGATCGCTCCACCCGGAAACGCCATTCACCGAGACGCTCGCGCTGCCCGCCGGCGTCGCCTGCGCGGATCTCTTCCTTTGCGTCCGCGACGCGGCGGGGCACACGGTGATCGCCTATCGGCCTGAACCGCCCAACGCCTCAGCGCCCGAGGCGGCGACCGAGCCGCCTCCGCCGAGCGAGATTGCGAGCGCAGACGAGCTCTACGTCACCGGCCTGCACATTGAGCAGTACCACCACGCGACGCGGGCGCCGGACGACTATTGGCGGGAAGCGCTCCGGCGGGACCCGATGGACAGCCGCTGCAACAACGCGTTGGGCCTGCGGCGCCTCCGCCGCGGCGAATTTGCTCTGGCGGAGTCTCATTTTCGCCGCGCCCTGCAGCGCCTGCAGAGCCGCAATCTCAACCCCTACGATGGCGAGGCGCTTTACAATCTCGGCCTGACCTTGCGCTACCTCGGGCGAGACGAGGAAGCTTACGGGGCCTTCTACAAAGCGACCTGGAACGCCGCCTGGAGCGGAGCCGGATATCACGCCCTGGCCGAAATCGACTGCGGGCGGGGCGATTGGACGACCGCGCTCGATCACCTCGACATGAGCCTGCGCCGAGGCTCCGACAACCTCCGCGCCCGAAATCTCAAGGCGGTCGTACTGCGGCGCCTCGGCCGGGAGGAGGCCGCCGCTGCGCTGGTGCGCGAAACCCTAGCGCTCGATCCGCTCGATCAATGGGCGCGATATCTGCGCGGTGACGACCTGAAGAGCGGAGGGCAGAATCGTCTCGATCTCGCTCTGGATTTTGCGCGGGCCGGGCTGTACGGCGAAGCCTTGAGGGCGTTGGAAAGCGCAGTTGGCGAGCCGCTCTCTGGCGCGGCGCCTCTCATTCACTATTACATGGCGCACTTCGCCAGACGCGTGAGCGACGAGGCGGTCGCGCGCATGCACAGCGAGAAGGCGCGCGCCGCGAGCCCCGACTACTGTTTTCCGGCGCGGCTCGAAGAGATCGCCGTTTTGCAGGACGCCATCGTCGCCGATCCAGGCGATCCGAAGGCGCCCTACTACCTTGGCAATCTTCTCTATGACCGCCAGCGCTATGATGAGGCCATCGCCTGTTGGCGAATGTCGGCTGCGCTCGACCCGACGTTTTCGATCGTTTGGCGCAATCTCGGCATCGGCGCCTTCAATGTGCGGAGCGATCCGCTCGAGGCCGCCGGTTGCTACGAGAGGGCGTTTGCGGCCGCGCCCGCCGACGCGCGACTGCTATACGAGCGCGACCAGCTCTGGAGGCGACTCGGCCGCCTTCCCGGCGATCGGTTGGCTGAGTTGCGCAATCATCGAATCCTCGTCGATCAACGCGACGATCTCACGGTCGAGTTTTGCGCGCTGCTGAACCAGATCGGCGCCCACGAAGAAGCTCTGGATGTCTTGACCCGCCGCCGCTTCCAGCCTTGGGAGGGCGGGGAGGGGATGGCGCTTGGTCAGTATGTTCGAACCCGCCTCGCGCTTGGGCGCGATGAGTTGGCGGCCGGCCGCGCGCCGGAAGCGCGTCGACATTTTGAGGCGGCGCTCAACGTCCCCGAATCATTGGGCGAGGCCAAGCACCTGCTCGCGAACCAGAGTGACGTCCACTACTGGCTTGGGCGCGCCTGTGCTGCGGCCAAGGACGAGCGCGCAGCGCGGCGCCACTGGACGCTCGCGGCCGAGTTCCGCGGCGACTTCCAGGACATGCGCGTCCGCGTCTACTCGGAGATGACCTACTACTCGGCGCTCGCTCTGGAGCGCCTCGGGCGGAAGGAAGAAGCGGCTGCGACGATGAGAGCTCTCAGCGCGCATGCCGAGACTCTCCTCGCAACGCCCGCCAAGATCGACTACTTCGCCACGTCTTTGCCAACGATGTTGCTGTTTGAACAGGACCTCCAGAAGAGTCAGGAGCTCGGCGCCCGCTTCATGCTGGCGCAGGCCAACCTCATATCGGGAGGCGCGGCGCGGGCTCGCGACTTGCTGGAGGGCGTGCTGCGTGAAGACCCGAACCACGCGGCGGCGGCCGATCTGCTCGGCGAGATGGAACGGCGGTGACGGCGCGACCCCCGCGCTCATTTTTCCCGTCCACGCGTAACGCTCGCCGGGACGCGGCGAATCGCCTGGCGATGGAATAGGGAGAGTGGGCGTGAGCGTCTTCACTCTTGAAAACGAATGGCTTGGACTGCAAGCAAGCACGAACGGCGCAGCGATTTGGCGCTTCTTCGCCAAGAGCGAGAGCGACAGAATTCCGCTGATGCGCGCGCCGACGACCGCCGACCTCCGGCCTGCAGCGCAGTCCGCCTGCTTCCCGCTGGTGCCGTTCTGCAACAGAGTCGGAGGCAATCGCTTTGTCTATGATGGCGCAGCCTATGCGCTGACGCCGAACACGGACTGGGACCAACATTACCTGCACGGCGACGGCTGGACGACCGAATGGCGGTTGGCGGAGCACACGCGCAGCCGAGCGCGCGTGGTTATGCGCCAAGACGGCGCCGGGACGCCGTACAGGTACGACGCCGCGCAAACCTTTGCCCTCGACGGATCTACCCTCACGCTCAGTCTCGAGGTTGTGAATCGGGGCGCCGCGGCGCTGCCCTTCGGCCTTGGCTGGCATCCCTATTTTCCCTTGACCGACAGCACGACGTTGCGGGCGCCCGCCTCCGCGCTTTGGCTCGAAGGCGCCGGTTGGCTGCCGACAGAGCGAGTGGCCGTGCCGGCCGACCTTGATTTCACCATTGCGCGCGACCTGCCGCGCCGCTGGGTGAACAACGGCTTCGAAGGTTGGGATGGCGCCTGCGAGATCGCATGGCCCGACCGGCGGGCGCGGCTCAAGCTCGACGCCGACCGACTTTTTGGGCGCTATTTCTTGTTCGTCTCGGACCCGAAGTTTGAAGCTGGATACAATTACGAGTTCTTCGCATTCGAGCCCATGAGCCACAGCGCCAACGCCCACAATTTGCCAGACGGCGGCGGTCTGCGCCGGCTGGCGCCCGGCGAATCCCTGCGGGGAGAGATTCGCCTGACCGCGGAACTGGATTCCTGGAGGCGGTAACCCGTTTTGCCGCCCCGGCCGCCCGGTCCAACGGGCTCGGATCGACGCGGGTTTCGCGGCTTCGACGAGGTCCATTTCGTCGTCGCAGCGACTGGCGAGCGCTAGGGCTTTCGCCTCTCGCATTATCGGGCGCGCGGCGTTGGCGACGAGCGGGCGGCGGTCCGACCGCCGATTCAGCCTTCTGAGGAACATTCGTCGGCGGCCGTCAGTTTAGAAGGGGGCATTGCGTGGATTTTGGCGCATCCCGGTCCGCAAGATCATGAGACGAGGAGGAGACAATGAAAGGCAAGGCTTTGGCTTTCAGTCTCGTCTTGGCCATTCAAGGCGCGCCGGCGGCTCATGCCGTCAATCTGTCGATGGTCTCGGGTGCGACAGGCGGCGACGCGCAATTCGTATGTCGTCCCGGAATGCGGCTCTCAAAGGCGCCAGGGACGGCTGATCCCCTTCACGTTCGGCGGCTGAGTGATTCTGGCGCCAGGCGTTTCACTCCATCCGGAGTCCGCTTCGCCTTGGCGGAGTCGCACAATGACGACCTCGTCGCCCCACGTCGCCCGACGCCTCAATTCGGCCAGCAGCGCGTTCCTTCTGGCCCAAGATGCGTGTCAGGAGGGCAATCCCGAACAATATGATCTTGGCGGCAGTTTCCGTCGTGACCTACATGTGACCCTGGACCGCAGATTTGCTCAATGGGAGCATGCGTGTCTGTCAACATTGGAGGCGGCGGCGGGGCGGCGCAGCTTGCCAGAGCAATCGCCATGATCCCGGTCAAGGTCAGCTTCGCATTCATTTGAAGTCCTCTGCAACAATCTGACGGGCCGCCTATCTGCCTCTTCAAGCCGCAACCAAGGCGCGGTTAGAATTTGCGCGACAAGCGGCTAGCCGAGATAGGGTCGGAAAATACTCAGTCCGGGCAGTAGTTCAATTCGAGCAGAGTGGTGGCCGACATCGCGCTGCGACGAACCTGACGGTCCACTCCGATCGCGGCGTTTTGGAGCCGGCGCTGTCAAAGCGTTCTGAAGGGCATTGACGAAAGATATGGCGGAGGGTGTGAATCGGCTGAGGGTCTGTGCGCCGATCGGCGCCTCAACGACTTCAAATCGCAAGAGGCAGCTGGGACACGCGGCGCCGCCGCTCGACGCGTTCGCTCCCGCATAGTCCCCAGAGCGCATTGGTCCGGCGGTCTGAGTCATTTTCGGTTTTCGTTGTCTCAACCGACTCGATCGAACGCCGATGGCCTTTCGCCGACATGAGTTGGATTCGCAATCGCCGTTTGCAACGCAGCCAACAGAGAGTCCGCCGGCTGTCGATGTCTTCCGTGCGTAGATTCCGAGCCTCTCGCTCGGCCGACGTCCAGCCTATGCAGAGGCTACGTCGATGTTCTGTCCTCAAGCGAGGGGGCGGCGACATTGAGGAATGTGCGTCGATCGACGCAGACAAGGAGACAGTATGAGAGCGACTCATTTATCCGGCCTCGCGCTTGCGATCGCGACGGGGTTCGCCCTGCCGCTGGCCGGATCGGCCGAGGCCGCGATGAGCGGGGCCCTTCCTTCGACTCAGGTCCTGCCGGTCGAACAGGCGCAGTTCTTCTTCCTTGGCCACAATTTCTGCTGGTACGACGACGGCTGGCAGGGCCCGGGCTGGTACTGGTGCGACTACGCGTGGCGCTCCGGCTACGGCTGGGGTGGCGGCGAGGGTTGGCATGGTTGGAGCCGCAGTCAGTGGCACGACAATCGCGGTCCGGTCGGACATCCGCCGTATCATGCGCCGCAGAACAACATCGTCCGTACGCCGCAATTCCACGGCGCCGTCGCCCCCCATGGCGCGGGACCTGGTCATCCCGACGCCGGCAACAAGGTCTACCAAACGCCAGGCAACAAGTAATAACCGGCGGATTGGGTATCCATCCTGACGCGCCCCTTGGAGAAATCCGAGGTGACGCAGACCGAAATCGACAACGCGAAATGCTGCGCGTCGATTGAACGACACGGCCAGATAGAAGGAGCGGGATGGGGCGCGTGCAGGAGCGCGCCACGCTCCGTTCCTTCTTTGCGATCGGGCGAAGTCGCCATCATCGTCGACTCCGCTGGCTAGACAACGTGACTTTGCGCCCGACCGCTCCGGAGACGACAGAAAGCGGCGAGCCGGAGGTTATGATAGGTCCAGGAATTCGCTGTCCCGGCGGCATCGGCTTTAGGAGAAAGAGCAGCGGCCTGTCCTTCGACAGTTTCGGCGGCGGATTCAAAATGAGTAGAATCCGAGTCTGACCTAGACCCGGCGGCGTCGGCTACTTCTGAGCCTTCCTCGCGTTGTCCAAATACGTCCAGGACTGGCGCGGCTGTGCTGGAGGAACCCGATGCAGAAGATTTCAGTCGACCTCGTACGACTGGCCGTCTCCAGCGCGGCGATCTGCGCCGTCGTTGGGACCGCGGAATTCAGAAGTCTTCACCACGGCGGTTCATTCGCCATCGCCAAGAGTCGCATCGCGCCGCCCATTCAGGTCAGGGCGATTTCGGTTGGCGCACCGGCGCTGTGCTGGACAATCGACGAGCCAATTGGCGCTTCTGCGACGCGCGGACCGCAAGGCGAACGCGCGGCGACGGCTCAGACCTGTTCCAGCGTCGCGCCGCCTTTGCGTCACCCCAGCGAACCGGAGAGCCGATTGGCGCTGACCCCGTGAGCCCCCATTGAACGTCATCGCGCACGCCCAAGAGGCGGCCGAGCAGAGTGAGGGCGCGCTCGACTCTAAGTAATTTCCGACGCTGCCGCCGCTCGAAAGACCCCGCTACGGTCTCAAAGCGAAACGGGATGGAGCAATTCCAGACACGGTTCCACATCACAACAAGACACACGGAGAGAGCAACCATGGACAAGAACAGGATTGCCGGCTCGACCAAGGAACTCACCGGCGCCGCGAAGGAAGCCGTCGGCAAAGTCATTGGCGACGCCAAGTTGCAGAGCGACGGCAAGACCGAAAAAGCTGTCGGCAAGATTCAAAACGCCGTCGGCGGCGTCAACGACGCTGTGCGGGACGCGCTGAAAAAGTCGTAAAGCCTTCGGCCTCCACCAGGTCGACGCCCGTCCGCCGGGAGGATGGGTCATGAGTCTCGTTCTCATCATCCTCTTGTTGTTCATCGTCTTCGGCGGCGGCGGCGGCGCTTATAACGCCCACACTCGCTACGGCGGCCCCGGATTCGGGGGCGTTGTGGTCGTCCTCGGCATACTGTGGACTGTGGGCCACTAGCCGATCGCCAGCGCCCTGCGCCGCGAAAGCGTACGCGTGTGTAGATTCCGAGGGCGCCGAACTGCGTCCGTCCGATGTAGGACAGCGAATGGAACAGACGGCGATTCCCGCCGCGGAGAACTTTCGGAGGGCGTCATGCAAGGTGAAAGTCTGCTCGTCATCATCGTGGTCGGAGTCATCGCTGGATGGTTGGCGGGTCAACTCGTGCGAGGCACGGGGTACGGACTTATCCACGATCTCATCATCGGCGTCGTCGGCGCCTTTATCGGCGGATGGCTGCTGCCCCAGCTCAACATCCACCTCGGCGCCGGCATGATCGCCGCCATCATCAACGCCACGATCGGCGCGGTGTTGCTCCTCGTTGTTCTTCGCCTTGTCCGCGGCGGGGGGGGTTGGGGCAGCCGCTGGGGCTGGCGCCGGTAGGCCGCGATCTCAAGGAGGCGCCGAGGTAGCGCGAGGGACGCCCTGCCGACCTAGATCGGTGGCCGCTCAATGCTCCTCTTGCGGCTCGGCGCCGCCCGCGGCGACCAGCGCCAGCCGCGCCAGCGCCGGAAGCGACTTCGATCCGGTTCTCTTCATGATCGAGGCGCGGTGGTTCTCAACGGTGCGTTGGCTGATGCCGAGGTCGGCGGCAATGTTCTTGCTGGGTTCACCGGCAAGCACGCGGTCCATGACCTCGCGCTGTCGCGGCGTCAGGCCTGCGAGGTGCGTTGCCGCCGACTCTCGCCATTCCTGCAGCTTGCTCGAATCCTGCGACAGCTCGAGCGCCCGCTCAATGCTGGCGATCAGTTCCTCACGACCGATCGGTTTTTCGATGAAATCCAGCGCGCCTGCCTTCATCGCTTCGACCGCCATCGGCACGTCGCTGTTGCCGGTGATCATGATCGAGGGCAGGCGATGGCCGTCCGCATGGATCTTCCGCAACAGCTCAAGCCCACTCATTCCCGGCAGGTAGGCGTCGATCAATAAGCACGCGGCAACGCCGGGTCGATAGGCTTCCAGAAACGCCTCGCAGCTCGCGTAGGCTTCGACGACGCGGCCATCGTCTTCGAGCACCGCGCGGATCGCCTCGCGAATCCGGTCGTCGTCGTCGACGACGAAGATCTTGCTGCGGTCCGAGGCGATTGCAGGTTCAATCGGGTGAACCGCGTGCGCCACGGGCGCGACCGGCGGCCTCGCCAGAAGCGACTCGATCGCCCGCGTCAGCTCTCTCAACTTGAC
>Ga0181522_10002428_pt1 | contig 10656 bp, 9 predicted proteins | sample PEATcosm2014_Bin_27_FD_121103 | JGI IMG/M metagenome (GOLD analysis project Ga0181522, IMG submission 121103) | Peatland microbial communities from MTU Mesocosm Facility, Houghton, MI, USA - PEATcosm2014_Bin05_10_metaG | ecosystem: Environmental > Terrestrial > Soil > Wetlands > Peat | place...
AGCTCCAGCATCAGCGCTTTGAGCGTGTCGGACGCGGCCTTCATCACCGCGCGGCCGGTCGGCACCGAGCCAATGAGCGCGATCATGGCGACGTCTTTATGCGAGGCGAGCGCCGAGCCGGCCTCCCTGCCGCCGGGCACGATATTGAAAACGCCGGGTGGCAAAATATCGCCGATCAGTTCGGCAAGGCGCAGCGACGACAGCGGCGCCTGTTCCGGCGGCTTCATCACCACGGTATTGCCGGCGGCGAGCGGTGCGCCGGCTTTGCCGGCGCAGAACATGAACGGATGATTGAACGGAATGATGCGGCCAACGACCCCGCGCGGTTCGCGCACCGAGAAATTCACTACGTCCGGTCCCATCGGGATCGACGCGCCTTTCATTTCGGTCACAAGGCCGGCATAGAACTCGATCTGCGCCGCGGCGATCGTCGCATCGCGTACCATTTCGGCGTAAGGGTTGCCGCAATCGGCGGCGTCGATCATCGCCAATTCCTCGGCGTGCTCGCGCAGCACGCTGGCGATGCGCTTGAGCAAGCGGGCACGTTCGAGCGGCTGCGTATCGCGCCACGCCGGGAACGCCGCTTTGGCAGTGCTCACCGCGGCGTCGATGTCGGCTGCGCCGCAATCCGCCACCGGTCCCAGCGATTCACCGGTGCCGGGATTGATGGCGTCCGCCGCGCGGCCGGATTTCGCCCGGTGCCATTTGCCGCCATAAAACGCGTCGCGATGCTCGGGCAGGTGCAGTGGCTGCGCCTTGAGCGATTTGAGCGGGACTGCGGTGTTCATGATGTCCTCCCGGTCGCGGCGATACTTGCGCCTTCAACTGCCGGCGCGCGTCATCGCCGCCGTCATCGCGGCGGTATAGCCCGGCTCCACGCGCACATCGACGACGGCTACTCCGCCGGCATCGACCGCGGTGATGGCCTTTTCCAGAACGCCGGCGAGGTCGGCGGATTTTGTCACCGGACCGAACCCGACCGCGCCCTGCGCGCGGCCCATGGCGGCGAGATCGATTTCAGGATCGGCCATGCGCTGGCCGATCCATTTGTTCTCGACCGGGCGATTGCGCGCGCGCGCCATGCGCTCCTGATGCAGTTCGTCGTTATAGAACGAGCGGTTGTTGGCGAGCACGAACAACAGTGGGATTTTGTAATGCACCGCGGTCCACACCGCGGTGACACCCATGAGAAAATCGCCGTCGCCGCAGATGGCGACCGGCAGGCGGCCGGTACCTTTGAGCGCCAGCGCCGCGCCGACCGATATGCCAGGGCCGCCGCCGACACCGCCACCGCCGTCGGACCCGACATAGTCGAGCGGATGGCGGAACGTGAGCCAGCTATCGTCCCACGACAGCGGCAGATGCGTATAGGTCACCGTGCGGTCGCCAAGCACTTTGCGCAGCGCGCGCGCGATGTGTTCGTTGGTGAAGCCCGACGGCTCCTTGTCGGAGATTTTGCGCGGGCTCGGCACGGCATGCGGTTTCGCGCTCTTGCCGATGTCCTTGACCAGTTCCGGCACGACGAGATCGGGATCGGCCGACAGCAATAGATCGACCGCCGGCAGGCCCTGATGGTCCATGCTCCAGCCGTTGTGGATGCGATGGTCGAGCGAAACCTGGATTACCTTCGCTGATGGTGATGGGCCGAAATAGCGCAACGCGCCGGCAAGATCGACCCAGTCGAGCGAGAGAATGACATCGACGTTCTTCAAGCCTTCGATACTGTCAGGCGAGATCGCGCGCGGCGATCCATTATAGAGTGGATGGTCGGTCGGAAAGCTCGCGCCAATCTTAAGGTCGGTGACGACGCGGGCATTGAGCGCTTCGGCGAGCGCGACGCGCGCATTCCAGGCGCCAAGATCGCGCGAACACCGGCCGGCAAGGATCAAAACTTGCTTTGCGTCTTTAAGCATCGCCGCCGCCTGACGCACGAGTTCGGCGGGCGCCGCGGTCGAAACCTGCGGCGTGTAGCGGGCGATGTCGATCGGCGGCAATTGATCGGAGACTTTCGCTTCCTGCAGTTCAGCGTCGAAATTGATGTAGACCGGGCCCTGCGGCACGGTATTGGCGATCCAGGTACCGCGCAAAATTGCTTCGCGCGCGGCGGCGGGCGACGATGGCTGATCATCCCATTTGGTGTAGTCGCGGACCAGTGCGCCTTGATCGCGCGCGGTGTGGATCCAGTCGATCCATGGCCGGCGCTTGGCGGCATCAACCGGGCCGGTGGCACCGAGCACAATGACCGGTTTGCGGTCGCACCAGGCGTTGAACATCGCCATGGTCGCGTGCATTAGCCCGACATTGGAGTGCACGGCGGTGACCATCGCTTTGTCGGTCACCTTGGCATAGCCCTGCGCGATGGCGACGGCGGCCTCTTCATGGAGGCAAAGCAGCATCTGCGGCTTGGTATTGCCGAGATAGTTGACGATGCTGTCGTGCAGCCCGCGATAGCTCGCGCCCGGCGTGAGCGCGATATAGGGGATGTCGAGCGAGCGCAGCGCCTCGGCGATCACGTCCGAGCCAAAGCCCGGGGCATTGGCGCCGGTCGGCGTCGGCCGTTCTAGGCCGGCAACTGCCGGGTCGGCATCGTTGGTGTTGGCGCGAGCGGTCGCGGAGGGGGGCGGGGTCATTGGCATTTCCTCAAAGTTCCGGGAGGGCTGTTGGGCCGCATCCAACCGGATCATGCGCCAATTCACAAGACGGTTCAGGATTCTTGGCGCAACTGGCAAGGAGCCCGACGCCTGCATAGCCGTCCACCGGATGAATGCCGGCTTTTGTCGCTGATGCTGCGCGCAAGAGCCTTAGTGCGAAACGTCGCGATCCACTGATCGAACGGTGTGCCTGCGGCGCGCGCGCGCTTCGGCGCCGTCAGGCTCGCAAGAGCGCCAGCTATGACCCTTAGCGACATGCGTCTCGCAATGTTCGGCGTTGGCTGTTTTTGCCTCCCCGTCGGACTCAGGCTTTTCTGGCGCCGCAATAACAGGCGGCGGCGCGGGGGTAGATGTCGCATCGGTTTGTGGCGCGGGTTTAAGCGCGGCCGGCTGGCTGTCCGCTGGCGTCGTGCTGGCGGCCGCGGCGATCGGTGCATCGCGAACGAGGTGGCCGCGGCCGCCAATCAAACGTTCGTAAGCCGCGACCAGCGTCATGTACGGGTTGATGAACACCCAGCCGTCGCGGGTGAATACCTGCTCGTTGAAATGCAGATGATAACTCGTGCCAGCCTGCCTGTTCTGGTAATCGTCGACCGCGCCGAGCACTTCGCCTTGGCTCACCACGCGTCCGTTGACCATGCCGGAAGCGGTCAGCATCTGCGGATTCATATGCAGGTAACGGAAGCGGATATGCTCGCCGGGAGCATTGGCGATCAGATAAAGCGCCTCATCGCCTGGATTGCGCATCAGCATGCCGTCGCGCACCGCGACGAGATTGTGCTCGTCGGGAATGCAGCGCCCGGAATCCGGATCGCGCATCACGCAGGCACTCGGCCTGATGTCTTCGCCCTGGTGGCCGAGACCCATGGGACATTGGCCGACGTAATAATCGCGGTGTTCGCAAAAATTATCGCGCCACGGATAGGTGTAGTTTTTCGATTCATCTTCGACTAGCGGAATGGAATTGACCCGGCAGTGATAGGCCTCGGTCTTGCCGACGCGGGGCAGGCCGACGCGTCCGGTCAAATTGCAATCGCCCCAATTCATGAAGGATTGCGAATTGACGTAGGACGGCGCCGTTTGCATCGGATATCTGATCGCGGCATAGACGGTCGGGTCGGCGCGGCCGTCGTGGCCCTTGGTGCCGGTGCCGGGAATAAGATCGCCCGGCGCGTAATAGGTGAACTCCGGCGAAACGCCCTGCGGCCGGGCAATGGTCAGCGCCGCGACGGGCTTGCCGGGCTGCGGCGCGCCTCCGGCGATGGCGAGCGCTTTGAGAAAACGCACGGCGACCTTGTCGGCGTCATGGCAGGACAGCCGGTGCGCGCTGTTGGCGCCGTCATTGCAGCCGATCGAAAGAACGTAAGGCACGCCGAAGCGGGTGAATGTGTAACGCAGGCGCTCCTCGAGCAACACGCGGCGCAGGTCGGGGAAATCGGCGGCGAGCTCCGGCACCGGCGATACATCGGATAGCGCCGGAGGATCGAGATCGTAGAGCAGGATTGAGCCGGTCATCAGGACGTCGACGGGCTTTTCAAAAACGAGACCCAAGGTGCCGAAATTCTCCGGCCGCAGCGAGAACAGGGCGTCGTAGCCGGACGGTCCGGGGAAAAATAAAGCCGGCGTGCCAAATCCCAAGAAATATTTGCTGGCGTCGCCGCTCGTGCCTTGCGCCTGATCTTGCAAAAAGGCGGCAGTATCGAACGGCAACAGTACCGGCACGGGGCTCGTGCTGATTCTCGGCAGTATCTTTTCGCTCGCGGTGTTGAGTTGAGCCAAGGCATCGGTCGAGGCCGCGACGGCCGCCAAAGTCGCGCGCGCGGCATTCCAGTCCGCGTCATAGAAGGAAATGTGCGGAGCTTTCATCTCGACGTCGGGAGCAGGCTCGACTGCTGAAACTGCCTGTTGCGCGACAGCCGGCGCAGCGAAAATAAAAACGGCAAGACCGCAAGCAGCAAGCTTAATGCGCGAAGCAAAACGCATGAACAATACCCGGCGCAGACATCACTGATGCGCGGCTTGAATCACCGCGGGCTGTTGCAGTTTTTCGACCAGTCTATCGAGGCTGTCGGCAAAACTCTGGATATCGAAATTGAGCGGATCGTCGTGGCCGTCGGGAATATCACCGTCGAGCGCGGCATGGAAAGCGGGAATGAGCCATTGTCCGGCCCGCACGCTAGCGATCGTGTAAAGGAGTGCGATGCGATCGTATTGCGCCTGCGTGAATGCCGGATCGGGCGATTGCGCATCGTTTGCCGAACTGTGATGCGGCGCGCTCTTGCGCGGCTGAACCAGCTCGTTGTGCAAGAACAGGCCCTGCAAGGCGCCGCCGAATTCGGCCGCCTGCTCGAATTTGGTTTCGCGCCAGGCGATCGAATAATCGTGCGCCACCAGCATGTCGCCAGTGCGATTGACGAAGACATGGGCACGGCCCCAGCCATCCGAACAAGCGTAATCGGCGAGATTTTCGTATTCCGGATCGGTGTCGATATTACCAGGGAAGGCGCGGTGACCGTAATTCGGTCCGCTGGTGTCATGGATTACGAAATAGCGTGCGAGCGGCGAGTCCGGATCGTTATCGCGCGCGCGTGAAACCGGCTCCCAGAGATAAGCGGCAAAATCCCATTCGAGGTCTTGCTTGGAGAGATAGCTCGAGAGTGCCACGCGCGACGGCAACCCGGTCGTCTCGCCGATGCGGTTCGTCAGGCCGGCCGGCAGGCTTTGCAGCATCGGCCCCAGATTCCTGGTCTCGTCCATGCTGCGCATCAGGCACATGGCCTGCTGCACCGGGGTGCCGGCAAAGCTCAGCGTCTCGGCGTCAAAGTTGCAGGGACCCATGTCCTTGAGGAAATAGAGCGGCCTCAAATGGCTCGGCTTGCATTCCGTGCTGAACGCGGCCTGCACGGAAGCGGCAAGAAGCGTGCAGGAAAGCGCCCAAGATAATCCCGTCGCAAGGAAGCTGCCGTGAGTTTTTACGCCTTTGTGCACGCGTGCAGTCCCGTAATCGAGAATCTCTACTATCGCTATCAACGCGCATCCTGCCAAGCGGTGCCGCCGGCAGTCGGCACGCGCGGCAATGAATAAATGTTCAGATTACAGCGCGAAAAAGCTGCCTAGTCCTTGGCGCGCTCGACGTAACTGCCGTCGGCGGTCATCACGACAATTTTAGTACCCGTGGTAACGAAGGGCGGGACCATGGTGCGCACGCCGTTCGATAGCATTGCGGGCTTGTAGGACGAGGCCGCCGTCTGGCTTTTAATGGTCGGCTCGGTGTCCACCACTTCGAGCGTGGCCTTCGGCGGCAGCTCGATCGCGACCGGCACGCCCTCATGCAGGCTGATCGTGACTTCCATCTCCGACTGCAAATAGGCCGCCTGATCGCCGATAATGTCGGCCGGCAACGCAACCTGATCGTAGCTTTCCATGTTCATGAAATGGAAGCCGTCGCTGTCCTGGTACATATACTGATGCTTCTTGTCCTCGACGAAAGCACGCTCGACCTGGTCGGTGGTCTTGTAACGTAGCGAGACCTTCACACCGTCGCTGATGCGGCGCACGTCCATCTGGGTGACTGGCGTGCCCTTGCCGGGATGGATGTTCTCGGTGGCCATAATGACCCCGAGCTTGCCATCGATGTCGACGATATTGCCTTTTCGCAGCGAGCTGGCGATGACTTTCACAGCGTCCTCAACTAATGGCCTGATTCCGGCCCGCACCATACTGATCCTGAGCGCCACCGCTAGTTATTTTCTCAAGGGCCAGCGAGCAAGGACATTACAAGGACATGACGGACGATATGCCCCGTACCTCGCCGTTTTGGGCCCCCCATGTCCATGCCGACCGCCGGCCGATCCTGCTGGCGCGGGGGCGGATCGTAGCGGCGTTGCGCGCCTGGTTTGCGGGCCGGGATTTCGTCGAGGTCGATACCGGCGCCTTGCAAATTTCGCCGGGCAATGAGCTTCATCTGCATGCATTCGCAACGACACTCGCGGGGCCGGACGGCAGTGCCTCGCGCCGTTATTTACGCACCTCGCCGGAATTCGCCTGCAAAAAACTCCTCGCCGCCGGCGAACGCCGCATCGTCGAATTTGCAAAAGTGTTCCGCAATCGCGAGCGTGGCGCACTGCATCATCCCGAATTCACGCTCATCGAATGGTATCGCGCCGGCGAGCCCTATAGCGCATTGATGGCCGACTGTGCCGCGATCATGCGGCTCGCGGCGCAGGAGGCCGGAACGCAGCAGTTCACTTTTCGGGGCCGAACCGCCGATGCGATGGCCGAGCCGGAGCGGCTCACAGTCGCCGAAGCTTTCACACGTTACGCCGGCATCGATCTGTTGACGACGCTGCTGGGCTGCGAACCGGATCGCGAGCGGTTTGCCCACGCCGCGCAAGCGGCGGGCGTTCGTATCGGCGGTGACGACACCTGGGGGGATATCTTCAGCCGCGTGCTGGTGGAGCGTATCGAAGGCAATCTTGGCATCGGCCGCGCCACCATACTCGACGAATATCCCGCCGTGCTGTCGGCGCTAGCGCGGCCGGCTTCCGATCCGCGCGTTGCCGAGCGTTTCGAGCTCTATGTCTGTGGTGTCGAGCTCGCCAACGGTTTTGGCGAACTCAATGACGCGCCCGAGCAGCGCCGAAGGCTTGAGGGCGAAATGGCCGAGAAAGAACGCATCTACGGCGAACGCTATCCGATCGACGAGGATTTCATCGCCGCGCTCGGCCAGATGCCGGAGGCCTCCGGCGTTGCGCTCGGTCTCGATCGCCTGGTCATGCTGGCGACCGGAGCCTCGCGCATCGATCAGGTATTATGGACGCCGATCCAGGAGTGACTGAAATGACAGCCGCCAAAACCTTGCGCAAACCATCCGAACTTGTGGCTGTGCGCTTGGCAAAATCCGATCGCGTCGCGGCGCTGGAGCAAGTCGCGTCGCGCTACGCGGTCGCGATCACGCCGACGCTCGCCGATCTGATCGATCCATCCGATCCGAACGATCCGCTGGCGCGGCAGTTCGTGCCCGATGAGCGCGAGCTTGAAATACTTCCTGAAGAGAACGGCGATCCGATCGGTGACGATGCGCACAGTCCGGTCGAGGGCGTCGTGCACCGCTATCCGGATCGCGTGCTGCTCAAGCTCATCAATGCCTGCGCAGTCTATTGCCGGTTCTGCTTTCGCCGTGAAATGGTCGGGCCGGGGCGGGGAGGGCTGTCGCGCCCTGCGCTTGATGCCGCGCTTGCTTATATAGCCGGCGATCCGCAAATCTGGGAAGTGATCCTCACCGGCGGCGATCCGCTGCTGCTGTCGCCGCGGCGGCTCAAATCGGTCGTCGCGCGGCTCGCCGCCATCGACCACGTCAAGATAATCCGCGTTCACACCCGCATGCCGGTCGCGGCGCCGGACCGGATTTCGCCGGCGTTGGCGCGGGCTTTGCGCACCGATAAGGCGGTGTTCGTCGTGCTTCACGCCAATCATCCGCGCGAACTAACGGCGGGAGCCCGCGGCGCCTGCGCGCGTTTTATCGACGTCGGCATTCCGATGCTGAGCCAATCGGTGCTGTTGCACGGCGTGAACGACGACGTCGAGACGCTCGGCGCGCTGATGCGCGCTTTGGTCGAATGCCGCATCAAACCGTATTACCTGCATCACGCCGATCTCGCGCCCGGCACCGCGCATCTGCGTACGTCGATTGCGCAAGGACAAAGCCTGATGCGGGCGCTGCACGGGCGTTATTCCGGGCTATGCCAGCCAGCCTACGTGCTCGATATTCCCGGCGGCCACGGCAAATCGCCGATCGGCCCGAATTATTTAGGCGATGATACCATCGAGGATTTCAACGGGCGGCGACATGTCTATCCGCCGCTGTCATGATCTTGTCGGTGACGCTGTTGTCGTCGCAACGCGCTACTACGCGGCTTCCGCCGGAAAATAAACCGCAGTCTCGAACTGGTAACCGCAAGCCTCGCACGACCATGTGTGCCGCACGCAACGATCATTGAAATATTCGGACCAGTCCGGCGCGAGCAGCCACTCGCTGCATTGTGGGCAATTGTTTTTACTGTAGGTGGCCAGGCGCGCCCGTGTCTCGACACGTTGGGTCATGATGCTTCCTCCCTGAACCATCACCCCTCACCAGGAGCCACGCTAGAGCCAGTCTGTGGCAGCGCCGTGACCGAAGCATGGCCGGTACTGTGAACGGTGTGGGAAAAATTCTCGCTGCGATGCAACAGATCCATGAATTGTGCGTCGCATTACAATTTTAAACATTGGGAACTCGCTGCACCCCGCCAGCCCACCGCTCATTGCATTACCAAAAACCCATCGGGTTACCGACAGAATGAACGCGAATTAATTCGCCGGACATGGGCGCTCCACGTCCGCGCGCCTAGCCTTTGCGACATAGTGTTTAGGGGACTCTCCACGGCGGAAGCCGACATTGAAGAAGGAGGTTGCCATGACGTCGTTCAACACCCGATCGTTTCTCACCAAATCTGTTATCCGCACCGGTATTATCGTTGCTTCGCTCGCGCTCGCCGGGAATACATTCGCGGCCGGCGATACCCATGTTGCGGTGAACGCGCTGCGCACCGCGCATCCGGCGCAGACCCACGTCACCCGCGACTACAATTATCAGCAGGTGACCCCTGCGCCGGTCGCGCAAATCTTCACGGGTCTGTTCGGGTTGCCGATCCCGGTTACGGTGACGGCCGGTGTCGCCAGCGATACCGGCGGCTACGACCCGACCTTCGACTCACCGTCGCCTACGGTCGACGTTGATAACAGTCAGTCACAGGCGGCTATCGACGCGTCGGACCAAGCCATGCAGCAGGTGGACCAAGACACCTTTCAGATGGACGAGAGCGTGATCAACACCGAAGCGCAAGACGATGCGGCGAATGCCGCGATGCAGCAGGACTTGATTAATAACGGAATGTAGGTCGTGGGCACGTGCGCGTAGGAGGGGCGCCGGCTCAGGCCGGCGCCTCTTTCATTTTCGGCGCCGGCCAAGCGGACGCATGCCGCATACAAATTTCTTCCGCGCACAGTTCGTGCGCTCCTGTCCAACAAAATGAACGCGAATTAACACGCCGGACATGGATGCTCCACGTCCGCGCATCTAGCCTTTGCGACGTAGTGATGAGGGGACTTTCCACGGCGAAAGCTGATATTGAAGAAGGAGGTTGCCATGAAGTCGATCAACAGCAAATCGCTCGTCACCAAGTCTCTTGTCCGCACCGGCATTATCGTCGCCTCGCTCGCGCTTGCCGGAAACGCGTTCGCGGCCAACGACACCCACGTTGCAACGAATGCGCTACGCGGCGCGCATCCGGCGCAGACCCAGGTGACGCGCAATTACAATTACCAGCAGCCGGAGCAGTTCGCGCCGGTCGCGCAGATCTTCGGCGGCCTGTTCGGCTTGCCGTTGCCGGTCGCCGGTCCAATCGTGACTCATGCCGCGCGCGATACCGGCGGCGACAGCGGCTATGACCCTACCTTCGATACGCCGATCCCCGATACGTCGGCGAGTGACGCCAACGGCTGGGCTATCGAGCAGAACGCGCAGGATGCTGCGGCCGCGGCCATGCAGGAGGAAGACCAATCCCTCGATGAAATGAACGCCAGCAATGCGGCTGCTGCTGCGCAGAACGCGGCCGCTGAGGACATGATCAACCAGGACATGATGAATCAGGTGAACAGTCAGTAACCGATGTAAGTCGCTTGCGTAGGACGGCGTCGGCCTTCGCCGGCGCCGTCTTTTTTGCTCGCCAAATTAAGCGGAGTAGCGCGTGGCGATTTCGGAAAGCGGCGGCCGCGGTCGGTCTTCGGGCGCTCGCGGCGGTCGGCCGATGTGAATGAACCCGGCGACGCGCTCGTGCGGCGCGAGCCCCAGGGCATCGAGTACGGAACGATCGTACGCGTACCATTCAGTGATCCAGTTCGCGCCATAACCCATCGCATGTGCCGCGAGCACGAGGTTCATCGTGGCGGCGCCGGCGGAGAGCAC
>Ga0181522_10002431_pt1 | contig 10653 bp, 10 predicted proteins | sample PEATcosm2014_Bin_27_FD_121103 | JGI IMG/M metagenome (GOLD analysis project Ga0181522, IMG submission 121103) | Peatland microbial communities from MTU Mesocosm Facility, Houghton, MI, USA - PEATcosm2014_Bin05_10_metaG | ecosystem: Environmental > Terrestrial > Soil > Wetlands > Peat | place...
ATAACGGCCCATGTGCTGCTCGACGCCTTCGGGAGCGCAGCCTTTCGCGTCTCCGCCAAGCGCCTGCGCCAGCGCGCATACCTCGAGGCCCGCGGGAATGTTCCGCAAATCGGAAAGTTCCGGCTCGAAATGTCCATTGACGAACACCAGCCGGCAAACTGTACCGTCTACGCGAAAAGCTTCGAGCTCTCGCGCCGAAACCGTCGCGTCCCCCCTTGCCGCCCGGCGGAACGGCGTCCGCGCCAGAGTTGCAAGGTTGGTAAACCGCCAGTCCTCGTCATGCGTCGTGGGAAATCCCTTCGCGTGAAAGCGCGTCCAGGCATCCTCGCGCAGTTGCCGCAGCCACACCGGCTCGCGCTCCAACCCCTGCGCGCGAAGCTCGCTGTACGCTTCAACATAACTGCTCAACCGCTCGGCCGTCGTCACCATCGTCTCTCGCTTCAAACCCTTGTCCTTCGTATTCAATCTCACTTGTGCCGCTCACGCAGGCCCACTCGTACAGCTACGCAGGCAAAACCTGCGCGTCCGATTCGGTCCATCCGTAGCCCTTTTCTTCGAGCTCCAGCGCAAGTTCCGGTCCACCCGATAGCGCGATCTTTCCATCCACCAGAACGTGTACGAAATCGGGCGCAATGTAGTCGAGCAGGCGCTGGTAATGCGTGATAACGAGAAATGCACGATCTTTGCTGCGCATATCGTTCACGCCCTTGGCCACGATCCGCAGCGCATCGATGTCCAGGCCGGAGTCGGTCTCGTCCAGAATCGCGAGCTTCGGCTCCATCATCACCATTTGCAGAATCTCGTTGCGCTTCTTCTCGCCGCCTGAGAAACCTTCGTTCAACGAGCGGTTCATCAGAGACTCATCCATCTCAAGCAGCTTCATCTTCTCGCGGAACATGGGCAGAAAGTCCATCGCATCCAGCTCGTCCTGTCCCCGGTACTTCTTGATCGCGTTGATCGCCGAACGAAGGAAGTAGGCGTTGCCGATTCCCGGAATCTCCACTGGATATTGAAACGCCAGGAAGACTCCCTCGCAGGCGGCTTCTTCAGGCTTCATTTCCAGCAAGTCTTTGCCGTCGAGCAGAACTTTCCCGCCAGTAACCTCATAGGTCTCGTGGCGCGCCAGCACCTGCGCAAGCGTGCTTTTGCCCGAGCCGTTTGGGCCCATAATGGCATGCACTTCACCCGCGTTGATCTTCAAACTCACGCCCTTGAGAATCTCGTTGCCTTCCACGCTGGCGTGCAAATCTTGAATTTCCAACAAAGCCATTCGTATCTCCGTTTTTGCTAAGCTTTCCTACTCAGTTGATTCGCCGACAGGCCAACTCGCTGCTTTTATCCGACGCTGCCTTCCAAACTCACTCCCAATAGCTTTTGCGCTTCGACCGCGAATTCCATTGGCAGCTCGCGAAATACGGTCTTGCAAAAGCCATTCACGATCATCGAAACCGCATCTTCAGCCTTCAACCCCCGCTGACGAAGATAAAAGAGCTGGTTCTCGCCAATTTTCGACGTTGAGGCTTCGTGCTCCATCCGCGCCGACGAATTGCGCACCTCGATATAGGGGAACGTGTGCGCCCCGCAGCGATCGCCGATCAACAGCGAGTCGCATTGCGTGTAGTTGCGGGCGCCTGTCGCGCCTTTCATGATCTTTACCTGGCCGCGATACGTGTTCTGCCCGTAGCCGGCCGAGATGCCCTTCGACACAATGGTGCTGCGCGTGTTCTTGCCGATGTGGATCATCTTCGTTCCGGTATCGGCCTGCTGGCGGTTGTTGGTTAGCGCTACAGAGTAAAACTCACCCACTGAGTTGTCGCCCTGCAGAATGCATCCCGGATACTTCCACGTGATTGCCGAGCCGGTCTCTACTTGCGTCCACGAAATCTTCGAGTTCACGCCCTGGCACTTGCCGCGCTTGGTTACGAAGTTATAGATTCCACCGCGGCCTTCCTTATCGCCTGGATACCAATTCTGCACGGTGGAGTACTTGATTTGAGCGTTGTCGAGCGCAATCAACTCAACCACCGCCGCATGCAACTGATTCGTGTCGCGGATCGGAGCAGTACAACCTTCCAGGTAGCTCACGTACGAGCCTTCGTCCGCAATAATCAGCGTGCGCTCAAATTGCCCCGTCTCGGCGGCGTTGATGCGGAAGTAAGTGGAAAGCTCCATTGGGCAGCGTACGCCCTTGGGCACGTACACAAATGAGCCGTCAGTAAACACCGCAGCATTCAGCGCCGCATAAAAGTTGTCGGTCGTTGGAACCACCGTTCCCAGGTATTTCTTCACCAGCTCGGGATGCTCTTTGACGGCCTCAGAGAACGAGCAGAAGATCACGCCCATCTCCGCGAGCTTGCCCTTGAAGGTGGTCGCGACCGAGACGCTATCGAAGACAGCATCAACGGCGACTCCCGACAGGCGCTTCTGTTCATCGAGGGGAATGCCCAGTTTTTCATAGGTCTTCAGAATCTCGGGATCAATGCTCTCGAGGCTGTCGATCACGGGACGCTGCTTCGGAGCCGAGTAGTAGACGATGTCCTGGTAATTGATCGGCGGAAATGTCACGTTGGCCCACTTCGGCTCAGCATGCTCGCGCTCCAGCTTGAACCAGTGACGCAGCGCGTTCAGCCGCCACTCCAGCATGAATTCCGGCTCGCCCTTGCGTGCAGAAATCAATCGAATGGTCTCTTCGTTGAGTCCTTTAGGCACGCGATCTTCATCGATCTCGGTAACGAAACCCCACTTGTAATCCTGCTCCGCAAGACCGCGAATTGCATCAACACTCGAACTCATTCATCCTCCACGGGATTCAGTCTTCACGCGCTGAAATGATGCCATCGCGCATTGCCGAACTCACCCGGCCTAATTCCCGGTTCCTGGCTCGCGCGCGGAAGCGCAAATCCGCATCCCGCAATATAGGACTTATTTAGTCCTATATTAGATTTAGTCTACACCTGGATTCGATGGTTTTCAAGGCCGACGGAAATCGGGAACGGCGTGAGACAACGACCCTGCGGACGGGAGATGGCGATTTGCGCTATCCGATTGAATCTGTTTGCTTTAGAGTTGTCTAGGGATGGGCTTCCTGCTTATGGTGCGGGCCGGGCTCTCGAATCGGGCTAGCTTCAAAACTGACGATCTTCCAGTGCCCTTGAGGATCGCGCACGTAGACGCGGGTATAGCGATAGCCGCCAGTAACGTCAGTGCCCTCGGCGTTGGTGCCCTCTATTGCCGCAAGCGAAGTGACAACTGCGGTCTGGCCGTAGAACCTTACCTTACGCTCTGAAATTGTGAGGGAAGAAATATGCCGCGTGGTGGCGCGCAAGTTCGCCAACGCCTCTTCTTTGTTCTGCAGAGTTCCGGAAGCGGTGATGGCAGTGTAGTCGTCAGAGAGCAGCGATGCCATCGCTGTTGCGTTCGAGTTAAGAACGGCGTCGCGCCACGCGTCCTCCAGCTCGTCGATCTGATGCCGGCTCTCGTGCTTCTGCGGCGCACGAGGCGACTGGCTGCGCGCATGGAGCGGCAGGGTGCTTCCTGCCAGCGCAAGAACCGCAGCGATCGCCCAGACTTTGCTCAGGGGGCGGCTGGCAGGACTCAAGTGGGCGCGAGCAGAATCCGGCATACGCGTCAACGGTATCCCCGAAAAGCCCCGACGGTCAAATCGATTTCGTGGATAACGCATTACCTCAGTTTGAGTTCGGAAGGGCATTAATAACCACCCCCCCATCGAGGCACGGGCGCACGCAGTGCCGAGACTTCGGGCAGTCCGATGGTAGATGGTTGACCAGGGGCGATCAGTTGCACCGCAATTCGCCGCCGTCGCCACGCGTCGCCCGCGTTCCCATCCTGGGTGCTTAGGAGCTGAAGGAATTCAGCGCCTCGGCGAACGCCGGCAACAGCATCGTCTGGTTGCGATCAGGCCCCGTGGAAACCATCCCAATCCGCGCCCCGCTTTCCCGTTCCTGGAATTTAAGGTATTCGCGCGCAGTTTGCGGCAGCTTGTCAAACTCTGTAATTCCTTCAGTGGACTGTCGCCAACCCTTCAATGTCGTATAGCGCGGCTTGATCTCCTCCAGGCCGTGCACGTCGGCTGGAATTTCATCGGTGACCTTGCCCCCGATTTCGTAGCCGATGCAAACCGGAATCTCTGCCAGCTCGTCGAGAACGTCGAGCTTGGTGACCACAAGCCACTCGGCGCCATTGACATTGTTCGAGTAGCGCAACAGCGGAATATCGAGCCAGCCGCACCGGCGTGGCCTTCCAGTCACCGCACCGTACTCGTGGCCGCGCTCGCGCAGCGCATCACCCGCGGCGTCATGGATCTCGCTTGGAAATGGCCCGCCGCCTACGCGCGTCACATAGGCCTTTGTCACAGAGATCACCGTTCCAATCGCGGTCGGTCCCACACCGGTCCCGGTCACCGCGCCACCGGCCGTTGCCGAAGATGATGTCACGAACGGATAAGTTCCATGGTCGATGTCGAGCATCGTCCCCTGCGCGCCTTCGAACATGATGCTGCCGCCCTCGGCCAGAAGTTTATTGAGCAAGCGGCTGGTGTCCGTGGCAAAGGGCCTGATCTGCTCCGCAGCGGCAGCGTATTCGTCATACATCTTCACCGGATCGAGCGGGTCGGTGCCGAACAGCGCATGCGCGATGGCGTTCTTCTCAGCGCAGGCCGCTTCGATGTGGGTCTTCAGCAGTTTCGGGTGAAGAAGGTCAACGATGCGAAGGCCGCCACGCGACATCTTGTCCTCATAGGCCGGTCCAATGCCTTTGCTCGTTGTCCCGATCTTCTGGCGTCCCGGCGCACTTTCGGCCGCCAGCTCGATCATCCGGTGGTAGGGCAAAATCACCTGCGCGCGATTTGAGACATAGAGGCGGGAATCGATGTCGACGCCCATCTTCCGAACTCGTGCCAACTCGTCAAGAAAGTAGATCGGGTCCAGCACCACGCCATTTCCGATGACGCATTTACAGCCCTGTCGAGGCACGCCGCAGGGAATCAGCTGCAGAACGATCTTTTGGCCGCCAATAATCACCGTGTGCCCGGCGTTATGTCCGCCGGCATAGCGCGCCACAGCGCTGAACCGCTCGCTCAGTACGTCAACGATCTTTCCCTTGCCCTCGTCGCCCCACTGGGCACCCAGCACGACAGCCGTTTTTGCTCGCATGTCCTTCCGTTTCCGCACGATGGCCCGCCGCATCCGCCCGAGAGGGGCTGGCTGCGCACGGGCAAAAGTCATAAGCGGGCCTTGCGCCCGCGACGCTTTCGATTTTAAACCCTCATTCGGCTTGGGATTCTCTTCACGCCGCACCCGCACCGCTGTTAACCAACCTCCCTTCCAGTTCGTTCTACCGGCAGACGCGTCCCAGTGACTTCATGGAACGAGGAAACTTGAGATGAAACACCGCAATCGAATCGCATCCTGGGTTGTATGCGCCGCCGCGCTCTTTGCCGCAGGTCCGCTGACTGCCGCCGCCCAGACCAAGCCCGCTGCCCCCGCAGCAACACCAGCTCTCAGCGACAGCGACGTAGCCGCCACGCAGGATCAACTTCTGAAGCTTCTCCGGTTCAGCCCAGTGCTTACCACCGTCGTTTCCCACGATCCGTCGCTGCTCGCCGACCAGGAGTACGTAAGCCGCAATAATCCCGAGCTCGCGCAGTTTCTTGTGAGCCATCCAGACGTCGCGCGCAATCCTGAGTTCTATCTCTTCAGCCATCTCGAGCAGGGACACGGCCGCCGCGATCAGGCGCTGGAGCGTGCCGTGTGGCCCGATCTTTCGCAACCGCAGCGCGAGCCCTCCGGCGCCGCGGAAGTTGCGAGGCGAATGATCCCTATCATCGGGTTGGCGTGCTTCCTGGTCGCTCTCGTCTGGGTGATCCGTTTATTCATTGAAAGCCGGCGCTGGAACCGTAGCTTCAAATTGCAGAGCGAAGTCCACAGCCGGCTGATTGATAAGTTCACTTCGACCCAGGAGCTGGCTGCTTATATGCAAACCGAAGCCGGCAGGCGTTTCCTTGAGGCCTCGCCCGTCGCTCTCGGCATGGACGGAGGAATGCAAATGCCCAACGTTGTCTCGCGCGTGCTCACGCCTCTTTCCATCGGCATCGTTCTCGCGCTTACGGGAATCGGGTTGATGCTGTTGCACAACGTTGGCCCTGACACGCAGACGCCCATGCTCATCCTTGGCACCCTCGCGCTCATGCCCGGAATCGGGTTTATCCTTTCCGCAGGCGCCACCTGGGTGCTGGCACATCGCCTGGGGTTATTGCCCGGCAAAGATGAAGCCCGCAGCGATGCGTCAGCTCCAAACATGAGGCCATGAGCCGAAAGGAACTGGATCATGGCGATAGCCGTAACAGAGGCGGGGATGTCCTTGGAATTCACATTACCGGATGCATTCGCTGGCGGAGCACTCGACGCCGCCGGCGCGCGCACGCTTGATCCCGCCATGGACAACGAAGCCTTTGCTGCTTTCTACGAGCGCTCGGCGCGTCCCCTGTGGGCTTATCTGCTACGCGTATCTTCTGATGCCGCACTGGCCGAAGACCTTATGCAGGAAAGCTATGTGCGCTTCCTGTGCGCCTCCGGGGCGCCGTCTCTTGCCTCCGACGGAGAAGCCGCAGCCCGCCTCTATCTCTTCCGCATCGCCACAAACTTGCTGCGCGATCATTGGCGTCGCCCGCGTGCTGCGTCAATCGAAGAGATCCCCGAGGAGTTCTTCGCCAGTCGCGGCAACGCGGCGCAAACCGACTCGCAGATCCTTCTCGGCCCGGCCCTCGCACAGATGAAGCCTCGCGAGCGCCAGCTTCTTTGGCTCGCGCATGCTGAGGGCTACTCGCACCGCGAGATCGCGCAAGTGACCGGCCTCGCCTCGGCCAGCATTCGCCTGTTGCTCTTCCGCGCACGGCGCAAAATCGCAGCCCTCCTCCGTACGCGAGAAACCGCGAGAGAAACATCGCGCGATGTTTCGCCCGGGAGGATGCCATGAAACTTACCGGCTGCCCCCAAGAGCAGGAACTACGCGCAATGATTGCGCGTGGTGAGTGGCCGCTTGCAGCAACCGCCGCACCAGAGCTGCACGCCCACGTTGCCGCCTGCCGCTCGTGCAGCGACCTTGCGCTGGTGGCTACAACCTTCCAAAAAGCCCGCGCGGAGTCGCTTGCTGCGGCCCGCCCCGGCCCCGCAGGAGTTCTCTGGTGGCGCGCGCAACTCCGCCGACGCAACGCCGTCGTCGAGCGCATCAGCCGCCCACTCTTCGGCGCGGAGATCTTTGCGCTGGCAGTCGCTTTGCTTGCCGGTTTGGGATTTGCAGTCATCCAGGCACGCGAGGGTGTTGCGTGGCTCTCGTGGCCCTACTGGCACGACTGGTTCGCCCAGGTTCCTCAAAATGCCGCACTGCATTGGGACAATCTGCGCGCTTCAATGCTCGCCGACCCAAGCTGGAATCTCGCAGTGCTTCTTCCCGCGTTTGCCATGCTGGCGCTGTTGGGCGGTGTTGCCGTCTATCTGGCGACCGATCGGCAATAAGGCTCTTTGCGGCAAGGATGCGTTGACACGATGAACCATCGTGCACTTCGTCCATGGGCAAGTGCTCAGACTGCTGGGTCGTGAATGAGCACGGAGAACGCCGAGCGGGGCTGAAACGGACCGCATTTGGGGCCCGATTTGGCCTCGACAGCCGCAAATTCTGACGAAAATCTCGATGTTTTCGGGGGTTACTATTGCCTGATTAGCAAATAGAATTTGTTGATTAAAAAAGACTTAATGAGGTTACTATGGCTAAATTTCGTTGAAGTGTTTTTTTGTGCTACTCCCGAGCCAGCGAAACCGAAGGATAGGGAGCGGATGGGAGAACTCACGATCCAATTGTGCGCCATGTGAGCGAAATTATATGCAAAAGCGGCTGAGTTTTTTCGAGCGGTCCTGTCGACGCAATCGTCGTCGATCACGTCGGCCGGCTTCAGGGAGCTAATCCGCCAACACGGCCTCGCCGTCGCAATGAACTGGGCCGGCTTCGAGAGGGCTAGAATAGTTTCGACTTTTGAAAGGCGTGGTCGCACGATGACCAGGCGCGTTTCGCATCGGTTCGGATTCCCTAGAAATTCCTTCCTATTATTGGCAGCCGCGGGAACCTTGGCTGCGATTGCTTGCGCTGCGCGGGTCCAGGGGCAGACAGCGGCAACTGCGCCGGCACAAACGGCTACACCCGTGCTTGAGGTGGCAACAATCAAGCCAGTCAAGACCCCTGACCCCAATAACATGCGCGATCACACAGACGGCCGCCGGCTTATGGCGCGGAACATGACAGTTAGAGACCTTATCATGATCGGTTACGAGCTTGACCCGGGGCAGATACAAGGCGGTCCGGCGTGGGTCGCAAGCGCTGAATTCGACATCGACGCGGAGGCTGTCGAAGGAGTTCAGCTGAACAACGAGCGGGAGGAGGAATTGCTGTTTCAGGAACTCCTGGCGGACCGCTTCAAGCTCACATTTCATCACGAGCAGAGGACACTCGCCGCTTATCTTCTGGTCGTGGCAAAGAGTGGGCCAAAGTTGAAACTTGCAGGTTCTGACGAGGCTGAGAACTCGGGTTGTGAGCGCCTTGGGGTATGCCACTTTAAAAAGAGGACACTCTCGGATTTTGCGAGATTCATGCAGTTTGTTGTTTTGGATCGACCGGTAGTGGACAGGACCGGGATCGAGGGAGCGTTCGATTTCGCTTTGAATTGGACGCCCGATGAGTCTCAGTTTTTCCGCATGGGGATCCTGCCGAGGCCACCTGCCGACAATCCGAATGCGCCGCCGCTGTTCGAAGCGATTCAGGAACAACTGGGCTTAAAGCTGGAGCCGGAGAAGATTCCCGCTGAGGTGCTGGTGATCGATCACGTGGAGCGGCCGACGGAGAACTAGGGTGCGGCTTTGATTCCGCGCATCGGTGTAGGCATTTGTCCGGCTTTAGGAGGAATTGGTAGCGCTCGTTCACGAAAGGCATGGTCCGCACGATGACCAGACGCGTCCCTTCTTCGAGGCAATCCGCCGTGACTGCGGCACTTCTTCTGGCAGCGTGCTTCGCTCTGGCTGCTTCAATACATGGACAAGGCAAACCGACAGCGGCCAACACCATCACTCCGAATTCGCCGAAGTTTGAGGTGGTTTCGGTCAAGTTGAGTAAGCTGGGCTGCGACAACATGATGGTCAGTTCGCCGCCTGGTCGTTTTTCCGCGCACCGCACCACGCTGCTGGGGTTGCTATTCAACGCCTATCCCACCGTCAAGCCCAATGTTCCGATTCCCGGACTGCCGGGCTGGGCCAATTCGGAGCGATTCGACGTGGATGCCAAGGCGGACGACGAAACTACAGTTGCGATGGAGAATCTTTCCCGCGAGGCGCAGTGGAAGCTTACGCAAACCATGCTGCAGGCGGCTTTGGCCGAGCGTTTCAAGCTGCGCACCCACAACTAGACCCGCGAAGGGCCGATCTACGAACTTGCGGCCGCCAAAGGTGGTTTCAAGCTTAAGGAGGCGCCCGCAAGCGAGCATCCCCGCGGATACTCCTGGAGCCACGACCATATTGAGGTGCGCACTGGCCCCATCGGCAGCCTCGTATTCGTGCTCTCCGATGTCTTGAGCCGCAACGTAGTCGACAAAACCGGCCTCACGGGTAACTACGACTTCGATCTCAAATGGACGCGTGACGATCAGCAGGGCACGCCCGACGCTGGTCCAACGCTCTTTACGGCGCTCGAAGAACAGCCTGGATTGAAGCTGGTTTCGGCGAAAGGCCCCGTCGACACATTCGTCGTGGATCATGTCGAGCGGCCCACTGAAAACGGATCGCTGACATCCGCGGACCGCGGTCTGCTACATTGGCTCGGGCACCAATTCGGCCGTTTTTCGTAAACGCTAACGGAGCGGGCGGCCGGAACCTCTTTCGAGCCAAAAATAAGGAGATCATCAATGGAATGGAACGAGAGCACGAGACGGGCGTTCTTGAAGCAATTTGGCGCCGCGGGCGCTGCAGCACTGACCGTGGCCAACGCTGACGGACTGGCAATGCCGGCCGCTGCAGCGCAGGCTCCCCCTGCGCAATCCGCGCCAACCGCCACCGACCTGAAGCAGGCTGCCACGCGCGAAGAGCGGATGAAATGGTGGCATGAGGCCAAATTCGGCATGTTCATCCACTGGGGCCTCTACAGCATCATCGGCCAGTACGAGTGGGTGAAAGAACACGAAGGCGTACCGATTCCCCAGTACGAGTTGCTCGCGAAGCACCACCATCCAAAACCAAATGCCGCCCGTGACTGGGCGCGCCTGGCCAAGCGTGCCGGCCAGAAATACATGGTGATGACCACCAAGCATCACGAGGGCTTCTGCAACTGGGATACAAAGCTCACCGACTATAACGCAATGCAGCAGGGGCCCGGCCGCGATCTGGTTCGCGAATATGTTGAAGCGGCCCGCGCCGAAGGGTTGCGTGTTGGCTTCTACTACTCGCTCATGGACTGGCACCACCCCGACGGCGCCACCTGCAAGTCGGACGAAGCGGCACGCAGGCGATTTGTCGACTACACGCACGGCCTGATCCGCGAGTTGCTGACCAATTACGGCAAGATCGACGTTCTCTGGTACGACGTTTCATGGCCGCTGAA
>Ga0181522_10002435_pt1 | contig 10638 bp, 10 predicted proteins | sample PEATcosm2014_Bin_27_FD_121103 | JGI IMG/M metagenome (GOLD analysis project Ga0181522, IMG submission 121103) | Peatland microbial communities from MTU Mesocosm Facility, Houghton, MI, USA - PEATcosm2014_Bin05_10_metaG | ecosystem: Environmental > Terrestrial > Soil > Wetlands > Peat | place...
CACCACGCGCTCGCGCATCAATCAGTTCATGAACAAATTCCGAAAATTAGGATACATCAAATACAACGGAAAAATTGAAGTGAATAATGCTTTGCTGAATCTGATTCTGCACGAAGAGCCGCAGACTCAAAAAACATAATCGGCCGATCGGGCGGCGGTAGCCAAGTCCCGACCGATGGTGCCCGGATAAGCGCGCAAGCAAAACGCACCACGATGTCCGCTATTGGCACTTAGCGGACAATCGCGGCGCTGCAACAATTTGTCGCTATTGGACAATAGCGGACATTGAATAGTAGTATCCGCCACCCCTCGCCTCTCAAAATATCAATCAAAACTGCCTAGGTTTTGCCTAGAATTTCCATTGGCCTCGGCACTGGACGTGTCGACGTATGGAGCTTCTCCGGAAGCCAAGATCAAGGCGCGTCAAAGCCCTTCGACTTCATAACCGCCAACGAAGCAGATGACGAGATGAACGATGACAAAGCTTTTGCTGCCTGTATTTGATTGCTGTTCGTAAGAATTCCAGCTGCGTACGAGTTAAACTTCTTGGCCTGAGCCGGCAAAACACCCGCCAGTTCCGTGCCAGCTCCATTTGCAGAACTGATTATCCATATCGCTAGGTCAGCCTCGCCATTTGCGACAGCTTCTAGAGCTGCAGTGCCTGACGAGAACGTCTTGATTTTTGGCTTTATCGCGTCGGCAATTTGGAGCCGCTCAATCAAGTTAGCGACATACCTTCCGCTAGCACTGCTTCCAGGATCACCCGAGGCTATCGATTTTGCGTTCAGCAACGCCTGCTTTAGTCCATGAACCGTGCTCACGTCTGGCTTTGTGGTTCCTTTCCGAATGATTACACCAAATGCGAGCTTTGCAATGGGAGCGATACTATCCTCGATGATCTTACCCTCATCCTCAAGTTGCTCGATTTGCTTGGGATACAGGATCGCTAAGTCGGCCATTTTTCCGTCTTGGATTTCCATGACGAGTGCTGAAGTGGATGAATAGGAAATCGTGACCTGATTGCCTGAGGATTGTTCAAACTGCGGGATTAGATCGCTTAGTGCGGGCTTCAGCGCTTGCGGCGCCAACACTGTCAGCTCCGCAGTATGCGCAAGATTGGTGGCCATCAGGGAACCCACTATCGCCGCTAACGCAGCGATAGACTGCCGCAACTCCGTTGATCGATTTGCCATAGGCGCTCCGGCACAAAGTTGGCCTGCCCTCGGGGCTTTAACGTAGGAGCTAAGCTCTCGTTTCCGATCCTGCACGGTGCACTTTAGCGGCCATTTCGTCTTGTTTCCTCGACGTCCGGCAGGCCAAAAGCGAACATTGAATAGTAGTATCCGCCACCCCTCGCCTCTCAAAATATCAATCAAAACTGCCTAGGTTTTGCCTAGAATTTCCATTGACCTCAGCACCGGGCACGTCAGCGTTAAGCTGGCGCCCTGATAACATTCCTCAATACGGTCGACCGTAGTGCAACGTATAAAGGCAAAAAACCTGCGCTTTTGTGGGTGGCGAAGGCGATTTTATGCTCGTTTTAGTTGCTTCTTGACCCCGCATCAGCATTATCGCGCCGGGGCGTCGAATACCTACCCGAAATTTTGTTCATGCGATTACTGCGACCACTCGAGATCGCGGCTAAAGAATTGCCTTGGGTTGCTAGTCGGAGTGTTGCCGGGGTTCTCAATCCTGCAGCAGTCCAATTTTATGAAAACCTGGTGGCTGGTGGTTACGAACCGGACCACCTACTGTTTTCACTCCCTAAGCATAGGCTTATTTACATCGCGGTGCCGAAAGCAGCCTCGACACGAATCAAAAGGACCTTGGCAAGAGTTGAAGGCCGCTTATCGCGCTCGCTGAAACCCGGCCGCCGTTCGCAGTACCGCGGGCCTTATGGTCCGCGCAACACAACGATCGGTTCGTTCTTTCGACTGGCGACGGATCCCGACACGTTGCGATTTTCATTTGTTCGTAACCCTTACGCACGCATTGTGTCGTGCTGGGCCCACAAATTTTCTGACAGACCACTTGTTCGCGGCGATTCCTTCATCGACGCTTATCTGGCGATAAGGCGGGAGATCGATGCCAATCTCCCCGCCGGGGAGGATCGCACGCTGTCGTTCGCTGAGTTTGTCGCCTTTGCCGCTGCCAACGCGAGAACCCGCCACGATATTCATCTGCAAGCGCAAGATGAGATTCTAAGCATGCCGGGAATAGAGCTGGGTCTGATCGGTAAAGTGGAGGCCTTTGACGCTGACTTTGTCCGCGTTCTTGATCATTTGGGCGCCAGCGATGAGATACGCCGCGAGGCGGCCATTGTGATCAACGAATCTCACCACAATGATTGGCCGACCTATTACACGCCCGAACTAGCTGACCGTATCTATCGCGCCTACGAGTGCGATTTCGACCGGTTCGGCTATGCTCGCTCGGCCTCGGTTTAAAGACTTCGCGAATGTCCGCCTCGGGTCATAGCGGACATAACGATAAGTCCGAGCGCTACCCGCTTTGAGGCCAGTAGCAGACATCAAATATTACTATCCGCCGCACCCCTTCACCTCTCAAAATACCAATCCAACACTGCCTAGGTTCTGCCTAGAATTTCCATTGGTCTCAGCACCGGACGCGTCAACGTTAGGCCAGCGCCGCTGACGCGGGCTTAATTAGGGTATTGAATAATTCGCCGGAAAGTGCGGTAAGCAAAATACCTAGAAGCAACCCGCCCGCCTGCTCCACACCCAACCGCCGGTCCCATCCCGTAACGGAATGCGCCCGCAATTTTCGGCATGGCGCGAATAGACGGAAGTGTCCCAATAGCGGTATCCGGTGTAGTCGCTCGGCGTGTAAGAATAATCCACGTAATGCCATGGCCTTACGTAGTGGCCCCAACGGTAGGGTCGCTCGTAATAGTAACTCGAGCGATAGGGACGTTCGTAATATGACCGATCAGAATATGATCGCTCGTAATACGGCCGCTCATAATAGCCATGCTGGTAATAAGGCGCTTCGTTTTCGACTCTCACGTAGCGCACGCTCTGTTCGTGGCGGACGATCTTGCGATAGCAACAATGGCTGGAGTACCAGACATTGTCGGCGTAACTATGCCGGTAGTAACCGTCATCGTAGTATTCACCGGCATTAGCCGGACCGGCCGCCAGGCCGAATGGGATGAGCACGCACGCAAAGATAAATGCCACGGCGAGCACGAACGCAGACAGAACACGATACATGACAAGCCCCTACAAGAACCAACATGACAAAAACGGCATGTCACCAGACAGCCGTTAACCATATAAGCTAATGAGGTTGTATCGGAATTGTCTATAGGGGTAGCGCCGAAATTTGCAACTTAGGTTTTAACCTAGAGCCGACACAGTCACGGTAACAAATCTGCTCGTCTTCCATTTTACTCGACTATCCGCCACCCCTCACCTCTCAAAATTCCAATCCAAGACTGCCTAGGTACTGCCTAGAATTTCATTGGCCCCAGCACTGGACGCGTCAACGTTAAGCTGGCCCCCGGCTTCTTTCTTGGCCAATAGCCTCAATAGCAATAGCCGCTCCGAAAGGCTTTTCTGTTCAGCCGAATGCTTCCGAAAAAACAATATATTTTGTTGGTGGATGAATACTTCCATTCCCGACGGCCTACTTTATTTTAACGACTATGGATTCCCAGTTCTTGCACCTGCCGCACTCGAAAGTACGCTGTTCGTAATCTGGCCTATCGGGACGGATGCGGGCGAGCATCATTTGCATCCCGCATCTTGGGCACGCGGGACGTGGGATCAAATCTGAATGGTCAGTCGGTGTTTGATAGAGGGACAACTGACGCTACCTATTTGAACTTCACGAATTCAATTTCATGAGTCTCACATACTGGGCATTCAAAGGTCCGCTTGTCGTGAGTTGGTCCATCGGCTTCAATCGAAGCAAGCCACATCTGCGCGCCGCATACGATGCATAACGGCCGGTCGATGGTCACCGTATGGGAGGGTACTGTTTGATGCTGCGCCATCATCAAGCTCTATGCAGGGGTGCCCCGCACTGTGGGGGGCACAGCGCGGGGCGGGATTGACCATGGGTTAGAAACAAAATCCTCCTCCACTTACAGTTTCGCGTCTGTGCAAAATTGCACACTTTGAAAAAAGAGCCCCCCTCGCCTCCCAAAATACCAATCCAAAACTGCCTAGGTTTTGCCTAGAATTTCCATTGGTCTCAGCACCGGACGCGTCAACGTTAGGCTGTTCGGCGCGCCGCAGCGGCAGGATTACGGCCCGCTAGTCGAATTGGTGGAAGTGCTGTTTCCGGACGCCGCCGAGCGCGACACGTTGTTCTGGAAAACGCCACAGCGGCTGTTTGGGTTCGCAACCTAAGCGCTACGCGAACTTGCCGTGGCAGTGCTTGAACAGCTTCGCGGCGAAATTACTTTAAAAAGAACAGTTGCTTACGTTCGTAAATTTGCGGTGCCTAGGGTCTACCTAGATCGGCGATTGAATTTTGTCGTGATCGTTCCGATGAATGTCCGCTATCGGAGCAAAGCGGACTGGTGTTTGGGCTTCTGGAGTCCCCGGCGCACGGCATGAGCGAGCCTCGGCCTCATTTTCGTGCTCAATAATCAGTTTTCGCGATGCGGCCGATTGTGCGGGAGCGATAAAGTTTGGGGAATCCATAAAACGACCCGACAAACTTGCATCGACCCGGCGTTTGGGCGCTCGACGTGCATTAAAAACTGAATCCCGATGAGCGGCTGGGTGTGCAATATCAAACAGACACGAGTTTTGACGAAGGCATAGCATTGCCGCGTTTAAAGGCCTGCAAACTGAGGGCTATATGCTCCGCCACGAGGCTTCTATGCCTGCAATATCAACTGAGCGCTTCGTCCACCTCAAAAACTTGGCGCATCTGCGCGAGAAGCTAGCGGTCACGAACGACGACGCCGAACGCGCGCGCATTGTGCGGCTAATCGAAGAGGCGGAACTGAAAGACCCAAGCAAGCTGTAACGCGCAATAAGGCCGCACTGCGCCTTGTCCGCTCCTGGCACTCAGCGAACTTTCCAACCGCGCCAGCACTTGTCCGCTTTCAAAATATCAATCCAACCGTGCCTAGGTTCTGCCTAGAATTTCCATTGGCCTCAGTATTGGAAGCGTCAACGTTGAGCTGTTCGGCTATTCGAAATTCTCGAGGCAGGGGTAACAGCACACACATTCATGGCACTCACGTGCCGGTGGAGGAGCCGTCCATAGCATCATGAGCGGACATCGCAGGCTTGGTTTGAAATTAAAGAGGCCGCCAACTGAGGCGGCCTCACCGTGCGCGTTTGTCTTTCTAGAGGCTAATTCGGTACGCCTTCAATTGCGTACGCCCTGGCCTTAATCGCCTTTTCGCGCTCCGCATTTAGTGCCGTCCACGCCGGCGACTTGCGCGAATCTAGGGCCTGCTGGAGGCTATCATAGACTTGTATAGTCAAGCGCTTCGGTGCTTGGCCACCTTCGAGCGAGACAATTTTTTCGCCTCGAGCCAAATATGTTCCGCCAGTCGACTTAACCACCGCCGCAACCTTTGGAAGATATGCTTTTTGCGCTTCTTGGTTGATGATCTCAATCTCCGTAACGACGTAGGCTTTTGGTGTGGCCGCAGCATGAAGGCCTTGAACTGCGATCGCTCCAAATCCGAAACCGGTGGCAAGTGCTAACGCTACTACATACCGAGTTTTCATAGTCGCCTCCCTGAGGGTTGCCTATCGTTAATCCGACAGCACGGCAGCATTCTAATTCTGGTGACACTTGCAGACTAGTGGCCAAAAGCGCCACTCGACCGCCTCGGGTTACTAGCGGACAACCCATCCCTGGCCTAAAGCCACCCCCACCTCACCTCTCAAAATATCAATCCAAAACTGCCTAGGTTTTGCCTAGAATGCCCATTGGCCTCAGCACCGGACGCGCTAAATGAATCAGCATCGAACTGGCGTCACCGGTGCCACAGACATTCGTGCCCTCAGCTCACCACCTAGAACCCAACGCCAAAAGGTCGGTATCCACATCTTCGTGCGAGCATTGGGCATTGGCTTCACCTTTTAATGGAATTTTTAGATGCGCAAACGATGCGAATCGGCGCATTTGGCAATCATTAGGGGCGGCTCCAGTGACGTCTGGCGACAATTGGCGCCGGCAGAATTGTTATCCCTTGCGCAGCTTCCTCGGACTAGCATTGATCATATTGGTTCCTCAAATCGCATTCGCTAGCGATTGGCGGCATTGCCTGACACCGTCGCATGCGGAGCGACGATGAGCGCTGAGCCATCGGAGCAATAATCCAAGAAAAGGCGCAGATCAGCGAGTCTGTGATCGAGAGATCAAAATCATTTAACAAAACCAGCGTTCATAGAAAGGAGGCCCTCCGTGAAACGTTGGATCAAATTAGGATCGCTTCGATTTAGCGCTCCGGTCGCGCGGATGCGGGCACTGATCTCCAATTTTCAATCCAATACACGCGGAAATGTAGCGATAATAACTGCCGTTTCAGCTCTTCCGCTACTCGTCGCTGTTGGTTGCGTTATCGATTATACGAATGCGACGATGATCCGGACCAAGCTGCAAGCGGATGCCGACGCGGCGAGCCTCGCAACCGTCTCCATTAATTCGCCGGTCATTGCCACTGCCAAGAATATGACGAGCAATGGTACCGTGTCAGGCGGTTCAACTTACGCGGCCAATTTTTTCAGTGCAAATGCGCCTACAGGATTTTCGAGTGTGACTCCAACGGTTTCCGTTACAAAGACCGGACAAGTCGTTAGTACAACTGTATCTTTTTCGACTTCAGTTTCCACCTATTTCATGGGCATCATCAATAAACCAAACGTTACGATAACGGGCACATCCACGTCGAGCTACACGATGCCCACCTACATCAATTTCTACCTGATGCTCGATGTCTCCGGATCAATGAGCTTCCCGTCGACGACCGCAGAGCAGACAAGACTGATGGCCGTCAATCCCGACAACTTCACTCTCTATCCAAATGGTTGCACATTCGCCTGTCATTTTAGCGCGCAAGGGGCTTGCCCGCAGTCAGAGCAAGGGGCCATCCCCGCCGTAGGTACCGCAACAAACCCAAACCCGGGTGGATATTGCCAAGGCTTTATCATTTCGCGTTTGGGGACGACGCCCGCATCGGGAAGTCTCAATGGGAACAATGTAAATTGGAACAATACCCAAGTTTCATCCTGTTCAACTAGTGGTACCACCTCTTGCATCCAATTGCGCGCCGACGCCGTCGGCTATGCCGTGAACGCGCTGCTGGCAGCTGCAGCCGCCAGTGAGACTGCCGCAAAGGTAACAAATCAATTCCAGGTAGGGCTCTATCCGTTTATTCAGTATCTCTATTCCTATTTCCCTCTAACCACGAACCTTACCGGATTGGCGAGCACCCCTGGCACGATCAACTATGCAGCCGCAAATCTCGCGACGCTGTTGGACACCGGTGTCAATTCAAACCTTGGATCCGGCGGCACGCATTTCGAGAATGCCCTTCCCGACATGAACAACCTCATTACCTCTGTCGGAACCGGAGGCAGCTCATCCAATGCTCTGCCTTATGTGTTTATTATCACCGATGGCTCCCAAAACTACCAAACTCAATGGAGCGGAAACTGGTCAGGAAGCAATTCCGCAACTGTTGTCCCTACGTCACTTTGCACCACGCTCAAGAACCGCGGCATAACGATCGCAATTCTTTATATTCCTTATGAACCGATCCAATACCCGACCACCTTTGCCAACAGCGAAGACATATACGCCAACAATAACATTCCGTATATTCCACCAGATCTTCAGTCTTGTGCTTCGCCCAACTTTTTCTATACCGCGAGCACTCCTGCGGACATCACGAGCGCGCTGGTTACGATGTTCGAACAGGCTGCGAGCACAGCTCACGTATCAAATTAGAGTTCTGCCATACACGGATACGACGGGGCACAAATCTGGTTAGGACGAACCTCGCGGCGCCGCGTCAAATCGGCCACACCCGTTTCCAATTAAGTCCTAGTCCAAAAAACGGGGAGGCAGACCTCAGCATGTGGTGACATTTTCTGGGGGGTAGAAAATGCAAGCGCTTATTCGCGGAGTAACATACAGACTATCCGCAAGAGTGATTCCGCCGCTCCCAAAAAAACCGAACAGCGGCGTATACGTATAGCTCACCTGGCCAAAGATTAGGTAACACGGATATGTGCCACACGTGTTGCTTGACGCAACAAGGCCCGCGGGAATGGTCACCGTAGATCCCTGCGCAAGAGCAGTACCATTGAGCGAGTAGCTCCAGCTGACCGTAGCCTTGCCACCGGCCTTTATCTCTATTTGCGAAATGACAACGACAACGGGCGTACTTGAAAACGGTGCGAGCACAACGGAGGTTGCACCTACTATTGCCTGCATGTCCGTAGATTGGATCGTCGTATATTGATTGGTGATTGCGTCTAGCGTGTAAGTCGCCGATCGTACTTTCATGTAAACGGCAATTGCACGTCCGCCGTCATATGATCCAAGAAATACAACCGTAAGAACTGGCATAATCATCGCGAATTCGATCGCGGCGATGCCACGCGTTGATGCGATAAAGCGCCGATAAATGGTTGCGAGTCTCGATATCATCAATACGGCTCTACCCGAAAGGCAGTAACCCCCATCATCTCGATTTTACTGCCCGGTAGATTGGACAGCGAAAACCCAAGGGGGCCGCCAATAACCGGCCACTGATAAATAAGCTGCACGACCATGACTTCGCCCGGGGCACCGGGGCTATATGACCAGTTATTCGTGACGTTTCCTTGGCCGTCGTACGTCAACGTCGGCGCCGATGCACTGGCACTAGAAAAGTCCTCGTAGCTTTGCACATTGATCATCAAATTATTGCAATTAAAAAGCGCCTGAACCGTTGGGCAGACGGTATTTAAAAATTGAGCTTGAGTCATAGCGCTATTCTGCGCATTTCCAGTCATAAAGAGGCGACCAGCCTGCAGAGCTGCGGTTTGCAGATTCTGCTGGGCAAACAAAACTAGAGTTGTTTCAAGTGTGGCAATGAGCATCGCCAAGAAGGCTGGGGCGATTATGGCGAATTCGACAGCCGTTGCACCATACTGTGCAAAGCAGAAACGAGAAATATCTCTCGCGCGATGCCGAAAATATTTCGCTAAATTTCGAAACATCGCTAGCGCGATCCCTTCTACGGCCGGTCTAATAGTTGTTGTTAGACCGGATTCCGTATTTCGCTATAAGCCCCTGCGACCAGCAATATGTATTGCAGCCAAGTCCAAATTGCGGTGGCACGTTTACGCGCGAGCATGGATCAATAACGGCCAAATGCATCAACCGTAGTACGGATCCAATTCCAATTCTTAGAAAAAAAGATGCTCATAAAATGTTAATTATCTATTTTTACACGCGACAGAAATTCGCGGACTGATGAAGATTGCGCAATTAATTGATCGTTTACGTTGAACGGATTCGGTTCATACAGAAGCGTAGCGTCGCCGTGCCTGCCGCAGCTTTAGACGTAGCGTTCTATTTTAAGAGAATGTTCGCATTGGGCGTTCGTCTCGCAAAAGACCGTCCATGGCTCATTGGAGTAGGATATGCCCCAGTGTTACTCTGAATGCCAACGCCTAGTTTTGGTGCTGGCCTGTTTGGCCCCCAGTAGCCTCAATTGAATGCAGGGTATTTACATGCATTTTACGCAGAACAACATCAAGATGCACGAGCTTGCGAAATACGTCATGGATTGCATGACGGCCAAGAAATAGCGCGGCTAATTTGAAATGAAAGAGGCCGCCAACTGAGGCGGCCCCTGATATGTCGCATTTCAGGCACCTACGGCGCTACGGCCTCGGTCGCATAGATGCGGAACGTCGCGTATTTGTCGCCGATTTTTCTGGCGTCTTTGTAAGCTGCGGAATTGTATGCTTTTAGCGCCTCGTCCATATTGTCAAAATGATTTATGACGATACGTGATTTAGGCGCGGCGCCTTCGATCGACACAGTCTTGTTTCCACGTGCAATGGCTTTGTAGCCAGATCCCGTCGCCAGCGCCTTCTGCGCGAGCGGCGCAAATTCCTTCACGAAGGCTTCTGGGTTAGATAGATCAATTTCCGCGACCACATAAGCAGCCGGCTTGGCTTGAGCGTGTAGGCCCTGGATTGCTGCGCCACCGATGGCAGCACCAGCGACGAGCGCGATAGCTATCTTATAATTCGATTTCATGGTCGCCTCCCTGAGGATTGCCTGTCGTTGATCCGACAGCACGGCGGCATTCTAATTCTGGTGACACTTGCAGGCTAGTGGCCAAAAGCGCCCCTCGTCCGCCTCGGGTTACTAGCGGACAACCCAGCCCCAGCCTAAATCCACCTTTGTCTGCCTTCAAAATTCCAATCCAAAACTGCCTAGGTTCTGCCTAGAATTTCCATTGGCCTCAGCACCGGACGCGTCAACGTTAGGCTGTCGGATTAACCGCCTGGCGTGTTTTGTCACGCTCAAGCAAACATTGATCGGTGCCACTCCAATGTCTGCTTAGTGCCAACTACCAACATTCGTATGTGTGGTTATGTCAGCTTCGAGCGGGAAGGAAGTTTAGAAATGGGCGAG
>Ga0181522_10002437_pt1 | contig 10634 bp, 11 predicted proteins | sample PEATcosm2014_Bin_27_FD_121103 | JGI IMG/M metagenome (GOLD analysis project Ga0181522, IMG submission 121103) | Peatland microbial communities from MTU Mesocosm Facility, Houghton, MI, USA - PEATcosm2014_Bin05_10_metaG | ecosystem: Environmental > Terrestrial > Soil > Wetlands > Peat | place...
TGGCGCTGGCGCTCGGCGCCAGCCCGCGCACGGCGCAGCGCGCGCTCGAGGGGCTGACGCGGAACGGCAAGGCGCAGGCGATCGGCCGCGGCCGGGCGCGCCGCTGGACCGCGCCGCCGGCCCCCGGCTTCCCGACAACCTTGTTACTCCCGGCGACGCCGGCGGACGGGTAGGTAAGCGACGAGCCGAAGGGGCGGCTGGAGGAACGCGCATGAAACGAACGACAGCGACGATCGAACGCGAATACGGGCCGTTCCCCGGCGTCGATCGGATCGGCGGCGTCAGCTACGACGGCGCCCACGTCTGGATCGCGGCTGGCGACGCGCTTGCCGCGTTCGACCCCGAGAGCGGCAAGTTGGCGCGCAAGCTCGACGTCGCGGCGCACGCCGGCACCGCCTTCGACGGCCGGCGACTCTACCAGATCGCTGGAGACCGCATCCAGACGGTCGACCCGGAAACCGGCCGCGTGATTGCGACCATCCCGACGCCCGACGGCGGCGCCTCCGGCATGGCGTGGGCGGACGGGACGCTGTGGGTCGGGCAACATCGCGCGCGCAAGATCCATCAGGTCGATCCCGAGACCGGCGCGATCCTTCGCACGCTCGAGTCGAACCGCTTCGTCACCGGGGTCACCTGGGTCGACGGTGAACTATGGCACGCCACCTGGGAAGGCGACGAAAGCGAACTTCGACGCATCGATCCCAACAGGGGCGAAGTTCTGGCGCAGCTCGACATGCCGCCCGGCGTCAACGTCTCCGGCCTCGAGTCGGACGGCGGCGACACCTTCTTCTGCGGCGGCGGCGGCAGCGGCAAGGTGCGCGCCGTTAGAAGGCCGAAGTAGGGGCGAAACGCTAAGTCACTCGGCGCGCGAAATAGGCTTGCATCGGCTCGAAATAGAATTCCCTCCAACCCTCGTTTTCATAGCTGGTCTGGCCGTCCGGAACGCCAGTGTGTTTCAACGACAAACGCGCTCCCGCGCCGATCGGGCTCAACGCGATGGTGACCGTCGAGTCTGGATCGTTGGCGGCGAATTCGCTGGTGCGCCACGACTGGACGATGCGACGGTTGGGCTCAAGCTCGAGATTGCGGCCGACAATATATCCATCCCAGGCCGAATACGCGGCGCCGACCTTCTTCGACGCTTTGGCCTTGGCGCCCGTCATGGCGCTGTGCCCGGCGCTGCTGAGCCAAGCCTCGTAAATTGCCCGCGGCGAGGCCGGCAAGTCGCAGACGAGTTCGAAATCGTAGCTCATTGCGGCGCCTCTCGAATCGTGCGCCTTTCGCCCGCGATCGCGTCGCTTTTGACCCGAGCGGACGACAGCGTTGCGAACGTAGCTGAGCCTCCCGACACGCTCAAGTCCGCGGATCGGTGTGGGATGTGCCGCCCTCGGCGCCAGCGGCAACTGATCGTTCTGATACTTGTAGGGGCTGGGCCTGGAACCGCCTCACTGGCTGAGACCGCGGCAATCTTCGCAACGTCGTTTGCGCGGGCTCTCGGACCGGCGTTCCAGCGCTCCGAGGCCGAAGATTCCGAAAAGATCGTGACAAATCCGGCAAATGCGGTGAACCTACGGGCAACAAAGACCAAAAGACAGTCTCGGGGTCGAGGACGCAACCAATGGGGCCTCCGGATCTGGACGTCGGGGCAGCGCGCGTCCGCACGCCTCCGGGCGCACGCGCTCCCTTTGCTCTGCTTTCGGTCGAAGGCTTGACGGTTCGTTTTGGCGGCATCGTCGCGCTCGACGATGTCCGCTTCGAAATCGCGCGCGGCGGGATCTGCGGGCTGATCGGCCCCAACGGCGCCGGCAAGACCACGCTGTTCAATTGCCTGTCGCGACTTTATCGGCCACAGCTTGGCGCGATCCGGTTCGAGGGTCGCGGCATTGAGCGGCTGCGCAAGCACGAGATCGCGCGCCTCGGCATCGCTCGCACATTTCAGAACCTCGCGCTGTTCGACACGATGACGGCGCTCGAAAACGTCATGATCGGCACACACGCGTACGCGCAGAGCGGATTTCTGGCCAATGCGCTGGCTCTGCCTGTCGCCAGGCGGGAAGAGCGCGGCATTCGCGAGCGCGCGACGGCGCTGATCGAGGAATTCGGCTTAGCCGCGGTCGCGAACACGTTCGTCGGTGAGCTTCCCTTTGGCGCGCGCAAGCGGGTCGAGCTCGCGCGCGCGTTGGCGCTCGAGCCGAAGTTGCTTCTCCTCGACGAACCGGCCGCAGGGCTCAACCACGAGGAAGTCGCAGCACTCGGGGTCGAGATTCAGGCGATCCGCGATCGTCGCGGCGTTACCGTGCTGCTGGTCGAGCATCACATGAACCTGGTGATGCGCGTTTCCGATCAGGTCGTTGCGCTCGATTTCGGGCGAGTCATCGCGAACGGCGCGCCCGACGACGTGCGTCGCAATCCCGACGTGGTGCGCGCCTATCTTGGGGACGCAGCCTGATGACGGCGTTGTTGGAGACGCGCGGCCTGCGGGCCTACTATGGGCAGACGCAGGCGCTCTATAACGTCGACATTGCGGTCGAGGACGGCGGCGTCACCGCTGTGCTCGGCGCCAACGGCGCCGGCAAGACAACGCTGCTGCGCGCGCTTTGCGCGATGACGCGGTGCGAAGGCGAGCGTTTTTTCGACGGCGAAGCCTTCAACCCAAGAGCGGCCGAGGACGCCTCGCGGATGGGAATCGCCCACGCGCCTGACGGACGCGGCACGTTCCTCGACTTGACGGTCGACGAAAACCTGCGTTTGGGCGGCTATACTCGAAAGGACCGGGCGGGGGTGGCCCGCGACCTCAAGCGGGTGTTCGACTATTTCCCCCGGCTCAAAGAGCGTCGCCATCAGCAGGCGGGAACCTTGTCGGGCGGCGAGCAGCAGATGCTCGCGATTTCGCGTGCGCTGATGTTGCGGCCGCGACTCTTGCTGTTGGACGAGCCGTCGTTCGGTCTTGCGCCGCTCCTGGTGAAAGACATCTTCCGAATTCTGGCCGCGATCAACCGGGAGGAGCGAGTCGCCATGCTCATTGTCGAGCAGAACGCCAATCTCGCGCTCGATCTGGCGGATTGCGCCTATCTCCTGGAGACGGGTCGCGTCGCCTTCCACGGCCCTTCGAGCGTTGTGCGCGCCGACGAAGCGGTGCGCCGCGTTTATCTCGGCTATTGACGGGGGAGGCGATGTTCGCGTTTGCGCATCAAGTCCTTTCCGGTCTGGCGATGGGCAGCGTCTACGCAAGCTTCGCGCTCGCGATCGCCATGATCTATCAGTCGACGCGCCTGGTGAATTTCGCCCAGGGCGAAATGGCGATGTTCTCGACCTATCTGGCCTGGGCGATGATCAACGCCGGGCTGCCCTACTGGGTCGCGTTTTCTCTCACCGTGGTCCTCTCCTTCGTCCTCGGCGCAGCAATCGAGCGGCTCGTCATTCGCCGGTTCGACAGCGCGCCAGTGCTGACCGTGGTCATCGTCTTCATTGGCCTCCTGGTCATCATCAACAGCGTGGCCGGTTGGTTGTTCACCTATTCGATCAAGAGCTTCGACAGCCCATTCCCGGAAAGCGCGCGGTTCGGCGGCGGCTACATGTCGCCGCACGAAATGGGCGCCATCGGCGTGACGCTGACGATGCTTGCGCTGATCTATGTCTTCTTCCGCTTCACGTCGCTCGGGTTGGCGATGCGTGCGGTCGCGCAGAATCCCGTGTCCGCGCGGCTGGTCGGCATCCGCGTCGGCCGGATGCTGGCGATCGGTTGGGGACTCGCCGCGGCGGTCGGCGCGGTCGCCGGGATGATGGCGGCGCCGATCATCTATCTCGACCCCAATATGATGAGCGGAGTCCTCCTCTACGGTTTCGCTGCCGCGCTGCTCGGCGGCATCGACAACCCCTGGGGCGCCGTGATCGGCGGATTCCTGGTCGGCGTGCTCGAGAATATCGCCGGCGCCTATCTCGTCGGTTCCGAAATCAAGCTTTCGGTGGCGCTGGCGATCATCATCGGCGTGCTGGTCGCCAAACCGTCCGGTCTCTTCGGCCGGGTGATCGTAGCGCGCGTTTGAAAGGAGCCCTCGCGTGACCCTTGCGCGATCCGGGGCGGCGCTTGAAGCGGAAGGTTCTCGGCGCGCGCGCGTTACGGCGGTCGCGGTCGCGCTTCTATGTCTCTTCGCGCTGCCATTTGTGGCGAGCGGCTACCAGACTTTTCAGTTTTCGCAGGTCGTCATCTACGCGATTGCGCTGCTCGGCCTGAATCTCTTGACCGGCTACAACGGGCAGATCTCGCTCGGCCACGGCGCCTTCTTCGCGATTGGCGGCTATGCGGCGGCGATCCTTATCGTCAAATTCGGGGTCCCCTATGGCGAGGCCATTCCGATCGCGGGCGCGGTCTGTTTTCTCGCCGGTTTCCTATTCGGCCTGCCGGCGCTGCGCCTGGGCGGGCTCTATCTCGCGTTGGCGACCTTCGCCTTGGCCTTGGCCGCGCCGCAACTTCTCAAGTTCAAGGCGTTCGACGCCTACACCGGCGGCGTGCAGGGTTTGCTGCTCGCCAAGCCGAAAGCCCCGCTGGGATTGCCGCTCACGCGCGACCAATGGCTCTACTTCTTGTGCCTCGCCTGCGCGGCGCCGTTGTTCTGGGCCGCCGGCAACCTGGTGAACAGCCGCATCGGCCGAGCGCTCGTCGCGATCCGCGATCATCCCATCGCGGCCGAAGCGATGGGCGTCGACGCAGCTCTCTACAAGACCACGACGTTCGGTCTCAGCGCCGCCTACACCGGCGTCGCCGGCGCATTGATGGGCCTGATTGTGGGGTTTGTTTCGCCCGACAGCTTCGGCTTGTTTCTTTCGCTTTCTTTCGTCGTCGGGATCGTCGTCGGCGGGCTCGCGTCGATCCCGGGAGTCTTCGTCGGCGCGCTGTTCATCGAGTTCGTTCCCAATTTCGCCGATCGGCTTTCGGATGTGCTGGGCGAAAGCGCCAAGGCGATGCCCTGGGCGATCTACGGACTTCTGCTTATCTTGACCATGTACGCGGCGCCGTCCGGCGCGGCAGGCGCCGTCAGGCTGCTCATGCAGGCGCTCGAACGGCGCCGCCGCCGCGCGTAACGAGTTCAACGCGACGCGCTTTGAATGCGCGCGCCACACAAGGGAGGAAGCCATGTTTTCACGACGCGCAGTCTTGAAAGGAGCCGGCGCCGGCGCGGCGGCTCTGGCGATGCGGCCTTGGGCGGCCTTCGCGGCGAACGCGCCCGGGGTCACCGACACCGAAATCAAGATCGGTCAGACGATGCCTTACAGTGGACCTGCCTCCGCCTACGGCTCGATCGGTCGGGTCGAGACGGCCTATTTCAAGATGCTCAACGATCAGGGCGGCGTGAACGGGCGCAAGATCACTCTTATCAGTCTCGACGACGGCTACAGCCCGCCCAAGACGGTCGAGCAGACCCGCCGCCTGGTCGAGCAGGAGGAGGTCGCGCTGATCTTCAACGGACTAGGAACCGCGCCCAACTCCGCGGTCCGCGACTATCTCAACGAGAACAAGGTGCCCCAGCTCTTCGTCGCCACCGGGGCGAGCAAGTTCAGCGATCCCGAGCACTTCCCTTGGACGATGGGCTACAACCCGAGCTACCAAACCGAGGCGCGCATCTACGCCAAGTTTATCCAAGCGACCAAGCCGGATGCGAAAATCGGCGTGTTGTATCAGAACGACGACTTCGGCAAGGACTACCTGATCGGCTTGAAGGACGTGCTCGGCGCGAAATACGCGACGATGGTGGTCAAGGAGACGTCCTACGAAACCTCCGAGCCGACCGTCGATTCGCAGATCATCGATCTGCAGGGCTCCGGCGCCGACACGTTCGTCATCGCCGCGACGCCGAAGTTCGCCGCCCAGACATTGCGCAAGGCCTTTGACATCGGCTGGAAGCCGCTGCAATGCCTCACCAACGTATCAGCCTCCGTCGGCTCGGTGCTGAAGCCGGCCGGCCTGGAGAAATGCGTCGGCGCGCTGACCGCCTACTATCTCAAGTCGCCGACCGACCCGAAATGGAAGGACGACGCCGGGATGCAGACCTGGCGCGATTTCATGAACAAATACATGCCCGACGGCGACCAGAAGGACGACAACATCTTCTACGGCTACGGCGCCGCTGCGACCATGGCGCAGGTCCTCATGCAGTGCGGGCCCGACCTGTCGCGCGAGCGCATCATGAAGGAAGCGGCGAACTTGAAGGATTTCGTGCTGCCGACATTACTGCCCGGCATCATGCTCAACACTTCGCCGACCAACTTCAGCCCGATTCGGCAAATGCAGTTGGAGCGGTTCAACGGGCAATCCTGGGAGCTGTTCGGCGACGTGATCGCCGGATGAAAGCGCGTGCGGGCGGACGAAGCCTCCGCCGTCCGCCCATTTGCACGATCGCCGCTGCGTGGATGGCGATCGATCTCGAACCTGAGCCCGCGCGCAGCCGGATAGCCAATGGCCGCCGCCGACTGCGCGCAGGCAAGCCGATCCCTATAGGACTCCTGCGGGCCTCATCCTCTGGCCTGATAAGAATCCGGCGCATTTTGATCGAGCGCGATCGATATGGGGTGCGACCTCACGCCGAATTTTGGGAGGAACGCCATGCAATCGCTTGAGAACCGAGTTCCGCCGCCGCTCGTGACTCTCGTTGTTGCCGCCGCAATGTGGGGAGCGTCGTCCAACTCGCCGTCGCTCGTCGCGAACGGCGTCGTTCGCTACAGCTTCGTTGTCGTCTTCTTCTGGCTCGGCGGCCTATTCGCGGCGCCCTCTTTCCGCGCGTTTGGGCGGGCCAGGACCACCATTGATCCCATTCAGATCGACCGTGCTTCGGCGGTCGTCACCACGGGAATCTACCGGATCACGCGTAACCCCATGTACGTCGGCCTAACCAGCCTTCTCCTGAGTTGGGCCGCCTACCTCGCGTCGCCTTGGAGCTTTCTCGGCCCGATTGTTTTCGCTCTGTTCATCACTCGATTGCAGATTATCCCCGAAGAGCGTGCGCTGACCGCGAAATTCGGCGCGGCCTGCACGGATTACAGAAGCGGCGTGCGGCGATGGCTGTAACGGGGTTGTCTGCTTCCAAGCGTCGTATTGTTGACCGAAACTGGAAATGATGGGCGCGAACCGGAATCGATTGGCCGAGCGCAGATGGGTCGCTTTGGACGACCGAAGAAACGAAGCGGATTGATGACGCACAGCTAGACATCGAAGCCGACGATCAGTCTGAGGCCAACGACGCTTGCGCCAGCCAGGATCGTGGCCGCAATCGCGTCGAGCTCTTTGGGCCGGCCAAGTTGAGCCCCATTGGCCGCGTAGAGTCGAACCGGCCCGCAGCCTCGAACATGAGGTTCGTCTTTCCAACGCATGCCGGGTCCTGCGCTTGAATCCTCGCGCGGCTTCGAGCCGGGCGCGCGACCGACATGAGCGCGAGAGATCGTTCTCAAGAGACGGAGTCGCTGAACCGTATGACCGCACAAGACTGCGGACCCGCGTTTCACGAGCGCCGGCAGGTCGGCCACGAGGCGGACAAGCGATCAGAGTATCATCCATATCTTCCATCGTCTGGACCATTCCCGCGGCGGCTGACGACCCACTACCGTAGGCTAGGTTCGCAGCCAACGAAGCTACGAAACCAGATAAACTGGGAGGAGGCGTGACATGAGGCGCGTGAGCGACATGAGACGAAATCAAGTGCCGGCGTTGCTCGCAGGGGTCGTCGGCGTCGCAATCGGCGCGCTGCCGGCGTTGGCGGCGGGAGACGATCTGACGATTGCGTTCATTCAAAAGCAGGGCGACCAGCAGTACTTTGTCGACGAGGCGAACGGCGCGCGCGACGCCGCCAAGCAACTCGGCAATGTGAAGGTCAACGTCGTCAACGTCAGCATGGACTCCAATGCGGCGATCAGCGCGATCAACGTGATGATCGGCCAGAAGGTCGACGGCATCGCCATTGTGGTGCCTGACCAGCAGATTGGCCCGCAAGTGGTCGACATGGCGGCGCAGGCCAAGATTCCGTTGGTCGCCGCCGACGACCCGATCAAGAGCGGGACCGGCGCGCCCGCAGCTTTTGTCGGCTTCGATGGCTTCGACATGGGCTCGAAGGTCGGCGAAGAAGCTGGCAAGCTGTTCAAGGAGAGCGGCTGGAACCTCGACGACGTGCGCGTCATTGCCGCCTACGAGCAGCAGCTTTCGGTGTGTCAGGACCGCGAATCCGGCGAAGAAGCGGCGTTCCAGAAGGTCGTCGGAGGATTGCCGAAGATCATCAAGGTCGGCACCGACAACTCGACCATGGATGCGCAGAACAAAACCGGCGCTGTCGTCACCGCCAACCCGAACGTGAAGCACTGGATCGCCTGGGCCTGCAACGACGAAAATTTGGTCGGTGTGACCACGGCGCTCGCCAACGCCAACGCGCCGGCGGCGAACGTGATCGGGGTTGGGCTCGGCGCCTACCTAACGTGCAAGGACTGGCAGGCTGGCCAGAAGACGGGAAACAAGGCCGCGCTCTATATCAGTGGCCGCGACGTCGGCGACGCCGCAATGCGCGTGCTCGTTGCTGCGATCCGCGATCACAAGCCGCTTCCCGCCAAGACGATCGCCAACACGACCATCGTCACGCCGGAAAACTGGAAGGCGGTAATGGGGAGCTGCAGCTAACCATCGAGGAGCGCGGCGCGGCGCGATCTGTCTCGCCGCGCCGCACGACAAGCCATGTTCAAGGATTCCACGATGCCGCCGGCCGCGCTGGTTATGGAAGGCGTTAGCAAACGTTTTGCCGGCGTCCAAGCGCTGAGCGAGGTCGGATTGACTGCCCGCGCCGGCGAGGTGCTCGCCCTGATGGGTGAGAACGGCGCCGGCAAATCCACTCTGCTGAAGATCTTGTCCGGCGCCTACACGCCGGAGGCCGGTCGAATCCAGATCGACGGCAAGCCGGTCACGATTGCCGCGCCCGCGGACGCGCACCGTCTCGGAGTCCGCGTGGTGGCGCAGGAGCCGGAGATCATTCCTTACGTCTCGGTTGCGGAAAACGTCTATGCGGGCGCACTGCCGCGCCGCGGCAGACTGATCGATCGGGCGGCGTTGCGCGCCAAGGTGACCGCGGATATCCGGCGCAGCGGCTTCTCGGGAATGATCGATCCCGAACAGCTCGGCAATAGCCTTTCGCCGGCCCAGCGTCAGCTCGTCGAGATCCTGCGGGCGCTTTCAGGAACCGTTCGGGTCATCGCATTCGACGAACCGACCTCGTCGCTGTCGGACCATGAGGCGGAGACACTGTTCGCGCTGATGAAGCGTCTCACGGCGACCGGGATTGCGGTGATCTACGTGTCGCACCGCATGAAGGAGATTCTGCGCGTCGCCACGCGCGTTCTGGTGTTGCGCGATGGCCAGGTCGTCGGCGAACGTCTCGCGGAGGAGACGAACGAGGGAGAACTCGTTCGAATGATGGTGGGGCGCGACCTCAGCGCACTTTATCAGCGGTCAGCGCGCTCTCCGGGGCGGACCATCCTCAGCGTCGAGAACGTCAGCAGCGCCGACGTGCGCGACATCAGTTTTGAGGTACGCGCAGGCGAGGTCGTGGTGCTCGCCGGACTTGTCGGCGCGGGGCGGACTGAGCTTGCGCGCGCCATCATTGGCGATGTGCCGCTGACCTCCGGCAAGATCCGCGTCGATGGCCAAGCGTTGCAATTGCGCTCGCCGAGGGACGCGGTCCGTGCGGGCCTCTGCCTGGCGCCCGAGGAACGCAAGGCGCAAGCGTTACTGATGAAACGTTCGGTCCGCGAAAATATCTCTTTGGCGGTTCTGCAGCGCCTGAGCCGCTGGCACGTGGTCAATCGGCGCGAGGAACGGCAGCTCGCCGAGCACTACTTGCGCGAACTGCACATTCGCTCGCCGTCGATCGACCAGGAGGTCGCGACGCTTTCGGGCGGCAACCAGCAGAAGACCGTCTTGGCGCGTTGGCTCGCTCGCGACTCGAAGCTGTTGATTCTTGACGAGCCGACGCGTGGCGTGGACGTGGCGGCGAAGGCGGAGATCTACGCGATCATCGACCGGCTGGCGTCGCGCGGCGTCGCCGTGCTGGTGGTCTCGTCCGAGTTGCCGGAGGTGCTGGGACTCGCCGACCGCATCGTCGTGATGAAGGGCGGCAGGGTTTCCGGCACGATCGAGCGCGCCGACGCAACCGAAGAGAAGATTCTCAGTCTCGCGATTCTGGACAAGGCGGCATGAGCCAGTCACTCCCCGATGCAAACGCTTCTGCGCCACGTCTCCCGCCGCGCCGGATTTTGAGACGGATCCTCGAAGCGATCGGCGTGCAGAATGTCAGCCTGCTGATCGCCTTGGCGCTACTTGTCGCCTTCATCGGCGGGCAGAACAGCAATTTCTTTTATTCCAGCAATATCGCGACGATCGGCACGACCGTGGCGATTGTCGGCATTCTCTCGGTCGTGCAGACGGTGGTGATGCTGCTCGGCGGCCTGGACATCTCGGTTAGCTCTCAGGCCGGGCTCACTTCCGTCGTGTCGGCCATGGTGTTCATGGCGACGCAGAGCGCCTTTGCCGGCATCGTTACGGCCTTGGTGCTGGGGTTGGGCACCGGCCTGCTCAACGGCGTGATCATCATCTATGGCCGGGTCAA
>Ga0181522_10002438_pt1 | contig 10633 bp, 6 predicted proteins | sample PEATcosm2014_Bin_27_FD_121103 | JGI IMG/M metagenome (GOLD analysis project Ga0181522, IMG submission 121103) | Peatland microbial communities from MTU Mesocosm Facility, Houghton, MI, USA - PEATcosm2014_Bin05_10_metaG | ecosystem: Environmental > Terrestrial > Soil > Wetlands > Peat | place...
ACCAATGGCAAAGTGTACATGGTGGCCAACGGAGAGGTGGATGTCTACGGACTCTTCAACGGCGAGCCCACGGCCGTCGCGCCCACCATTTCGCCAAACGGCGGCACCTTCGCTTCAGGCCAGAAGGTCACACTCTCCACCACGACTGCTTCCGCTGAGATCTTCTATACCTTGGATGGTTCCACCCCAACGACTGCCTCGACGCAATACACAGATCCGATCGAGATCGCCACCGATACAACCCTCAAGGCGATTGCGAGCGCACCGGGGTACATCCAGAGCGCCGTCAGGAGCGCGAAGTTCACGTTCTCTGACCAGACGCCGCCGATCACCCTCCTGCCCGCCGGCGGAACCTATTTGAACGCGCAGCACGTGACCATCTCCGATCCCAATACCAAGGCGAAGATTTACTACACCACCGATGGATCGACTCCGTCGGCGTCCTCGAAACTCTACACGGGCCCGATCCGGGTTGCGGTTTCAGAGACGATCAAAGCGGTCGCCATCTATCCCGGCCTCGTTAACAGCAACATCGGAACCGCTGTCTATGTGATTCAGGAGGGCGGCTCGACAATCGACTTCGGCAGCGGCTTCGCCTCCAGTGCCGGCCTCGTCTTCAACGGCAGCGCCTTAGCCACCAACGACACGCGGCTGCAGTTGACCAATGGCGCTCTGTGGGAGGCCGGGAGCGTCTACTGGGATGCGCCCATCAATGTCCAGGCGTTCACGACCGACTTCGAATTTCAGCTATCGAATGCGCAGGGCAACGGCTTCACCTTTACCCTTCAGAACATGGGGCTGACGGCGCTGGGCGGCGATTCCGCCGGACTCGGCTATCAAAACATCCAAAAGAGCGTCGCCATCAAGTTCAACTTTTACAACTACGAGGGTGAAGGCAGCAATTCGACCGGGATCTACACCGATGGTGAGCCGCCCCTGCTGCCCACCGTCGACATCACGCCCAGCGGTATCGAGTTGGGCGGCGGCGACGCAATCGAGGCCCATCTTACTTACAACGGCACAACGCTGACCTTAAACCTTCATGATCCTGTGACCAACGACAGCTTTACGAAGTCTTGGACAATCGACATTCCCAAAATCGTAGGTGCGAACACCGCCTATGTCGGCTTTACCGGAGGTACAGGCGGACTGTCGGCCAGCCAGAAGCTCCTCAACTGGACCTACTCTACGCAATCCGTGCCTCCCACGTTTGCCCCGCGGGCCGGCACTTATACCGCGCCGCAGAAAGTCACCTTAAGCAGCGCAACAGCGAACGCCGCGATCTACTACACCACCAATAGAACGGCGCCGAACGCCACATCGACCGTGTATTCGGGACCGATCCCGGTCGTGGCCTCGGAGACGATCGAGGCAGTCGCCATCAGCCCCGCCGCGGGCAGCAGCAGCATTGCAAGCGCGGCCTACGTCATCCATGATTCCAAGCCAACATTCCTGTTGAGCTCCGCCGTGGAGAAGACTGTTGTTCAGGGACACTCGACTGCTTCGACCATCACGGTCACGCCGAGCGGAGGCTTTACCGGCAAAGTCACGCTCAAATGTGCTGTAACCAAACGATCGGGAGCGATTGATGAACCTACCTGCTCGGTGACCCAACCCGCGGCGATCTCGGGAGCGAAGGCGGAGACTGCGACACTTACAATCGACACTCGATCCGCAACCAGTCCTGGTAGCTATACCCTTACTGTAACGGGAAGTTCACGCAGCGCGACCGACACGACGAGCGTCGCGATCGATGTGTCCCGCGCCCCCGCGGCGCGAACCTTCGCACTTACCGGGACGCCGGTTAGTATCGCGCCGCCAGGAAAGAGTGGGACATCGGTCATCACAATCACTCCGAAGAACGGATTCACAGGCAGCGTCACTTTGGAGTGTGTGGTAACCGGCCCGTCGGACGCGGTGGATAAGCCTACATGCTCGGCAAGCAAGGCTGCGGATATTTCAGAGGCCAAGGCAGTGACCTTGACGCTCAAGATCGATACCAAGGCTGCGACCAGCCATGGAGACTACACAGCCACGGTGACGGGAAGGTCAGGCGATTTGACTGCGACGACAAAGGTCGAAATCGCCGTCTCCGCTACGACCGATACGTCGGAATTCACTCTCAGCAGCGAATCAATCAGCATCGCGTCGCCAGGAAACAGTGGAACATCGACCATTACGATCACACCGAAGGAAGGATTCACTGGCAGCGTCACCCTCGAGTGTGACGTAACCGGCCCGTCGAATGCGGTCGATGCGCCTACCTGTTCGCTAAGCAAGCCTGCGGCGATATCAGAGACGAAGCCGGTAACCTCGACGCTTACCATCCACACCACGGCGGCCACCGCCGCGGCGCTTCATCATCCTCTGCAGCGGATCTTCACCCCTGGAAGCAGCGGGACGCTGGCCGCACTGCTGTTCTTCTGGCTTCCGCTGCGCCGGCGCAAAGGTCGCGCGCTGGCCAGCCTTCTCGCATTGGTAGTTATCGCTGCTGCAGCCTCGGGGTGCGGCACTTATGTACCAATGGGCTCGAGTAGCTCAGGAGATGCGGGGGACGACTCCGGGACCACTGCAGGAACCTACGAAGTCTCCGTGACAGGAACCAGCGGCTCGGCCCATGCAACGACCTCGGTTGCCGTGACCGTGCACTGAAGCGAAGCCCCATCGCCCCATCCTTAGATCGATCGCTCTGTCGACAGGCGCTGAATTGAGATATCTTCGATCAGCGGCCTCGACGGAGTTTTTTATTTTTCGCCCACGAGGGTGAAGGATTCTTTCCCGAAGAGTCGCACGCCGGGCGGCATCTGGTCCGCACGAGTCGCACAGCGCTTCAGGAGATGGTGTATCCGGAGCCATTGACCCAAAGTCAACGAGATCACCAGGCAGCGCGACCCTGCGCCGGGCTCGATGAGGCCATCAACTCTGGCTTCGCTCTGGCACTCAATTCCCGCCAATCCCCGGTCTTTATGACTGCGGCACCCAGCAAGCCCTTCCTTTCCATTCCTCCCCCACGGTTCCTCTAGAATCGAAGCTGTTTCGAACCCTCCCATCCCCGACGGGTACCAGTCTTCAGTCACATAGCCCACATTCACGCTGTGATTTCCGTCACGTGGCGATCGGACCACTTTGGTACTTTGGTCATCTTTGCAGTAATCCAGGGTTCACCCTACACTCACTTCACAAGGCCCAACTACCACCATCGGGTGCATTCTTTCCGACTCACTAGAGTTCGGAAGGAAATACACTCGTGCTCCGGCCGTTCGTCACGGCCGACACGCATTCGCGAAGGAGTGTCCAGCCCGGACTTGCTCTCTGGTTGGAACGGATCGCCGCTTCGTACTGTGTCGCCGCCATGTGTTCCTGTGCGAACTTCTTACTGGAAGTTTTCACCGGACCTCAAGTCCACTGGGCGCAGCACGTCCGCGTTTACTGTCCTCCACCATTCTCCTCTCGGGAAGCCGCCTTCATCCGATAAGGTGATTATCCGGAGACGGACCAAGCAATGCGGCGATATCAAGGGCTTCGCTTAAAGCAATGACAGCCACGGTAGACATGCTGTCCGCGTCGGCGCGGTCCGCGGCCACGGCCAATCCGTATGCGCTCTCGCCCATCATTTGAGGCATAGCGATGAAGACTTTTGTTCTTTCCACCTTAGTCGTGATAACGGCAACTGCTCCAACCTCAGCAATGATCGTGACGGCCCCGAAAGACGGCGCTCATGTCACTTCGCCCTTCAACCTGGTTGCCAGTGCTGCAACCTGCAATGCAAAACCTGCCGTGTCGATGGGTTACTCAATCGACTCCGGCCCGACAACAATTGTCTCGACGACCTTGAATGCAATGGTCTCGGCTTCCCAAGGGAAGCACGTCGTGCATGTGAAATGCTGGGGCGTGCAGGTGAACGCAGATGTTCCTCTGACCATCACGGTCGTTCCCGGAAGCACGAATCTGCTACCCGCCGCCGCTGCGCCCGCATTCTTGCCGGTTGCCGGGAAATACGCGTCCGCGCAGTTGGTGACGCTGTCTGCCGAAACACCGGGCGCAAGAATCTATTACACAACCGACGGTTCCACGCCAACCGCCTCTTCGACGGAGTACTCTGACGCCATCCCGGTCAGCAAATCTGCTAACATCACCGCGATTGCCGTCGCTCCGGGCTATACAAACAGCGGCTTGGCTCTGGCCAACTATGTCATTACCACAAGCCCGTCGATCCCCGCGAACGCCATCGGCGTAAACAAAATACAGACCCTGCCCAATTGGCTGTTCCATCATGACCCGGGCACGTCGGGATCGTCGGTTGGTTCGATGACTCTGGTTGCGAGTCCTTCGCTAAGCGGAGAAGCCGCCAGCTTTGCCACCAGCTTTCTCAATTGGGGCGGCGAGCTCTATTCGCGCTCGTACGCGACGGATCCAAATGCCACGACTTTTCTCTATGACGCCGAAGTCTGGATCGAAGCGGGAAGCGTCATCGGCAATCTCGAGATGGACAACAACCAGGTCATCCCCAGCGGGAATACCGTCATCTACGCCTTCCAATGTGCCGGTACCTCCAACACATGGGACTACACCACGAATGCGGGGACACCGGCCGCTCCGGTCGTGAAATGGCTTCATTCCAGCCAGCCGTGCAACCCGGCCACGTGGACACAGAACGTCTGGCATCACGTCCAGATCAGCTACTCGCGCGACGACGTAGGGAACGTCACATACAAATCCGTGTGGCTCGACGGCGTCGAAGCTCCAATCAACGAAACTGTCCCCTCCGCTTTCTCCTTGGGATGGGCGGCTGGAGACTTGATGACTAATTTCCAGGTTGACGGTGTTGGCGCCGGTGGATCATCTACCTTGTACCTGGACGACCTGACTATCTATCGCTGGTAGGTGCATCAACCCGAAAGTTGATATTACAAACAAGATGATGCGAGCTGCTTCTTCGCGTCGGTCCGGCGGAGTGGCCTCACGGTCAGATCGCGAATCCCGCGATCTGGCCGAACCGAGACGGCCCTAAACACTTGAACTGCAACGAGTGGCGCTGGATTCGGCCCAGGTGTAAGGAGTGGGGCTGAAATTCTTACGCGGTTGCGGCGGAAATTTTTGCAAGATGCGCGTAATAATTTCCGGGTTGCCTGGATTCGAAGTTTTTTCACAGAAAATTTGGGAAAAACATTGCCTGGCTGATCAAGATATGTAAGGATTCCTTAGAACATTCATCAAGTTGCCTGTCGGTCAGAATTTGAGTTTCAGCAGGTACGCGCCCCGGGCGAGATAGAGAGCGGGCAAAACGCAAGAAATGCCTGAATCACTTAATCTCGCTTGGGCTCTTCAATTCTGACCTGAATTCAGTGTGAAGGCGCAGCTATTTCTCCTTGCTGCGGCCCTAGACACTGCGAATAGAGGTTGCTGAGTAGTTCGACTCCGGCCCGCTCGTTTTGTGCCCTCAGAACAGCCCACCTACATTTCAGAACGAGTCCGGCTCCTTCATCGAAAGAGCGAATGGGGAGCGTGTGCCTAACGTGCCTTGAAACCACAGAGAGAATTCATGATCACCCTAAGAGAGTTTGCTGTCGCCGCATTGCTCGCCATGACTCTGGCCGTTCCCGCTCTGGCTGGAGTTACCGTCAACAACCCCGTGAGCAACGTTGGAGTTACTTCCCCATTTCCTCTTTCCGCAACTGCAGTTACATGCTCGTCGCAGAGTGTTACTGCTATGGGCTATTCTTTCGACAGCAGTTCCGACACGACTGTTATTCACGGCGCCTCTATAGAGGCTTCAGTCGGGTCTGCCGCAGGCGTGCACACATTGCATGTGAAGGCGTGGGGTGAGCGGGGATCCGCGTGCGTTGCCGATGTCATCGTCAACGTCAGGTCAGGCACATCGATCACAACCGGCGATTCAATTATTCCTTCCAATGCCGATGTCGTCAGCGACATTCAAGCGATGGGCAGCTGGGAAAAGGAGCATGACGACGGAGGACCGGGTTCTTCAGGCGGATCGATGCAGATTGTCGGCTCGCCGTCAATGAACGGAAGCTCGCGGCAGTTTGTTACGCAGTATTCGAATGGCGGCGATGAACGTTATTCCGTCACCTACTCCGACGATACCGGCGCGCACAACTTCTTCTACGATGCCTGGGTATACCTCACAAACTCGTCCAAGGATATCGGCAACATTGAAATGGATACCAACCAGGTGATGCCCGATGGAAAAACAGTAATCTTTGGTGTGCAGTGCGATGGCTATTCGGGCAACTGGGCCTACACAGTCAACAAGGGAACTCCGGAGAAGCAAAAACCGACCTGGGTGAGCAAGAGCGGAACAAACTGCAATCCACGAGCCTGGAGCACATACACATGGCACCACGTTCAGGCCTATTATTCGCGCGATGATTCCGGCTGGATCACTTATCACTCCGTGTGGCTCGATGGAGCCGAGACCCCGCTGAATGCCACTGTAAATGGCGCATTCGATCTCGGGTGGGGTCCGATGATCAACACTCAGTTCCAGGTTGACGGGCTGGGCTCCGGCGGCACTTCCACAGTCTACCTGGATAATCTGACCGTTTCGCGGTGGTGACGGAAGCGGGCCAAGACCAACTGCCATTCGCTGTGTTTCTTGTGAAGATTGCAATCGGGAGAGACGATTCGTCTCATCCGATCGCGATATTCGTTGCCGGAATCCTGTGCCCATTCGGCGAACTATCTTTCATCGCGACCTGAAACCGGCAAACACGCCCGCGGAGCGAGAAGGGAGAAGAGCAATACGGCCGCGGCGGTCTTGACTGTCGGCGCAACGATCGGTTCGAAGGTAACCTTCGCGATCATATCTGGCCGTCAAAGACCAGATGCCTGTGGAAGAATCAGGCTCGGCACGGTCTTCTGAGTTTCGGTTAGACTGACGGCTATTCGGAAGTTACGGCTCGGTCATCTCCGCGCATCGGAGGCTCCCCGTCGTCTGGAACCAACGCGGCAACGCATTTGGGTCATCGCCCGAATGCGTTCAAAGCGCCGAGCCGCCCTTGAGGGCGTTTAGAGATCGACGCTTCGTCGTACCGGCCTGTCGCTCTCTGTTGCGACCAGGGATGGAGGCGGGACAAGCACATTGCAAAGCCGATTGCGGCCGTTACGTTTGGCCTCGTAAAGAGCTTCGTCTGCGATTTGAATTAACGCTTCAGCTTGCTCTCCCTTCTTTGGTATCGCCGTCGCGCACCCGATTGAGATCGTCACAAATCCCTCGCGGTTCTCGTCGAGCCCTGCGGCGCGCCGCTCCAGGAAAGTCCTGATCTTGTTTCCCACTTCAAGTGCGCCTTCGTTATCTGTGTCTGGCAATATCACCGCAAACTCGTCACCGCCAAACCGGGCCACCAGGTCTTCCGGCCGCTTTGCCGCTTCCGTGGCGGCCTCCGCGATCTGCTTCAAACGGTTGTCTCCGCTCAGGTGGCCGTGAGTGTCGTTATGTTGCTTGAAATGATCGGCGTCGATCAGGAGCAACGAGATGGGTTTCAGAAGCCGCATCGACCGGCTCCAGTCACTGGTGAGGCGCTCGTCAAAACGCCGCCGATTGGCAACACCCGTCAGAGGATCCGAAACAGCAAGTTCTTCGAGTGCCTGATATGCCCTGAGGAGCAAATCCTCGCTGTGTTTTCGCTGGGAGATGTCTCTCAGGAGGCTGAGAATCCCGGAAGGAATGCGGGTTCTGCCGTCCCGGAACATGCGAAGGCTCGACTCAACCCAGATATAGTCTCCGTTCCGCTTCTGAATGCGGCACTCGATGATGATTGCATCTGAGCCTTGTCGCAGCCGGTGCACCGCGTCCTCAACCTTTTCGCGATCGTCCGGGTGGGTCTGCTCAGAGAGCTTTCGGTTCACCAGTTCCTCTGGCTTCCACCCGTTCATGCTTTCGATTGCCGGAGACACGTAGGTGCGGCGGCCCTCGAGATCGGCAAGTACGATCACGTCGCGCGAATTGTCCGTCACCAGCGAGTGAACAGAGGAAATCTCCTGCAGCCGGTATTCGATTGCGTCTCGGTCTTCAAGAATGACGGAAACTACGTAGATCATGAAAAGGCAGCAGGCAATAAAGAACTGCAGCTGAATGCTGGCTTCCACCGAGCTCACAGACCCCGAAATCGCAAATGGCCCCAAACCATGAAGGCTGAACCAACTCGCTACCGCCGCGATGAAGAGAGTCGCGAGCGCTGCCCATCCCAGTCCCAGCCGCATCAAAATGAGAACGAGTACCGGAAAGACGAGGATGAGCAATGGCATCCTGTTTTGAGAAAACGCGGCGACAGTGACCACGGCGAGCGCGAAAGGATAATGCCAGTGCTGCTTCAGGCTACGGGCACGTCTGAAGCGGGCTTCAAAGACTGCGACAAAGGTTGGAACCATGACGGCGGTTCCAAGCCCATCGCTGATTACCCAGTCGAAGAGCGTTTTCAGTGGAGCGGTGTGCCTCCACGTCATCATGACCGCCGTGAGAATGGCGCCTGCCGCAAGCGGGCCGGCTAGAACAGCAAAGCCAACGAACCTGACAAGGTATTTGCGATCTGTAAAATGCGGAAGCTGCGCGGACTTTTTTCGCAGCAAGACAGCGCCGATCAACACTTCGACGAGGTTCAACGCGTTATAGAGAAGATTTGTCTGCCATGGCTCACCGATGAGCGCGCTACCGAGTACCATGGCGGCCGTACCGGCCGCCAGGTAGCCCGGCCAGCGCCAGCGAGGTGCAAGGAGCAGATAGGCAAGCAGCAGTCCGTTCGCGACCCAGATCAGGTTGACTACCGGCCCGCTCCGTTCAAAAAATCGGACGTACACAGTGGCGAGCGTTATGGAGAAGAAGCATAGTGCCAACCGGAACGCGAATGCATGCTTCCGCCGCCAGGGGCCACTGGTACGGTCGCGGCTGTGAAACGGGTTTTCGTCCAAGCTAATCCTCATGTCTGTTGCGAAGGGTGAGACTGAGTGAGGGATCTGTCTGAATGATCGATTTCTTGGGATTATAGACCAGATATTGAGATGCACCGAATGAGCAGGACTTGCTCTCGGGCGGGCACAAAAATTGGGCACACTCAGGAATTGGCCGCAAAAAACGACCGCAGCCCAATGGCCGCAAGCGATTGATAAATTGAGCTTTGAATGGTGCGCCCGGAGAGATTCGAACTCCCGGCCTACTGATTCGTAGTCAGTCGCTCTATCCAGCTGAGCTACGGGCGCACTGAAGAACAAGTCCCTGGCAGGACCTAAGACAGATTATCAGGCTTCCGGACCCCGCGCAACGACTCCAGCAGCCCGATCACCCCTGGTTGTTTTGAAGAGTACTGACCTCAGCACGTACATAAGCCTTGTCTACATTGCTTCTGGACTTCTCACCCTGCAGGATGCCCTCCCGTCGGGCGATTACCCCGCCGGCGCCGGTTCCGCAGCAGGCGGCGCGGGGAGCGCCAAGGGCAGCACCTCGCTGATCTCAAGCCCTGTCTCGCGCATCAGCTTGGTCACGGTCGCCGCGTTCAGCCGCGTCGCATCGTACTCCACCCTCAGCGTGCGCGCCGTACGATCGAAGCGCAGCCGGCGAATGCCGTACACTTCGCGCACCTTGCCCAGCGAAAAGGTCACCAGGTCGGTCGGCGTGGCGATATAGCGAAAGAGGATCTCCACCGTCGTCATAAGGCAATCATAGCAATCTTCACGCTAAAGGCTTTTCAAATACTCCCGGATCTCCGGGTTGGACCAGTCCGGGTCGCCCACGATCTTGCGCCGGATGAACCCCTGCCGGTCGATGATGTAGGTCTCTGGCCAGCCCGTGGTGTGGTACAGGTTGGCCGTCGTCCTGTTCGGGTCGCGCACCGTCGTCAAATCGACATTGAACCGCTTGAGAAATCGCTTGTAGGCGTCTGGATCCTCGTCGATGCTCACCGCCAGAATTGCCAGATCAGGCCGCGTGTGATGCAGCTCCACCAAAGCCGGCGTCTCCTGAACGCACGGCGGGCACCAGCTCGCCCAGAAGTTGAGCAGCACCACCTTGCCGCGATAGTTGGCCAGGTGAATCGAGTTTTCGCCGTCAGAGAGCGTGAAATCCGGCGCGCGCTCGCCGGTATACGAGGGGCGCGACCCCCGGTCGCAGCCCGTTGCCATGGCGAGCGAGAGAAGCGCGGAAAGCGTAATCAGGCGGCGGAGCTCCACGTCTCTATAATATCGAGCGGAAGCCACGCGATGCTCGTCTGAAAGTTGCAGCGTCGGGCGAAGACCGGCGAGGCGATCGCTCAAGCTCTCTCCAAGAGGCCAAATGGCGAAAGATCATCCCGAACCGGTGGAGGGCCGCGGCGCCGGCCAGTGGAAGCCGGTCCTCGGCCTGTCGGACGAGCCGGGTGAGCGCGTCAGCCTGCCAGCGCGGCCGGGCACCGTCTTCGACCAGCCCGAGCCCACCGAGCTTATCGAGCTCACCGTCATAGTCCCAGCGCGCAATGAGGAGCAGTCGCTCTCCGAGTGCCTCAAATCGCTTGTCGCCCAGTCTGAAGACATCTTCGAGCTCGGCCGCGACTGGGAGCTGGTGGTTGTCGATGACCGCTCCACCGACCGCACGGCTGAGATCGCGCGCGGCTTCTCTGGCGTCACGGTGATTGAGGCTGAGGAG
>Ga0181522_10002439_pt1 | contig 10632 bp, 8 predicted proteins | sample PEATcosm2014_Bin_27_FD_121103 | JGI IMG/M metagenome (GOLD analysis project Ga0181522, IMG submission 121103) | Peatland microbial communities from MTU Mesocosm Facility, Houghton, MI, USA - PEATcosm2014_Bin05_10_metaG | ecosystem: Environmental > Terrestrial > Soil > Wetlands > Peat | place...
GAGCCGCAGCATGGTGCGCACGAAATTGGCGCCGAAGGGGCTATAGACCCAGGCCGTGCGCAGCACTGCGCCATTGGGCTGAGCCGCCCGCACGCGCGCTTCGCCTTCGAGCTTGGAGCGGCCATAGGCGCCCGTCGGCCCGGTCGCATCGGTCTCGACGTAGGGCCGCCCCAGCGCGCCGTCGAAGACGTAATCGGTCGAGATGTGGACGAGGGGGACATCCAGCGCCGCGGCCGCCGCCGCGACGAAGCCCGCGCCTTCCGCATTGACGCGAATGGCCTCGTCCGCCTCTTGTTCGGCCTTGTCGACGGCCGTATAGGCCGCCGCGCTGACGACGACGTCGCCCATTGCGGCTTGCAGCGCGCGCGCGACGCTCGACTCGTCGGCGAGGTCGAGTTCTGGTCGCCCCAGCGCGACGACCTCGACGCCCGCGCCGGCCCGATCGATCAGCGAAGTGACGACTTGGCCTTTGGAGCCCGTGACGACAATGCGCATGGGCGTCACTCGAAAAGGTCGCTGAGATCGCGCAGTCGCGGCCAACTGCGGTCGCGGGCGTTGGCTTGGACTTGCGACAGCGGAACGGGCCAGTCGATGCCGAGATCCGGATCGTCGAACGCGAGGCCGCAGTCGTTCTGCGGCGAATAGAAATTGGTGACCTTGTAGAAGACCTCGGTGTTCGGCTCCAGCGTGCAGAAGCCGTGCGCGAAACCTACCGGCGCGAGGAGCTGGCGCCAATTGTCGAAGGAGAGCTCGACGGCGACATGCTTGCCGAAGGTCTTCGAGGAGCGGCGGAGATCGACGGCGACGTCCAATATGCGGCCGCGCAGCACCCGCACGAGCTTGTCCTGCGCGAAGGGGGCCGTCTGGAAATGCAGACCGCGGAGCACGCCCACCGCGGCGGAGAGCGAGTGGTTGTCCTGCACGAAGCGCAAGGGCAGGCCGGCCGCATCCCATTTCGACTGCGTGTAGGTTTCGGAAAAAAACCCGCGATCGTCGCCGAATTTCTTCGGCGTGATGATCTTGACCCCTTCAATTGCCGTATCTTCGACGATCATGGGTTCACCGTCTCCGTTTGCCGATGGATCGCGCGCCTCAGGCGATTTGTCCGAGGCGTTCGCCGCGATATTTGCCGGAGCGGATGGCGCCCCACCAGTCCGGATTGTCGATATACCACTTTACGGTCTTGCGCAGGCCGCTCTCGAAGGTTTCCTGGGCGCGCCATCCCAACTCGCCTTCGATCTTCGAGCAGTCGATCGCATAGCGCAGATCGTGGCCCGGGCGATCGGTGACGAAGCTGATCAGCTCGCGATGCGGGCCCGCGGCGCGCGGCGCGATTTCGTCGAGAATGTCGCAGATCGAGGTGACGACGTCGATGTTGCGCTGCTCGCTACGGCCGCCGACGTTGTAGGTTTCCCCGATCTTGCCCTGGCGCACGACGAGGATCAGCGCTGCCGCATGATCGTCGACGAAGAGCCAGTCGCGCACATTCTCGCCGCGTCCGTAGACGGGCAGGGGCTTGCCTTCGAGCGCGTTGAGGATCGTCAGCGGGATGAGCTTTTCGGGGAAGTGATAGGGGCCGTAATTGTTCGAGCAATTGGTCGTGATCGTCGGCAGGCCGTAGGTCTCGCGCCAGGCGCGCACGAGATGGTCGGAGCCGGCCTTCGACGCCGAGTAGGGCGAATTCGGCGCATAGGGCGTGTCTTCGCGAAAGAGGCCCTCGGCCCCAAGCGCGCCGAAGACCTCGTCGGTCGATATATGGTGGAAACGGAAGTCCTTCGCCTTGGCCGGCTCCAGCTTGCGCCAATGGGCGAGCGCCGCTTCGAGCATCGTGAAAGTGCCGACGACGTTCGTCTCGATGAAGGCGGCCGGACCGTCGATCGAGCGATCCACATGGCTCTCGGCCGCCAGATGCATCACGGCGTCCGGCTCGAACTCCGAAAAGACCCTGTCGACGGCCTTGCGGTCGCAGATGTCGGCGCGCACGAAGCGGTAGCGCGGATTGGCGGCGACCGGCGCGAGCGAATCGAGATTGCCCGCATAGGTGAGCTTGTCGAGAACGCAGACTTCCTCGTCGGTGTGTTCGATGAGGCGGCGCGTCACGGCAGAACCGATGAAGCCGGCGCCGCCGGTGATCAGAATGCGCATGGATCGACTCCAACGGGTTAATGTGGGCGCCCGCCCGAGACGAGGCGAACTCTCGAGCGGCGTCGGCCACGCCGCGTTGTGCGTCGATGGCGCGCCGACGTCGGCCGAATCGCCCCGAAGCAATATGCGGCGCTGCGCACCGCAGCGAATCGAGGACGTCGTTTGCCGAAATTCCTAAGCCGCTCGGCGAGGGCGGCGCAAGGTCGCGGGCTCTGGCGGCGTCAGAAAAAGCTCGACGGCGGGGTTCCGCCGGCGCGCCGGCGGCTGCAACCTCACGACTTTTTGGGCGGCGCGGGCGCGGCCAGCGTCGCGAGGAAAAAGGCCAGCACGACGTAGCTCATGCCGATCATCGCGCGGCCCGTTCCGTCATGCCAGAAGGCGTAATGTTCCTGGGAGAAGGTCACGATGGCGAGGCGCATCCAATTGATCTGAAAGACGGCGACGGTCAGAATGCCGGCGAGCGCGGCGAGACGCCACGTGATCTCCGCGCGCATCCATATGGCGAAGATGCCGAAGGCCGCGAGCGTTTCGGGCAAGGGTACGGTCGTCGCGCAGGTCGCGACCACGCGGATCACCTCCGGCACGCCGGGCTGGTGCAGGGCCGTGCCTTCCCTCTCGATCGCATAGCCGGCCGTCGAGAGCAGAAACTCCGCGCCGCGCGCGTCGAACTGGGCGACCGCTTCGTTGAGCGAGAAGCCGAAAATCTCCTTGCCGAAGACCTCCTGGATGCTGATCAGCGCCAGGCCGAGGGCGAGAGGACGAAACTTGCCGTCGGAGAGGGCGAGCTTGATCGCCATGCCGAAGCCGACCGCGATCGTGAGCACATGCGACTGCAGCACGACGAAGAACAGCGCGTAGGCGGCGAAGCCGAGTCCGATCAGCCTTTCCCAGCGATTGGCGCGAAGCCCGCTCCAGTCGAGCGGTCGCGCGATTTCGTAAAGGCACCACCATTCGGCGAGCGTCAGAAAATTGACGAAGTCCGCGGCGCCCAGCACGCTGCCGCCGCCCTTCCCCCAGGCGATCGCCAGAATGCGCCGAAGATCCATGGCGAAGCAAAGCGTGAGCAGGAGCGGATAGCCGCCGCCGAGATCAACGAAGGACCGCAGAGCCTCGACGCCTCGCGCGAAAGGCGAGACGGCTCCCGCGACTTCGCTCCGGCGCGTCTCTTCAATCGACAAATCGTCCTCCGGGGGTTGCTGCATCGGTCGAGTCCGTTCGCTCTTGAGTTTAAGCGTCCGTCGCCGCGGTGAAAACCACAATCTTTCGCACGAGAAGGACGGTTGGCCGCCTCAGCGGCGGATCGCGAGCGCTTCGGCGCGCTCTTTCGAGAGTTCGCGATAGACGTCGATGGTCTTGGCGATGACGATCGATTCGTCGAATTGCGTCAGCGCCTTTTGCCGCGCCGCCGCGCCGAGCCGCGCCGCGAGTTCGGGTTCGTCCAGCAACCGGGCGATCGCCTCGGCGAGAGGCTGCGCCGTGCGCACGGGCACGAGCAGGCCGTCGACGCCGTCGGTGACGACTTGCCGGCAGCCCGGCGCGTCGGTTGCGACGAGCGGGCGGGCGCAGGCGGCGGCTTCTATCAGGCTCTTCGGCAGACCTTCCCGATAGCTGGGCAGAACGACGATGTCCGCGCCGGCGAGCAGCGCCGGCATGTCGTCGACATGGCCGAGCCAGTCGACGAGTCCGGCGTCGCGCCATTCCCGCAGGGTAGCCTCCGGAATCGTCGCGGGATTGCCGGGGTCCGGCGTGCCGGCGAGCAGGCAATCGAGCCGGCGGCCCTGCGCCTTCAACATGCGCGCCGCCTCGACGAATTCGGCGACGCCCTTGTCCCACAGCATCCGCGCCGCGAGCAGCACCCGCGGCGGCGCTTCGGCGGAGCGCGGGGCGGCGGGCGGTTGGAAGCGCGAGCAGTCGACGCCCGAACCTTGGATGAGGCGGATGTTTTCGCGCGGCGCAAGGCCCGCCGCGACGAAGAGCGCGACGTCGTCGGGATTTTGCAGAACGAGCCGCGCGCGGTCGCCGCCGAGAGCCAGCCGCATCAGGCTGCGCACGATGGGGCGCAGCACCCGCGCCTTCAGCGAATCGCCGATGAAGACATAGCCGAGCCCGGCGACCGCATTGACGCGCGCCGCCCCGACGAGACGGCCGATGAGTCCGCCATAGACGGCGCATTTGATCGTGAAGCCGTGCAGAATGTCCGGCTTCTCGTCACGCGCCAGACGCCACAGCCAGACCAACAGCGAGAGCTCGCGCAGCGGGTTGAGGCTGCGACGCTCCATCGGCGCCGCGATGAAGCGAAAGCCCATCTCCTGCAATTTCGCGCCATAGGGGCCCGGCGGCGCGACGAGCACGACGTCCCAGCCCGCATCCTTCAGCGCGCGCGCGAGGGAGCGGCGGAAATTGTAGAGGTACCAGTCCGTGTTGGCGAAGAGCAGACACTTCAAGGTGACAGGACTCGCGGTTGGGGGCGTCGGGCGAACGGCGGCGCGAATCGCCCGCCGCCTCTCATCGCGCGCCGTCGCTCAATAATCTATGTTGAATTTTTCATACTGCGCGTCGCCGACTTCGTTCTTCGACGTCCACGCGCGCACATGAACGAAACAGGTTAGCGGCCCTTTGTCTCCGCAGTCGCGCCCCGCTCCGACGGTCACGGTGAAGGGCTGGCCGCAGCCCCTTGCGCGCCAGGGCACGGTTTCGCGGCCGTTGCTGACGACCCGATACTCGCACTTTCCGAGCGTGAAGGGCGGCGGCCTGCGCATCGGGCCATCGTCCGCCGTGACCTGAAAATCCCGCTTTTGCACGTCCCAAGTGATGGGCTTCATGACTTGTGACAGGGGCTTCAGACAAAAGCTCGTGTCGCCGCGCGCGAAGCGCTTGGCGTTTTCGAACCAGTCGGCGTCGCCTCTCGGGCCCGGGATCCAGGCCTGGTGGCTGTCGAGGTTCCAGAAGCCCCAGGTGTCGAAAGCATCGATCTCGTTGCCCGAGCACAGCGCGAGCGTGTTGTAGACGAGCAGCATCGTCTTGACGGAGGGGAACTCCTTCTTGACCCCGTCGAGCGGATGGTAATGGGCGCCGCCATATTCCTCGAAGCAGGCGAAGTCCTCCCGCAGTCCTGCGCGCAGCGCCATCAGATGGAAGGCGACGCCGCCGCCGTCCCCGACGCAGACGCCGAATTTTCCACCGGGCACGAGCGCACGGAAATAGTCCCCCCATTTGTTCATCGCCGTCACGATGAACTCCACGCCCTTCGCCGTCGCCTGGAGATGGGGCGCGTCGTAGCAATCCGCCCCGCATTCGTTGATGAGCGAGGGGCCTACCGGCTCGTCGACGTAGATCGCGTCGGCGCCGTCCCGAGCGAAGATGTTCAGCAGACCGTAGGCCGCGCTGCCGGCGTGCAAAAGCTCCTCCGCCGAAATCTTTTTGACGGAGATGACGCCGCCCATGCCGGCGAGCACGGCCATGCCTTTATCATGTATCTTCCGGTTCACGAGCGGCTTCGATTGCCCCGAATAAGAGACGGAAGTCACGCCGCGATGATCCCCGGCGACGAAGGCCTCGGCGGCATCGGGCGAGTAAAACCAAAAATTCATGCGTCCCAAGGGCCGCGCGTGCGTCGACGATTCCGCGAACAAGGGGGGCGCGGCGAAGGAAACGGCGAGAAGCCCGAGAACGCCGAGCCATGCTCGCCACGACGCGGCGTTTGTTGTGGCGAATACGCTCGGCACGGCGCCCTCCTCGATTGCGCTTCGGTTTCGTTCAGCTTGTCTCGGCGATCACGTCGAGCAGGACCTCGCGATAACGGGCGGCGATGGCCTGCGTCGAATATTTCGCCACGACCGTCTCGCGGCCGGCCGCGCCGAGACGTCGCCTGAGCGCCGGATCGCGGAGCAGACGCTCGAGCGCCGCGAGCCATTCGTCTTCGGTCTTCACCAGCAACCCGTCCACGTCCCGAGTAATGACGAGCGACGAAGTTCCGATGTCGGTCGCGACGGTCGGCAGTCCGATCGCCATGTATTGAATGGCCTTCAGGCCGGCCTTGCCGAGCACCCAGTCGTCGATCGGCAGAGGGTAGACGCCGATGTCGATGCTTTGCAGATCCTCGGCTTCGCGTTCTTTCGACCATTGAACGACTTCGAGGTCGACGCCGTCGAGTTCATAGTCGAAATTTCCGATCACCTTGAGTTTGAAAGGCGCGCGCCGCGCCAATTTGCGGAACACATCGTTCAGGAGATCGAGGTAGATCTTGGAAGAAAAGGTCCCGGTCCAGCCGATCGTGGGCGTCAGCGTCTCCCGCGCGACCGGGCTCGGCGCGAAGCGGTCCGCATCGACGGAAGGCGGGATGTAGGCGCTTTTGCGCCGCTTGTTCATCCCGCGACAGGTCTCGTTGAAAAAAGGCGAGGCGGAGATGACTTGATCGGCGTTGGCGATGAGATATCGCGCCTTGTGCGGGCCTTTGAGAAAGGCGACGATCTTATTGGGGTTTTCGCCGGACGGCAGGCTGTTTCCGACGAGCACGTTGTCCTCGACGTCGTAGACGAGGCGCCGGGCGAGCGCACGCGCGAGCCGTTCGAGCAGCGACGTGCCGAAAGGCGTCACCCACATGAAGACATATACGACGTCGTAGCGCCGGATTCTCGTCAGATCGTAAAGGCGGCGAAAATGGCCTTTCAGGACGCCTTGCGCCTTGGCCGCGTAATGACCCGGCTTGTGGACGATCCTCCACATCGCGTCGTCCATGAAGGGCGATATGTCGACGTCGAGCCCCATTGCGCGCCAATCGTCGAGATATTGCTCGTATTTCAAACGTTGGCCCGCAGCGACGCCCATGGGATAGGGGCAGAGCACGAGCATGCGGCGGCGAGGCGAAAGCGGCGTCGTGGAGGCGGTCATTTTGCCGTTCTGCAGCCGACGGCGCACCAATAGGGTTCGGCGTTCGAAAAAGCGACGCGCTCGCACCCTGCGCGCTCGAACATGTGGATGATTTCGGCGCGCGTGAACCGCTGCTCCAGCGGCGTGCCGAACCGGTCGCGGCTGTCGGTGCGCATCGTATAGAAGCTGAAGTCCTTATAGGCGCGCAACGGAAAGTTCCTGGCGTCCAGGCCGAGCGACTCGGCCAATTTCGCGATGCGCGCCAGCGGAAGATAGACGCAGAGCGCGATGAGATCGGTGACCGCGGATTTCGCAGGTCCTGGCAGCCGACAAATGCCTGCGCGCAGCACTTCGCTCGTCCGCCACAGCATGCGGAACCATGCAGGCCGATTGTCGAAGCGGTAGTAGAGATAGACGAGCATCGGCGCGCCGGGTTTCAACAGCGCGACGCAGGCGTTCAGCGCCGCCTGCGTGTCGGGGATATGATGCAGGACGCCGAGGGAGTAGCCGAAATCCTGACTTGCCGGCGCGAGAGGGACGGCGTTCGCGTTCGCATGGATGAAGCTGACGTTTTCGCGTCCCGCGAGCGCGGCGCGCGCGACGCTCAACGCCTCGTCCGAAGCGTCGATGCAGTTGAGGCGCCCGACGCGCGGCGCAACGAGCTTCGCCCAGCGCCCCGAACCGCAGCCCATGTCGAAGCCTTCCGCGTTCGGCGGCAGGCTGCTCCACGGAAAAACGCTGAAGTAGGCGTTGAAAATTCGCCCTCTCTCTTCGGCGGAGAGCGCCGATTGGTCGAAGCGCGTCCATTCGTCGCCGAACGAATTCACGGTGGCGGAATCGGCGTTGGCTCTCATCTCGCCAGCGGCAGGCGTCTTTCCCATCATCTGCTCGTTCCCTGACGCCGCCGCCTTTGGCGCGGCGACGGCGAAGCGTCGCTCGAATCCGTCCCCAGGCACGCCCCATGAAAGCGGCTTTGCTTCGAGCTGGAGGCGGCTGGCGAATCGCGCTTGCTTCGATGAAAATTATCTAAACCGGTTTTCGGCCGGTTGAAACTTTTCCCGGAACTCGGGCTAGCTTAAGGCGCGCGGCCGAGAGGCCCGCCGCCGATTTTCGCGGGCCGTCCGAGACCGGTTCTCACGTCGAGAACCACCAAGTCTTGTAAGGCACGTAGCATTGCCAGAAGAGAGACGAGAGAAAAATCCATACGCCCATGTAGACGAGGCAATGGACGAGCGGGGCGAGAAACGCCATGAAGGCGTATTGAGGACGCAACAGCATGTAGGCGCGCGTCTGTATCGAAAACGCCAGCGGCATCAAATAATAGCCGAATCTGTCGCCCATGACCGAAGAAATGAAGACGAGCGGGACGGTGGCGACGAGAAGCGGAGCGAAAAACAGCATTCGTTCGTAATCTCGCGGGTAAGTTTCCTGCCATTTTTTTCGCAGCCATAGCATGAAGATGGCGCCCGTGATGCCGACGGGGATCACGCGGAAACGACCGCCGCCGGCTTCGATGCCCGAGTTCACATACATCGACGTGTAGGTTTCGGCAGCTTCCGAACGGCTCATCACATAAGCCATGGGCGCCGCGGCGAGCACGCCGATGACGATCTTCACCTGAATGCTGCCCGGGAACAGGAATGGCGCAAGTCCGAGCAACGCGAGGGCGCTCTTGTGGAAGAGGCCGGCGATTAGGATGCAGACGATGTATCTGACCCTGTTTTTATCGGCGAAGGCGTTGAAGGCATAGCAGACGAAGCCCATTGCCAAGGCCTGGCGGACGGCCGACATGGCGAGGCCGATGATCAGGGCCGGGAAGGCGAGCGTCAGAAACAGGAGTGGGTTCGCCTCCCGACGCGCCATGCTGTGCAGGCCGGCGTAAAAGGAAATCGCCGTGAAGACGTCGATCCACTCCCAGCCGAACTTCCCCTCGTCGAGAAGTACGGCCAGGGTCCAATAGCCCGGTTCGCCGCGAGTCATCGCTTCTTCGAGACTCAGTCCCGGCGCGACGTCGGAGCCATAGGCTTCGTAGGTCATGAAGTCGCAGCCGACTTCCCAACGGAACGCCGTCAGAAAGAACAGAACGACAAGGGAAACGCGATAGAGAAGAATCTGAAGCTTTTTGTCCTGGTAAGCCATGACGTTGAAGAGAAACAACACGATCATGGCGATCAGATATATGGCCATAGTCCAGTCCTGAATCTCTCTCTCGTCGCGCCGTGGCCTGTTTCCGCAAATCGGCGCGGGCTCGTAGCATCGCGCGGATCTGGGCCTCTGTTCGGACCGCCTTGGACGGGACGACGACCGGCGCCGCGCCGCCATTTGGACGCTTCTCGGCCACTCGGAAGCGGGCATTGCATGTGCATAGGCGAAAACCGCCTCGACGTCTCTCTTTTCGAGCGATGGTCTCCACTGCGGAGGGGAGAGGGGGCGCGCGACACGGATGCTCCCCCGGCTCTATTCGCGGGCCACACGACCCGCGCTTGTCTGGAGGGTCTCCTGGGAAAGCGAAACATAGATGCTACGATAAGCTTTGACGCCAGTGTCGAGCGAAAACAGTTCGTGCGCCGTCGCCACGCAACGCGCGCGCACTTCCGGATCTTCCAAGAGCGCGAGCAGTCTCTCGGCGGCGGCGGCGTGGCTCGTCGTCGAAAATTCGCGTAAGGCGACGCCGACGCGACGCCCTTCGAGCACTTCCTCCATGTCGCCGACGCCGACGTTGCCGAGACAGGGAACGCCACAGCCGAGATATTCGGCGAGTTTCGTCGGCGCGCTGGCGATCTTGGAATAGGCGGGTTTGACGATGGCGGCGGCGACATGCATGCGCGCGATCTGCGCCGGCACCTCGCGATGCTCCGCGGCGACGACTTCGAAACGGTCCTCCGCAACCCCATGTCGCATGAAGGTTTCGCGTATTGCGGCGTGATCGTTGCGATTGACGACCAGCATGCGCGCGTCGGGACGCCGCCGCGCGAGCGCCTCGAAGAATTCGACGGTCTCGTCGAAGAGATACCAAGTGCCGATCGAGCCGACGTAGCCGAAGACGAAAGGTTCCGCCGCCGGCGGCGTCTGAGGCGAGAAACGCGCGAGATCGGCGCAGGTCGGAATGACCGTCAGCGGCGGCCGATGCGCCGCATAGGCTGGCCAATTTTCCAGTTCGCGCGCGGAGGCGTGCGTCAGCGTCACCATGTGGTCGGCGTTGGCGATGAGCAGGCTCTCGATCCCCTTCACCGCGCGATAGAGCCGGCCGTCTTTCGTCCACAGGCCGCCGTCGACGCGCTCGTCGGCCCAGAATCCGCGAATGTCGAAAAGAAATTTCGCGCCGGTCAAACGCTTCGCGATCATCGCCATCACCGCGGCGACATAGCTGCGCGCATGGAGGATCGCGACGCGGCGGCGCAGCGTCAGCCATGTGACCACTGCGACGCCCTGCGCGATGTCGTAGAGCGTCGCCGGCACGGTCGGCGTCTTGTGATAGGCGAGGGGCGTCCAGCCGATCCCCGCCGAAGCGAGACGCGCGCGCATCTGGCTCATGCGCTTTCCGTCGGCGCGATCCTTCTCCTTTTCGAAGGAGACGATGTGGATCGAAAAACTCGGCTCGATCTGCTCCATATAGGC
>Ga0181522_10002441_pt1 | contig 10628 bp, 13 predicted proteins | sample PEATcosm2014_Bin_27_FD_121103 | JGI IMG/M metagenome (GOLD analysis project Ga0181522, IMG submission 121103) | Peatland microbial communities from MTU Mesocosm Facility, Houghton, MI, USA - PEATcosm2014_Bin05_10_metaG | ecosystem: Environmental > Terrestrial > Soil > Wetlands > Peat | place...
CGTTTGCTCCTGGAGCCCGCTCGCGTTGCGATACCGTTGCCAAAGGTCCGCCGGCGTCGGGTAGTTCGCAACAATGCGCTCAAGCCCTGTGGCGTAGTCGAATTCAATGATCTCGTGCCCGTTCGTGGCATACGCGAACTTCAAGCCCAGCATCTCGGCGTATTGCTTCGCCTGTTGCAGCCCATCGGCCGCTGTCAAGTAACTTGCTTTCGCTTCTAACACACCGAGTGGAAAATCGCGGGTGTAGCGCAGCAAGAAGTCGACCCGCTTCGGTGACTTACGAACGAAACCCTTGCCGACTGGGATGATGCGGCCATCCGTTATAGTCCGTTGCTCCGCAATAGAATGCGGATCGTTGTCCCACCCAGCAGCGACCAACTTCGGGACGACGAATTTTCGGCAGGTATCCGCCTCGCTCAGGCCCTCAGGCATACAGTTGCCCCTCGCCCATCACGAACCTTCCCGATGGCCCGCCCCTGCTTTTGTCGCCAACGAGACCGTCTTGTTGACTTTCGACCTTGAACATCAATGCAGGCCCTCCCTAACCTATCCACAGGAATCCTAGCCGCTTCCGGCTAAGAACAACAGCCTCCTTCTTTGCATGGGAAACGCCTTATCATGCCCCTTCCCCTTCCTGCCGGCATTAACGGCCGCGCGGCGTTCGGAGGCTTGCTCCCTCGGAGTTTTGCAAGATGCATAGCGCCCAAGCCGCCCGGCAAAACCTTGATCCAAGCGAGAGATAGCCCCTCGCGAAGGGTCGTGCCCCGGCTCACGCCGGAACCGGCGTGACGGTTCTTAACCTTCTCTCAATTATTGGCTGTGCAGTGTTCTCTAAAGGTTCTTGCTTTTGGCGCCACTTCGGCGCCTAATTCGAATCATGAGCGCTACCGCAAAGAAAGACGATCGGCCCCGTCAAAGCGTCCGCTTCCGCCCGGAAATGTGGGAAGCCATTGACGATGTGCGCACCAAGCGCCCTGGCGTCGTGTCGCGTAACACCTGGATTGCCGAAGCCATTATTGAAAAGCTTGCCCGCGAGCAAGACACGAGCGAGCCGCCCCCAAGAACCGAGAGTGGCCATGTTTAGATTTTTAGAATTCTTCGCCGGCGGCGGCATGGTGCGAGCCGGCTTGGGTAGTGATAATTGGCGTTGCCGTTTTGCCAATGATTTTGATCACAAGAAGAGCGCGGTCTACCGCGCGAACTGGGGCGACGCGGCGCTCAGGACAGCCGATATCAAGAGCCTTTCATCGAAGGACATCGACGGCGAAGTCGACCTCGCCTGGGCATCGTTTCCTTGCCAGGACTTGTCGCTTGCCGGCGGCGGGGCCGGCCTCAAAGGCGACCGTTCGGGAACCTTTTGGCCCTTTTGGGGGATCATGAAGCAGTTAATTGCCGAGGATCGCGCGCCGAAAATCATCGCTCTCGAAAATGTTTGTGGCACACTCACGTCGCATCAGGGCAAAGACTTCGCAGCCATTTGTTCGAACTTCGAGCAGGCCGATTACACGTTCGGCGCTCTTGTCATTGATGCAGCCCTCTTCGTTCCTCAATCGCGTCCGCGCCTATTCATCATTGGCGTCCGCAAGGATTTGGCCATTCCGGCCGCGCTAACGCAGGAAGCACCGTCGTCCCTTTGGCATTCGCGCGGGCTGCGAACCGCGCACGAGAACACGCCCTTACGTGGGCGCCGGAATTGGGTGTGGTGGTCACTCCCCGATCCGGCCGCGCGCAACGAGTCCTTCGCCGAACTTATCGAAGATGATCCGTCCGACGTTGAATGGCACACGCCCGCGAAAACCCGCGCGCTACTCGACATGATGAGCGATGTAAACCGCGCGAAAGTCGACGCGGCGAAAAAATCTAGGCGTCGCCAGGTCGGAGCGATTTACAAGCGGACGCGCCTCGACGAGAACGGCGTCAAGGTGCAGCGCGCGGAGGTGCGCTTCGATGACGTGGCCGGTTGCTTGCGGACGCCGGCGGGCGGATCGAGCCGCCAGCTCATCCTTGTCGTCGAAGGGCACAAAGTTCGTTCGCGCCTGATTTCCGGCCGCGAAACGGCGCGCCTCATGGGGCTACCCGACGATTATCAGCTTCCGACTAACTACAATGAAGCCTACCATCTCACGGGTGACGGCGTTGTCGTTCCCGTCGTTCGACATTTGGCCGAGCATTTATTTGAACCCATTCTTAAACAGCGGCTCAGCGCTGTGAAGGTCGCCGCATGACCGTTACTCCATGCGAACAAAATCAACAGTTGCGACAACGGATCGAGGAATTTGCGGAGACGCTGAAGGTCGAAGCCCACAAGCTTGGAACGCACGGACTCTCCGAGAAAGAATTTTACAACAGCGGGCTTTTTCGCGGCGCGATCGAGCGCATTCGCGGCCAATATTCGGCGACGATGCGGGATAAGCGCGACTTCGTGCGGCGCGTCCTCAATCACATGCAAGACGAGGGCTTCATCAGGGATTGGGATTCCGCCGGCGACGCTAACCGCCACGACTATTCAATCCGCCTACCTACCGGCAAGATCGCCGTGATCGAGCTCAAGGGCTGCCTCGACGGCAACAACACCAACATTTTTGAACGCCCGCCACATGCTCAGGAGTTTATCCTCTGGAGTGTGTGCACCAATCCCGGAGCCGATCCGCGCCATAACGCGTGGTCTGGCATTCACACACGCCTTAGCGCGGAAATCATCTTCCGCGAACAGCGCGTCGATGGCTTGATCGTCTGGGACATGGTATGCGGCACGATCGGTCGGCCATGTCCCAAGCTCGCGGCCGATCCGGCGCGCGCGACGACCATCGGCCCTTACTCTTTGCCGCCGCCATGTGTTTATGTGTTTCCGGCCACGATCCCCAGTCCGCGCAATAATCCGCACCCTCCGGCCCAGGCGATCGATGACGTGCAGATTCTGAAGGCCTTTCACGCGTGCTTTGGCGGCCGTCCCGCCGAGATCAATCAGGTCACCTTCGAGGTTGAACATCGTGGTGCGGAGACCGTTCGCACGACGCGGATTGTGCGTGACGGAGCGGCGGCGGGAGAGTCGAAGGCAACACCCATTCAGAGGGCGTAATGGGTAGGGGAGGCTGGCTTGAGCATAAGTGTTCATAATCCGGATCAATACATGGCCGCACTGCGCACGATCATCGCTCAGGGCCGCAAGAGGATCGGATTGCTCGTTGGAGCAGGAGCTCCGGCGGGGATGAGCAAAGATGATGGGACCCGGCCGCTGATCCCCGCGGTGGAGGGACTGACCAAGAAGGTGCTCGACTCGTTGACACCGACTTACGGCACGCAGATCGCAGCTCTGAACGCGGAACTCGACAAGCATGACATCGAGTCGTTCCTTTCTAGGGTGCGATCGTTGAGCAAGGTCATCGGGAAAGCACAGGTCCACGCGCTCGATGGTGATGGCTTTAAGACATTTGGTGAAGCCATTTGCGCTGAGATTGGGAAGATCGTTGATGTTCGGCTTCCTAAAAAGGTTTCGGCCTATTCAGAGCTTGTAAGCTGGATAACCGGTGCGGCACGCGATAACCCGATTGAAATTTTCACGACAAACTACGACCTGCTTTTCGAAGAGGCGTTTGAGAGGGTCCACGCGCCGTATTTTGATGGCTTCACGGGTGGTCGAGAGCCATTCTTTGACCCGGTGTCTGTGGCCAGCAACGATCTTCCGCCTCGTTGGACCCGTCTATGGAAAATACACGGCTCTTTGGGATGGAGCGCCGGCGAGCGAGACGAGGTCATACGCACGGGAAAAAGCAACGCAACTCACTTGGTCTTCCCTGAGCATCTGAAATACGACCAGACTCAGAAGGCACCATATGCTGCGATGTTCGATCGCTTACGAGCATTTTTGAGCACGCCCGATACTTTGCTGATATCGATCGGCTTTTCGTTTGCTGATGCCCATGTCGCCGCTCGCGTCGATGAAGGACTGGCTGGCAATCCAGCAGCCAGCGTTTTTGCCTTTCAGTTCGAGAATCTCGACCAAGAAGGAGCTGCTTGCGGTCTTGCTCAACGGCGACCGAATTTTAGCGTGTACGCGAAGGACAAAGCAGTAGTGAACGGGATCGCGGGGCCATGGGAGCTTCCCGCTGAGTTGCCGAGCAAAGACTGGGGACCGATCCGCGCGACGTACTGGGGCGTGCAGAACCCCGGCGAACCTCCGCAGTTTCTCCTTGGGGCAATCGAGTCGTTTGGGCGTTTCTTTGCGGCGTCGCGGTCTGTCCAAGCTTTTGCGGTGCCGGCTCCGCCTGCCAGTGCTGCCGTGCCTACCGGTACGCTGTGATGAGCGCTCCGACATTACTCGGCCACGTCGGTGCCGTCGCGGGCGCGTCCATAAGTGTGCGCCAATTCGAAGGCGTCGCCTCTGGAATCTCGATAATCGGCGGACGCAGCTATCGGGTTGGTCAGGTCGGAAGCTTCGTCAGAATCCCACAAGGATATCACGATCTCTACGGTATCGTTTCGGAAGTCGGTGCCAATGCGACACCCGAGACGCTCAAAAACATCGCTGCACGTGGCGAACGTTGGATGACAGTCCAACTGGTAGGAGAAATAATCGAAGCGACGTTTGAACGAGGAATCAGCCAATATCCGACCATTAACGACGAAGTGCATCTTGTCACCGAGGAGGACCTCGGAAAAATATATGGCACGGCTGACAGCGGTCAGGTCATGATTGGGAGGCTGGCCGGTGCGGAGAGCATTCCGGTCAAGCTCGATCTTGAACGCCTCGTCACACGCCATAGCGCGGTGCTCGGCTCTACGGGGTCCGGTAAGTCGACGACGGTTGCTAGCTTGTTGCGCTCCATCGCCGGCAAAATCGGCGAAAAGCCTGATTTCCCGAGCACGCGGATATTGCTGCTCGATATCCACGGGGAATATGCAAGCGCTCTTAAATCCGTCGCCGAGGTGTTTCGGGTGACGCCTTTGGAAGGTGAATCCCAGCTCTTCGTGCCCTATTGGGCGATCGAGACTGGAGAGCTCTTCTCGTTCCTCATGGGAAGACTTGAAGACAAGGCATTCACCGCAATCCTAGATAAAATCCTCGCGGCAAAGCTTGAGATGGCGAAGACTGGTGCCTTCGACGGCATTGACGTCAATTCTCTGATGGCCGACACGCCCTTGCCTTTCAGCCTTAAGCAGCTTTGGCTTGATCTAATTGACCCCGAGGTAAAGACGTGGGCCAATCAGGAGAGAACGACCCCTGCCCTGGAGAGTAAGGGAGACGCGGAGAAACTGATTGCACCAAAATATAAGGCAGCTGGAGCGGGCGGTATTCCACCGCACATCAACATGGTTGGCGTCCTTTCCATAAGACGCCAGCTCGACCAGATGCGATCCCGGCTTTTGGATCGACAATACGATTTCATGCTTCATCCAGGTGAATGGGAGCCCGGGCTCTCAGGGAAGGCAAAAAAGGACCTCCCTAGTTTGCTCGAAAGCTGGCTCGGTCATGACAAGCCAATCACGGTTCTCGACCTGTCCGGCATCCCGAGCGTCGTTTTGCTAAGGCTGATCGGCGGTATTCTCAATATCATTTATGAGGCCTTGTTCTGGGGGCGGGAAATGCCAGAGGGAGGACGTGAGCGGCCACTTTTGATCGTCATGGAAGAGGCGCATCGCTATCTCGGCAAAGAATCTGAGGGGCCAGCGCGAACTATGGCGCAGCGCATAGTCAAGGAAGGACGTAAATTCGGTGTCGGCGCGATGATTGTAAGTCAGCGTCCGTCTGAGATCGATGAGACGATCCTTTCCCAATGTGGCACGTTCGTCGCGCTTCGACTGTCAAACTCAACCGATCGCACCAAAGTACAAGCCGCCCTCCCCGACAGCCTTACAGGATTGATGGACAGCCTACCCGTCCTTCGCACTGGCGAAGCGATCATTACCGGAGAGGCTGCCAAATTGCCGATCCGCTGTCGGATCAATTTGCCGCCAGAGAGCGAGCGGCCGAGCAGCGAAGACCCCAAAGTTGCGAAAGCTTGGGGCAAAGACCGTGCGAAGGAAGATTACGTCCGTCTCTCAGCCGCTTGGCGATCTCAAAATCCGAGATGGAAACCAGCGAAATAAAGGCACTAAAATGGAACGTCAGCCCGTTGTTTCATCGAATCTGATGTCGGTCGGTTATGAGCCAGCGTCCGAAACACTTGAGGTTGAGTTCAAAAACGGGCGCATCTACCAGTATTACAACGTCCCACAAGTTGTTTTTGACATGCTGATAATGGCATCGTCGCCGGGCACCTTCTTCAATGCAAATATCCGTGACAGTTTCGCCTGCGCGCGAATGTGAGCAGCAAACTGGTCACTGCGAGCTGAATTGTCCCGTCGCCAGGCTGCCGTATTCACGCGAACGCGACTTTCAGCAAGAGTCTCGATCTTGATTCCGAATCCGCCATGTTAACGGGTCACAAAATCTCGGATACGCGTCTGCCCTCCCCGTAATCCCGCTTTCGCGTCTTTCAAATAGTCTCTTGTAAGTGATCCCTCATATCGGCTGCGATTCGCTGACTTTTCCTTATCGTCCTTTCGCCTTTCTTCGCAGACGGGCGATCCGTTGCGCGACTTCGCCGACTGGCAGAAACACAAGAGGATCAGCATCAAGGCGCGCGAGCGCGTCGGCGAGATCGTCGAACGCCATGGCCTTCGCGCTCTCGATTTGATCCGAAATCCAGAGCACACCGTGAACCTCGACGCCGATGTCGGTGGCGCGCTTCCTTAACTGCTGGTCGCCGGTCAGAAGCATCGCTTTCGGCGTTGTTTCGGCTAAGGCTAAGCTAAAGCAGTCATAGACCGATAGGCCGGGAAATAACGCCTTCAGCCCGATGGCGCGTTGCACCTGCACGGGATCGAGGTCAACAATTTGAAGGCCTCGGGCACGCAGGTCACGCCAGTCCGATTCATCAAAATCGTTCAATTCCGCTGTTATCAACGGCAATGCTACAACAAAGCGTAAGGGTAAAAGAAGGGCGGTCGTGAGAAGACCGCCCTTTCGCAGGTCGATGAGACAGGAGCTGTCGTTGACAATAACGTCAATCGCCAAAGGAAGGCCCTCGCACAGCGAGTTCAACTTGCGATACCGGGCGACGCAGCAATTCAGCGGCGCGGGGTAAAGAAATCAGGCGATCAGCCAAGGCCCAATACACCGAGCGTTCGAAACGCGTCGGCTGTTCGAGTTTGCCGCATGGCCCCTTTGGATCAAGCGGCATTGGTTCAGCCGTGCGCCAGGTGCGAGCGTAGGTTTGGAACGCGTAGCTGACCGTCGATTCCGAGAGGATTCCGATATCCTTCAGGCGCAACAAAATCGCCGCCGCCGACACCCCATAAAGGTGTTTCAGACGCACAAGTTCGTTGTAGGGCGGCAATGCATCGCGCGCGCCTGCCACTTCGTTTTGCAGGTGCTTCTTCGGAATCAGGAAAGCTCCCGCGAACCGATCAATAGCTTTTTCGAGCTTTAAGTCGCCGGCCGCGTCGCCGATAATTCGATGACCCAACTCATGGGCGAGCGTGAACCGTCTGCGCTCGATGGTGAATTGAGTGCTGACGACAATGATAGGCACATCCGGCTTGCCGTCCGGGCGTTGAACGTCACCCGTGAGCCCCGAAAGCCTCTTGGGAATATCGACGGCGATGATCTTGATACCTTTGTCCTCGAGCAGGCCGGTCATGCTTGGAATGGGATCGTTTCCGAGCTCCCACTCCTTTCGAATTTTCTCCGTAAGCGCCTCGACCTCATCCAGTGAATGCACGGTCACTTTTTTCTTCGGCAGCTCGTTCTTTTCGCTGTCCAATTCCAAAATGGAATCGAGAGCCAGGTGCCGTTCGACTTCATCGATCACGACGGATTCCGCGCTCGCGCGTTCTGCCGCCGACGTGCCCGAGTGCTTGCGGAATTCGACGCCGCTGAGCGCTGCGACCTGATTGCTCATCAAGAAATCAAGCGACACGTCCAGCGCCTTGCCGAGCGCGACAAGGACCCCCGAGCTCGGAAACATTTTTCCACTCTCGTATTTTGAGATCGCTTGCGCGCTGACATCGTTGCCGATGCGATCCGCGAGATCACGCAACGATAAACCCGCCCGCTTTCGCGCCAGCCTGAGTCTTTCTCCGAACATATGGTCCACCTTCCCCTTGGTTGACATTCTTATTTTTATAATGCATCTGTTAACACATGGTTGATGTATCAGTCAACTGATATATCTTTGTCTGCGCGGCTAAGACCACGCAGATTCAGCGTGATATCCGGAAAGGGCTGGAAAATGTCGAAGGTTTACAAGCCGGGGGAGAGTGCCCCGGTGTCGGGTGAATATGAGATCGTCGGACCGCGCGGTGGCGACACCGGCCGCGAGCGTACGGCGGTTCAGGGAAAGCCGCTTCCGCCAACGCCGAAGCCCGGTCAGGGTTATGTCGTTCATCGTCCCGCGCACAACGGTGCCGGGAAGAAGCGCTAACCCGAAGGTGCAGCGATGAACTTTCAGCACCACGACCTCGGTTTCCTCGACGGAAACGAAGTTGTCGAAGTGACCCTTTCCAACGCCGCGAATGTGCGCCTGTTGGATAGTAGTAATTTCAGCAACTACCAGCGCGGAAGCCGCCACCAATTCCTTGGCGGCTACGCGACGCGCTCGCCGGTTCGGTTGCCTGTGCCGCGTTCAGGGCATTGGCATGTGGCCATCGATCTTGGGGGCTACGGCGGCAGTGTCCGCGCAGGCGTCCGCGTTCTTGGCTGAATTGCGAATGACTCCGGCACCGGGGTCATTCCTCATAACGACGGACGATGAAAACGAGGAGGCGATATGTTCAAGATCGATATTTCGGGTTTGGACAAACTTCAGCAGGAGCTGAAGGAGGCTCAGGCCGCTTTTGCCGCGCTCGACGGCCAAATCGCGACCTTTAAGTTTGACCCTGACAATCGCGAGAGCATCGAATGCGCCCTCCGCCAAATGGAAACCGCGATTGATCAAAAGATCGAGCCCTACCGAACCAATCCCTTGGTCGCTACGATGACGGAAAAACTGAAGCAAACCTATAGCGACGCCATCTGGCAAAAGGCGACCATTGCTCGGCAGTAAATCTTGAGCCGGCACCGACCTCACCGGCGAGGAAGCCACGCGTCGCGTCGGCAAAGGTGAGACGGCAGCCTATTTCTCCGATCGGCTCATAACCTTTAAGAGTTTTCAATGACGACCGAAAAGCCCCCGCGCATCACACTCGACACAAACGTCGGCAACTTGGTTGCCGACCCCGAGCAATACGCAGGCATCTGTTTGCCGGAAATCAGCCGTGAAATTATGCGGGAAATCGGGCACCAAATTCGCGACGCCATTGTCGGCGGCAAGATCATGGCGTTTGTTTCCGAGGCGTCCGTCTTTATTGAGTGCCTTAGCTTTGAGGACAAACTCGCTTACCTGGACGTGGCGATGACGCCTAAGGAACGGCCGGCTCCCGATCCACGCCGCGTCGCGATCTTTGAGGAAATCGCGCGCCTTGGCGTTACGAGAGCTTGTTGCATGGAGATTTTTGATGACGTATTTGGCCGTTGGATCAGCTTCGATCATGCCATTCGAACAAATTTTGCACGCCCGAATTCGTTCATCCGGTTGAGGGATTTGACGGCAATCACAACTTCAGTCGCGCGGCGGGTATCGTGGCGTGATTTCAGAGCATCGCCGATGACGCGTTTATAACGGCTCATGGCGGCCTCGACTTTTGAGCGCTTGTTGTAGCCGGAGGCCTTCTGCCAATTCATCCGCCCATGTTCGGTAACCGCAAAAACGTGCAAATCCCGCTGGGTTGGCGAGATGGTCGCTGTCGGTCCGGGCACGGCCCCCTTGCGGGGCGGGACGATGAAACGGGCGGACGGATTTCGGGCGAGGATAGCATCATATGTCGCAACCCTGTCGTAGGCGCCATCGGCCATGAAGGAAGCAGGATCCTGCGTCAGTTGATCCAATAGCGTGGGGACGCGGGAGGCGTCGTCAGCATCCTTGTCCGTCAGATCAAAGGCGACGATCTCGCCGTTGCCGGCGTCGATGCCAATGTGCAACTTGCGCCAGGCGCGGCGCTTTGTCGTGCCATGTTTTTCAAACAACCATTCGCCGGCGCCGCGCAATTTCAGTCCGGTGCTGTCGACGATCAGGTGAAGTTCGCCCGTTCCAATCCGCGCCGGTTTGCAAACGGGCAATCCACACGCCCGCCGGCTCAGCGTCGTATGATCGGGAACCGGCAGGTCGATCTCCAGCATTTTCATGATCGATCCGATCAGCCCTTCGCTCTGGCGAAGCGCCAATCGAAACACGGCGCGTAAAGTCAGGGCGGTTTCTATGGCCAGATCCGAATAATGGCGCTGTCCACCTGGCGTTGTTCGAGGCTGCGCCTTCCAACCGGCGATCGCTTCGGGCGTGAACCAGACTGTTAGGCTCCCGCGATTACGCAAAGATGCATTATATTCGCGCCAGTTCGTGACCCGATGACGCTGGCGGGGAATGTGGCGTCTGCATTTCGAATGAAGCTTGAAAGGCATGATCCGCTCCCGAGATGAAAATTGGAGGCCTTTTGCGCCGAATTTCCTTAAAATCCCGACTCGCCAGCGTCGCTGCAACAAAGTCACAGCC
>Ga0181522_10002442_pt1 | contig 10628 bp, 7 predicted proteins | sample PEATcosm2014_Bin_27_FD_121103 | JGI IMG/M metagenome (GOLD analysis project Ga0181522, IMG submission 121103) | Peatland microbial communities from MTU Mesocosm Facility, Houghton, MI, USA - PEATcosm2014_Bin05_10_metaG | ecosystem: Environmental > Terrestrial > Soil > Wetlands > Peat | place...
CGTGGTGGAGAGCGAAATTCCGGCAATCTGCGCCTGCGGCCACGGCCAGCCAAGGCCGAAATGGGCCAGCAGCAAACAGCCGATATATGGCGCGAAGAATCCCATCAGGCCGATCGACATGCTCGACCAGAAGTGCTTCTTGACGACGTTAGGGTCGATGTCCGTGCCGGCGAGAAATGTCAGCACGACTGCGCCGACTCCGGCGATGTAATTGATCCACGGCGTCAGCGGCAACCCGATGGTGTTGCCCGCAATGGCGCCGACGACGATCTCGAACAGTGCCGCTGAGATCGTGATCCATAGCGATCCCATGGCGGCTGCTAGCGCCAGCGTCATCCATAAGGCGGACTGAAACCAGACGTTATCCATCACCAATCTCCTTTTCGCGTGCCCAAGCTCGCGTGGCCAGGGCACAAAAAAGACCCGCTCGTTGGCGGGTCGCGAAAAGCTCCCCGCCGCTGTCGAATGCGGCAGGGGTCATCAGCTCTATCGAGCGGTTTTGGGGAACCCCATCCCCATCGGGTCTCAAACCTTATATGGACTGAGTCTATTGCACGTCAACCGCGGCCCGTTAACCGCCGCGGGTGACGTTCGGCTCCGGGACGCTATTTCACATCAGGATAGAGCCCAGAAGCTTTCACTACGGACAGGCCGTCGGCGCGATCGGCCGGTAGTTCCTTGGCGAATTGCTCCGCCGATTCCAAGACCGGCGCTAGGCCGCGGTTGATCAAGAATTTCTCCTGAAAATCCGGCTTGGATTCGACCGCGATAATGGCCTGGTTGAGTTTGTCGATGATCGGCTGCGGCGTGCCCGCTGGGGCATAAATGCCGAAGAACGTCGCGGCGATGTGTTCCGTGTAGCCGACTTCCTTGAATGTCGGAATGTCGGGCGCCAGCGGCGAACGCTCGCCGCCGTCGATGGCAAGGCCGACGACTTTTCCATCACGAATGAACGACACTAGATTGCCGATACCAAAGATCGCGATCTGAGTGGTGCCGTTGAGCATGCTGGTGACAGCGTCGCCGCCGCCCTTGAACGGCACGCGCACGATGTCGGTGCCATTCTTCTTGTTGAACTGCTCCATGAAGGCGACCTTCGATAGCGAAGGCGCCATGTAGTTGAAGGTTTTCGGCTTCGACTTCACCAGCGCGGCGAGTTCGGGAAATGTCTTGACGCCGAGCGACGCGTTCACCGCGAAGACCTGGGTGAGATAGTACGGCCGCGCCACCGGCACCAAAGCCTTAAATGGATCGAAGTCCGACGGGTAGATCAGCGGATTGATCACCAGGGTTTCGTCGGGAAGAATGCAGATGGTGTAGCCGTCCGGTGTGGCTTCCGCGCAGGCCTTGGCGCCGATCGTGCCTTCGGCGCCGGTACGATCCTCTACCACGATCGAGGTGCCGAGCGCGGGACCCATCTGGTCGCCGAGCGCGCGCATGAAGAGATCGCTCAACCCGCCAGGGCCTTGCGATGCAATGGCTTTGATCGGCCGGTTGGGATAGTTCTGCGCGCCCGCCGGCAGCGGCAGTGCCGTAAGCACAAGCAGCGCGACGATTCGATACCAGCGGTGCATGGCGTTTCCTTCCTGGTGGTCTTGCGTGTGCTATGTTGTTGCGAACAACAATGGCGCGGCGGGATCGCCAGGAACATACGGCTTAAGCGCGCAGGCGCCCTTGTAGCGGGCGGCTGCAGAGCGCGCCAGTGCCGGGAGGCAAAGGGTGTCTAGCCATCGCATGAAGGTCGAAAAAGGCGTCACAGTGACGATGCGCGATGGCGTTCGCCTCTCGCTGTGCGTTTACCGCCCCGAGGAGGAGGGCCGCTTTCCGGCGTTGTTTGCCGCGTCGCCGTACCAATACGAAATGGACGAGGTCCCGGCCTATCCGCTGTTCCTGTGGCGCGAGACCGGGCCGGTCGAATGGTATGTGAGCCAGGGCTACGCCTACGTGCACGCCGACGTCCGTGGGTCCGGGCATTCCGAGGGCGAATTTGAGTTCATGGGGCTCAATGAGCAGCAGGACTATCTCGAACTGATCGCCTGGATCATCCGGCAGTCGTGGTGCAACGGCCGCGTCGGCGGCATCGGACAATCCTACTACGCGATGGCGCAGTGGCTTATGGCGACCTACAACCCGCCCGGCCTCGCCTGCATCGTGCCTTACGACGGCCTCGTCGACCAGTACCGCGGCTCGAATTATCACGGCGGCATCTACTGCTCGTATCGTTCGGTCTGGTACACGTCGCTGCGCGCCGACAACCAGCACCGCCTTGCCGGGCAGCATGGCCGCGCACCGATGAAGTTCGATCTTGTCGGCGAGATCATCAATCATCCGCTCGATGACGAATTCTGGCGTCAGCGCTCGCCTTATTGGCGGCTCGACAAGATCAAATGCCCGGTGCTGTCCGTCGGCCATTGGGGCAAGATGGGCTTGCATTTGCGCGGCAATATTCTCGGCTACGAGGAGGTGAAGGCCCCGAAGAAGCTTGTTGTCACTGGCGCGCGCAACACGTTCGAAGCGCACCGCATGTTCGACCAGATCGAATTTCACGAAAAGGAATTGCTGCCGTTCTATGATCTGCACCTCAAGGGCGCCAACAACGGCTTCATGGACGCCGAGCCCGTAAAGTTGTTTGTCCGCGGCGCTAATGTCTGGCGCAGGCAGGAGGAATGGCCGCCAAAGCGCGCGAAGCTGGTCAGCTACTATCTCCGCAAAGGTCCGTCCGGCAGCGTGACCTCGCTCAACGACGGCGGCCTGTCCGTCGAAAAGCCCGCGGCCGACGAGCCGCCGACAAGCTACACCTATCCGGACTGGGAATGGGTCAACGGCGTTGCGGTGATCGGTCCGGATGGACGTGTCGATCCGGTACGGCGTGTGCTCACCTTCGTGACCGCGCCGCTTGAAGCCGATGTGGAAGTGATTGGGCCGGTCGTGCTCAAGCTTTTTGCCGCTTCGACTGCGATCGACACGCAGTTCATCGTCAAGCTGACCGACCAGCACCCGCAAGATTCCGCGGCGCGCGCCAAGGGCGAGCAGCCGGCCTACACGCCCGTATCAAAGGGCTGGCTCAAGGCCTCCCATCGAGAGAAGGACGAGGCACGTTCCACGCCGCAGCGGCCGTTTTACACGCACACCAATCCACAGCCGCTGACGCCCAGCGAAATCTACGAGTTCGATATCGAAGTGCTGCCGATCGCCTACGTGTTCAAGAAGGGTCACCGCATCCGGCTCGAACTCGCCAACGGAGATTCACCGGCAACCGACGGCGTGTTCTCGCACCCCTATCATCCGTCGCTCATGGGCACCGACACGATCCATCACGACGGCGCGCATGCGTCGCGCATTATCCTGCCGGTGATGCCTGTAAAATAGCGAAGCGCTTTTGCGCATGCCCTCTCCCTGAGGGAGAGGGGAACGCAGGACAATCAGCTTGTTCTGATGGGTGAGGGGTTGCAGCCTCGACCCCTCACCCATTCTTGTTGTTGAATCTCTGAGCTGCCCTCTCCCGCAAGGGGAGAGGCAAGGCCGTTACGCCCGCGCGTACTTGCCGCGGTTGAAGAAGCGATCCTTCTGGTCGTCGTTCGCGGTCTCGCGGTTCGATTTGATGACGGCGACCTTGGCGAGGGCCGCCTTCACGGCGGGGCGTTCGTCGATCGCCTTGAACCAGCGCGCGAGATTCGGATTATCTTCCCACTTCACGCCCTGGGTGTCGTGGTTGCGCGTCCACGGGAAGGTGGCGATGTCGGCGATCGAATATTCATCGCCGCCGAGATACGGCGACTTGGCGAGGCGCTTTTCCATCACTTCGTAGAGCCGCTTCACCTCGGTCGTATGGCGCGCCGTCGAGTAGGAGTGGTCCTTCTCCTTCGGCGCGAACAGCTTGAAGTGGGTGAACTGGCCGAAGTTCGGGCCGACGCCCGAGGTCTGGAAGAACAGCCATTGCAGGACGTCGTATTTCTTCGCCATGTCCTTGGGCAGGAATTTGCCGGACTTCTCGGCGAGGTACATCAGGATCGCGCCCGACTCGACCACCGTGTAGGGTTTGCCGCCCGGGCCTTCGTGGTCGACGATCGCGGGAATTTTCGAATTCGGATTGATCTTGATGAAATCGGGCGCGTACTGCTCGCCCTTCCACACATCGACGAAGTGCTCCTTGTAGGGCAGCTTGGTTTCCTCAAGCATTATGTAGATTTTCTGCACGTTGGGGCTGGTCAACGCATAAAGGTCGATCATCGCAATATCCTCCTTGTCGTGATTGCGGCGGGGGAACAGGAAATTATCGAGCGGCCGCGTTTCCGGCAAGGCTCATGGGGACGTGTGAAAAAGCCGCGCGGTCTTGTGCGGCATCATCGATGCCGCGTAGTTTGGCCCCGACGCGCCGGGCGGCCATGCCTGGAGCGCGAAGGGAGAGGGAAATGCCCGGTCGATTTCTGCGATGCTTTGCTGTCGCTCTGGTGTGTGCCGTCATGGCGGCCTCGGGCGCGGCGCGCGCCGATGATTATCCGAACCACAGCGTGCGCTGGCTCGTCGGTTATCCACCAGGTGGATCGACGGACATCTGCGCCCGTCTGATCGGGCAATATTTGTCCGAGCATCTCGGCCAGCAATTCGTTATCGAGAATAAGCCGGGCGCGGGCAACAATCTTGCCACCGAACTTGCCGCCCATTCTCCGCCGGACGGATATACGGTGTTCCTGGTGAACCCGGCCAACACCATCAACGCGTCGCTCTACAAGAATCTGTCCTTCAATTTCATTCAGGACATGGCGCCGGTCGGCGGCTTCATCCGCGTGCCCAATGTGATGGAAGTCAATCCGGCGGTCCCGGCGAAAACCGTGGCCGAGTTCATCAGCTACGCCAAGGCCAATCCGGGCAAGATCAACATGGCGTCGTCGGGCGTCGGCACCTCGGTGCATCTGTCGGGCGCATTGTTCATGATGATGACCGGCGTCGAACTCGTGCACGTGCCTTATCGCGGCGCGGCTCCTGCGCTGACCGACCTGTTGGGAGGCCAGGTGCAGGTGATGTTCGACAATCTGCCGTCGTCAATCGCACATATTCAGGCGGGGAGGCTGCGGGCTTTGGCTGTGACGACGGCGACGCGCGCTAAGGCGTTGCCGGATGTGCCGACCGTTGGAGAGACGGTGCCAGGTTATGAAGCGAGCGCCTTCTTCGGCATGGCAGTGCCGAAAGGAACACCGCGTGAGATCATAGACAAGCTCAACCGCACCATAAATCAGGCGCTCGCCGATCCGGCGATGCAGGCGAGGCTCGCCGAACTCGGCGGCACCAACATTCCCGGCACTCCGGAGGACTTCGGCAAGATCGTCGCCGAGGAAACCGACAAGTGGGCCAAGGTGGTCAAAGCCACCGGTGCGACAGCGGAGTAAAGTGTGGCACGGCAATCCAGAAAATCCCCTGAGGATCTGCGTAGCTATCGTTGGCTTGGCAAGAACGATCTGCGCTCGTTCGGCCACCGCTCGCGGCTGCGGCAGTTCGGCTATGACCGCGACGATTGGGTCGGCAAGCCAGTCATTGGCATCATCAACACCTGGAGCGACATCAACGCCTGCCACGGCCATTTGCGGGCGCGGGCCGAGGACGTGAAGCGCGGCGTCTATCAGGCTGGCGGTTTTCCCATCGAGCTGCCGGCCATGTCGCTCGCCGAGCCGTTCGTCAAACCGTCAACCATGCTCTATCGCAACTTCCTCGCCATGGAGTGCGAGGAGTTGCTGCGCAGCCATCCGATCGATGGCGCGGTGCTCATGGGCGGCTGCGACAAGACCACGCCCGGCCTGCTCATGGGTGCGATCAGCATGGGCATCCCGGCAATCTATGTGCCTGCGGGTCCCATGCTGCGCGGCAATTGGCGCGGCCACACGCTCGGCTCTGGTTCCGACGCCTGGAAGTACTGGGACGAAAAACGCGCCGGCCGCATCGGCGACGAGGAGTGGAACGAAATCGAGGGTGGCATTTCGCGCTCGTTCGGCACCTGCATGGTCATGGGCACAGCCGCGACCATGATGGCGATCACAGAGGCCTTGGGCTTCGCGCTGCCCGGCGCGTCGTCGATCCCGGCGCCCGACGCCAATCATCCGCGCATGTGTGCCGCCGCCGGACGCCGCGCCGTCGAAATGGTCTGGGAAGATTTGACGCCGGACAAGATCCTCACGCCGGCCGCCTTCGACAACGCCATCCGCGTACACATGGCGCTCGGCGGCTCGACCAACGCCATCATCCACGTCATCGCGCTTGCGCGGCGCGCCGGTGTTGCGCTCGACATGGCACGCTTCGACGCCATATCGCGGGAGGTGCCCGTGATCGCCAATATCACGCCCTCCGGCAAGTATCTGATGGAGGACTTTTTCTACGCCGGCGGTCTGCGCGCACTGATGGCCCAGATGAAAGACCTGCTCGATCTGTCCTGCATCACGGTCAATGGCCGCAGCGTCGGCGACAATATTTCCGGCGCCGGCGTGCATCTGCCCGACGTGATTCATGCGCTGAAGGAGCCGCTTTATCCCGAAGGAGCGACCGCGGTCCTCACCGGCAATCTCGCGCCGCGTGGTTGTGTGATGAAGCCGGCGGCAGCGGAAAAGCGCTTCCTGAATCATCGCGGCAAGGCCCTCGCGTTCGAGAATTACGACCACATGGCGCGAGAGGTCGACCGTGACGACCTCGACGTGACGCCCGATCATGTGCTGGTGCTCAAGAACGGCGGGCCGAAGGGCGGGCCCGGCATGCCCGAATGGGGCCAGCTGCCGATACCGAAGAAACTGTTGAAGGCCGGCGTGCGCGACATGCTGCGCATCTCTGACGCACGCATGAGCGGAACGAGCTATGGCGCCTGCATCCTGCACGTGGCGCCGGAGAGTTTTGTCGGCGGTCCGCTCGCCTTCGTGCAGACCGGCGATGAGATCGAGGTCGATGTTGAGGCGCGGCGCATTCATCTGCACGTCGCCGATGAGGAGCTTTCACGCCGCCGCGCCGCGTGGAAACAGCCGCCGCCCAAATATCCGCGCGGCTATGGCGCCATGTTCTCCGAGCACATCGGCCAGGCCGATGAAGGCTGTGACTTCGATTTCCTGGAGGGCCAGGCGCACATAGAAGAGCCGGAGATTCATTAGTTTGTCATTCCGGGCTCGCGCCTTTGGCGCGCTCCGCAATAGCGCTCACCCCGCCGGTAGCACCACTGCGCGGCATTCGCCGAAGCCGATGCCGACGTGGCCCGGCTTGGTGCAGAAGCCGCGGAAAATGATTTCGTCATTGTCTTCGATGAAGCCGCGCTGCTCGCCGCCGGGAAGTGCGATCGGCTCGCGGCCGCGCGCGCTGAGTTCGAGCAGGCTGCCCCAGCTCGATTTCTCCGGACCCGAGACGGTGCCTGAGCCGAACAGATCGCCGATGGAAAGATTGCAGCCGTTGCTCGTGTGGTGCGTGACCATCTGCGCGACGGTCCAGTACATCAGCGCGAACGAGGTCTGCGTGAGGCGATGCGGTGCGGTGCCGGCGCGGCGCATGGCTTCGGTCGCCACGTAGGCCTCAAGTGTAATGTCGAGGCCGCCGTTGGCGCGGTCGTCCGCATCGTCGAGGTGGGGGAGGGGAGCGGGATCGCCCTGCGGGCGCGTGAACGCCGCGGTGCGGAACGGCGCCAGCGCTTCCGCCGTCACCACCCACGGTGAGACGCTAGTGGCGAAGTTCTTTCCCAGGAATGGCCCCAACGGTTGATATTCCCAGGCCTGCACATCGCGCGCCGACCAGTCGTTGAGCAGACAGAACCCGAAAATATGATCCGCGGCCTTGCTGATGGGGACGGGCTCGCCTAGTCCCGAAGCCGCGCCGATATACATGCCGAGCTCGAGCTCGAAATCGAGATTGCGCGAGGGACCGTAGGTCGGCGCCGGGTCGTCCGGGCCCTTGCGCTGGCCGCGTGGACGCTTGAACGGAACGCCGCTCGGGATGATCGATGACGTGCGGCTGTGATACGCGACCGGCACGTATTTGTAGTTCGGCATCAGCGGATTGTCGGGCCGGAACATGCGGCCGGCATTCGTGGCGTGGAAGATCGAGGCGAAGAAATCGGTGAAGTCGGGGATGACGGCCGGCAGGCCGACCTCCGCCTGCGCCATTGGCGTGAGATGCTGACGCAGGCTCTGGTCGCCCCGATCGGCGCTCAAGGCGCGCGACAGCATGAGGCGCAACGCTGACCAGGCTTGCGGGCCCAGCGCCATGAGATGATTGATCCTCGGCGCCGCGCACATTCGCGCCGCCTCGGCGGCGGCGCCTTCGAACGAAGCTCCGGCGGCCGCCACATCGAGGATTTGGTCGCCGATCGCAACACCCACCCGCGGCGGCAATCCTGGTCCCGGGCGAAAGACGCCGAAGGGCAGATTCTGAATGGGAAAATCGGTGCCGGGCGCGTTGGCGCTTTCGACAAAACTTCGGCGTGCGGGATCGTGGGTTTCGTTGAGGGCAATTGCCATTTTGCGTCATTGCCGGACTTGATCCGGCAATCCATGCTGAAGTGAGAAAACTTAGGAGCGTTGCCGTCGGACCGTCGCAAGCGCATGCTCGCAATGGGCCGCCGGGTCAAGCCCGGCGACGGTGGATGAGGGCTCTATGCAGAGCGTGATCGGCGAGCTTGCTTCGTTTGTCACCGGTGCGAAGGCGTCGGTCCTGCCGGCAGCGGAACGCGAGCGACTCGGGCTGCACCTCACCGATACAGTCATCGCTGCTCTCGCAGGCGCGCGCATTCCCGAGGGCAAGGCGCTGCAGAGTTTCGGCGACGCCCACGCTCTCACCGACCGAATCGGACGGCGGGCCGCGGCGATCCGGCTTACTGAGATCGATGACATTCATTTGCCGTCGTGCACCACGCCGAGCGCCGGAATCGTGCCGGTGGCGCTCGCGCTCGCCGCATCCTCGCAAAACTTCAACGCCGAGGACGTCGCCAGCGCTATCTGGGCCGGTACCGAGATCATGACGCGAATCGGCGTCGCGGCCGTCGGGCCGCAAATCCTCTATCGCGGCATCTGGCCGACTTATCTGGCCGCTCCGGTCGCGGCCGCCGCAACAGCGGCCCGTTTGCTTGGACTGGACGAGGCGCGGACCGGTCACGCATTGTCGCTGGCTTTCATGTTGATGGCGGGCGGCGTCGGCCGCATCCACGGTGCCCCGTCCGGCCGCTGGTTCCTCTACGCCAATGCCGTGGCAGGCGGCGTTGCAGCCGCCGAAGCGGCGAGGGCGGACTATCGCGGCGATCCACAACTGTTGGACAAGAATTGGCTCTCGGACACACACGGCATCGCGCTCGACGGTGCCCGGCTGACCGGGGGACTCGGAAGCGGGTCAGTCTATGGCACACTGAGCATCAAGCCATTCTGCTCCGCCAAACAGGCGATCGCCGCCGTCGAGGCGTTCCTGGCGATCGTGCGTGAAGAGGATGTACGCCCTGACGCTATCAACAAGATCAAGGTGCGGGTGCCTCCCGCCTATGCGGGGATGATCTCGACACGTGCCGAACCGGGCGCGCGCCAATCGACGCTGGTGAGCGTTGCTTACCAGATCGCGCTGGCGGCTCTTGCGCCGGAACGGCTCTACGATGTCGACCGCAGCACGCCGCGGGCGGAAGACGCGGTCATGCGGTTTGCCGCCAAGGTGGAGGTGATGCCGGAGCCAGTGTTGGAGAGCTTCTATCCCCAGCACTGGCCGGCGGAAGTGGAGGTCGAGGCGGGCGGCAAAAATCTCAAGCGCCGTGTTGTCGCCGCTGCGGGCGATCCCGAACAGCCATTTGGCCGCGCCGCTGTCGACGACAAAGCCCATCGGGTTCTCGATCCGATGCTCGGGGCGGCGCGCGTGGACGAATGGCTGACGATCTGCCATGGGGCGCTGGTGAATTCCGCGGGCTGCAAGGATCTCGTTACCGCGTACGCGCGGGACGACAGGATTTAGGTCGGCTGTTCTCGCCGGCGCCCAAAGCCATGCACTATCGTCTGCTGTTCTCCATCCTTTCCACCGCTTTCATCGAGCAGACAGCCGTCGCGATCATTCGCGTCAGCACGTCGTACCGCGCGGTCGAACTCGGCCTGTCGGTCGTCTGGATCGGCACCATCACGGCGGTTTATGCGCTGATTCCGATCATGGTTGGCGTCCAGGTTGGCCGTTTCATCGACCGCGGCCACGACGCGGTGACGACGTGGCTCGCCACCGGCCTTCTGGTTTTCGCTTGCGCGGGCTTCGTGCTGTTTCCCAACTTGCCGGCCTTGTTCGTGTTCACGGCAATCACCGGCACGGCGCATCTGATGCTCAACATCAGCCAGCAGGTTCTGTGCACGAAATGCGGCACCGGACCGGGCGCCATCGAGCGTGCGGTCGGCAACTACATGGTGGCGAACGCGGTCGGGCAGGGGCTTGGGCCCTATATCGTCGGCTGGGCCGGCGGCGCCGCCCATCTGCCGCCGACGCAATTGCTGTTCAAGATCGCCGCCGGGGGCGCTGTGCTGTCGTTCATATCAGCGCTCTTCATCCGTCCGGGCGCCAAGGCTGAACAGCGCGTGCGGCGCGGCAAGCCGCCCCCGTTGCGCGAGCTGCTGCTCACACCGGGCTTGACCACCATCATGCTGGTCAGCGTCGTC
>Ga0181522_10002443_pt1 | contig 10627 bp, 6 predicted proteins | sample PEATcosm2014_Bin_27_FD_121103 | JGI IMG/M metagenome (GOLD analysis project Ga0181522, IMG submission 121103) | Peatland microbial communities from MTU Mesocosm Facility, Houghton, MI, USA - PEATcosm2014_Bin05_10_metaG | ecosystem: Environmental > Terrestrial > Soil > Wetlands > Peat | place...
ACGAACATGGGCGAGCCTCCTGCGACTAAAGCCGTTGGGCCATCTTCCTCACGGAGGTTGCGTCGACCCACCTTGAAGATCGCGCTCTCCTTCACGAGCGTTGTCGCCATGGCCCTTGGTGCCTCCACCCTGCTGGGGCAAGCGACATCCTCAGCCGCTGGCCGATTAGCTGCGACTCCGGTCGCCCAGGCGAAGTGCTCGGCAACCGCGACTGCCAACCAGGCCGTCGTCGACCTAAACACCCACCAGTCATTCGCCCCGCTACGTACCGTGTGCGTAGGCACACTCCAAAGGACTGGGGTGATCGAAGAGGGAGCGCTCTTTGTCCTTCAAGATGTCGGCCCTGCCGGAGATGCCCGCAGCGAGGTCGTTCGCGTCGATCTCACCACCTACGCGGTGAAGCGCTCGACCCCTCTTGTCAACCCCTGGATATTCGCGGGTCTCGGCGACATTTTCGCGGAAACTAGCTCGAACGTTACAAGCCTTGTGGAGCTGTCTCCCTCCTCGCTCCGGCTACTACATCGGTTCGCCGTCCCAGACACTGTATGGGACTTCGTTCCGTTCGCCGGGCGTGTCTGGTTCATCGACAACTACTCCTTGAAGACGTTGAACCCTATAAGCGGCCGAGTCTCGGTCGTAGCTCTACCGTGGCTTCCTGCCGGTCTCAGTCCGGAGAGCATGACGTCCTCAGGCGACCAGCTTTATCTCCTCGCAGCGAGCAAGAACACTCCAGCGACCGCGATAGCGACCTACAACCCCGTGAGTCTCGCTCACCGACTCGTGAGCGAGACTGGCCTTGGCGGTGGGGCGGGCCTGCTGGGCGTGACGGGTAATGTCCTCTGGGTCGAACCCCCAGGGGGCAACATGCACGAGGTGACCGCCTTCTCCGTGCAAAACCTCAGACCCCTGACCGACGATTTCTCAGACGGCTTCTGGAACGGTACATGGACAGCGGTGCCTGATGCAGGCGACCTGTGGTTCCAGATTGCGGGCGATCCCCTCAAGTGCGTCTCGGGCAAGACGGGGCGTGTCAATACGGAGCTGCGGCTGCCGAACACATTCAGCTCGCAGAACATCGCCGAAGCGACGCCACCGGGCATTGTGGCAGCCGACGCGACCAACCTCATCATCGCCGCCAACGAGACGCACGGCGCGAACCCCTCCGAGTCCGGTATTGCCGTCTACGCGATGGACCCGAGATGTCGCGGTTGAGATGCCGTTAAAGGCTTGCAACGGTCCTCCGGGGGGTTAGACGTGCCCGAGTCTTAGGCAAAGCTCACCGGTCGGTCGGGACCTCACACCCAGTCGGAGATCCGCGGCGTCGGCCCTCCGACGCGAACCCCCCAATACACCCGGTGTCCTCCCAGGGCTACCACCATCGCCTGGAACAGGAAAGGGCCCTCCCGGCATCAATTTCTGCTGATGGCCGGAAGGCCCTGAGGTCGGCGACAATGGCGGTCATGGCTCACAGAGTGTTGCTCGTTGACAAAGACGAGCGGATCAGGGCCTCCGTACGCCTTTGCCTCGAGGACGAAGGCTATGTGGTGGCGGAGGCATCCACCGGCGAGGAGGCCCTGGAGCTGCACGCTTTTGCTCTTGGTGGCGACCCATTCGACTTGCTCGTCCTCGACATCAGGCTGCCAGACATGGATGGCTTCAAGTGCTGTCGTGCGCTGCGCCGTACGAGCGCGGTTCCGATTCTCATCGCCACTGCCTGCACCGATACCAAGGACGTGATAACAGGGCTCGACGCGGGTGCCGACGATTACGTCGTCAAGCCCTTCGAGGCAAGGGAGCTCTCGGCTCGCATCCGGGCGCTCTTGAGCCGGGGCCAGGGTCGGTTCGCCTGAGCCGAGTCGGATCTGCCGCCGAGCGTCTCTTGGACTCCTCCGCTGGCGTTGCCAAAGATCCTGGGTCAAGTGGGTGCAGAATCAACGTGCCCGACAGCGCCTCGATGGCCACGAACGTCACGCACAAACGAGCGCCGCCACCTTGGCAGGGATAACCGAGTCTCCGCTGTGTATTCCGAGGATGCCTAGCTCAGCCAAACGTCCTCGAGGCGATAGGCACCGCCGGGGTTCACGGCGAAGTTGTGCACATTCGGCTGCCAGGCGTAGATGTTGGGCGGGTAGTCGAGGGGTATGTAGGGGGCATCCTGGGCGACGATGGCCTGGATCCTCGCGTAAAGCGCGGCACGCTCGCTGCTCTCAAAGGTCGTCTCGGCCTTGCGAACGAGGGCGATCGCGGTCGGGTCGTCATAGTAGGTCCAAAACGAATGCGATCCCCCGTTTGGACGTCGACCTGAAACGAGGCCATCTCGTCGGGATCGGAGATGTCGTTTATCGCCCCGTTGATCATCGCCTCGTAGTTGAAGGCCTCGAACGCGGTCGTGTAGGCGGCGTCGTCGAGCTCCCGGATCGACATGTCGATCCTGAGCGGCTTGAGCTGCGCCTGGATCACCGTAGCGGCGTCGACGTACTGGGTGTTGCCGCTGGGCACGAGGATCGATGTCGAAAAGCCGTGCGGGTAGGCCGACTTCGCGAGTTCTGCCCTTGCCGCCGAGAGGCTGTAGACGAGGGTCGGGACTTTTGCGTAGTACTGCAGACTCGGCGGAAAGAACGAGTTGCCTGGCTGGGCGGTTCCGAAGGTCGTGACCTTGGCGAGGAGCGGGATGTTGATTGCGTGATTGATCGCTCTGCGGACGTGGCGGTCCTTGAATTGCGGTACCCTCTCATTGAAAAACAGCAGGTCCGCAGCCCAAGCACCAAACTGCTGGAGTACGAGCGACGGGCTTGTCTTAAGCCCCGCCACCTGCGCAGGCGGGACGGCCGAGATCACGTTCACCTCACCGCCCTTGAGCTGCTCGACCCGCTGGCTGTCCTCGGGGATATAGCTGAAGCTGACCTCGTCGAGGTAGGGCTTGCCCGGCTGCCAGTAGTTCTTGTTCCTGGTAAGCACGACGTTGCCGCCCTTTACGAACGATTTGACGGTAAATGGTCCGGTCCCGATCGGGTTGGCGAAGAAGGCGGACTCGCTCTGGCCCCCGAAGTCCTTCGGCAGGATCGAATTCGCGAAGACCGAGATATCCGACAGGAACGGCGCCCAGGGCTGGGAGAGGTAGAAGGTGACCTTGCGCGAGCTGGTCGCCTTGATCGACTTGATCGCGAAGTCCAAGAAGCTGAGCCGGCCAGCAGGGGCCGTGGCGGTCCGGTGGATGGAAAACACGACGTCCGCTGCAGTAACAGGCTTGCCGTCGGAGAACTTCACGCCAGGACGAAGCGAGAAGGTCCATGTCATCCCATCTTTGCTCACTGTGTGGCCCTGGGCGAGCCACGGGACGAGCTTTCCTTGAGGGCTCGTGATGTACAAAGGCTCGAAGATCTTGTCGAGGGTGTAAACGTCACCTTCGACGATCGAGTTCGCCGGGTCGAGCTGGGTAGGCCCGGTCTGGCGACCGAAGTTCAAGGGGCCGCCGCGCTTGGGCTTGACGCCGGTGGTCGAGGCGACAAGCGGCGAAGCCGCGCTGCCGCAAGCCCCGAGCAGCGGGCTCACCGCGATCGCTCCCGCCCCTGCCGCGCCGAAACGGAGCATGTCGCGACGGCTGAATCGCCAGCGATCGGCTCCCGTCCCTGCTTGACCAGGACCCTGTCGGTCTGCCACTCGGAGCCTCCTTGCTCGCTACGCGGCCCCGCCGTTCCCGTACTTGATTCGCTCGAGAGCGAAGGTCGTCGCCACGCAATACCCGTCGACGATGCGAGGCTCGCTCACAGTCCAAGGCTACGCCTGTCCGCCATCCACAGCCCTCGCCAAGGATTTCCGGGCCTCAGAAATGACTTACGACCAGGACTCTCACGCCGCCGTAGCTCCCGTAGCACCGCTCCCGATCCTCGGTCAGCTCGTACGGGCGCTGAGCGAAACTGGCGCGTGACGCAGCAAGGCACACCCAGCTCGTACCATCCTGCCTGATGGCCGACGACGACGTGCCGCTCCGCGAGGCGGTCGAAAAGTACACGGCAGTGACCGACATCGTGAACGCTCTCAGCACCTACCGTGAGCACGCCGCTCGCTACGGCAGTGTGGGGCTCGGCATCGATACAGCTGTACACAAGGACGCCCGTGGCCGCTGGGTAGTGCAGCGCGCCGACCTTGAGCGAGGCCTGCGTGCAGAGCTAGCGCGGCAGAAGCGCATGGCCCAGATGGGTGCGGACTACGCGAGGCACGTGCTGCACGGCGGCGAGGGCGAGCGCGTCCTGACAGACTCTGACTTCTCGTATGAGCGACGCGGCGCCTTTCACATCGTGTACGACTACAGCGTGTCTCGCTGGGACCGCAGCGGCATCAGGTGGGTGTGTAACACCTGTTGGACGATCGCCGAAGAGGAGCACGACTACGACTTCTGCCTCAGGTGCGACGACCTGCAGAGCTGCGGCGTCCACCCCGGCTGCACGCTCAGTGCCGTCCGCTGCAAGGCGTGCGGCGCTCGCCAGGTGATCCCGCTTGACACGAACGTGGGCCGGGCCACCGGGATTGCGCCCGATCGTCGTAGGTAAGACAGCACTGCGCCCGCACGCATGCCGCGATCCTCGGTCAGCTCGTGCGGGTGCTGCGTGATCGGCGAACCTGGGTCAACCGCCTGGGCTGCCGCTAAGGAACAACCTGGTGCAGGTCGATAATGTGATTGAACCTTGCCAAAGTGGCGGGAGGCAACTGCATGGGCGACGAACCTGCTCCAACTGGGCAGAAGGAGTACTGGCACGACAAACGTCCTGTGCCAACCCGCACAGCGTCATCACCTGGTTCGGGCGCTATTCCCCAACAGTCCGCGGACCGCTCGGCCAACTCGCCAGGTACGCCATCGCAGCGAAGGACGTATCGGAACCTCGGGCACCCCATTGCGAGCTTCGTGTTGACGGTCCTTGTCGTTATCCTCGTCTCAGTGGGCCTGCTCGCTGCCACGGGCGGCGGAGCCTTACCCGTTCCACTGGTCCCACTCGCCGACTGCGCGCAGCCGACGGCTTCTCTACTAGGAGTGCCAGGAGCGCAGTTCACCGCTGCCTTCCCAGCCGGGACGCGGGCACCCCTTTCGGGTCCGGCGGCTAACGACTGGTGCTCTTACGCGTTCTCGGAGGCTGACGGCGATTTCGCTCGCCCCTTGGGCTTCGACGTCACCGCGACCTTGGGCCAGGCGCATATAGACGGTTGGGCCGGGGTTGTTGGCTCGGTGCCTGATTGGGTCATCCCATCCGAGCTTCAGCACACCTCCCTCGACGGTGCGTCAGGCTTGGAGGCTTTTCGATGCGACGAAACCACGGACTGGTGCTACGGGTGGCTTAGGGTCTCTCGGGGCCGTTTGATGTGGGTTGTGTACGCGACCGGCAATGGGGCACGCCTACCCACCATCAAGGCATTCGTGCGGTCGTTTCAGCCCGTGCCCTAGGCTTTCCTCCGGCCTCAGAGTAACGTAAGTGATGGTCGTCGCGTTTACAGACCGGACTAGAGGTCCCTGTGAGAGAACCGTGGAGGGTAGCTCGCAGCGTCACCAGCTTGTTGGTTCTGACTGCTCTGATGGTCTGGGCCGACCTCGGGGTGTCATCACTCGGCCTCAAGGTTGCACTCCTTGTTTTCGGCACAGTGGTGTTTTCGGTGTTTCTCGTCGAATCTCGTCTGTTATCCCCGAACCGTCCAAGGCAACTCCATGGGACCTTCAGTCTTCGGGACCGGCCTTGGTGGACATTCGGGGCGGTCTTATTGGTCGTGGGGATTATCGCGATCCCCGCCGTGCTCATAGGGGCAATCGGACAGACCGGCGTCACTCCCATACCGAGGTCCTGGTGGGACGTGGTATGGATTATTGGGGTAGTGCTGGTGGCCGGACTGCTGGTGTGGGTGGCGACTCGATTCTCGGGGGCGAAGGTCGTTGGCCCGATTGGACAGAGCCTCGGTAAATCCGGGCGAAAGGGACTACCCGCCCAGCAGAGGGCAACCAGCGAAGGTCTGAATGACAGTCCCGCGCGCGCCGACGCCGTTGTCGTTCCGGCGCTGGTTCTGCTCTTGGTGGCACGGCTGGAAGTCGCGCTCGGCCCCGAGTTTGGAGTAGCTACCGACGAATCCGGGCACTCAATCGTGGTTACCCACCAAGGGAGCGCCTGCCGCGTAGACCTACCGTTCGGTCGTTTTAGGCTTCTTCCCGTTGCCGAGGCGGTTTGTCTCACCTGTCGCTACACGCTTGGCGGTGTGCAACAGTTCGTATCTGCCAGCCTCGGCTACGACTGGCCGCACGATGCCCCGGGAGCGGGTGACCAGCAGCCCTCGTTCAATGGTAGAGCTACACCGACAGTCACCGAGCGCGATGGCCTGGTAATGCTTGAGTGGCGAACCAAAGGGGACACTGTGCTGGCTCTCAGTCCAATCGCGCTCTCTGACCTGTTCGGCCCAATAACTCTGTAGAGCCCATCACACCGTGGCCCATCACATGAAAGCGACCCAGCCTCTTGCGAAGCCGCGTCGGCCACTCGAGCGGGACGGCACTCGTTGTGCGTGACGTTCGCAGCCATCGAGGCGGTGTCTAGGCGCTCAGAAACCGCGGGGCCCCTGTACGCGAAGCCCTATCGATCACGCTTCATGACAAAATGGAGATAGTGCGCAAGATCGGCGCCATCGCGACAGTGGGCATGACGCTGATGCCCGCCGGGCGACCCCCAAACCTGGCTGTTGGGAAGAACGCCGAGTACGCGAACCGGACGCGTCCCGGCTTCTTGAGAGCATCACTAGGAAGGGCGGTAGCGACATGAGCTTTGCGTGGTTCCGCTGGGGCACCAGAGTCGTGGCGCTAGCCCTGGTTGCCGCGGCGGTGGTGCTCGTGCTAACGCATCCGACGGTTGGATACGTCTTCAATGGTCAGCATCTGACTGGAGCTTGCAGTACTCCGTGGAGTACCTGGCGGCAACACCCGTTCAACTACCCGGTGCCGCCGGATGTCGGCATGCTGCTCAACGCGTGCGCGTCCACCTACCCGGACCGATGGCACCTTGCTTGGGGATTGGCTCTCGGAGCGCTGGTCCTCAGCACGGCGTCTCTTGCCTCGTCTCTAGGTCTGCGACGGACGCGGCCCGCTCACGCGACACATACGGCGGCCTAGAAGCGGGCGTGCCGTTCAGACTCCAAAACGCACCGCCGAAGCGCAGCCAGGTTTCGACCGGAACGTAAAGCAAGCCGTCTATCACGAGGTCCAACGTAGGCGCTTGTGCTGCCGTCCTTCCTGATTGTCATTATCCAGTAGGTTCACGTCGCCCAGTCGGAGATCCGCGCCATCGGCCCGCCGATGCGAAACCCCCACTGATCCAGACCGCGGCTCCTTGCTTGCCTCGACCAGTGTTTCCGAGATTGGCATACGGCGTGACAATGTCACGAGTCTGTTTCAGAGCTCGATGCGGGCCGGAAACTCCCATACCGGTTCTGCGGGCATGGCACTGAGCTGCGGGCGGCGATGCTCGCGGTCTCCGTTCGAGAGCCGGAGCGCCTCTGCGATGGCGAGTTCGGCGCGCCGTCGGTGACCAAGTGCATCGAGCGTCCTGAGGGCGCCCCCGGATCCGAGGGGTCGCCGATCGTCGCCGATGTTCCAACGCTCCCGGTAGGCGGCGATGCTCGAGACGGCCTCGAGCCACCGCTCATGTTTGGCCCGGTCGACCGGCGGAGCGCCGAGCCGGAGTACCCAAATCTCGCGACGCTCGAGGGCGTGCACGGCGAGCTCTCTCGCCCGACGCCGCATCGCACGCTCTCGTTCAACGAGGGCGCGGACCATGTCGGGATCGGTGACGCCGACCGCTCGCGGGACAATCCCCGCGACAAAGCCAGTACCCGTTCGCCGCTTCGGTCCGGCCGTCTGTGCCCAGTCCTCCACGCGTGCGTGCATGACGGATGCCGGATCCTCCGCGTCGTCGAGTGAACGAAGAGCGACGAGCTTCGGGAAGGCGCCTTCCACGTCAAGGCCGCGGGCCTCTGCGGTTCGAAGCGCAGCAAGAAGTGTGCCGCGTGCCTCGCTCCGGCGTACCTGCTCGAGTTGAACAGGGTCGAGACCTGAGCGCTCCAAGAGGGCGCTCCAGCGTTGTTCCTGGGCGGCGCGGGCCAGCGTCTCGTACTCGGCGGCGAGGGCGGTGAAGTCCTCCACATGACTCTGTGCCCTTTCGAGTGTCTCGTGGGCGGAGAGGTCCGATCCCTCGTTAGCGAGCACGCCGGCAAGCACCTCCCTCGAGCTCTGGGGTGAGATCGCAGGGTCGTGACCGGTGGCCCGGTCGGGGTCGTAGGTGGTGTCGACATACAGGTTGTTGGACTCGCGGCCTCTTGTCGCGGAGACGTAGAGCACTTCTCGCGTCGTCGCAGGTGAGACGACGGCATGCGCGGTGTCTGTTGTTCGACCCTGGCTGCGATAGGCGGTCGTGGCGTAAGCGAGCTCGACGTGGTGGGCGACGTAATCGGCGGTGACTACGACCTCGCCGCCTCCGTTCGCCCGGCGCAGCGCCATGCTCCCGTCTGAGTTGGTGGCGGTAACTATCCAACGGTCGCCGTTCTTCACCCAGGTCCTGCCGGTCGTGACGAGGCGGTTGTTCTGACGGGTGACGACCTCGTCGCCGACTCCTGCCGTCTGTCCATCGGCTATCAGTAGCCCCTCGTCTGAGACCGTCCCCTCGCTCACCCGATCGGCTCTCGCCCGGGCGTTGAGCTCGGTGACAGTGGTCGAGTCCCCGGCGATCATCAGGCTTGACTTGCCGGCATCGACGTCGTTCTTCCAGGCGGCGTAGATAGCATCGAGCAGGACCTCCCGGGTGCCTTCTGTGATGCGGCCGTGCGCCTCGTAGTCATCGATGGCGGCCTTGTTGCCGAGGCGCAGCTCGATGCTCGCGGCCTTCTCCCACTCCGAGCTAAAGCGCCGGATGTCGGTCAGCTCTGCGACGAGATCACCACGGTCTTTGACAAGGAGCGAGAAGGCACCGCCCGCCTCCACCGAACCGAGTTGGGCTCCATCTCCGACGAGCAGGATCTTGGAACCGGATTGTCTGGCGGCGCCCACGAGCTCGTCGAGGGCGAGGGTCCCAGCCAGGCTCGCCTCGTCGACGATGACCAGCTGTCCCGCCTTGAGCCGCCGCTCGGCGATGGTCTGGTCGATCACCGCGACCCGGGCGCGGAGCTTGGCCGCGCCGGGAGAGTGCGGATATGCGTTTCGGGCGAGATTCAATGCGAACCGGTCCCGGCGTGATTTCAGCTCCGGAATGCGTCGCCACTCGTGTAGCCACTTGACGGTGTTCTCGGTCTCGATACCGAGCTCGTGGGCGAGCACCTGTGCCGCAACCGCAGAAGGGGCGAGACCGATCACCGATCCGGGCCCGTGCTCTGCCTCCCAGGCGGCCCTGAGGCCCGCCATGGTGGTTGACTTCCCGCTGCCGGCCGGTCCCACGAGAACGTCAAGGACGCGCCCGGAGGTGGCGATCTTCTCCACGGCGAGGGCCTGGTCGACGCTCAGTCCGTAGTCGCGTCCGGGCAGGTTCGCCGCGGCAATGTTCGCGACTGTCGCCGTGCTCACCCGATCGGCTCCCAACTCCCTCCCAGCCTCGAGCAGGCGATCTTCGGCCTCGAGGAGGACCTCGGTTGTGTAGACGAGGTGGTTCCTCGGCAAAAGGCGCGAGGACCCGTCCGGGCGGATGTAGCGCTCCGGCGTGTGGTGCATCGCCGGCGGGGTGAGCACGACCGATCGGGCGATGGCAAGGTCGGTGATGTGCTCGGCGACAGCCACGCGATCATCGGGAGTCGCGAAACGGACCCCGTGCAGCACCCGGTGAGCCTCGGCCAAAAGGTTCTGACGACCGTAGGTGGAATGGTGCTCGGCCACGGTCGTGACTACAGCCTGAGCGGCGTCGTCGAGGATCGGCTCGGCAAGGTCGTCGGCGCGCAGCAGCGGCAGATCATTGCGGCCGGCGAGGCTCGAGACCCAGGCCAGTTGTTCGTCCTCAGGCACGTGACCGGCTGCCCGCTCTCTCCACGTGGAGGTGAGCTCGGCGAGGCTCCGATGGGTCTTCTGCGGCCGTGTGGCGATCGTGGCAACTTGCCGGAGGCGCATCGTCTCGACGACGGTCGGGCGGCGCCCGTGAGCATCAACGAAGCTCGAGTTGAGCTCGTCTCCGCGCGCCGCGATCTGCTCTGAGCGCTGTGAGAACTCGGCCATGAGGGCCTCGGGAACCCCGGTGATCTCGTAGCGGGGTTTGTTCGAATGTCTCCGCCCGCGCGCTTCCCAACCGACGCCGAGCTCGGCGGTCAAAAGGTCGGAGAGGACTCCTTGGTGGAGCTCTGAGAGCGTCGTCGTGGCCTTGAAGATGGCCTTGGAGTCAAGCGTCCTCCACTTGCCGTCGGACACAGAGCGGGCCCTGTTCCAGACGACCAGATGGTCGTGCAGCTGGCAATCGTCAGGCCTGCTCGTGAAGTGGGTGAAGGACGCCGCGATGACCCCGGTGACGACATCTGAGACGATCCCGTTCGTCCCAGAACGCGAGCAGAAGACTTCGTTTTCCGCGTAGTTGAGGACGAACTCGATCGCCTCCCGGTGGCACTTCTCGATGACGCTTCTCGTCTCGTCGTC
>Ga0181522_10002444_pt1 | contig 10624 bp, 10 predicted proteins | sample PEATcosm2014_Bin_27_FD_121103 | JGI IMG/M metagenome (GOLD analysis project Ga0181522, IMG submission 121103) | Peatland microbial communities from MTU Mesocosm Facility, Houghton, MI, USA - PEATcosm2014_Bin05_10_metaG | ecosystem: Environmental > Terrestrial > Soil > Wetlands > Peat | place...
ACTCGCGCCAACTGCAGCATGTTATAGAGCTGCCGGGCAAAGACGACGGTTGTGTTCGCCCACAGCGTCTTGTCGCTCAGGTTGATCTTGCGATACCGCTCCAAGAATTCGACCAGCTTCGCGTCGGTTTGCACAAGGTTCTTGTTATAGCGGATGACCGTACAATCCTTGGTCATCAACTCTCCCAGTTCGCGCCAGAGCTTGACCGGATTCTCCGTGCCTTCGTTGTTCATGAGCAGGGAATTGCTTTCTTCCTGCCGCTTCTTTTCCGCCTCGAAGTGCCCATTGCCGTCCGTCGAGCCTTGCAGGCCGCGGGCGTACGCCACAGCATTTGGACCGGCGATGCCACCGCCGTAGATGCACGACATCAGGGAATTCGCGCCCAGCCGGTTCGCGCCGTGATATTGATATTCGCACTCACCCGCGGCGAAGATACCTGCAATGTTGGTCATCTGCTTGTAGTCGACCCACAGGCCGCCCATGGTGTAGTGCATGCCAGGGAAAATCTTCATCGGCGTGTCGCGCGGATCGTCGCCCACAAACTTCTCGTAGATTTCGAGGATGCCTTCCAGCTTGCGATCGAGGATCTTGCGATCGATGTGCGTCAGGTCGAGGTAGACCATCGGCTTGCCGTCGATACCGAGGTTGTACTCGAAGACCACCTTGAAAATCGCGCGAGTCGCTACGTCGCGGGGCACGAGATTGCCGTACTTCGGATACCACTCTTCCAGGAAGTACCAGCGCTCGTTCTGCGGAATTGACTTGGGATCGCGCTTGTCTCCCGCAGTCTTCGGAACCCAGACGCGGCCGCCCTCGCCGCGAGCTGACTCGGACATCAATCGCAGCTTGTCCTCGCCTGGAATGCACGTCGGATGCACCTGGATGAATTCGCCGTTGGCGTAAAAGCAGCCTTGCTGGTACAGCGCTGACTGTGCAGATCCAGTACAAACCACTGAGTTCGTCGACTTGCCGAAAATCGCTCCGTTGCCGCCGGTCGCAATAATGATGGCGTCGGCCGGAAACGTCCGTACCTCCATCGTGCGCAGATCCATGGCGCAGATGCCGCGGCATACGCGATTCCCATCGAGCACAGCTGACAAAAATTCCCAATGCTCGTACTTCTTAACTTTTCCTTCAGACTCATAGCGCCGGACCTGTTCGTCCAAGGCGTACAGTAACTGCTGTCCAGTAGTCGCTCCCGCAAAGGCGGTACGGTTGTACAAGGTTCCGCCAAAGCGGCGGAAGTCGAGCAGCCCTTCTGGCGTGCGGTTGAACGGTACACCCATTCGGTCGAGCAGATCGATAATCCCCGGCGCCGCATCGCACATATCTTTCACCGGCGGTTGGTTTGCCAGGAAGTCTCCGCCGTAGATCGTGTCATCGAAATGCTTGTAGGTGGAGTCGCCCTCGCCCTTGAGGTTTTTCGCGGCATTAATGCCACCCTGAGCACAAACAGAGTGGGAGCGTTTCACGGGCACAATCGAAAACAGGTCGACGCTGCCGCCCATCTCGGCGATCTTGATGACCGCCGACAAGCCGGCGAGTCCACCGCCTACGACTATGATTTTCGGAGCTGCTGCCATGATTTCCTTTATCGAGCCTGCGTAATATTGCGGTCGTTGATCGTACTGGAGTCAATTGGTTGCTGCGGGTGGGTCCGGAATGAAGTGAGACTTGCCAGACCTACGCCGGATAGAACGACGAAGAACACCAGGCAAACTGCCAGGAATCGTTTTTGCGCCTTCTCTCCGGAAATGATTCCCCACTTCGCCGAGAACAGCCAGATGCCGTAGGCAAAATGCCACGACGCCGCGAGGAGCCCCACTACGTAAAAGAGAAACAATGGAGTGTGAAAGACTTCGGCCTGTACTTTGCCGAACGACGCCATCGGGTTGTCGTGCAGATCGACGCCCGTAAATCTCATTGTGTAGGTATGCCAGAGGATGTAGACAAATGCGATTCCGCCGGTCCAGCGCTGCAAGGTGTACATCCAATTGCCGGTCCACGGGTATGCAATCGTGTTCCCGTCACCGCGGTACCAGATGTAAAAGCCATAGAGGGCGTGGAAGGCGATAGGCAACCAGATCCCGAACAGCTCGAGAAAGAAGACCAGCGGAAGATTCGCCAGAAAGCTGACTTGGCGCGCATACGCCGCCGGGCCATTCTGGCCGATCGCAGTCGAGTTCGAAATCAGGATGTGTTCGAAGAGAAATGCTCCGACCGGGACGATCCCGCTCAGAGAGTGCAGTCGCCGCAGCACAAACGAGAATCCCTGACCTGCCCGCAAGGGCGCGACCCCAACATATTTCGTTACCCCGGGAGCAGAAGAACTGGCTGACGCCACGAAACGCTCCTTATTAGTTCAGCAATGAGAAAAGAACCTTTTATTATCTTGCGGCGAGAGAAGTGAAGTCAAGGAAGGGACCCAGCAGGTAAACCTAACGACCAGCTGTCGGCGGTAACGCGAAAATCAAGAAGCGGCTATGAGTTTCAATTGTCCAATCATTGAGCGAGGGATGTTTTGCCGTTCTTGTCTTCACCTGCGGCTCGCAAGCGAAGAAGGTCACACTCAATCTGCCCGAGTTCTCCAGCCACTGACTTCGCTAAATCGCGGACAAGAAGCATTCGCTCCCAAAGAGGTGAGGTCTCCGGAATTCTCTCGACCAGAAGATCGCAGTTGCCGACAATTACGGATAGCTTGTTAATCAAGTGGTGGGCTAAAGGACACTCCGGCTCGTACGGCTTCTTGCTTGGTTTTTCCATAGGTATCCCTGTTTTTCCCGATAACCAAATTGTTACGCCAATTTCTTTGGATGGATATGACTCAGATCACAGGCCTGGGACACGGGACCTTAGCCAGAAAAGCGGGCCGGCGAGCTCTTATAGAGATTCCAACATCCTGCGTAGTTCACTGAACGACTCGACGACGAAATCCGCCCCCGCCGCAGAGAGCGTTTCGCGATCAAAGGTTGTCGTAATGGCGACTGCAAATGATCCCGCAGCTCTTGCCGCTCGCAGTCCGTTTACTGAATCCTCGATGATCCAGCATTCGTCTGCCCTTACTCCGAGCCTCTGCATCGCAAGCAGAAACACCTCCGGATCAGGCTTTGGACGCGTGTGGCCTGTGCTATCGATCATCACCGGGAAGCGTTCGCCGATTCCCAGGACTGCAAATGCTGCTTCACGATTTCGCGGAGACGCCGAAGTGGCCAGCGCGATTTTGTAGCGAGTTTCCGCCCACAAGACAAAATCGACAGCTCCAGGAACCGCCTCCAACTCGTGTTTGATCTCGTCGAAGATTTCATTCTTGCGCTGAGCGAGTTCCTGGATCTTGTCCGCCGGCCAGCCTCGCGCCTTCAGAATCTCCGGCATCATGGTTGCATCTGGCCGGCCCTTGTAGCTGTCGTAGACCGATTCCGGCAGCACGATTCCAAACTCCCCGAATGCGCGTTCCTTCGCGCGTTTGTGTAATGGCTCGGAGTCCACCAGCACTCCATCCATGTCGAAGATCAAAGCAACTGGGGATTTCACTGGTCGAGGAGTTACGGGGCTAGAAGTCACGATTAATTAGATGTGGGTCTCAGGAGATTTGCTTCGAATACCAATCCAGAAATTGACGGAAGGCCGCGCCCCGGTGGCTGTACTGCGCCTTTTCCTCGGCGCTGAGCTCGGCGAATGTCTTCTGGATCTGCGGAAAATAAAACAGCGGATCGTATCCGAATCCGTTCGTGCCCCGCGGAGCATAGAGAATCGTTCCTTCGGCCGTCCCTCGAAACGTCGCCAGCGTTCTTCCATCCCGAGCCGCGGCGAGCACACACACGAATCGCCCGCTGCGCTTCTCCGCCGGAACTTTCCTCAGCTCTCTTAGAACACGGGCATTGTTCGATTCATCGTCTGTGTTCTCATCCGCCAGATGGGGTTGGTCGGCGGCGTAACGCGCCGAATGCACGCCGGGTGCTCCGTTCAGCGCGTCGACTTCGAGGCCGGAATCGTCCGCAACCACGATCTCGCCCGGTGCGGCAATGCTATATTCCTCCGCTTTCTTGCGCGCATTGTCTTCGAAGGTTTTTCCGTCTTCCACGACCGTTGAAAGGGAAGAGAACCCCGGAATGCCGGCGATCTCAATTCCGTGAGGCCGCGCCGCCCCGTCAAAATCTCGCAGCTTCCCCGGGTTGGAGGTTGCAATTAAAACTCTGCGCATACCCTCTGATCCTTCTGTGGTGAAAAATCCCTACTCAAGATGCCGTAGCAACCCGCCGCGATGCGAATCTCCATCCCAGAAGCCCAAGCCCTACGGCAACGGAAATCCACGCGCCCACCGTTCGATCCCAAGTTCGAACAAATGTAACTTCCACTCGATTCATACCAGGGGCAACTGGAACCAGCATCTGGCCGGTGCCCGGACGAGCAGAAATCCCGACCGCCTCTCCGTTCACCAACACGTTCCATGCCGGATAGGGAAACAATCGCAGCGCGACGTGATCGGCAGCCGAGGCGTCCACGGTGAATTCTTTTGACTCAGCGTCCCAACGTTGAACGTGAATCGCCGCCCGTGCCGGTCCATCGACAGTCACCGCGCGCGCATCTTTATCGATTGCCGACGGCTGTGCTCCGGCTGGCGTGTATTCGTCGGTACCTTCATAGCCAGCACCGGTCGCCATATTGTCCTGCATCTCTCGCAAGTCCGAGGCATTATCCCACCACGGTGCTTGCACGCGGTGCCATGCGACAACAATCACAGCGATCGACAGCGCACACACGGCGGCCCGCCAGTACCAGCGGGGCAGTCCGACTGCGACAAAGATTGTGAAGATCAGGCTCAGGCACAGGAGCCAGCGCCAGGGAAACTGCATGAACTCCATCTTGGGCAGGATCTTCCATAGCACAAGTGTTACCGGAAACATCAGGAGGCTGCACGCTGCCGCCCATGCTAGCAATCCCTGAGTCAGTTCGCGCTTGTTCTGCCACCATGTTTTTGCAGCGAGCACTGCCCCGCCGATCACGGCTATCTCGAGAATGGCGACCCATGAAATGATCTGATTGAAAGCATCATGATCGGGATCCGTCGTATGAATGAAGAGAAAATTGTCCTGCGGACGCGATCCCTGCGATACGGCCTCTCCGATATTGACCCACCGCTGTTCGTAGACGGCCGGGAGCAAGTAGAAAGCGGCCACACACGCTCCGATCGCAATCGCCCCGGCGGCCACCAGCAGGAACCGCGGCGCTCGATGCTTCCATGCGAAGAACACGATTAGTAGGGCCAATGAGTAATGAATCATCACGGCCGCAGGGGCATTCGTCAGCCACGCGCCTGCCAGCACCAGACCCAGTGGAATCACAACCTGCTTCTTCCCATCGACCGTCCTCAAAACAAACAGTAGCAACAATGGCACGAGAGAGGCAGCGAGGAGTTCGGCGAAGGCACTGCGCCAGTAAACAATGACGAGATGGTAGGGATTCACCGCGTACAGCACCGCGACAAACATGGCATCGCGCCGATCGAGCCAGCGCCGAGCCAGCGCAAACATCGACGAACCAGCCGCTACCAGCGCGACCCAGATGTAGACGCAGGAAGTTATGGTCCACGGGAAGATTTTGCTGAGCGTTGCTCCAAGCATCCACGAGGCGGGGGGATAAAAAACGAACCGCGGCTCTCCGTATCCGAAATGCGCCAGAGCTGCCCAGCGCGGATAAACAATCCCATGCTTCCACTGCGCTAAGACTTCCAACCACGAGTACATGTGAAACTCGACATCGTGTCCCGAAGGCGTTCCCAGAAAAAAGAAGGGGATTTCAACAGCGAACGCGGCCGCGGCGATTGCCAATAACGGCGCCCAAAGCAGTGAGTTCTGCGCGGAAGTTCGTGACGGCGGCTTGCCCAGACGGTCCCTCTCGTGGATGCGAAGTCAGCGTGCGAATGAAGCTTTCCCAGTCTAATGCAAGGGAAATTTATTTAACCCAGAATTCATACGAATGAAACCATCGCTTCATGGGGATTTGCTACTTTCTTCGCATTGGGGTGGAACAGACCACGAGGAATTGAGAAGCCCGCGCCAGAGACGGGGTTCGGGCTTCTCGACTCCCGATAGAATCCGCCCCCAAGCCTCTCGATCTCCGCAACTTTTCTCGCCGAACTGCCCACTAACCCTGCCTGCAATCTCCGCACAAAACCTGCTCGGGAGGCTTTTTTCTTCTAGGAAGGTCCGATGTGGGGAGGGCTACTAGCTTGCGACGGAATCAGGGTAGAAACACAAAGGGGAGGGAGGATCGAAAGCCGAGACCTACGCGGAAGCCATATCTTGAGGATTCCGCTGCTGTTCCAATTCAGCCAGGAACTCTTCTTGTTGTAAGAAACTCCCACGGCGCAAAAGCTCGAGGAGAGGATCTTCCAGTTCATCGGGCGATGGCTGAGGATTCTTGTTGTCCGGCTGGAACTGAGTGATATCGGCTAGCAATGCCTTCGGGGAGATGCTCAGCTCCGGTGTTGCTTCCGGGCTGTTTTGCAGGAAGCTGATCAGATTTCCCACTTGAGCGCGCTGTTCGGCCGTGCGGGAAGGGAATTCCACGCCCATGCCGTGTCCCGGATGAGCAACTTTGACCATGCCTTCGGTGTGAACTTCCATCTCGTTTGTCTTCAGGCACAAATCAACCAAAGCTCGCTCGGGAAAGGGAGCTTCAGTCTGCACGTAGCAACCGCCTAGGCTGAGATCGGTCAGCTTGCAGTGCGGAACCGTTTCATCCGGAACCGTGCCTGCAGTGGTTGCCGCTGCCTTAAGCCAGCTTTTGAGTTCGTTCAAGACATTTTCCGGCAGATCGAGGAAGTGAACGCCAGTCTGTCCGTTTGGATTTGCCCACGCTACCTGTCCGTGTGCATCTACTTCCAATGTCCCATCGGGCAATTGAAAGCGGCAGGCCAGCAGTGATCCCGCAAGCTGCGGTTCGGCGGTCAGCACGTCCATGCCAGTTTCGGAAAGATCCAGCAGAATGCCATCGAGTTTGCGCGTATCAGGCAGCGTGATCTCGACTGGAGCCTGCACCGGAACCCGGAACGCTCGGCGGCGCTCCCGGCTCAACAAAGCCGCTGCAGCCTTCAAACCGGCCTTGGCTGCCTCTTCGGTGACCGGCTTATACAGCACAAAATGCGCACCACCGTTCAGGATGCTGCGCACCTGGCCCGAGTCCGCCACTAACGCGATACTGAGTGGCCCCGTGCCCAATTTTTGTGCTTGCTGCAGAACTTCTTCCGCAGCCTTTGGATCGTCAAAGTCGACGATCAATGCGTCAAACTTCTGCTGCTGAATCCGAGCAAGTGTCGTCTCCAGGTCGCTGGAACGGTCCAGGGCGATGCCGAAACTGGGCAGAACTTTGCCCAACACATCGGCCGCGGAGTCGTCGTTCGATACAAGCAGTGCTTGAACGTTCATAGATCGCTAATCGATATGATGGCCTGCCGACCGTAATGCTTACGGCCAGCGAGGCGCTGTGGGACGAGCGGCTTTCGAAGAAGAGCTGCTTCCGGCACCCGCGCCGGCTTTCGCCGCCATCGAGTCGGCACCCGCCGTGATGTCGTCAACTTCAGCTAGTACGACGTTGTCCTCTTCGTCGCTCTCAGCCAGCAGTGGAGCTACTTCACGCAGCTTTTCAGCAGCCTGTTGCAGCATCTCAATCTGTTTGCCAAGTTGGGCGTATTTCGCCTGCTTTTGCCGCAGGACCTCATGGATATCTTTCATACAACCCCCTGTTGGCAATCTAAGGAGGGGGTGCCGGATGGGTCAACGGTAATCCCCGGGAGCAGATTACTGCGGTAATGGAATCGAAAGGCTATGTCCAAACCGAACGCAGCAGAAGCAACTGGCGGACTCAACAGAAAACCTGAAGTGAGGATCTTTAAGGCGTGATTTCCTTCGTTAATCTTCGTGCCCTTAGTGGTTGACCGGCTTAGGGTTACTATCAGCCGGTGAGAGAAGGAAGCCGTCCGGCCGATCCCAGCAAGAAGATCGTTCCGACAACGATGCTATAAGCAGATGTCATGAGGGTGACGGCTCGCAACGCGTTGGGCCGCGCCAGAACGGCAGAGAAGATTCCGGCCGCCGACGCGCACATCAGGGTATTCATGACGACCAGGCCGATAATAAACATCAGCAGCCCCAATAACCCGTCCACAGTCCCGCCAAGGTTCGCAACCATCAAGAAGAGCAGGATCTGGGTCGGCGTCTCCGCTCCTAGCCCGTGAATGACTCCCACCAGGAAGGTGGAACTGGTTCCGTATCCGTCCTTGAATACCTGCGGAGCTTCGACGCGCGTCCCGCCGAAAATCCGGCTCAGCCGCCAGTACAACCACAGCAATCCGTTAATCAGCAACGTGATCCGCGTTCGTGGCGCGTGCGAATGCGCGCCTGGGCGAAAGAAAGTACCCAACACATAGAGGCCCAGCACCACGAGCGTAATCCCTACGAGTCGCTCTGCCCAGCGGTCACTCGCAGGAGGCAATGCGACCCGAAAAATGATGGCCGCCGCGCCCAGCACGGCCACCGTGGTGGCGTGTCCGGCGACATAAAGCAAGCCGTAGCGCATGGCATCTCGCGCTTTGGATTGCACGCTGCTAATGTCGGTGATCGCTGCGATATGGTCGTAATCGAATCCGTGCCGAAAGCCAAGTCCGGCGGCCGAAATCAGGGCTAAACGCAGATTGACGGGATCGATCATCGAGAGACTCGGTAGCCACGCGTAGCCTTTGCGCGTGCATCGGACCAACTGGACTTGTAGGCTAGCACAGGTTGCGTGTCGAGGGCGGGGATGCCGAGGAGCACCTACTTGGCAGGAGCGACCTTCGTCGAGGTGGGCGCCGCAGCAACGTCTTTCGCCATCCCCTGCGACCCGATCATGCCGCGCATCCTGCGCGACAGGATCGTTGCCAGCGAACGGTAGAAACGGGAACCCAAGTGCGGGAACAACTCAAACATCGACTGCAAGGTCGCCCGGTCGAGGAAGTAGGCTTCCACCATTCCGCTTGCAGTCACGTCGGCGGTCGTCGGCAAGTCGTCCAGGAACGATATCTCGCCGCAAATCTCGCCCGGACCGATGCTTCGCGCCTTTCCTTGCCCGGCTATTTCGACCGAGGCGGTACCCTTGAGCAATAGATACACGCCTTGGGGCATTTTGTCGCGCTCCAACAGTCGCTCACCCTTCTTGAACTGGCGAGTAGAAGCCTTATCTGCAATTAATGCCCAGTCATTGGCGGTCAGGTAGATCAATCCGTTCTTGGCAGACGACAACAGGGACACGTGCTCTTGCTGATTCGCTTTCGACATGGCGCGCTTGCTCGATATCCGGAAGAGACTCCGGCCGCGTTGACAGAAACAACAGGGCTGGTGCGAGATTAGCAGAAAATCAGTTTTTGGATCACGGTTGTACTTCTTTGGATACCCCTGCAAACTCGCCATCACTCGCCTTCGAGAGGTGCAATGAAAAAACCCCGCATCTTTCGCACAGAATGCGAAGGAGAGCAGGGTTCTGTCATCAAGAAAAAGCTGCGCTCGGTCCATCCGAGAGCCAAAGACCCGACTAAGACACCGTTGCCGGTTCTCCAATTCCGATCTGTTCCTTTTCGTCCTCGGTGATGGCGACGTGCGTTTTCGCCACCAGCATGTAAATGGACGGCACCACAAACAACGTGAACGCCGTACCGATGATCATGCCGCTCACCAACATGATGCCGATGCTGTTTCGCGCTCCGGCTCCAGGCCCCTTTGCCAGAACGAGAGGGAAGTGGCCGAAGACGGTTGCAGCCGTGGTCATCAGAATTGGCCGAAGCCGCGTGCTCGCCGCCTCGGTGATTGCCTTGAGCTTCGTGAGTCCAGTCTCTTGCAGCTGGTTCGCGAACTCCACGATCAGAATTCCGTTCTTTGCAATCAGCCCGACCAGTGTAATCAGGCCGACTTCGCTATAGATGTTCAGCGTAGTGAATCCCATGAAGGAGAACACCAACGCGCCCGAAATGGCCAGGGGCACCGAACCCGCAAGAACGATGAATGGATCGCGGAAGCTCTCGAACTGGGCCGCCAGCACCAGGTAGATCAGAATCGCCGACAGCAGGAACGTGCCCAGAAACTTGCTGCCTTCAACGCGGAGCTGACGAGACTCACCAGCGTAATCCACCGTGAATCCCTGCGGCAATGTCTGTTTCGCCTGATCTTCCAGGAACGTCAGAGCTTTGTCGAGTGGCACGTTCGGAGGAATGACGCCCTGAATGCGTACTGCATTCAGCTGCTGGAATTTGTTCAGCGATCGCGGCTCGGTCGTGGTGCGAAGCGTCGCAAACGTAGAGAGCGGCACTAGTTTGTCCGCGGAACCTTTCACATACACCTGCGACAACTGATCCGGAGTCAAACGCTCCACGCGCTTCACCTGCGGGATCACCTTATAACTGCGTCCCTGAATGCTGAAGCGATTGACGTAGTTTCCTCCTAGCATCGTAGAAAGATCGATGCCGGCCTGGCTCAAGTCCACTCCCTGAGAGCGGAGTTTGTCACGGTCGAAGACGACCTCGGTTTGCGGTTGGTCAAACTTCACGTCTGTATCGGCGAAGATAAACAATCCGCTCGCCATCGCTTTTTTCACG
>Ga0181522_10002447_pt1 | contig 10614 bp, 13 predicted proteins | sample PEATcosm2014_Bin_27_FD_121103 | JGI IMG/M metagenome (GOLD analysis project Ga0181522, IMG submission 121103) | Peatland microbial communities from MTU Mesocosm Facility, Houghton, MI, USA - PEATcosm2014_Bin05_10_metaG | ecosystem: Environmental > Terrestrial > Soil > Wetlands > Peat | place...
CGGACTGGCCCGAGGCCGTGCGATTCGTGTTGGCCGTCATTGGCACGGGGGCCGAGCGCGAGTACCTTGCCGGGATTCGTGTCGCACAACCAACGTGGATGGCGGGACTTCGCGCGGTTTCAAAGCGAGCACGCAAACTCGCCGATGTCCTGCGCGTCGATGAACTCGGCGACACCTCCATCGACGAAGAGGGCGTACCGCGCGGTTTTGCCAACGTCACCGTCGTGCTCGCTCGGATGCTCGACCGAGCGGCCGGTTCACAAGTGCCCGCCGACACGGACTCGTTGCGACTCTTTCGACGCTCTCTCGAGTCGGGAGGTCGCCGTGCGCCTTCGGGAGTGTTTGCTCCTCTGGTTCTGGACCAACGCGGACTGGGCGTCAGAGTCGACTCGAGTTCCCACTGGCGTCGAGAGCGACCCTCGACCAGTGGGGTCACGATGCGCTATCCCAGTCGATTGTTGACCGATGACCAGCGACGCGCCTTCAGCAGCAAGCGCCGCAGTCGTGGGGGCGTGGTGGTGATCGACCAGTCGGGTTCGATGGACATTGACCCGAACCAATTGGCGACGTTGCTCGAGCGAGCGCCCGGGGCACTCGTCGTGGGTTACAGCCATCGACCGGGCGACGTCATGGCGACTCCAAACGCGTGGATTCTGGTTCAAAACGGCGTCCTCGCTCGTCGCTACCCGTCGGGCAACGTCGGCAACGGCGTGGACGGACCGGTACTCGCGTGGGCGATCGCCAAGGCTCGCCCGGGCGAGCCCGTGGTCTGGGTCACCGACGGTCAGGTCACCGACTCGAACGACCACCCCTGTGAGGCCCTGACTCGCGAGTGCGCCACGCTCGTGCGGCGCCACCGAATCCGCCTGGTCCGCGAGTTGGACGCGGCGGTGGGCGCCTTGGCGTGTTACAGGCCCCCCGTACACTCTGATTTCGGCAGGGTAGGACGCAGGCTGTTGGAGAAATAGGCCGAAGTTGGGGCCAAAGTTCCCCATTTTTTGCTTGCGTCGAACACCTGTTCGCCTTATAATTACGAACAGGTGTTCGTTAGAGTCAGGAGTCGGCGATGGCTGCAGTAGAAGTGATCCAGGTACCAGAGTTCGAGGAACTCGAGCAGAGCCCCTACCTACGCCTGGTCTCACTCGATACAACGCCTCGGGTGCTTCGCACGGGTCCCACGCTCGCCCAACGCCGAGCGGCGCGCCTTCGCATGATCCAGCGGCGCCGCCGAAGCGCGATCGCGCTGCTGCTCGTCTTTGGAGTCGCGCTCCTCGCCTGGCCCGGTCACGCCATTGGTGGCACCACCAACACCGGACTGCCGACTGACCTCGCGAACAGTTCGGTGCTCGCACCCGGCATGGTCTACGTGGTCCAGCCCGGTGACACGCTCAACTCGATCGCCATCCAGGTGAACCCGGTCGAGCCCGCACTCGCGCGTCGCGCGCTCGTCCACGAACTCGGTTCGAGGTACGTGGTGCCCGGTGAGCACGTCCTTATTCCTTAGAATTTCAAGGATTTAGGTGTATCGTGAGTTCCGTGCGCTGTCCCTTCTGTGCGGCAGATGATGACCGCGTTGTCGACTCACGACTCGCGGAAGACGGAGTCGCGATACGTCGACGCCGTGAATGCGCTGCATGCAACCAGCGCTACACCACTTTTGAGAGAATCGAAGAGGCACCGCTGTTCGTGGTGAAGCGTTCGGGCGACCGTGAGCCCTTCAGTCGGGCCAAGATCCTGCTCGGCGTGCGAGCAGCCTGCAAGAACCGTCCGGTGGACGAAGACGTCATGGAGTCGCTGGTCACGGGGGTCGAGGAATCGATGCGCCTACTCAATCGCGACGTGACGAGCGAGGAAATTGGCATGGCCACCCTCGAGGGTCTCCTGGACGTGGATGACGTCGCCTACGTTCGCTTCGCCTCGGTTTATAAGGGATTTGAGGATACCGACGACTTCGCGCGTGAGATCGGCATGCTCGTAAAGACCACCGCCCCCAAGCTTCGGGGTTAGCCGTGCGAGTACTAAGGGTCGAAGCCCGTTCGGCCATGGCGATCTTCGCCCACCCCGACGACGCGGACGTCGCCGCCGGTGGATTGCTGGCGCTCCTGGCGAGCGCAGGTTGCGCGGTGCACCTCGTGGTCGTGTGTGACGGTTCTAAGGGCAGCCACGTACCCCAAGTTGACGCGAGGTCGCTTCGCGAGGTGCGAAGGGCGGAACTTCAACGGGCGGCCGATTTCCTCGGGGCGAGCAGCGTGACCTGCCTGGAGCGAGTCGACGGTTCGGTGACCAACGACGAGGAATTGCGGGCCACGCTCGTGGGACTGATTCGAGAGCGCCGGCCCGACGTCGTTGTGGGACCCGATCCGACGGCCACGTTCTTTGGCGGGGTCTACGTCAATCACCGTGATCATCGTGAGACGGGTTGGGCCATGCTCGACGCGGTCGCGCCCGCGGCGGCCATGCCGCTCTACTTCCCCGAAAGGGGTGAGGCGCATCAGGTACGTCAACTCCTCTTGAGCGGGACTCAGGAACCCGACGTGGTGGTGGACGTGTCGCGCACCATCGACACCAAGGTCAAAGCGGTGCTGGCACACTCCTCGCAGATGGGTGGCGACCCCGAGGGTATTCGCGACGTCGTCTACGGCCGGGCCGAACAGGCCGGGCGTCCCGAGGGCATCGCTTTTGGCGAATCGTTCCGCAGTGTCGAACTCGCCTTCTGAGAACCCCACCGTCGACGAGGCCCCCGTGCTGCACGTGGACCTGGACGCCTTCTTCGCGTCGGTCGAGATACTCGACGACCCGACTCTCGCGGGTAAGCCCGTGTGCGTGGGGGGAGCGGGCGCGCGTGGCGTCATCGCGAGTGCGAGCTACGAGGCTCGTCGCTACGGCGTGCGCAGCGCCATGCCGAGCTTGATCGCCCTACGGGTCTGCCCAGACCTGATCATCCTGCCCGGTCGTTTTGACCGTTACGAAGAATACTCGCGAAGGTTTCACGACATCATCAACGACCTCACCCCGGACTACGAGCCGCTCGGACTCGACGAGGCGTTCTGCGACTTGCGGAGCCTTCGACGTCTACGCGTCGCACCACTCGAAGCGGCGACCGAGTTGCGGCGTCGGATCAGCGACGAGTTGGGATTGTTGTCCGGCGTGGGTCTCGGACGCAACAAACTGTTCGCGAAACTGGCCTCCAAGCGCTCGAAACCTACGGTGCGGGATGGTCAACTCGTCGAGGGCCCCGGAGTCGTGTGGGTCAGTCGCGACGTGGAATCGACCTGGCTCGAGCAATTGCCGGTGCGCGCCCTATGGGGAGTTGGTCCGGCGACCGCGGCGAAGCTGGAGAAACTCGGCCTGCGCTACGTGCGAGATCTCGCCCAGGTCGATGAAACGACCCTCGCTCATCACGTGGGTCCGGCCATGGCGTCCTCGCTCAGCGCCTACGCCGCGGGAGAGGACTACCGCGAGGTCGTGGCCGAGCGCGAGGTGAAGTCCGTCGGCCACGACCAAACCTTCGCTCGCTCGCTCGAGGGTGTTGACGAGGTGCTCGAGGCGCTCAAGGTCCACGCGGCGGTCGTGGCGCGCGCTCTGCGATCAGAGTCGCGTGTCGCGCGTACCTTTGGCGTGATCGTTCGCTTCGACGACCGAACCAGCGTGTCGCGTTCCCAGACCTTGGCCTTCGGGCTCGATGACGAAGTGGGCATTGCCGCGATCGCGGGCGCGCTGATCGGCTCGATGGAGTTGCACAATTCGGTTCGTCTGCTGGGTCTGCACGCCTCGTCGTTTCTTGAGCGCGCTCGCAACGCGATGCAGTTGAGTTTCGCGATCGACGCCGACACCACCAACCGCCGCGCCCACGCCGCGGAGGTTGGCCTCGAACGACAGGTGAACCACGAGCCGCTGCGTGACGCCGTTGATGAGATCCGTCGACGCTTCGGTAGGACGTCAGTGGGCACGCTGAGCGAACTGCGAGACAACGGCGTGGCGATCGCTACGCAGCGCGGCAGCCACGCCTTCGGGCCCGAGCAGAAACCCTAGGACAGGACCGTCACCAGCGTGCCGATCGGGGTGTAGGGCCAGACGGTCTTGGCCGAGGCGAAGGGCATCTCGACGCATCCGAGGCTCTGTTGCCAACCGTAGGAGTAGCGAATGAAACCGTGTAGCGCGTCGCCACCGTTGAAGTAGGAGATCCACGGGATTCCCGGGTCCGAGTAGTGCGAACCGTCGGGGTTGGTGCCCGACATGGTCTGGCTCGCGTAGCGCAGGTACACCGGGTACGTGCCGAGCGCGGTGGGCGAGACCGAGATGCCCGTATTGACGAGCGTGTGGAAGGTGGGTACACCCGCCACGTAGAGCGTGAGCGTCTCGGGAGTGGTCTCGCTGACGGTGACGTAGTTGTACGAATTGGAGTCAGTCTGACCGGACTCGGCGGCGTTCACCAGGTCATTCCAGGTGGTCGGGTCCGCGACGCCGGTCGTGGGCAGGCTGTGGTCGTTCTGGAACGCCATCAACGCGCCGGTGACGAGTTCGTTGTCCACGCCGACGCGCCACTGCGCACTGAGCGAGGTGGGCAACTGGGGAAAGGACCAGGTGAAGGTGCCCGGATCCTGGACTCCGGGATCGGCACCGGCGACACTGGGCGTGAACGAGAGCGGGAGGTAGCCGGTCTCGGCGAGCAACTGCTCTTCCCAGGTCACGTTGGTCGCAATGTTGGTGGTGAGCGATCGCACCGTGTCAAAGCGACACGTGGAAGAACACGACATGGTGGCGGGTGTCTCGATTACGTATTTCACCTGGGGCTTCAACTTCGAAGTGGCGACCGCCTGCACGTCGCGCGGTCCAATCTGCTGCCACGTAGTCCGTAGGGCGGGTCGAACCACCAGACGCGGCAGTCGCGAGGCGTTCACGACGGCACTGAAGTGCAAGCGCACGATGGGCATCGTGGAGGTGAGCGTCGAGGGAACGTCACTCGACACACGGATCGCGGAGGTGGCCCCCGCGTTCACCACGGGTACGATGCTCAGCGTCACCACGCTCACGCACAGTATTGCTAGTCGTTTCCAGCGTTCGCGCATGGTCTTAGAGTACCCGCGCACCGGGCGGTCCTCGCGGTGTCTACGCTGGGAGCGAGGAGGTTCTATGAACACCATGAAGACGGTCGGTATCGTGATTCTGGTCATCGTGTTGGTGGTCATCGCCTTCTCGCTCATTGGCTTCGTATTCTCTCTCGTGCGCATCCTCATCGAGGCCGCGATCATCGTGGGCATTGGCTACGTGGCCTACCTGTTCCTTCGTCGTTCGAATCGGGACAAGACCAAGAGTTAGCCCCGAGTAGGCTGGGCAGTTCTGGCGGCGTGGCCGAGCGGTTAGGCAGGGGCCTGCAAAGCCCCGTACTCCGGTTCGAATCCGGACGCCGCCTCCAGGAACGAACCGACCCGACCGTGAAGGCGGTCGGGTTGGTTCGTTCCGGCGTCCTAATTTAGGGCGAGTTCCACTGGTCCTTTGGGCGATCTCGGCCAGGCGCTCGGAACAAAGGCGTAGGTTCTGGCTCACCTGCCTACGAGATCGTGCTCATTCTCGGCCACAAGACGGGCAACGTCGATTGACGCGCCGCGGGCTTAACCAAGAGGCGATGGCGCGCTGGCGCAGCCGCACGAGCTTCGTCATCGCACAGCGTCGCTCGAGGATTCAAAACGCCATCGTCATCCTCGTGATGGACAAGGGACGAATCGTCGAACAGGGCGATCACGACGCGTTCATGGTGTCGCGGGCTCTACGTCGACTGTTCAACGGTCAGTTCGCGGGAATCGTGACCTAACGCCGCACCGCCGTTGGCAAGGTCGAATACTCGTTGACGTCGCGGTGATGACCAACAGCGAGGTCTGGATCGTGAAAGTCCCTCGGGTAGAATTCATTCGGACAACACCACTAGAAAGCAGACAGGTCATGGCCGGCACAGAACATTCACTCGTGAAGTCCAAAGCGGTCAACGCGTCAGAGATCGCGTCGTGGCTTATTGACATGGACGGTGTGTTGGTGCGCGAAGAGCACCCCATTGAAGGGGCGAATCGATTCCTGGACCTACTTCGAAAGAACGACACGCCGTTTCTGGTGTTGACGAATAATTCGATGTTCACTCGTCGTGACCTGAGCGCGCGACTCAAGCACAGCGGACTTCACGTACCCGAGGACCACATGTGGACCTCCGCGCTCGCGACCGCCGGCTTTCTCGCCGCCCAGCGACCGAAGGGCTCGGCCTTCGTGATCGGCGAGGTCGGCCTAACCACGGCGTTGCACGAAGTCGGCTACACGCTCACTGAGAACAACCCCGATTACGTCGTCGTCGGCGAGACGCGAAACTACAGTTTCGAGAGCATCACCAAGGCGGTGCGACTCGTGAGTACGGGTTCGCGCTTCATCGCGACCAATCCTGATCCGACCGGACCGAGCATCGACGGACCGCTGCCCGCGACCGGAGCGGTCACGGCGTTGATCAGCCGCGCCACCGGAAAGACGCCGTATTTCATCGGTAAGCCCAATCCGCTCATGATCCGTTCGGCGATGCGAGAACTGAGCGCCCACTCCGAGACGACCGCGATGGTGGGCGACCGCATGGACACCGATGTGGTCGCCGGACTCGAGGCGGGATTGCACACGATCCTGGTGCTCTCGGGCGTCTCGGACGCCGAGGCGGCGCACCGCTATCCCTATAAACCTTCGCGGGTCGTGGACTCGGTCGCCGAACTCGCCGACGAGATCGAAAAAGGCGTCCCCGAGACGCTCTAGCGGTAGTGCCGACGACGTCGGTTCGTCTTGGTGATCGCGGTGGGCACCCATCCGGCGTCGTCGACGAGTAGGTTCGTGCCCGGTGCGACGATCTGATCGATTCGGTCGAGGACCGCTTGGTCGAGGACAATCTCTGCGGCGCCGAGTTGGGACTCCAGGTGTTCCATGGTTCGAGGTCCGATGATCGCCGCGCTGATCGCGGGATGCTCGAGTACGAACGCGAGAGCGAGCTCGATCAACGTGAGACCCGCGTCGTGGGCCAGCGTCTCGAGTTCAGTGACGACTTCGAGTTTTTTCTGGTTGCCGGGCAGTGAGAGGTCGTAACGAGCGGGCAGCATCGCCGAGCGTCGACTGGTGTTCGGCTTGCCCGCGCCGAAGGCCCCCGAGAGCCAGCCGCCCGCGAGTGGACTCCACGGGATGACGCCCATGCCGTAGGCGAGACAGGTCGGTAGGACGTCGCGTTCGATGCCTCGCACGAGAATCGAATAGGGAGGTTGCTCGGTGCGGAAACGCTCGCGTCCGCGCTTCTCGGCGACCCACTGCGCTTCGACGATCTGCTCGGCGGGGAACGTGGAACTACCGAAGGCGCGTATCTTTCCCTGGTGTTCGAGGTCACTCAAGGCACCGAGGGTTTCGTCGATGTCGATGTGTTCGTCGGGACGGTGGATCTGATAGAGGTCGATGTAGTCGGTGCCGAGACGGCGAAGACTGTTCTCGCACTCGGCGATGATCCAACGACGAGAATTTCCCTGGGCGTTCGGGTCATCGCCCATCTGGCCGTGCACTTTGGTGGCGAGCACGACGCTCGAACGCTCCTTGTTGGCGAGAGCCTTGCCAACGATGACCTCGGACTCGCCTTGGGAGTACACGTCGGCGGTATCAATGAAGTTGATGCCCGCGTCAAGGGCTCGATGGATGATGCGGATCGAATCATCGTGGTCGGTGTTGCCCCAGGCGCCGAACATCATGGCGCCCAGGCACAGCGGACTGACTTTGATTCCGGTGCGACCGAGATTATGGAGTTTCATGTGCCCACCCTAGGACGAGCGCGGCGAGACGTGCTCGTTACGGCGCGACGGTGACCAGAGTGCCGATGGGCGTGTGGGGCCAGACGATGGCCGCGTGCGCGTACGTCATCTCCACGCACCCGAGGCTTTGGGGGTAGCCGTAACCACCGCGGATGAATCCGTGCAAGGCGTCACCGCCGTTGAAGTACGACACCCAGGGGATACCGGCGTCGTGGTAGGGCTTGCCGTCGGGCTCTTTGCCCGACATCGTCGTCGTGGTGTAGCGCACGTATACCGGATAGGTGCCGTTCGCCGTGGGCGCGACGCTGATACCGGTATTGACGGCGGTGGTGAAGAAGATGTAGTTGTCGATATAGAGGGTCAAGGACTCGGGCTGGGTCTGGGAGACGTACACGTAAGTGTACGGATTGGGGTCAAGCTGGTTCTTGCGTGCCGCCGCGACGATGGCGTGCCAGGTGGTCGCATCGATCTGTCCGGTCGTGGGCAGATTGTGGACGTCCTGGAATCGCATTAGCGCCCCCCTCAAGACCACGTTGTCGGTACCGACACTCCAGAGCTTTTTGAGCGCGCTAGGCAGCGTGGCGTAGCGCCAGACGAACGAACCCTTTTGGATGAGCGTCGGATTTGCGAGGATGGCGTTTGTCTTCAAGGTCGTCGTGGTCGTGGGGGGCGGGTCGGCGACGGTCGTGGGCGTGCTCGGCGAGCCGAGCGTCGTGGTCGTCGTGGGTAGCGTGCTGGTGGTGGTCGTCGTCGTGCTCGACGTCGACGGGCCCGCCGGTACGAAGGCGACGGGCAGATAGCGAAGATTGGCGAGAATCTGGTCCTCGAGACGAATCGTGTAGGGCACGGGCCGCGCGGGCTGTTCCACGCTCGCACCGGCGAAGGGAGCTAACAACAGTGGTCCCGCAAACGTCGCACAGAGCAGCGCACTGAAATGAAGCCGGGTTTTCGCAGTGCGCATCCATCAATAATACTCGCCCCCGTTTGGGTGTCGGCTCAAGAGCTGCGTCCTGCAGATGTCAATCTGATGACGGAGTTCGATCTCGAGTCGTTACGTCATCGTCAGGCGTCGGAGACCGGGAGTCTTTCGAGCGAAGATGGTGAAGGGGGAGACACCATCTTCGCTCGCGACCGGGAAGTCTGAATTGGGGAGGTCCCTGGGGTTCCCGTTCAATTCGCTTCAGCCATGTCGGAGGTGGTCGTGAGGCTCTTGTCTACCTTCCGGGAGAGCTTCTTCACGGCGAAATCATGGTCGCAGGTGTACCCAAAATCGAGATCAGCGCACCCGCGGGACAGAAGTTGGCGGCGGTCACGAACCGCGTGACGCGTGACGGCAAGACGAACGCCAGGCCGCGGCGTTGCTCGTGGGTTGGCGTCGAACTCAGTCACGGAATCGTCTTGAGGCTGAAGGGGGAGGTGCGTCGTCTTCGGCGAGGTCGTTCGAACGGGCCCTGGCGAAGGCGTCACTAAGGGCCGTCGAGGAGCCAAAGGCCGGGTCCGAGTCGTAAAGATTGAGGTCGAGGGGGGCGTTGGTGGTGCGGTGAGAAGGCAGGGCCAGTGGGGGACGTCGTGGTTCGCGGTCCCCCGAGAGGTCGGGCATGGCGTAACGGTCCCACGCGCGCTGCACGGACTCGTCGGTGGCGTCGGCGTCGGAGGATCCGACGTTGGAAAGAGGTGTGTCACTCACGGCACGGCTCCTTGGTAGGTGGACGTCACCAAGGTTCTGGAGTGATAGTGCTGACCATACTCCTATCGCGTGGTCAAAGCAACTAAAAACTTCAATTCTTAGGTTCGAGCTCGTCGAGTGGCGGTTCGTCACGAAACGCTCACGCGTGGGATACCTTGGGTGTCGTAGCCGTGTGACAGCGGTTTGCAAAGGTAGGCAAGTGCCGAAAAAGTATCTTCGAGTCCCCGAGCTCATCGTGGGCTTCGACACCGAGACCACGGGGCTCGACGTGGCGAGCGAACGGGCCATCTCCTACGGGTTCTGCGCTTACCACTACGGGAATCCAGAGTGGAGTGAGCAGTTCTACGTGCTGCCTGATCGACCAATCGCCGCCGCCGCCGCGCGAGTGCACGGACTCAGCGTCGAAAGTATTGAAGCGAGGCGGACCACGCACACGGTGCTCAGCGTCCAGAGCGGACTCGTGCGAGCGGTGGAGATCCTGCGCCGTTACCAACAACAAGGTGCCTCGATCGTGGGAGCGAACGTCGTGCGTTTCGATCTCGAGATGCTTCGTCGAAGTTATGAGTCAGTGCTCGGAAAGTCGCTTCACGACGAAGGATTCGATCTGTCCTTGCTGTCAGTCATCGACGTGGTCGAACACGATCTCGCGATCGACCCGAGCCGAGAGGACCGTCCGCGTCGAGGTCTGCCATATCTATGCAAGTACTACGGCGTTGCGTCGGGCGGTCACGACGCCCTCGGTGACGCACGAGCGACCGTCGAGGTATTCATCGAACAAGTGATTCGTAACAACGCCGGCCAGATGCCTCTCGACTTGGAGTTCTCGCCACGTCGGAATAATCCCAGCGTCGAGGTACTCAAACCGTAAAGTGACCCGTCAAGGCGTCAAAGGTCAGGTGGTAGAGTTGAACCCTTAGGGGCCGTTGGCGCAGTCTGGTAGCGCACTTGCATGACACGCAAGGGGTCACAGGTTCAAGTCCTGTACGGCCCACCAAATTTGACTTCGAATTGCTGTAAAAGTCCGGGACGTATGTCTCACTTTGGCTCCGGGACCTCTGTCTCACTACTCGGCCCGGCTCCGAGACCGCTGTCACAGTGGCTCCGGGACCTCTGTCCCGC
>Ga0181522_10002449_pt1 | contig 10610 bp, 7 predicted proteins | sample PEATcosm2014_Bin_27_FD_121103 | JGI IMG/M metagenome (GOLD analysis project Ga0181522, IMG submission 121103) | Peatland microbial communities from MTU Mesocosm Facility, Houghton, MI, USA - PEATcosm2014_Bin05_10_metaG | ecosystem: Environmental > Terrestrial > Soil > Wetlands > Peat | place...
CATCATCACGTCGCCGAACGCCGCCCGCTCGCGGACGCGCTCGCCTGCATCCGCGAGGGCGTGACGCTCGAAGACGCCGGCTATCTGCTTTCCGCCAACGCCGAGCGGCATTTGAAGAGCGCCGCGGAGATGACGCGCCTCTTCAGGGAGGCGCCCCACGCCGTCGACGAAAGCGCGCGCTTTCTCGAACGCCTCGCCTTTCGTTTGAGCGATCTCGCCTATGAATATCCGTCGGAACTCCGCGAGGGTTTCGCGAGCGAACAGGAGGCGCTCGAAGTCTTCACGCGAGAAGGCGCGAAGACGCGCTATCCTCGAGGCGTGCCCGCCCACGTCGAGGCGCAGCTCGCGCATGAACTGAAACTCATCGGCGAATTGCGCTACGCCGCTTACTTTCTCACCGTGCACGACATCATGCGCTTCGCGCGCTCCCAAGGCATTTTGGCGCAAGGCCGGGGTTCCGCGGCGAACAGCGCGGTGTGCTTCTGCCTCGGCGTGACCGAGGTCGATCCGACCCAGCACGATCTTCTGTTCGAGCGCTTCGTCTCGGCGGCGCGGAACGAGCCGCCCGACATCGACGTCGATTTCGAGCATGAGCGGCGCGAAGAGGTGATCCAATACATCTACCGCCGCTTCGGGCGCGAGCGCGCCGGCCTCGCCGCCGCCGTCGTCACCTACCGCTCGCGCTCGGCGATGCGCGAAATCGGCAAGGTTTTTGGACTCTCCAACGATCTCTTGGCGAAGCTCTCCGACCTCGCCCGCGCCGGCGGGGATTTCGACCAACGCCGCGCCGACATGCAGCGTTTGGGGCTCGACGTCACTGAGCCCCGCTTCGCCCTCGCCCTCGCTTTGGCGCAGGAGCTCGCCGGCTTCCCGCGCCATCTGACGCAGCATTCGGGCGGCTTCGTCATCACGCGCGGGCGGCTCGACGAAGTCGTCCCCGTCGCGCCGGCCGCGATGGAGGGGCGCACCACGATCATGTGGGACAAGGACGATCTCGACGCGCTGGGCCTCCTCAAGATCGACGTGCTGGCGCTCGGCATGTTGACCTGCCTGCACAAGGGCCTCGATCTCCTCGCAGCCCATTACGGCCTGCGCCATCGCCTGTCGACGCTGCCGGCCGAGGACCCGCGCGTCTACGCCATGCTGTCGCGCGCCGACACCGTCGGCGTGTTCCAGATCGAAAGCCGCGCGCAAATGTCGATGCTGCCGCGCCTGAAGCCCGCCTGTTTCTACGATCTCGTCATCGAAGTCGCGATCGTGCGGCCCGGCCCCATTCAGGGCGACATGGTGCATCCGTTTTTGCGCCGGCGCATGGGCAAGGAGAAGATCGACTATCCTTCCTCGGAGCTCGAACAGGTGCTCGGCAAGACGCTCGGCGTGCCGCTGTTCCAGGAACAGGCGATGAAGATCGCGATCGTCGCCGCGGGCTTCTCGCCGGCGGAAGCCGACCAGTTGCGCCGCGCCATGGCGACGTTCAAGCGCGCCGGTCTGGTGAGCAAATTCCGCGATCAGATGATTTCGGGCATGGTTTCGCGCGGCTATGAAAAAGACTTCGCCGAGCGCTGCTTCGCGCAGATCGAGGGTTTCGGCACATACGGCTTTCCCGAGAGCCACGCGGCCTCCTTCGCGCTGCTCGTCTACGCCTCGGCCTGGATGAAATGCCGCTATCCAGACGTCTTCGCCTGCGCGCTGCTCAATGCTCAGCCGATGGGCTTTTACGCGCCGGCGCAAATATTGCGCGACGCGCAGGAGCATGGCGTGACTTTACGCGAGGTCGACGTCAACGCCTCCGATTGGGACTGCACGCTGGAGGAGCGCGACGAAGCGGGCCGTCTGCATCACCGCCACGCAGATATGGCGGAGGACATTTGCGGACGGCGCGCGCTGCGGCTCGGCTTTCGCGAGGCGAAGGGCCTTGGCGAGGCGGACATGCGCCGGCTCGTCGAACGCCGCGGCGCAGGCTACGATTCGGTGCGGGATCTGTGGCTGCGCACCGGCCTTGCGCCCGCCGTCTTGGAAAGGCTCGCGGCGGCCGACGCCTTTGCGAGCCTCGGGCTCTCGCGGCGCGAGGCGCTGTGGGCGGTCGCCGGGCTCAACCGCTCGGGCGACAAGGACGACCTGCCTCTTTTGCGCGCCCTTTCCGTCGCGCCGACGGAGCCCGACGCCGGCCTGCCGCCGATGCCGATCGGCGAAACGGTGATGGAGGATTATCGCGCGCTGTCTCTGTCGCTGAAGGGCCATCCGGTCGCCTTTCTGCGCAAGAGCCTGACGGCCAAGGGCATCGCGACCTGCTCGGCGCTCGCCAAGACGCGCGGCGCGAAGGGCGGCCGCGCCAGCGTCGCGGGCCTCGTCTTGATGCGCCAACGGCCCGGCACGGCGAAGGGAACGATCTTCATGACGATCGAGGACGAGACCGGCGCCGCCAACGTCATCGTCTGGCCGAAAATCTTCGAGCGCCAGCGCGCCGAAGTGCTCGGCGCGAGGCTCGTTGCCATCCACGGCGAGGCGCAGGAGGAATCCGGCGTCGTGCATCTCGTCGCGCGAAGGGTCGAGGACATCACCCCGGCGCTGCGCCTCATCGAAAAGGCCAGCGCCGCGACGCCGCGCGCGCGGGACTTTCATTGAGCCGGTGGGCGTGGAAAGCGGCGAACTAGAAGGACGATCATGACGAGCACGCCGACGACGGAAGCGACCAAGACATAATCGGCCGACGCGCCCAAGCGGACGGGCGTCGCAAGATTGGCTTCGAGCACGGCGCCCATCACGAAAACGAACAGAACCGCGAGCAGCGCGACGAGCCAGCGCAGCCATTGGATCAAAAAGGCGAAACTCGCCGCGCGGCGCTCCCCGGCGAACCAATAGTCGCGGTTGGGAACGTTGAGGAAGCGCAGCGGAATCCTATCGACGAAGCCCGCCCCGGCGAAAAGGGCCGCGAACAACGAAGCCAGGCCGACCGTGTGCAGCGCCAAGGTCTCCGGCGTCCCGAAAGCATTGGGAAGCCCGTCGCGACCGAAATGCGTGGCGACCCGAGGCGGCAGTTGGGTGAAGCGGAGAGCGAGCTGGCCGACCAACGCCGCCTCCGCCGCGACGAAGACGAGGAGAGCCGACATGCGCCACTGGGACATGATGGATGCCTCCCAAATGAACCCCCGCCTGCGCCGCGCGCCAATAGGACGTCTCGCGAAGAGCAGCGCGGCTGCGGCGCGAGGCGACGCTTCAGAGAAATAGGGCGCCGGAGGCCGCTTCCAACGCAAGTCGAGACTGGAGAGGCAATGGGACGGCGCGCCACGAGGCAGGCGCAGAAAAGGGATCGCTGCGTCGCAATCTCTCCAGCCGTGGCGAAGGAAAGATCGGAGAGCGCAAACTCAGCCTTAACTGGAAAGGCGCCTCTTCGCCCGCGCTCTCAACAGAAGTCCGCTCAGCAAAGCCAGCGCCCCAAGGCTCTCCCCCGGCGCGGGCCCGGGCGCGGTCAGCGACACGTTCGTAATCAGCGCGAAAGGCGGCACTTGGGGCGTGGAGTTGGCGAGGAAGGAGAGTTCCTCCTTCACCGCGCTTGCGGTGAAATTGACCGTCACCGTGTTCCATCCCGAGAAACCTTGGCTTTGCACCGAGTTGTTCAGGGATTGCCACACAAATGGATTGGAGCCCCCGTTGAGCGCCGTTCCCAGCCCGACCTGCAGACCCTGCGAGGTCGCCCCGGTGAAGGCTTGCTGCTGCGCAAAAGCATAGGTGAAGGTGATCTGATAAACCCGTCCGACCGTCAGACCGGACACGTCCTGATAGACCTTCCCCGTGTCGTAGGCGCCGTCCAAGGCGAGGAAGTTGCCGGTCGGCGCCACGCCGTTCCAGGTGTTCGCCCCCGAGGAATTGGCCGAATCCCAAAGCTCGAAGCCGGTCTTTCCGCTGGGAAGCACGGTGGCCGAACTCAACGCGTAATTATAGCCGAGGGAGGTCCAACCGGTCACGGTCGTGTTCGGGACGACGCCGCCGGGCGCGATGCTGCTCGGACCAAAAAAGCCGGACCCATTATAAGAGGAGGAACCATTGTTGAGCGAAGTGAAGGCGCCGTTTTGAATCAGATTGACGCCGGCCTCCGAGGCGGCCAGGCCCGAGAAGTAGATTGCCGAGATGGCCGCGAGGCGGAACTTGTTCATGACTCTTGCCAGACGTTTCGAGAGTGCGGCGTCTCTGTGCGCTCATGCCAGCAGAGAAGCTCGTCTCCGCCACGGATCGCCGCGGCAGACCGAGGACCGAAGCGCAACGCGGCGGCGACGCTCCCGATCCCCAGTCGCTTCTTGCCGACTACAGTCAACAAATGGCGTATGATGGTAAATAGTCCGTCAAAGCGCCATCCACCTTTCGAGGATGCGCAGCCAGGTGAGCGGCAGTGAGATTGAAACTCTATGGAATTCGGCTCTGGACGTCGGACGCGGCCGCGAGCCTCACATCGAAAGCGCGCCGACGACCGCTACGCGCAGTCCCAAAAGCGCCCGCTCGTCCGAGGACAAAATAAGTCCTAGGAAGACATTTCGACCCCGGCGATCTGTTGCGGCTCTCCCTCCGCGCCAAATCCATATTCTACTTCCGTCTCCAAAAATAAATTGCGGAGCATCCGGAAAGTCGTCATTTCGTAAGCGATGTAGTTCAGCACGCTGAAAACGGCCAAGCATCCGTTCCCTGCCCAGAAGGATGTCGCTTCGAGGTCGCCGGGCTCGATGAAACAGTCCTTTGCGAACTCCGCCACCCCGAGAGGAACCGAGAGCGCGGAAATCCAGATCAGGAAAACGATGGGCCGCTTCGCAAAGGCCTCGAACGCGCCTCGAAACGGATCCCGGGCTCCCAGCGACAAGGTCGGTCGGACGAGCGCCAACATCGCAGAAAGCAGAGCTCTGACCCAAAAGGTCACCGTCCCGCCGAGCGGTTGCCAATCCATCGGCAATAGCTCCACGAATTGATTGAAGCCGTAATCGGCCACGATCAACGCGAGATAGACGCCGACGCCGGCGCCGAAGGCCCAGACGGCGCAGCGCCGATTGAAGACGTCGGGCGGAGGCTCCGCGTAGAGATCGTCGATCGCCGAAGCATCGAAATGCAAGCGCAAGGCGACGAATCCGAGCAGACCCGCCGCCAGGGCCTGCCAGCCGACCCCGAGGACCATCAGTTGCCAATCGGAGGGGCCGAGCAGGAGCTCCCGGTCGAACGCCGAAAATTGAGCCAAGTAACCGCTGACGAAAAAGTTCAACAGCGGCATGACGAGAAAGATCGACAGGGCGACCAGGGCGACGGCATAATGCTCCAGCACATAAGCAAAGGCGTTGTTCCAACTCTTTACGATGCTTTGCACGGGCCTCACAGGCGAATCGATCGCCGTGTAGACGACGGCGCAGGCCACGCCGACCCAAAAAGGGGGCAAGAGAAGATCCACCAGATTGGGCATGTCCGTTCTCCTCGATTAACGCGGCAAGCTCAAAAGCCGGAAGTTCGAAACGCAAAAGAACGCATGCGAGCTAGAGCAAAATCCGAAAAAGTTGATGGACTTTTTCGATGAGATTTTGCTCCAGCATCTCAATTCTGGGGCGCCTTCTACTCGCCCGGACGATTCCGTCCGGTCGGAAAGCGCTCTCGTAGCCCCGAACCGCGTTTGCCGGCGCACGACCCGCTCCACTCGAGCTCTCCTTTTACGCACGGGAAAAAGGCAAGGCGGCGCGATGTCTCAACGCCGCAGGGCGCGCACCCCGCCGTTGCGACCCAGATACGCCGAGGCGCGATCCAGAACCTCATCGAAAGGTCCCAGGAGTTGCGCCTGCAGATTTTCTTCCATCGGAGCCTCGATCCCATATTCCGCCGGCCATTCCTTCGGCGCGTAATGCGTGCCGAAGATGCGGTCCATCACGGGCAGCATCGCCGCATAATTGCGGTCGCGATGATCGACCTTGGTGTGATGCCAGTGGTGGAAGAAGGGGCACGCCAGCGCTTCCTCGAAGAAGCCGAGGCGCACTTTGACGTTGGCGTGGATGAAATAGCTCCAGATGGAGCCGATGAAGAGAACGAGCGCGATCGTCAGGTCGGGCTTGCCGCCGGCGGCGTTGGCGAGACCGGTCGCGACGAGCAGCGACACGCCGCAGAGCCGCGTGAAGACGAGGTCGACGGGATGAGCGCGCGTGTTGACCAGATAGCCGACATGCGTCGCGCTGTGATGGACCGCATGGAAGCGCCAGAGAAACGGAATTTCGTGGCTCAGCCGGTGCCCCCAATAGAATCCGACCTCGCCGACGAACATCGCCGCGATCATCCGGAGCCCTTGCGGCAGATGCTCGCCGAAACTCGTCATCGCATGTGGCAGAATGGCGTGAATGCCGCGCGCGGCGATGGTCAAAGGCGGCGCGAGCAGAAAAGCGAGCACGAAGGCGTTGACGAAATACCAGCCGAGGTTGACCGTCCAGCCGCGGTAGAAGAAAGGCGCCTTGCGGATCGCGAAGAAGTGCTCCAGCGGCGCGAAGATCGCCGTGACGACGAGCAGGACTTCGCTCGTCTGCAGCGTCTGCCGGAACAGCGAGGCGAGATGGGCGTGCGAGGCGAGAAATTCGTTCATCGGAGAAGGCGCTCGGCGACACGGCGACTCCCATCGAATCGGCTCGCGCGCTTTTCACTTCCAGCCTATCCCTCGCGAGGGTAAAGAGATCCTTAACTCCGCCCGCTGCTTCGGAGTTTTGGCGCCTCGTCGAATTGTCGTCGCGACCTCCGGCCGGGCGCAGCCCGCTTTCGGCGCGTGTGCATTTCAGTCTTCGCAAAAACATGGCCGATCGCGAAGAGATTCGCGACGGCCGCCGGCGCCGCGCCCGGGGAAGGCGCGGCGGCTTCGGCTCAAAAGTCGATGAAATCTCTAGAACTGCCTTGCTACCCCGATCGGCGCTCCCTTATGATGCCGGCGTAGCGCGACGGTCGCGCCAGACGTGCGGAGACCCTGGGTAACGTGCTGACCAAAAAGGCGAAATACGGCCTCAAGGCCCTCGTTTACCTCGCGGGGTCGGAGCCCGGCCGCACGGCGCTCGTCGCCGACATCGCCGAGGCCAATCAGATCCCCAAGAAATTCCTGGACGCCATTCTCGGCGATTTGCGCAACGCCGGATTCGTGCACTCCAAGAAGGGCAAGGGCGGCGGCTACACTCTGGCGCGGCCGGCGTCGGAGATCGTCGTCGGCAACGTCGTGCGTGCGCTCGACGGCCCCCTCGCCCCGATCCAATGCGCCAGCAAGAACATGTATCGCCGCTGCGACGACTGCACGGACGAGGTGCATTGCGCCGTGCGCATGGTCATGCTGCAGGCCCGCGAGGCGATCGCCGCCGTGCTCGACGGAACGACGCTCGCGCGGATGCGGGAATTGGGACAGATCGGCGCAACCGGCGCCGAGATCGACTGGGTGATCTGACCGCGACGCGGCGGCCATGGACATGCTGCGCCGCGATATCTATAAACCCGGAGCGCCGGAGTCCATTTCGGCGCGCCTGCACGCAGAAAGAGGCCGGCCCCGCGCCGGGATGAACGAATGGCCCAAGCAGCGACGGCCGAGACGGCGGCCGCCCCCGTATCTCCCGCAACCGGCGCCGCGACCGCGACGACGCGGCGCGTGATGGTCGACCGCCAATTGCGTCCCTACGACGTCTACGACATCGAAGTCCTGGGCCGCTTCCTCGCCGTTCCGCGCGAGGCCTTCCTGCCTGAAAATTTCCGGGCCATCGCCTATTCGGACCTCGCGATCGAAGGCCTGGGGCTGCGCCGCGCCGTGCCCGCGCCGCTCGTGCTCGGCCGCTTCCTGCAGGCCGCGGAAATCCGCCCGCATCACAAAGTTTTGGAAATCGCCGGCGGCGCAGGCTATTCCGCCGCGCTTCTCGCCGGTCTCGCCAAGGAAGTCGTGACCCTCGAGAACGATCCCGACCTCTCCAAGCAGTCGCGCGAAAATCTCGACGGCATCGGCGTGACGAACGTCCACGTCGAGACCGGACCGCTCGAAAAGGGCGCGCCGACCCATGCGCCCTATGACGTCATCCTCCTGCACGGCGTCGTCGAGGGCGGCCTGGACGACCTCTTCGCGCAACTCGCGCCGAACGGACGTCTCGTCGCCTTCAAGCGTTTCGATCCAACGAGCGGCGTGAAGGCCGTCAAATTCGAATTCGCGCAGGGCAGGCTCGCCGGCGAACGCGCCGTCTTCGACGCCGCCGCCCCGGCCCTGCCGGCCTTTGCGAAAGTTGCCGAGTTCTCGCTCTAAGGCGCAGCGTCCGCCTTTCGCGCAAGCGCGGAATCGACGCCGCCGTCGTTCGCAGTGCGTAGGCGTGCTCATGAGGCCAGCGTCCCGTCGCCCGTTCCGCCAAGCGCAGATCCTCGCCGCGCTCGCGGCTCTCGCTCTCGGGCTCGGCTCCGGGAGCGGGAGCCAAGCGGAAACCTTGCCGTCGGCGATGGCCCGCGCCTATCGCAACAATCCGGACCTCAACCAGACGCGCGCCTCGGTGCGGGCGCGCGACGAAGAGGTCCCGAAGGCCGCGGCCGGGATGCGGCCGAAGGCCTCGATCTCCGGCAGTTTCGGGCCGCAATTTTCGACGGTGAAAATCCCCGCCGGGCGCGACAATTTCGGCAATCGCGCCTATTCCAGCGATGAATTCCTGGGCTATCCGCGCGGCGCCACGCTGAATGTGTCGCAGACGCTGTTCGACGGCGGCCGCACGGCGAATTCGGTGCGTCAGGCGCAATCCTCGGTCTTCGCCGCCCGCGTTGGTCTGCGGCAAACCGAGCAGACGATTCTGCAGACGACGGCCACGGCCTATATGAACGTGTTGCGCGACACGGCGATCCTGCAATTGCGCAAGAGCAATCTACGGGTTCTCGGGGAGCAGCTTCGTCTGACGCGCGATCGTTTCGACGTCGGCGAGGTCACGCGCACCGACGTCGCGCAGGCCGAAGCGTCGGAAAGCCAAGCGCGCTCCGACGTTTATACGGCGGAAAGCCAGCTCAAAATCAGCGTCGCGAGCTACCGCCAGGTCGTCGGCGCGGGCCCGCAACGGCTGGAGCCGGCGCAAAGCGTCGAGCGTCTGTTGCCGAAGAGCCTCGACGCGGCGGTCGAGGCCGCGCAGGCGGAGAGCCCGGCGGTCGTGAACGCCCAACATCAGATCGACGCGGCCGAACTCGCCGTGAAGGTCGCCGAAGCCGCTCTGTCTCCGACGGTCTCGGCGACGGCGCAGGTCGGTCCGCAATACGACTCGTTCCTCGGCTTCCCGAACACCCGCCAATTCTCGGCGCAGGCCACGGGCCAGCTGAACGTCCCGATCTATCAGGGCGGCGTGGAATACGCCGCGGTCCGGCAGGCCAAGGAGCAGCTCGCCCAGGCCCGGCTCGCCGCGGACGTTCAGCGCGACGGCGTGCGGGTCTCCGTCGTCACCGGCTACGCCCAGCTCGACGCGGCGCGCGCTTCGATCGTCTCCAATCAGGCGGCGGTGAAGGCCGCCGAAATCGCTTTGATGGGCGTGCGCGAAGAGGCGCAAGTCGGTCAGCGCACGACGCTGGACGTGCTCAACGCGCAGCTCGCTCTGCTCAATGCGCGGGTCAATCTCGTCGTCGCGCAACGCGACCGCGTCGTCGCCTCATATGCGGCGCTCGCGGCGGTGGGTCGGCTGTCCGCGGAATTTTTGCGGCTCGACACGGCGGCATACGAACCGGCAGCGCACTACGAGCAAGTGAAGGATCGGTGGTTCGGCCTCGATACGCCCGACGGCCACTGAGCGCGGCTACGCGATCTCAGCAGCGGAAAACTTTTCGTTTTTCATTGATTCGGGTGGCGACGACCGCAAAAGTGAAAGATACGTTAGTGCATCGTCGGTGATTCGCCGAGCCGGCATAGACGAGAGTTCAAGAAGCACAATGAGCCCAGGGAACCTCCAGCCACAGTCCGCTTCTCAGTCCGAAGAACGTCGCGCGCACGAACCTTCCATGGAGGAAATTCTCGCGTCGATCCGCCGCCTGATCGCAGACGAGGAAGCCGAGACGGCGCCCCGTCGCGAGGCTCAGGAGCCGGCCAAGTCGGCTGCGCCCGCCGCGCCGGTTCCCCTCCGTCGCGAACCGTTGAAATTGGCGCCCGAGCCTGCGCCTTTTCGCCCGGTCGTCGTGCCCTCGGAGCGCGAGCCGGAACCCAAAGCCGCCGTCGAGCGCGCGCCGGCTTTCGCAACCCCGCCCGCGCCGACGGCGTCGATCTTCGAGGCGCCGCGCGTGCAGGCGGCGCCGCCCCCGCGGTCGGAGCCCAAGGATCTCGATTGGCTCCCGCCGCTGAAGGCCCCCGAGCCGTCGCGCGCGCAGAGCACGCCGGTCGACGATCTGCAACGGATCGAACCGGTCTTCGAGGCCGAACTCCAAAGCTTCGCCGAAACGCAGCAGTCTGCGGCGGCCCCGGTCGAATCAGCGGCTGCGCCCGCCGAGGATTACGCGACGCAAGCGGCCGCCTATGCGGCGCAAGAGCAGGAATTCGCGCCGCAAGACGAAGTCTATGCCGAGACCGCCGAGAGCGAGGACTACTACGCTTTCGCCGAGCAATCGCAGGAACTGCGCGAGCAGGAGGAGTTCGAGTC
>Ga0181522_10002453_pt1 | contig 10604 bp, 10 predicted proteins | sample PEATcosm2014_Bin_27_FD_121103 | JGI IMG/M metagenome (GOLD analysis project Ga0181522, IMG submission 121103) | Peatland microbial communities from MTU Mesocosm Facility, Houghton, MI, USA - PEATcosm2014_Bin05_10_metaG | ecosystem: Environmental > Terrestrial > Soil > Wetlands > Peat | place...
GCAAGGACGGACACCACAAATCGGGGTTTGCCCGCGGCTTGGAGCTACACGGCACGTACACGGTGTTTGCCGAAGTTGCGCGGGGCAGTCTCACCAATGGCCTGATCGGCGGCTTCGGTCTGGCGAAGGACAGCGAGCCGCAGAAATTTGGTCTTGGCCTGAAGGAGCTATGGCAGGTCGCTCCTGAAAAGCATCGCAGCGGACTGGTGCAACACACAATCGGTTGGCCGCTGAGCAATCGCACGGGGGGCGGCTCGTTCCTCTATCACTTTGCCGACAATCTGGTCGAAGTCGGATTCGTCGTTCATCTCAATTACGAGAACCCCTACCTCTCGCCGTTCGAAGAGTTTCAGCGTTTCAAGACCCACTCGCTCATCCGCGATACGTTTGAGGGAGGAAAGCGCATTTGCTACGGCGCCCGCGCCATCAGCGAAGGCGGCTGGCAATCGGTGCCGCGAGTAGCGTTCCCCGGTGGCATCCTGGTTGGCTGCGCCGCCGGTTTTGTCAACGTGCCGCGCATCAAAGGCAGCCATAATGCCATGCTCTCGGGCATGCTGGCGGCCGAACACATCGCCGCGGCCATCGCCCAAGGACGCGCTAACGACGAGCTAGCAAGCTACGAAGCCGCCTGGCGCTCCTCGCCAATCGGACGCGATCTCTGGCGGGTGCGCAACGCCAAGCCATTATGGTCGAAGCTTGGGACATTCGCTGGCATCGCACTTGGCGGGCTCGACATGTGGACCAACACGCTCGGCTTCTCGCTGTTCGGCACGCTCAGGCACGGCAAGCCAGACTCTGCGACGCTGAAGCCAGCGGCGCAGTGCCGGCCCATCGCCTACCAAAAACCTGACGGCAAGCTCACCTTCGATCGGCTTTCCTCGGTTTATTTGTCGAATACTAACCATGAGGAGGACCAGCCGGTGCACCTTCTGGTGCGCGACAGCGCGCTGCAGAAGTCATCGGAGCACGACGTCTATGGCGGGCCGTCGGCGCGCTATTGTCCTGCTGGCGTCTACGAATGGGTGCAGGAGGCGGGCCGACCGCGTTTCGTCATCAACGCGCAGAATTGCGTCCATTGCAAAACGTGTGACATTAAAGATCCTAACCAGAATATTACCTGGGTTCCCCCCGAAGGCGGCGGAGGGCCGAACTATCCGAACATGTGATCGCGCAAGGTGGCGGCCGCACGCTCCATGGGTCGCGCCCGCGCCGGTCGGACGATTGATCGCAGCCCGGTTTGCCGCGATTTCGCCGCGCTTTCCCTCTAGAAACATTGGCTGTTTGCGTCAGGGATGGTCGTTTTCTCATCCCTTGCGGGGGCGGGGCAAAAGGACCATTCTCGCCTACGCGAGTTCGGGCGCGTGATTCCCGTTCCGCAATCCGTCTGCCAATGGAGCTCTCGTGATTTATTCGCTGCTGTCCCGGCATGCCGTTATTGGCGCTGCCCTGGTTTTGAGCTTGACGTCGGCGCGTGCCGCGCAAGCGCCGAGCGAGCAGGATGTCCTGCGCGACAATCCCTCCGGCAATTATTTGGCCGCCCGCCACGCCGGCGTGGAGCGCGATGCCGGCGCTGCCGCCGACTATTACCTCAAGGTGCTGAAGACCGATCCGCACAATGCCGATCTGCTCAGCCGCGCCTTTCTATCCGTCCTCACAGACGGTGACGTCGATCAGGCCGGCAAGCTCGCCGACAAGGTTCTTCAGGTCGATCGTAGTGACCGCATCGCGCGGCTCGTGGTCGGTATCCGCGCCCTCAAGCAGCGGCAATACGGACTCGCCCGGCAAAACTTTTCCCAATCGGTCCACGGTCCGGTGACTGATTTGACGGCGTCGCTGCTGTCGGCTTGGGCAAATTACGGTTCCGGCGATGCGCGTGGGGCCGTGGATGAGATGGACAAGCTCTCCGGTCCGGACTGGTACGGAATCTTCAAGGATCTGCACGCCGGGCTGATCCTCGATCTCGCCAACAACAAAAAGGACGCCGCCAAGCGCTACGAAAGCGCCTACAAGGTCGATCCGACCGCCCTGCGCACCGTGGAAGCTTACGGCCGCTTCCTATCGCGCAACAGCGGCAAGGATGCAGCCTTGAAGGTCTATCAGGACTTCAACAAGGCGTTGCCGAACCATCCGTTGATCGAGCAGGAAATCAAGCAAGTCGCCAACGGAGACAAACTCCCGCCGCTGGTCGACACGGCCCAGGCTGGCGCTGCCGAGGCGCTTTATGGCATCGGGGCCTCGATCGGACGCCGGGGCGGCGAAGACTTGGCGCTGGTCTATCTGCAGCTCGCGCTCTACCTTGAGCCCACGCATGCCATGGCGCTGCTCTCGCTCGCCGATCTCTACGAGACGCTCAAGAAGCCCGATCTGGCGATCAAGGTTTACGAGCGCGTCCCGGCGTCGTCGCCGGTTTCGCGCAGCGCTGAGATCGAGCTCGCGGTCGATCTCGATACGCTCGACCGGACCGACGAAGCCAAAAAGCGGCTCGATCGCATCATCGCCGACCATCCGAAAGAGACCGAAGCGCTGATGGCGCTCGGCAACATCGAGCGCGCGCGAAAGGATTTTGCCGCGTGCGCCACGACCTACGGCAAAGCCATCGACTCGATACCGACATTGGAGAAGTCGAACTGGGTCGTGTTCTACTTCCGCGGCATCTGCTACGAACGCTCACACCAATGGTCAAGCGCTGAAGCCGATATGAAAAAGGCGCTTGAGCTGTTTCCCGAGCAGCCGCTCGTCCTCAATTATCTCGGCTATTCGTGGGTCGACCAGGGTGTGCACCTGGAAGAAGGGATGGACATGATCCGCCGCGCGGTCGAGCAGCGGCCGGATGATGGTTACATCGTCGACTCGCTGGGTTGGGCCTACTATCACACCGGAAATTACGAGGAGGCGGTGAAGAATCTCGAGCGCGCCGTCCTGCTCAAGCCCGACGATCCGACGATCAACGATCACCTTGGCGACGCCTATTGGCGGGTCGGCCGGACGCTGGAAGCGCACTTCCAATGGTCGCAGGCGAAGGACTTCAAGCCGGAAGACGATGAACTCGCCACCCTTGAGAAGAAGCTCAAGGATGGGCTCCCCGCCGACACATCGTCTTCGGCCGACGCTATCAAGGCGAAGAAGGACGGCAACGGCGGCTAACGAGTGTCTGCACCTGCTCCGTTCGTCGAGAACGCGCCGGCCAAAGTCAATCTGACGCTTCGGGTTCTCGGCCGCCGCGCTGACGGCTATCATGAGCTTGAAAGCTTGGTTGCGTTCGCCGAGGTCGGCGATCGGCTGAGCTTTGTGCCCGGCGGCGAGCTTACGCTCGCGGTGCGCGGTCCCAACGCCACGCAGGCCGGGGAGGGCGCTGACAATCTCGTGCTCAAGGCAGCGCAAGCGCTCGCCGCGCGCATCGCTGGCATCGGCTTGGGCGATTTCGATCTCGACAAAAGGCTGCCGGTTGCCGCCGGGCTCGGCGGCGGATCTGCTGACGCGGCGGCGGCCCTCCGACTGCTGGCGCGCGCCAACAACATTCCGGCCGATGACGGGCGCTTGTACGATGCTGCCCGCGTGACCGGCGCCGACGTGCCGGTGTGCCTCGATCCGCGCCCACGCGTCATGCGCGGCATCGGCGAGATACTCACGGCGCCGCTCAAACTGCCGGCGTTGCCTGTTGTGCTAGCCAATCCGGGCGTAGCGCTGCCGACGAAATCAGTGTTTGCCAATTGGCGCCGCGGTGGATCGCAAGTCCCCACTCTGGATGTCGTTTCGCTGGGGAAGGTCACGAACCGCGAGGAATATCTGCAACTTCTGGCCACGCAGGCGAACGATTTGGAAAACGCCGCTGTCGCCGTCGAGCCGGTGATCGCGGAAGTGCTCGCCGCGCTGGGGACCCTCACCGGCTGCCGCTTGGCGCGCATGTCAGGTTCCGGAGCCACGTGCTTTGCGCTCTTCTCATCAGCCGCCGCCGCCATCGAGGCGGCCAAGGCACTGAGCGGCAAATATCCGCAATGGTGGGTGCGCCCAAGCGCGCTCGGCGGTGGGTAGGTCCCGCGCCAGTCCGGTTATTTGAAACGGCGCGTCGGCAGCGCGGGAAATCAAATCGCTAGTGCGTCCGCGCGATGCAGAAATCGACGGTTTGGACGAGCGCAGCTTTCATCGGCGAGTCGGGGAAAAGTGCCAGCGCGTCGCGGGCAATGGCGCCGTAATGCTGGGCGCGCCCAATCGTGTCTTCGAGCGTGCGGTGTTTGGCCATGAGGCCAATGGCGTGTTCGAGGTCGTCGTCACTGGCCTCGCCGCGCTCCAGCGTGCGGCGCCAGAATTCGCGCTCGGTGTCGCCGCCGCGGCGGAAAGCGAGCACGACTGGCAGCGTGATCTTACCCTCGCGAAAATCATCGCCGATGTTCTTGCCGAGCTTTTGCGACGCCCCGCCGTAATCCAGAACATCGTCGACGAGCTGGAATGTAATACCTAGGTTCATGCCGAAGGAGCGGCAGGCTGCCTGCTCGGCCTTTTCCCGGCCCGAGAGAGTGGGGCCGACTTCGCAGGCAGCGGCAAACAGTTCCGCGGTTTTGGCGCGAATCACCGCGATGTATTCGTCCTCCGTGGTTGCCGTGTTCTTTGCCAGCGCGAGCTGCATGACCTCGCCCTCGGCGATGACGGCGGCGGCCGAGGAAAGAATTTCCAGCGCCTTAAGGCTGCCGACCTCGACCATCATCTTGAACGCTTGGCCGAGCAGGAAATCCCCGACCAGCACGCTCGCTTCGTTGCCCCACAGCATGCGCGCGGCAAGCCGTCCGCGCCGCAGCTCGCTCTCGTCGACCACGTCGTCGTGCAGCAGCGTCGCGGTATGCATGAACTCAACCGCGGCCGCGAGCTTGATGTGGCCATCGCCGCCATAGCCAGTGAGCCGGGCCAGCGCCAGGGTGAGTATCGGCCGTAGCCGTTTGCCACCTGAATTGATGAGGTGGTTAGCCACCTCCGGGATCATGGCTACTTCGGAACCCGTGCGCGCCAGAATAGCGCCGTTAACCCGTTCCATGTCGCCGGAGACGAGATCGACCAGGGGGTCGATCGAGGGCTCATTCGGGCTTCCAAACGGAAGGATAACGGCCACTGAACTTTCTCCACGAAGGACGCCGGACGATAGAAACGCAATAGTGACCAGACAAGTGTACTATGCCGTAGCGTTTGCAGGCGGTCGCCATTTGGGGTGGCGGCCTGCCGATCATGCTATGGACGTGGCGGCGAGGGGCACCAATGTCAAGCAACCGAGGTCTCGCCCAAAGGACGGCCCACGCTATGGGCAGAGAGATGGCCCGTCAGACGCTCGCGAGGCTGCCGAGGGTCGCGGTTCTAGTGCCTTGTTACAACGAGGAGCGCGCGATCGCCAAAGTAGTCGCCGATTTTCGCGCCGCGCTGCCGGAAGCAACGATTTACGTCTACGACAACAATTCGAGCGACAACACGGCCGCCGCGGCGCGGAGCGCCGGCGCCGTGGTTCGCAGCGAAACGCATCAGGGCAAGGGCTATGTTGTCCGCCGGATGTTCAACGACATCGAGGCGGACGTCTATGTGCTGGTCGACGGCGATGCGACCTACGACGCGCCGAGCGCGCCGAAAATGATCGAGAAACTGCTCGATGATCATTTGGATATGGTCGTGGGGAGTCGTATCGACACCGAAGAAGCGGCCTACCGGCGCGGCCATCGCACCGGCAACTTGCTGTTGACCGGCCTCGTCACCAACGTTTTCGGCCGGGCCTTCACCGACATCCTCTCCGGCTACCGGGTGTTTTCACGCCGCTTCGTTAAATCGTTTCCGATTCTGTCGGGTGGATTCGAAATCGAGACCGAATTGACCGTGCATGCACTCGAACTTGAATTGCCGGTTGGCGAGGTGTCGACGCCGTATTATTCGCGGCCGAGCGGATCGTCTTCGAAGCTCTCGACCTGGCGCGACGGCCTTAGCATTCTCTGGACGGTGCTGAAGCTCTACCGTACCGAGCGGCCGTTGCCGTTCTTCGGTTCGTTCGGTATCGCGCTCGCGCTTGGCTCGATCGGGCTCGCCATCCCAATTTTCATCACCTACCTCCAGGAGGGCCTGGTGCCGCGGCTACCGACCGCCGTGCTCGCTACAGGGTTGATGGTGCTCGCGTTCCTCTCGATCGCCTGCGGCTTGATCCTCGACACCGTTACACGCGGCCGGCGCGAGGCGAAGCTCATCGCCTATCTGGCGCTACGCGCTCCGGGCGAAGAGCGCTGGCGGTAAGAGCGCAACGTCTAGCCTTCGCCCTCATATTACCCGCGCTTCTTTTGCTGATCTGCCGGCCTTTCCCAGTCGGATTGCCCCGCAGGAGCAATGAGGTATTCTGCCCCGAGTGCCGTCGGCGTCCGTTGCCGGCGATTGGCGACGGAGCTGAGGCGTTGCGCGAACTCGTTCGAACCAACGACGCAGTGGTGATCTCGGCCATTGAGGCGCTGCTGAAGGGCGCGGGAATTTCGCACTTCGTCGCTGATCAGAACATCAGCGTGCTTGAGGGCTCGATCGGCGCTTTCCAACGGCGCATTCTGGTCGACGAGGACGAATTTGCAGCTGCGCGTCGGCTTCTCACCGACGCCGGCTTCGCCAAAGAGCTTCGCCCCGACAGCGTTTGAACATGGCGCGTGCGGTTGGCGTGCCAGCGGGGCCGCGGGCCGGAACGATGACGTAATGCATGCCGCTTGAAACCAGCGAGGACGCCGTTCTCGGCGGCCGGCTTGTCTTGCGCCAGCCGCGGCGCGGGCATCGCGTCGGCCATGACGCTATTTTGTTGGCGGCAGCTACGGCGGCGCATGAGGGCCAACGCGCCATCGATCTAGGGGCCGGCGTGGGCGCGGCGGGGTTGGCGCTGGCGCGTCGCGTCGAAGGCATTGCGGTCACGCTTGTTGAAATCGATCCTTCTCTAGCGCAGCTCGGCCACGATAACGCCGAGCGCAACGCTCTCGCGGCCCGTGTGCGATCGGTCTGCCTCGATGTAGCTGCATCCGCTGCCGCTTTCGCCGCGGCCGGACTTGAAGAGGGCTCGGCTGATTGTGTGTTGATGAATCCGCCCTTCAATCCGTCGCAAAACTCCTCGCCGGAGCCGGGCCGCCGCTTAGCGCACACCGGTCCGCAAGGTGTGCTGCGCCAATGGGTGCGCGCCACGTCCCGGCTCCTTCGTGTTGGCGGCGTGCTGACCTTGATCTGGCGCGCGGACGGGCTCGACGAGGTGCTAACCGAGCTCGTCTCCGGGTTTGGCGCGATCGGAATCTTGCCGATTTACCCGAAGCCCGGCGTGCCGGCAATTCGCGTGCTGGCCCGCGCCATAAAAGGCAATCGCGCGCCCCTTTCATTGTTGCCGGGCTTTGTCCTGGCCGATCCAGACGACAAACCAAGCAGCGCCGCCGAGCAGGTGCTGCGCGGCGGCGGTGTCCTGCCGTTGGCGGAGATTTGATCGCGGGTGCTGCTTACCCTTGAGGCACTAAGCTGCCACCGGACCGCGCGGAGGCGGGCTGATCTCCAGTTTCGCGCCGAGCAGCAGCATAGGAAGCAGCGATGAAGATGCTCATCAGCAGCAAGAATAGGCAGATTTTCATAGGCTGCTCGGTGTCGTCCACTGAGTTCGAGTGCTGTGTAAGCAAGAAACATTCCAATGATCCGGGCATTAAGGATCAGTAACTTGAGCCCTCCATTGGAGCGTCCTATGTAAATGCAATGACTGAAAACCGGACCGGTAGCGACGTGCGCCGACTTTTAATGCGGGCTGTTGCACCGTTGCGGCCGCTGCTTCCCCGCCGATTTCGCGGCGACGCGCCGGTCGTGCCCGTGGTGCGGCTGACCGGCGTGATCGGCTTTTCGACACCGCTGCGGCCTGGACTCACGCTTGCTGGCATTGCGCGCACGCTCGAACGCGCGTTCGCGATGCGCAATGCACCCGCGGTTGCGGTCGCCATCAACTCGCCCGGTGGATCGCCGGTACAGTCGCATCTGATCTTTCGGCGCATCCGTGAGCTGGCGCAGGAGAAAGGCCGCCGCGTCATCGCCTTTGTGGAAGACGCCGCTGCTTCCGGCGGCTACATGATCGCGTGCGCGGCCGATGAGATCATTGCCGATCCTCACTCCATTGTAGGCTCGATCGGCGTGGTCGGCGGCTCGTTCGGTTTCGACAAGGCGATGGAGAAGCTCGGCATCGAGCGCCGTCTTTATACGTCGGGCGAACGCAAGGCGATGCTCGACCCGTTCCTGCCCGAGAACGCTGATGACGTTGAGCGGCTCAAAAAGCTGCAGCGCGAAATCCACGATGATTTCATCGGCTTGGTGAAGTCGCGCCGAGCCGGCAAGCTCAACGGCCCGGAAAATGACTTGTTCTCCGGGGAATATTGGACCGGTCGCCGGGGCCTGGAGCTTGGCCTCGTCGACGGCATTGGCGACCTTCGCGGCGTGTTACGCGAACGATTTGGACATAAGGTCGTTACCCCTCTGGTCAGCGTCGAGCGCGGGTGGTTCGGACGGCGGGTTTCGGGGGTCAGCGGCCCGTTAGCGCTGCTGCAAGGCGGGCTTGCGGAGGACTTGATTTCGGCGCTGGAGGCGCGTGCCATGTGGGCGCGCTACGGGCTCTAAGGCGCGCTTTCGAAGGGCGTATGAGTGGTTCGCGAAGGATCGTGTCCGGCTAACACGGAGAATGGGCGATGCCCCCGGTAATCGCAGTGGCACTGGGACTGTTTGGAGCGGCGGCGTTGGTGCGCTGGTGCGTCAAAGAAGCCCACCGCGTGAACGCCGAGCTGGATGAAGTCCGCGGCACCGAGCCCGTCGAGCCTGTGGATCGTGGCGCGTTGCCGACGCTGCGGCGCGATCCGAGCACCGGCGAATATCGGCCGGGTTAACTCATCATTCCAAGGCGGGCGAGTGCCCGCACCAAGCGATCCGCACTGACGGACATTTGTACGCCGCGTCACGGCGTATCTTTGATGTCGTGCTCTTTCACGACGCGGCCCCATTTCTCGTATTCGGCTTTCATGAAAGTCCCGAGCGATTCCGATGTGCCGCCGACCGGCGTCGCGCCAGTCTTCACAAGCTTCTCGCGCACTTCGGGATCCTTCAGCGCATCGTCCACCGCTTTGTTCAACTTGGCGATGACGTCGGGCGGCGTTTTTGCTGGAGCCAGCAGCGCGTACCAGTTCGACGCGTCGGTATTGGGAAATCCCTGCTCAGCGAGCGTCGGCACGTCGGGCAAAATAGCGTCGCGCTTGTCGCCCGCGATGCCGATCGGCACCAAGTTGCCGGCCTGGATTTGCGAGATCACCACCGGAATGTCGAGGGCGACGATCTCGACTTGGCCGCCCAGCAGATCGGTGAGCGCCGGCGCCGCACCGCGATAAGGCACGTGAAGGAAGGTAACGCCGGCCGAACTGTCGAGCATGAGCTGGGCGAGATGCGGCGGCGAGCCGATGCCGGTCGAGGCGAAGGGAATTGCGCCCGGTTTTTGCTTGGCGAGCGCGACGAGATCCTTGACCGATTTGACGCCGAGCTTGGGCGAGACGACAAACACCTCGGAAACCTTGGTGACCAGAGAGACCGGCGCGAAATCGCGGAACGTATCGAACGGCATGTTCGCCATGATGTGCGGCGACACCGTCACGGCGCCGGCGGTGGTGAGAAACAGCGAATAGCCGTCGGGATCGGATTTCGCCACGTCGCCGCCGCCCAGCGTGCCGTTGGCGCCGGGCTTGTTGTCGATGAAGACGCGCTGGCCGAGGAGGGCGCTCATCTTGTCGGCGACCAGGCGGCCGACAAAATCCGTGGGGCCGCCGGGCGGGAAGGCCACCACGATGCGGACCGGCCGGCTGGGAAAATTCTGCGCCTCGGCAAGCTGCGGCGCCAGCAACGTCACAAGCGCCATCGCAGCGATCAGCAGGTCCCGAATGTTGCGCACGATTTCCTCCCGGTTAAGCGTCGCTTGTGGGTGGAATCAGGTATCAGGGCCGGGCACGTTGGTCGAGACTTGACCCGGTCGAAGCGTTCAACCAACAACGGTCCATGAACGAAGCTTTGCCGTCCCATATGCGCCCCGAACGCTCGTTTCAGGGGCTGATCCTGGCACTGCAGCGCTATTGGGCGGATTGGGGCTGCGTCATTTTGCAGCCCTACGATATGGAGGTGGGTGCCGGCACGTTCCATCCAGCGACGACTTTGCGCGCGCTCGGGCCGAAGCCCTGGAATGCATGCTATGTGCAGCCGTCGCGGCGGCCCAAGGATGGCCGCTACGGGGAGAACCCCAACCGCCTGCAGCACTATTATCAGATGCAGGTGATCCTCAAACCGTCGCCGGATGATCTGCAAGACCTTTATCTGAAATCGCTCTACGCGATCGGTATCGATCCGAAGATCCACGACATACGCTTTGTGGAGGACGATTGGGAAAGCCCGACGCTCGGCGCCTGGGGACTCGGCTGGGAATGCTGGTGCGATGGTATGGAGGTTTCTCAGTTCACCTATTTCCAGCAGGTTGCCGGGGTCGAATGTGCGCCGGTTTCGGGCGAGCTGACTTACGGGCTAGAACGGCTCGCCATGTATGTGCAAGGCGTCGAGAATGTTTTCGA
>Ga0181522_10002454_pt1 | contig 10602 bp, 7 predicted proteins | sample PEATcosm2014_Bin_27_FD_121103 | JGI IMG/M metagenome (GOLD analysis project Ga0181522, IMG submission 121103) | Peatland microbial communities from MTU Mesocosm Facility, Houghton, MI, USA - PEATcosm2014_Bin05_10_metaG | ecosystem: Environmental > Terrestrial > Soil > Wetlands > Peat | place...
AGCATCTACCGGTTCCGGCTCGCCGACCCGAAAATTTTCCGCGACTACGCGCAAAACTGGCGGGGGAACAACGGACAAACGATCGCGCTCGCCGACAATTTCCGCAGCCGCGAGTCCCTGCTCAACTTCATCAACTCCGTATTCGCGCCTTTGATGCGCCAGGAAATCGGCGGTGTTGGCTATGACGCCGGGGCCCGGCTGCAATTCGGCGCACCCCAACAACGCGCGGAACTCGGCGTCTCAAAAGATGTCTCACCGCGCGCCGAATTATTGCTGCGATTCAAAACCGGCCGAACCGACCCGGAAACCGGAGATGGCTCCGGCTCGAACGATCTGGCGGATTTGCCGGAGACGGAGCAGGAGGCGCGACTGCTCGCCTGGCGATTGAAGCGGCTCGAGGCTGGAAACCATGAAATCTGGGATGCGGAAAAAAGACTTTTCCGCCCCGCCGAATGGCGCGACATGGCGGTCTTGATGAGGGCGCCTGCGGGCAAGGCGGAAATTTATGCGAAGGAATTTCAGCGGGCCGGGGTGCCACTCGTTGTCCAACGCGGCCGGTTTTACGACAGCAGTGAAGTCCTGGATCTGTTGAGCCTGCTGCAATTGCTGGACAATCCCTTGCAGGACGTGCCGGCCATTGCCGTGCTGCGTTCCCCGCTCGCCGGCTTGTCCCTCGACGAACTGGCGCTGGTCCGTCTGGCCGCCAGCGGCCATTTTTGGACGGCGTTGAACCGAACCCAACAGGCGGAATGTGGAATGCCGGAAGAGACGGTTCAAAAAATCGGCCGCTTTCTGAAGCGATTTGCCCATTGGCGGCAATTGGCGCGGCAGGTCCCGCTTTCGCTTTGCCTGGAAAGTGTGTTGTCGGAAACGCTCTACGCCGACTGGCTGCTGACGCGCCCGCGCGGCACCCAGCGGCAGGCCAACGTCGGGCGCTTCTTGGGGCTCGCGCAAAAGTTCGACCAGTTCCAGCGGCAGGGATTGTTCCGGTTTCTGAAATTCATCGAGGCGCAACGGGAGGCCGAGGTTGAGCCGGATGTCGAAGCGATGGCGGACGGAAACGCCGTACGATTGATGAGCATTCACCAGAGCAAGGGGCTGGAATTTCCCGTCGTTGCCGTCACCGACCTGGCGAAGCCGTTCAACACGCAGGACTTGCGCAGCGAGATTATTTTTGACGAAACCTTCGGCCTGTGTCCACGCATCCAGCCGCCGCTGACCGGCCGGCGGTATCCGAGCCTGCCGCACTGGCTCGCGCAACAGCACCAGCGCCGCGAGCAATGGGGCGAGGAACTGCGGCTGCTGTACGTCGCCCTGACCCGTGCGCGCGACACGCTGGTTTTGATCGCCACCGTTTCGGAAACAAAATGGGAATCGCTTTGGACCGGATCGGAGGCCATTACCCCCCAGGCCATCGTCGCGGCGAAAAGTTACAGCGACTGGCTGGGGATGTGGTTCGCGCAGAATCAGGCCCAAAATCCAGAGTCCAAAGTCCCAAGCGCGACCGGGGGCCAACTGCCGCATTTGCGCTGGCGCCTGGCGGATGAATCGGAACTCGCAGCTGAACCGGCGGTTGAACAAGCCGCAAAGGAATTGCCGCCGCTGGATGAAAAAACCGGGCGGAGACTTCAGGCCATCCTGGCGTGGAAATACCCGTTCGCCGCGGCCACAAGGCGGGCAGCCAAGTCCTCGGTCACCGAACTGCGGCGCCGGGCGACTGAACCGGATGAGGAAGCCGAACGCATTTTCCCGGCACCGCGTTTCGCGCCGGTGGGGCGGCGGCAGGCGCGTGCCGGGCTTTCGGCGGCCGATACCGGCCGGGCCCATCATAAATTTCTTCAATTTGTCGCCCTGGAAAAGACCGCCGATCTCGAAGCCCTCAAATCGGAAGCCAGCCGGTTGAAGCAGGAAAATATCCTGACTGCGGAAGAATGCGCGGCGTTGATTCTCGAGGACATTGCGGCATTTTGGGAGTCGGCGGCAGGACGAAAAATCCGCACCCAAGCCGCGACGGTCCGCCGGGAAATGGCCTTCACCGCGCGTTTCAGCCCGGTGGAACTGGAGGACGTCGCGGGCGTGAAGTCAGCGGCGGGATTGGAGGACGAATTGGTCGTGGTCCAGGGCGTGGCGGACCTGGTGGTGGTGCTGCCAGAGGAAATCTGGCTGGTGGATTTCAAGACCGACGACATCCGCCAGTCCGGGTTGCCGGACAAGATCAAAGCCTACGCGCCGCAATTAAATCTTTACGCCCGGGCGCTGGAAAAAATTTATGCGCGGCCGGTGACAGCGCGCTGGCTGCACTTTCTGGCGGCCCGGCGGACGGAGTCAATCTAATCCGGCGGCTCGAGCGAAAATGTGTCGTCGGCCTTCGCCTTGGCCGGAGGGGCCGGAACCGGCGGGGCGGCACGCGGCACCGGAAGCACCGGTTTTTCCGCCTGTTTTTTGGCCGGAGCAGACGCGACAACCGGAGCAGTAACAGGTGCGGGCTTTTCCAACGGAGGTTTCACCGGCACTGCGGCACTCCGCAGCCTCACCAGCGCCGGGCGCAAAGGCCGGCCCTGAAACGTGTAACCTGAACCCACGGTCTCGGAGACGACGGCGCCGGCCGGCGGGGTTTCCTTGCTATCCACAACCTGATGGCGCTCGGCATTGAACGGTTCGTCCGGCCCGGCGACAACCGGAGTGAGGCCGACGCGCCGGGCGATCGCATGACAAGCATTCTGGAAGTTCGCGATGGGCTCGGTAAACTTCACGTCGCCGGTGCGCGCGGCGGCGGTATGCAGCGCAAAAACGTGGTCCAGGATATGCACGACCACCTGCAGCCATTCCACTTCGCCGCGCCGCATTTTTTCGACCTCCAGCTTCAGCGTGGCCTTTTCGGTGTCGTTCATCTTTTTCATGAAGTCGCTGAATTCAATGACTTCATGCGTCATCCGGTCGGCGATGGCCTTGGCCGCCACGGTGGTTTTTTCGGCCTGGCCTTGGACGGCTTCCTGGACGCCAGCCCACTGGCTGGTGGCGGCGGTGATTTGTCCGGCAAGTTTCTCCAGGTTCTCAATCTTTTCGGCAACCGTGCCAAGCGCATTGACTTCAATGGCCCGGCCCATGGCGCGATAATCGAGAATAAATGGGATCACGCCCAAGGCGGCGCCGATGGCCACGCAACCGGCGGCGATTTCCCAATGCCGGATCGGCAGCGGCGAGTGCAGGACAAAAAAATAACCGAAAATCATCAACAGCGCATCGCCGAGTAGAAACGGCCACTTGGGGACCTTCCAATCCGTCATTTCTTTCATGGAGCCAGTCTCGGAAAAACCCGCGGCAAGCGCAAGCAAACGCCGTGCTTTCTCCTCGACTAACGGCCGGTCCGCCACGAATCATTTCCCGGTGCGCATCTGTGTGATTTTCAACCCGGCCGCCCGGGGCAACAAGGCCCGACACTTCCGTCATCATCTGGATGAAATCGGCGGGGAGGGGGCATTGAAAGCCACGATTGCCCCCGGCGATGCGCGACGCCTCGCGGCGGAAGCCGTGGGCGAAGGTTTTGATTTGATTGTCGCCGCCGGTGGCGACGGCACGGTGAATGAAACCCTCAATGGCCTTGGCGACGCGACGGATGGCTTTGCGCGCGCGCGACTTGGCGTCCTGCCGCTCGGCACGGTGAATGTTTTTGCGCGCGAACTCAAAATCCCCCTGCGCATGGAACGTGCCTGGGAGGTTTTGCGGCGCGGACGGGAAGTGCGCATTGACCTGCCTCACGCGGAATTTTCAGCCAACGGCGCCCGCCAGCGGCAATACTTCGTTCAACTGGCCGGGGCTGGACTGGATGCACGGGCGATTGAGTTGGTGAACTGGAGCCACAAGAAAAAAATCGGCCCGCTGGCCTACCTCATCGCCGGATTGAAGGCCTTGCGGGAAAAAAGGGCCGTGATCACCGTGCGCGCCGACGGCCGGGAAGTCACCGGCGAACTGATTTTGATCGGCAACGGCCGTTTCTACGGCGGGCCGTTTGTGATCCTTCCGTCGGCTGATTTGCACGACGGGCTGCTGGACATCTGTGTTTTCCCCCGCATCAACTGGTTGACGTTGCTGCGTTGCGCTCCGGGTTTGTTGGCGCGACGAAAACTGCCGGACAGCCGTGTGCAACGCGTGAGAGCGGCGACTTTCGAACTGGCGGGTGGATCGGCGGCTGCCTTTGAGCTGGACGGTGAGTGGGCTGGCCGTTTGCCCGTGTTCTTTTCGACTGAACGCGAAAAGCTCCGCGTCATCGTGCCATGATTGCCGCCATTTTGCCCGTGGACGTCCCACCGCGCAGAATGCGTCCGCGCCCTTCGAAAAGCGCGCCGCTTGGCGGCAGCGGCTTTGGATTTCCGGCTCAATCCCAGACGCGGAACGGGATGGCGTTTAGCTCCAAGAAATTTCCGCATTTCGGACATTTATCCGGCTGCTTCCAGGGGCGGATACGATGCCAGGAGAACACCGGGCAGGCCGGCTTGAATTTCAGCCATTGGCGCGCACCGCGCGGCGGGAGCCGGTTCAACACCACCGCGATTTTTGGCGCATCCCTGGGCGGGTATTCCTTCTGCCGCGGCGAGACCTTGAACCGCGTCACCGCGTCATAAAGCGCCCGGCAATCGGCGCAGGCGATGGTTTGAACGGCAAAATATTCACCCTCGGCCGCGCCGCCGGCAACCCGGGCGTGATAACCGCATTTGGAACATTCGAATAAGTAGGTGCGGCCCATGGACAATGGTTGGTCTAAAACAAAGTTCCAATTCATTTCAATGAAAATCCAGCTTGAACTTGCTGGCAGGCCGCTGAAACATTCCGTTGAGTCCGGCGAATTTCAAAGAGACAGGAGGGCCGCAGTTGCCACGCGCAGCACGAGCGCATACGCGCGCGATTATTTTACGAAACAACTATTAGTGCATGGTGGAGGCTGCGCGAGCGGAAACCGTCGGTGAAGAAAATATTTTTTTGCGAGGGTGCGTAATACGTCATCAAACAGGCATTCAGCGGGCCGCCATACGCAATCCACGGGCGCCAAAACTCAATGTTGGTTGTCGGTGCGACGGTGCGTATTTTGGGACCTTGAATGCGGTCAAATGACATCTGGCTCAGTGCGCTGCGATGGCAGCAGAAAATTTATCCAACGTTCCAGCAAATTGTTTCGGGTCAAAATCGGGAATGGACTGTGTGAGATTGAATAATTGGTTGAGCGCAGTCTGCACCGGCTGGTTATTTTTCAATTCCGGCAACGCAGCGACGAGGCGGTCGAGCGCCAGCACCAAACGCTCGGCACGACGGCCTTGGATTGAACCCCGGATTTGACTGTCCAAAAAGCTGGGCGAGAGATTTGCCAGTCGCGTGAGACATTCGTACGTCGTTTGATCCGACCAGACCGCTTCTGCCTTTTCCCGCGCCAGCTTGTCCGCCCAGTCCTGGATGGAAGCAATATCCTCCGCGAACAACTGAACAACTTCCTTGTTGCCTGTGACTTCGTGCAGCACCCACGACAACGCACAGATACGCTCGACCAGATTTGTTTCCGACCGTCTTTGCGACATTTCTGCCACCCCGTGGATTTGACTCAACTGCCAGCTCATTTCGCGCAACGCGACAGCCTGGCCGACCAGCCAAGCCTGCGCGCCGTTGCCGTTTTTTTCCGCGCTCCAATGTTTCGGCTCGGTCACGCTCTGGCCATCCAGTTCGAACATCAATTCGGGGTGCCCGGCCTTGAGCAGGTCGGCGTCCACACTCTGGTGGCAGGCAACGCAGGTGTTGGCGCGGATGTAAAGATTCTGCAGGTCACGCACGCCGGCGGCAGTGCGGTCGGCGCGCGTGTAATCTGTGCGTGTGTGCGATCGGATCCAGTTTTCCGCCGGGCCGTGGCAGCTTTCGCACGAGACGCCTTCGCTCACCTTGAAATTGTCGCCGCGCAAATCTTCCGGCACCGAATTGAGCGGCGCATGGCAAACCGTGCAGCGTGCATCCGTCGTCGGATCCTTGATGGCCAACGCATCGGCAATCTGTTTCGAGCGCGCGGTGGCCAGGGTGGCCGGCGGGCGCTGCGAATGAAAATCCTTCAGCGACCAGACGAGAAACTGGTCCTGCTTCGCCTCGCCACCGCCGTGGCAACTGGAGCTGGCGCAGGAATTCGCGCCGAGAAATTTTGCCGCCATTTCCGCGCCGTTGCACGACAGCGCGAGGCCCAGAACGAGTCTGGCGACAAGGGAGCCATAAATTGTTTTACTCACAGTTTCAAATTCGTTAATGGAGTGGCGGCGTGAATGCAACCATAATTGAATCCGTGCGCAGCGCAAGCGGGGGCAGTTTGAGCCTGGTCGTCGGGCTGTTGCTGATGGCCGGATTGCTGGCCTGGCTGGCGTTGGAAATCCTCCGCGCGCTGCTTCGCGCCGCCGCCGAGCGCGCCCAGCAACAGGTTGCCTTGGAAAAATTACGCGCGCAGTTGCAGGAAACCAGGCTCCGTTGCCGCGAGGCCAAGCAGGCGCAGGCCGGCTGGAACGGCCTCCGCAAGTTCACGGTTGCCAAAAAAATCTGCGAGTGTGAGGACGTCCACGCGTTTTACCTGAAGCCGCACGACGGCCTGCCGCTGCCCGCGTTCAAGCCGGGCCAGTATCTCACGTTCCAGCTTGATTTGCCCGGGCGCGACAAGCCGCTGGTCCGCTGTTACTCGCTTTCCGACAGCCCCAAGGATTATTACCGCGTCACGATCAAAAAAGAAAAGGCGCCGCCGGACAAGCCGGAGCTGCCGCCGGGCGCCGGCTCGAGTTTTTTTGCCGACGTGGTGAAGGAAGGCGACATCCTCAATGTCAAGGCGCCAACCGGCCATTTCTTCCTCGACATGACGAAAACAAACCCCGTCGTGCTCATCGCCGGCGGCGTTGGGATCACGCCGATGTTGTGCATGGCCAATGCCATCGCCGCCAGCGGCACGAAGCGCGAGGCGTGGTTTTTCTTCGGCGTCCGCAACCGGCGCGAACACATCCACAAGACCGAACTGGAAAAACTCGCGGCGGAAAATGAAAATATCCACCTGCACGTCTGCTACAGCAAGCCCGGCGAGCGGGATGCAAAGGGCCGCGACTATCATCACGAAGGCCGCGTGGGCATTGAGCTGTTGAAGGCGCTGCTGCCTTCGAATAATTTTGAATATTACCTCTGCGGCAACGGCGCGTTCATGAAAAGCATCACCGATGGTCTCGAAGCGTGGGGCGTCCCCGACAAGGATGTTCATTTTGAAGCGTTCGGCCCGGCGACGGTGAAAAAAAAAGCGGCGGTGCCAACGCCGGAAGAAACCACGCACCTGGCGAAAATCAACGTCACGTTCGCCCGCACGAACAAAACCGTTCGCTGGGAACCGTCCGCGGAAAATCTTTTGGAATTTGCGCGGGCGCAGGGTGTCAAAATTGATTCCGGCTGCTGTGCGGGCAGTTGCGGCTCGTGCGTTGTCGCCATCAAGTCCGGCGCGGTGGATTATCTGAAGAAGCCTGACGCCGAACCGGAGGCCGGCACCGGTCTCATGTGCATCTGCCGTCCAAAAAATGATCTCGTGCTCGACGCCTGAAATGCCCGACACCCCGACCATCCTCGAACGCCCGCAACGCTGGGACGCCGCGTTCGATCCGGACATGACGGAAACCGTCGTGGACCGGCTGCTCGCCACCGCGCCATTCAGCCGGATGAACGCGGAAAAATTCCCCCAGCGCACGCCGCTCCGCGAAATCCTCCGCAACGACTCCCGCGTCCTTCGTTTTCGCAAGGGCGAAATCATCGTGCGGCAGGGGGACTACGGCACCTCCGCCTTTCTGATTTTGAGCGGCGCGACCCGTGTCGTGTTGAAACCCGACCTGGCACCGTCGCTGCTTGGCCGTCAGGCACCGGGCAAAAAGGGAATTCTCCGCACCCTGGCCCAAATCTGGAATGGTTCGCGCCCGGCGGAATTCTTTTCGCGCAAACAGCCTGGTCAATCCACCGGCCTCGGTGCAAGGCAGGATGCCGACGAAGTTCGCGTTTTTCTTCAGGACGTTCCGCGCGTTCTCGACCAGCACCGCACCGAACAGATGACGTCGGGAGATTTCTTCGGCGAGATCGCCGCGCTGAGCCGGATGCCGCGCACGTCCACCATTTTTGCCGACAGCGACGACGCGGAACTGTTGGAAATCCGCTGGCAGGGCCTGCGCGACCTGATGAAATATGACGAGGGGTTGCGTTCGCACATCAGCCGGATTTACCGCGAACGCGCGCTGGCCTCCTATCTCCGCGCCACGCCGATTTTTCAGCATCTCGACAAGGCGCAACTTGACCGCGTGGCCGAGGCGGTCGAATTTTCGACGTTTGGCGATTACGACTGGTCGGGTGAATACAAGCGCCTCGCGCAGGCCGGCAGCGTGCGCCCGGAGAAGGAACCCGTCATCGCCGGCGAAGGCGATTATCCGAACGGCATCGTGCTGGTGCGCGCCGGTTTCGCCCGTGTCAGCCAGAAATTCGGCGGCGGCGAACGCACGCTCAATTACCTCGGCGCGGGGCAGATTTTCGGGCTGAATGAAATTGCCCACAACTGGCGCAGCAAGGACGCGGTGGTGAATTTCCAATTCTCGCTCCGCGCCATCGGCTACACGCACTTGCTCATCGTGCCGACGCGGTTGATGGAAGAAATTGTTTTGCCATCATTGCCGAAAAGCGAACTGCCGCCGCTGGTGGAAACTGCGAAAGGGGAAAATGATTCCACACCGCCGGAAGCTGCGGTGCGCGAAAAAGTCGGCGCGGAGGTCCTGGAATTTCTTACCGAGAACCGCTTTTTCAACGGCACGGCCACGATGGTGATTGACCTTGACCGCTGCACGCGCTGCGACGATTGCGTGCGCGCCTGCGCCTCGACACACGACAACAACCCGCGCTTCCTGCGCCACGGACCGAGCGCCGGCCGGCTGATGATCGCCAACGCCTGCATGCATTGCGCCGACCCGGTCTGCATGATTGGCTGCCCGACCGGCGCGATCCACCGCGAGTCGTTCGCCGGCCAGGTGGTCATCAATCCCGCGACGTGCATCGGCTGCAAATCGTGTTTCAACCATTGTCCCTACGACGCCATCCGCATGGTCGAAGTCCGCGACGAGCGCGGCGAATTGCTCGTGGACCAGGAAATGAAACCGATCGCGAAGGCGACCAAGTGCGACCTGTGCGTGGAAAATTACGGCGGCCCGGCGTGCGAACGCGCCTGTCCGCACGGCGCGCTCGCGCGGATGAGCTTGAACAACCTCGACCCGCTGGTGAAGTGGCTGAAATTATGAACCGCTTCCGCCACCAGCTTTTTTCCGGCCTGGGCGCGTCGGTTGTCGCGGGAGCCGGAGCATTGTGGCTCAACGGGAAATTCAACGCGCTGCCGGATTATGCCTTCCTCACCGGCTGGGCGCTGCTCGCAGGAATGTTCGTGCTGACGATTTACAACGTCCGCAAAAAACTGCCGTTCCTGCCGCTCGGCAAATCCGAGACGTGGCTCCAAATCCACATTTATCTCGGCTTCTTCACGACGCTGCTTTTTCTCATCCACCTGAATTTCCGCCTGCCGCACGGCTGGTTTGAGATCGCGCTCGCGTGGCTGTTTGTGCTGGTCAGCGGCAGCGGCATGGCCGGGCTGCTTTTCAGCCGGGTGCTGCCGCGCCGGCTGGCGACGCGCGGTGGCGAAGTCATCTTTGAAAAAATTCCGGCGCTGCGCCACGCGCTGAAAACCCAGGCTGAAGACCTGGCGCTCGGCATGGACGCGAAATCGCCGGTCATCGCGGATTTTTACGCCCGGCGGCTGGCGGCATTTTTCTCGGGCCCGAAAAATCTCTGGCTGCACCTCGCGGAATCGCGCCGCCCCGTCAACGCATTGCTCGCCCAGTTGGAAGACCTGCGCCGTTTCAGCAATGACGCCGAACGCGACCAAATCGGAAAGCTTTCCGCGCTCGTCCGGCAAAAGGACGGCCTCGACTATCACCGCGCGCTGCAGCTCACGCTCAAGCTGTGGCTGTTCGTCCACATCCCGCTGACTTACAGCCTGCTGATCTTCACCGCGGCGCACCTTGTTTTCGTCTTCGGCTTTTCCGGAGGTGCGCGATGAGCGAACAACTGCCATCGCCAAATTTTGACCCGGAAAATTATGCGCGCCCGAATCAAAACTGGATTTGCGGCCACGCCGGCGAAGGCCAGCCGTGCCGGCTCGGTCCCGATGACAAGGGCCGCTGTCGCGCGACGGTCGAGTGCAAGCCGGTGCTGGAAACCAAAGCCGGCGAGACGAAAGGCCGCTGGCGCTGCACGCGGCCCGGCGGCGCATGTGAATCCGGTCCGCTGCCGGACGGAAGCTGTTGTCGTCCGATTACCAAATGTTCGCCGGTGCCGACACTGCGTTGGATTCGTGGAAGAGTGACGCTCGCCGTCATAGCCGCGTCATGCGCGTTGCTGCTGATGGTGCTCGGTAATCCGCCGTGGCGGAACAAATTCATCAATCCTGGCGAAATTTCGCAGCCGCATTCCGGCGCGGCCTTCGCGGTGATGGCGGCAACGAACCAGTTAAACTCAAGCTGCGGTGCGTGCCAT
>Ga0181522_10002456_pt1 | contig 10601 bp, 13 predicted proteins | sample PEATcosm2014_Bin_27_FD_121103 | JGI IMG/M metagenome (GOLD analysis project Ga0181522, IMG submission 121103) | Peatland microbial communities from MTU Mesocosm Facility, Houghton, MI, USA - PEATcosm2014_Bin05_10_metaG | ecosystem: Environmental > Terrestrial > Soil > Wetlands > Peat | place...
AATAGTTATCCGATGCAAAATCGGGTTGGCTAGGGATATCGCCTTCCGCTTGATCTATGAATTCGTCGGCACTCCAGCCGAATTCGCCGTTTAGCGTAGGGGGTTCGGAATCCCATTTGATCTCCCACCATGTCCCCGTATAGCCACCGGCAGTTCCTGTTTCCGATCCTTCGACGGTGCCGTGTACTCCATCGCACTGCGCGAAAAGCGGCGTCGCATCGAGCGCTTGGTCGCGGACGTTAACCCCGCCAGGCTGGCAGGCAGTTCCGGGGGCCGCCATGACGCGACTTCCGATTTGGGCCGAGATTTCCGGAGAGGACAAACCTTCGTGGTCCTCGATCGCGCCATTAGGCGAGCTCGTGCTGATCGAGTGGTACTCACCCGCACCGCAGCCACAAATCAGAACGGCAACAGCTGTCGCGCCAAGGATGACGATACCGCGGGGCTTGGTTATACCAAACCCCCAAAGGAGATGGAGGGCTTTTTGCATCGAGGTGACCCCTGGAAATCCCGACCGGGATGCGGATCTTGGACCGTGGCGGAGCGCTTGAACAGTAGGGCACAGTGGGCTAAACTTCGGCAAACGGTCAGAGCAGTCAAAAGATGACTATTAGTGACATTCGCTCCCGTATGTCACTGATCTCCCGATGTAGCCTGCGTTCTCTGGTCTGCTAGGGGTTTTAGGAAATGCCGCAAGAGGGACCTTCCGCCGACAGGCTGGACTCATGGAAAGCGATTGCCTCCTACGTCGGTCGCGACGTCCGCACGGTCATCCGCTGGGAGCAGAGAGGTGGTCTGCCGGTCTACCGGGTGCCCGTCGGACAGCGGCAGGCTGTTTACGCCTTCCGACATGAGATTGATGAATGGATGGCGGGCGCCACGCCGGGCAGTCTCGAACTGGCGGCCGCGCTCGAAGTCGCTGATGCGCGACCTGAGTGGCACAACGGCAGGAGTGTGGCTGTTGAAGCTCCTGCCGTTCCTGCTCTTCCCTCCAGAAGGAGGGGCGGGCGGCGCTGGATTCTCATTGCAAGCGGAATAGTGGCAGCAGGTTTTGCCGCCCTGATCTTCCCTGCTTTACGTTGGCTCTTATCCCCACAACGGATCGACTTCACCAATGTCGCGCAGATCACTTCGGACGGAACCACCAAAGAAGGCCTGGTCACAGACGGACGTAATCTGTTTTTCAACGAAAACCGTCACGGCAGGCTGGTGGTGGCAAGTGTTTCTACTGATGGCGGCGAGGTTCGCCTTATCCCGAGTCCTTTTATAAAGGCCGTCCCTCAAGCAGTTTCTCCTGATGGCAAGAACCTTCTGGTCCTCGCTTATATAGGGCAGGAGACCGAGAAGCCGTTATGGACCCTTCCTGTTTCCGGTGGCCAACCGACGCGCGTCGGAAACATTCTGGCCCATGAGGCTATCTGGTCTCCCGACGGCCGAAAGATTGCCTACGCCTATCACAACGCTCTCTATTTGACCGATAACCGGGGCGCATCCGTGAGGGAACTTCAAACTTTCACCGATAGTCCCGATCTACTCGAGTGGTCCCCGGACGGAACCCACCTTCGCTTTCAACTACGCGATCTTGGCACCCGACATGGCTCTATTTGGGAGCTGTCATTTTCCAATGCTGAGGATGGCACTCTATCCTCTCTCGCTCCTCTGCATATCGACTTCGATTCCTGCTGCAATGCAACATCCTCCATCGATCAGGAGGCTCGATCCTTCCTGGCGGCCGATGAACTGTACCCGAACGGTATCCACACGATTGAAAGAGCTCACAGGCTATGGGGTTCTCAGTTTACTTCGGTTCGGCTGAAGCCAACGGTTTCCGATCCGAGTTCCCTCGCGCTGGATTCCAGATCAAAGCGGCTGTTCGTCATCGGCGGATCGGCCTCATTGTCGACTCGCTCTATTCAGAATCACTGGAATGAAGCGTACGTGTGCGACAGAAAATCCGGCGAGGTCCGGCCCTTCCTGCCTGGCATCTCCGCGGAGGATGTCGACTTTTCCCGAGATGGAAAGTGGATTACCTACACCAACCGACAGGGGCTTTGGGTCAGTCGCTCAGATGGGAGCGATGCCATACAAATCGATGTTCCCGCGAGCAGCCTTCAGCTGCCACGATGGTCGCCGGACGGGCGACAAATTGCTTTCATGGCGAAGCAGCCTGGCAGAACGTGGCGGATCTTTGTAACCTCAGTCGACAACGGCAAGCCAAGAGAAGCAGCAACCGGAAACGACAGCCAAGGAGCGCCAACATGGTCTCCGGATGGCAAGTACTTGGTCTATGGAAATGTATGGTGCGAGCAGAGCAGGACATGCGCCATCCGGAAGATTGAGTTGTCGACCGGCCAGGTATCCACTCTTCCCGGATCGGACGGATTTGAGACCGCGCGCTGGTCTCCCGATGGTCGTCACGTGGCAGCACTGTGGCCGGACCATCATTGGATCGAGGTCTTCGATGTGAAAACCGAGCAGTGGAAGAAGCTGGCCGACGGCGTGACGGGCAACGATCTCAACTGGTCTGCGGACTCTCGTTCCGTCTATGCCAGCAATCCCAATGGTGACCGGCCCTACGTCATTCAGGTGTCTCTCGCGGACGGATCGGTAAAACCCGCCGTCGACCTCTCTGCATTCAAAAACATGATGGGCAGAATCGATACTTGGTTCGGCATCACGCCAGATGACTCGATCATCTTCCTGAGATGGCAGGATCCGAACGAAATTTATGCGCTCTCCTACATCGAGAAGTAAGCGAGATTCGAACCCTGCCGGCCTCTGTCTTTGGGTTTTACAGCGTTTCGAGGCCATCGGTGTGCGGTAGTCTTGACGACCGTCGATTCGGGCTCTACCTGCCGCGAGAGCATGAGCCGGACACGGACATGGCACAACGCCCAGCCGAATCCCGGTAATGATCAACTCGGCTCGATTGGTCACCTCGAGCTTCTGCATCATGTTGTAGACGTGGGCGCCAGCCGTCCTGCGACCGATACCGGCGATAGTAGCCGTGTCGTGAACGGTCTTGCCATCAGCGAGCCACCTCAGAACTTCCTGCTCGCGAGGGGTCAGAGACGACCGGGCGCTATGGGTCGCATATCTCCGATGGATCATTGCCTCTCGCATATGCACTCCAGAGGCCTGAACCTAGTCCGCCAGACCGGTAGGAGTGAGGGGCAATGTGCGGCGAGGGGGCATCCGACCCCCGGGAAGGATGGCAGGTCATCGCCCGGGCGGAAGAATAAGTCAGCCGTTGAACTCACGCGGGGTAGTTGCAGAAGCGATTTGGAATGAGACATCAGGGAGCTCTTTATTGAACTTGATGATCGTGATTGCGATGGAATCATCGGGTGGAGTTGCGGTTAGTCAGTTATTGGGGCCACGGCCCCGGGGATGGATCTGAACTGGTTGGGCACCCGAAAATTACCGGAACAGTAACGAGTCAGTTATGGTTGGGCGGTGTGGAGGGGGCCTGAGAATGGCATTTTAGCGGGTGTAATTGGTCTGGGGGGACGCTGTTCACGTTGGGAACCCCTGGGGTTCCGTGATGGAGTGTGATTTTAGCTCCGGGAAAAGTTAGAGTTGTTTCGGGGCTTCCTGTAACCAGGTAGTTAAGAGGGTGAGGGCAGCCGGCGCGGGCGGCGCCGGGGCTGAAGGAAGGGCGGGGCTGAACTCGGTTCGGGAGCGACGCGGAAGACCTCCTTCCTCCTCTCTAACCTATATACAGCGAGGAACGGACACGGGGAGCCCTCCGCGGGTCAGAGCAGAGCAGCCACACAGAGAGAAACCCGTGGAGCAGGAAGGGTAGTCCACCCAGGAGGACAGGCAGGAAGCGTATGGCATGTCCAGGCCAGGAGGGGTGCACCGGGTGGAAGGGCCGGGACCGGCTGGCAGGGATGCACCGGGTGGGAGCGAGGAAGCGATGCACCGGCAGGAGCGATGGACAGGCTGGGAGTGAGGAACCGGGTGGGAGTGACCCGGCCGGACCGCGGGTCTCTCCCGCGCGCGCGAAAAAATATGTGCTGCGGCCGGGGAGGCACGTGGTGATTCAGTCCTCCGGATGCGCTTCATCTGACGGCTGCTGACCCCGGAGATCAGGCCCTTGACGCCGGCGTCGATCTTCGTTCCGGTGCCGAAGCCCACGGTCTCGCGCACCTCGACCCCCAGCACTCCCTGTCCCATGTCGTAGACGTTCTCGATGTAGTTCTTCGTACCGTTGGCGAAGACCGGGTTGCCGTTGTAGTAGCCGAGGATGGCGTGCTGGCCGGACCTGAGGCCGAGAGCTTCCTCGATGGGCTGGCCGACCATGGACTGCCAGCCGGGGATGTTCAGCCGGTGGACGTCGTAGCGCACGGTGCGCTCGACGCCGAGGCCGTGCAGGTTGTTGCGCATGAGGAAGCCGCCCTCGCCGAGGGTGCCGAGGCGGCGCATGGACTTCAGGTTCTCCGGATCGGAGAGCCAGTGGGAGAGCTGCATCCAGGCTTTGCAAAACCTGGTAGCGAAAAACCTGGTATCCTGGGGGCCTGGGCTTTGGCTGCAAGGCGGCTCGGGTTCACACTCGGCCTGTAAGTAAATCGGGGCTGCCCCTCCTGACGGGGAAGCCTTCCCGGAGGTAATGAGTATATGAGTAGTATGTTTTGCCTTCCCGGCGCCGATGCCGGCCATCGCGAGCGGATGGCCAGGTTCTTCGGCACCCTAATCCGCGGGATCCGCGAGGAACACGGAGCAACCATCGATGAAGCCGCCCATCGATCCGACATGGGCCCGGCCGAGTGGACCGCCGTGGAAGAGGGTGTCATCCCCCTCGACGACGAGCGCCTGCGCGCCATGGCCGAAGCTCTCGCGATCGGATGGCCAGGGATGGAGCTCTGTATGACGTTCTGCTGGGAGGCCTGGAGGAAGTAGGGGCGGGGCCGGAGCCTCCCCCCGCTCTGGCCTCCGTACTCATAACCGTATACGCTCACTTCCTGAGGAAGGAGGTGAGTTCCAATTCCACGAACCAAAGAAACGGAGGTGAAGCGCTTGAACGTGATCTTACCCATTGAGTTGCACAACCAGTTCAAGTCCCTGGCCGCTGCCAGAGGCGACAACATGACCGACGTGCTGCTGGAGTTTATCCGCAGCTACGTCCGCCAGCACTCTGCGAAGGGGCGGCGCAAGTGAAGCGCGCCGCCCTTTACATGCGGGTCTCGACCGTCGATCAGCATCCCGAGACCCAGCTGCTCGATCTGCGCCAGATGGCCACTCAGCGCGGCTACGAAATCGTGGCCGAGCACACCGATCGGATCTCCGGCGTGAAGGCACGGCGGCCGGGTCTGGATCAGCTGATGAAGGAGGCTCGCCGTGGCCAGTTCGATGTCGTGCTGGTCTGGGCCTCGGACCGGATCGCACGGTCGGTCCGCCACTTCCTCGAGATCCTCGACGAGCTGAACCGGCTCAACATCGAGTTCGTCAGCTTCCGCGAGCAGATCGACACCGGTGGTCCGCTGGGCCGGGCCATCGTCGTGATCATCGGCGCCATCGCGGAGCTGGAACGAAACCTGATCGTCGAGAGGGTGCGCGCCGGCATGCGCCGCGCCCGCCTCGAAGGCCGGCACATCGGGCGCCGTCCGCTCGAGCTCGACCACACCGCCATCCTTCGGGACCGGCAGCACGGGCTGAGCCTCGGCCAGCTGGCGAAGAGCTACCGCGTCTCCCGCACCACCATCCACCGCGTGCTCCACGAGCACACCTCAACGGCGGAGCTGTCGGCATGAAGCTCGCTCTGTTCCTCTCCGGTCTGCTCGTGGGCTTCGTCCTCTGCTCGCGAAACCGTCACTCCGAGCCCTGCAAGCTCGTTCTCGACGTCGACGAACTGGCCTCGCCCAGCATCCACCGCCGCACCGTACTGCTGCGTCCGGACCCTGTTCCACAAGGGTCGCCGCCGACGGCTCACTAACCCACACCAAATCAATGGCCGGATCTCCCGATCCGGCCGTTCCACAAGGTGTGGGTTAAAGAACAGCCCCCAATCTCCTCAATGAGTGACTTGTCCTGAAGTCAACAGTTGAATTCTGGCGTCGCCACCGGTCAGTAAACATGACCCGGCTTCGGGCAGATTTGAACCGTCGTCAGCGTTCTTCCAGTGAACGATTCCATCCGCCTATATCTATTCGACCTGCAACAGCATCGGGAATCCAAAATGGGTCTCCGATCTCATGCAGAGAATCGTAGTGCTTACAGTGCGCAGGCAGGTAGGCAAGTTTATTGCTGGGTACCACCGTCTGCAGGTCACCGTCGTATTCCAGGAGCAACGGCGTTGCCTTGCGCATCTCCCAGGGCGTCGTGAGTCGCATGAAGACGCCGACCGCGATGGACGCCAGAGTTCCGTTCGGCCACACGACCTGCGGCCTCCCTCCCGCCGCGCCATACTTGGCAGCCTCTTTGGCTAGGGCTTCGTCGGTGACCAGTCCCATACAACGCATGCAGGGCCTGCCCGACAGCGACAGCATCACCTGACCGCTGATGGAAAATCCATCGTTCGACTCGTGAACATCCATGCCAATATCGATCAGAGGAATGAGGAACCTGCGCGCGAAGGCTTCGAGTTCATTGCGACATGCGATCGAATCGACGCACGCGAAGATGACATCGACGTCGCGAAGCTCCGCGGTGACCTCCGTCCAACTCGCCTGGCGCTTAATGATCTCGGCGGCGGGATTGACGGCCTTGATGAGGCGCTCGGCGATGTCGACTTTGGGGGTGCCGAGCTTGACGTCTTCCATAGTGCCGCCGACCAACCGGTTGAGGTTCGTGTCTTCCATGCAGTCGGGATCGATGGGCAGGAAGCTCCCTACCCCGATGTGGGCCAGTTGCTGCGCGATATGGGAGCCGCCGCCGCCGAGACCCACGAGGGCGGCTCGAGTGCGGTCCAACACGATCTCGGAGTCTTTCCCAAGGAACGACTGGCGCTCGAGATTCAACGTGTCAGTCACGGGCCACCTTCCAGGTGCAGCGCATGGGACTTCCGACAATCGCAACCTCCACGCCGGCCGGTGCAGCGCCGCCCGGAATCCAGCACTGGCCTACCGCGGAATCGAAACTGAACACTACCGCCCCATGCGGGAGACTGGGCTGAACGTTCCAGAAGTCCGGCACGAACAAGGCACTCTCCCGACGGTCGGTTCGGCTGAAGCTCGGCCGCCCGCGATGTTCGTGCAGATGAACGTGAACCATGGAGACGGCCTCCGTGTAGGCCGTCTGCAACGCTTTGCGGAGCGCGGAGCGGCCGATCGTCGCTCCCGCGGAGGGATCATCCACGTAGTCTCCATCCTCGACGTGATGGACTCCTCCGGCGAGCAGAAGCAGCGACCTAGCCGACAATGCCGGGCGGCACTTCAGAAAGGCAACTCGCTCGGCTGCGAACTCGTGGGGTTCGCGCAGCCGCTGGACCAGATCGTCGTAGAGGGCCGCGGTGAGCTTCAGGATCGTTCTCATCGCAGCCCCCGGAGATGCTCGGCCAGGATCTCGGCGGGACGCAGGCGAGCCGGCACCTGGTTCCAGGACCATGTCCACCACGGTCTGCCCAGCACAACATGCGAGCTCCAGTTCGCGCCCCGGCCAGGCACCGCCTGCTGCAAGAAAAGACGGGTGGTGTAGCCTCCGTGCTGGCCCAGGCAGAGCAGAGCCTGCATTTCCCGGGGTGTGCAGCCGGGGGGAAGCACGAGCCGAGGAAGGAAGACGAAGTCGACTCCGCCTTCCGCCTTCGCCGCCACGTCGCCAAAGACCGCCCGCAGTTCGTCGAGGTGCTCCGGGGCGACCATTAGGACGACTGCCCCTGGCGTACATGGCTGACGAAGATCTCGCAGCCCTTGATGTGAACCGTGCCGTTGTCGGGCAGTTCCTTGAACTCGCCGCCGATGACCTCGTCCAGGACGCGGGACGGATCGACACCGAGAACTTCCTTCAGCTTGGTGACGGTGTACGTCCCGGCCTGGATGGTCTTCGGCTTGTTGTCGAGGGTTACCTGGACGAGCTCCGGTTCCGTCGTGAATTTCTCGACGCCATGCTTGCGGAGGTTGGCTTCTGCATGGGGGGAGATCAGCTCCGGAGGATCCTCTCCGTGCCGGAAGTGCTCGAAGACCTCGAACACCAGCGGGCCGGTGCGGCCAGCGAGGTGAAGCAGCTGGTTGCCGGTGATACGAGCCTTGGGCCATTCGTGGTACTGGTTGTCCACTTTGATCCGGTACGCGCGGGCCAGCGGCACCGGCTGCCCATGTAGGCCGCAATTCTCAATATCCGCAAGTTCGACTTCGATCGCAGCCAGTTCCACCGCCTGGGCGGCGACTGCCTGCTCGACAACACCCGGTTCCGGGTTGAGGCCTTCTTGATTCATAGAGTTTTCTCCGTCTGTGCGGCTTGCGTGCCTTTGCTGCCGGTCGCAGCCGCTCACACTGGGTAAAGCGCAGCTCCTCTCTTTTTTCGCCATCGCATGGCAAAAACATTTGGGCGCGGCGCTTTAATAGATAGTTGGGGTGTCCAACGCCGTTCATGACCGCAGCGGAATATCAAAGGCTGTACAGAATCCTCATCGTGCGCGCCTGCCGCGCCCTCAGGTTCGCTGCCTGGAAGGGGGAGGACCGGGTTCTCGAGGGATCCGGCCAGTCACCCGCCGATTATGTCGCCGAGACGCTGATCCAGTGGGGCACGAATCAGCTTCCGTTCACCGGGCCGCCTGAGGCCGTGCCGGCCTTTCTGACCAGGGTCATGACCAACAAGATCGTCAGCACGCTGCGCAAACCCGCGGTGAAGACCAGCCGGAGCGGCAAGACGACGCTGGCCGACGAGCTCACCGAAGACGCCTCCCCGCAAGCGAAGCCGGAGAGGCTCTTCGACCTCCGTTCGTTGCTGCGCGACGCCGCCTTTCGCGCGGCCCTGGATCTGTGCGTCGCCGACGACGAGGATTTAAAGGAGTACGTCCTCGCGATCGAGACCTTTGAGGACACCATCCCGGCAGCCCACGACATCGCTTCGCTGCTCGGGGTTCCGGAGACCGAGATTTACAACCGCAGGAGAAAACTAGCCCGGCGACTGGGGAAGCATGGCTTCACCGGATCACGCCGCAGGAGCAACGTATGAAGAAGAGGATCGAGGAGAATGGCAAAAAGAATGAGGAGAATCGCCAGGCGAAAGCGTTCGAGGAGAGTCTCGAAACCCTCTTGGGCACGGAATCGGACCTCAGCAATGAGGAGCTGGACGAAGAGCTAGAGGCTTGCGGAATGGATGCCGCCGAGCTCAAGGCCAACGTTCATAAGCAGCTCTTCGACTATGCGAATCATCACTACCGGACGTTGGACAAGGAGGTTCCTGAAAAATTGGACAAGACGCTAAAGGCCCTGCGGCCGCCGAGCGCTGCGGAAAAGGCCAAGGCGGTGGTCAAGACGGCAGAGAATCTGGTCGGCAGTTTTCTGGATACTGCCAGAGCGAAGTCGGCGAGAGTGCTGAACACGCCATTGCCCGGCCAGACAAGGCAACCTCAATTCGCTTTCCGCAACAAGAAGGAGTTGTCGGCGGCGGACAAGAAACTGCTTGAGAGCGAGCAAGCCGACGTTGAATCGAACGACGAGTGACGGGAGAGGCGCGATGAATAAAGAGGTCGCCATCGAGCTGCGCCGAAGATTGGGCATCAAGGGAGCTCTGCGCCTCGAGGACATCACCAAGCCGCTCGGCCTGTCGCTGAAAGAGGTCGACTCGGACGGTTTCGACGGAGCCCTGGTACGCCGAGCCTCAGGCGCAGGTGGTCGCATTCTGGTGAAACGCAACATTCGGGAAAACACGCGCAAACGCTTCACCGCGGCCCATGAGATCGGGCACTACCTACTCCACAAAGACGCCGACAGCATGTCGTGCGGTGCGAAAGATATTGCGAACTGGACCAATATCGAAGTCAACCCCGAACACGAGGCGGACGAGTTTGCTTCGGAGCTCCTCCTTCCCAGTGCGGAGTTGAGATCGCACATCGGAGCCCAATGGCCGTCGCTGCAACTGGTGAGCGATCTCGCTCGGGAGTTTGACACGAGCCTGATGGCCACGATTCGAAAGTATTGCGACGTGGCGACGCAGAGCTGTGCTGGAGTTTGGGTAGAAGGCGCGCGTGTCCGCTGGTTTTCGCCCTCACCGAGTTTTCCGCACTGGATCAAAGTCAAGGAAGAGGTGGATGCCGGTCTCCTCGAGTGCAAGAGACCTTTGGAGGAGATGGTGGAGGTCAGAGCCGGGGACTGGATTCCTGCCTTGTCCGAAGAGGTGGAGGCAACGCTTCTCCAGGGTTGCGTACGCATGCCGACCTACCAAGGTTTTCTTGTTTTGCTGTGGGCGAATCGCCCGCTTCAACATCGGATCGCAGAAGATGAGCTGCTCGAAGAGCTAGATTCGGACCGATTCGACAGCTATCAACGTGAGAGGTGGCCAGGCAAAAAGTGAGTTCATGTATCTGCGAGCGTGCGCCGTAAACAGGAAGGATCTTGGTTGACGCAAAATCGCCAAGTCACTCATTGAGGAGATTGGGGGCTGTTCTTTAACCCACACCTTGTGGAACGGCCGGATCGGGAGATCCGGCCATTGATTTG
>Ga0181522_10002457_pt1 | contig 10600 bp, 9 predicted proteins | sample PEATcosm2014_Bin_27_FD_121103 | JGI IMG/M metagenome (GOLD analysis project Ga0181522, IMG submission 121103) | Peatland microbial communities from MTU Mesocosm Facility, Houghton, MI, USA - PEATcosm2014_Bin05_10_metaG | ecosystem: Environmental > Terrestrial > Soil > Wetlands > Peat | place...
AAGAAGGGCTTCGAAGCCGTCACCGCCAACTTCCCGGACATCAAGATCGTCAAGACGCAGTCCGGCGACTTTACGACCGACGGCGGCAAGAAGGTCATGGAAGCCTTCATCAAGTCGACCGACAACCTGAAGGGCATCTGCGCGTCGTTCGCCCACAACGACAACATGCAGCTCGGCGCCATCCAGGCGATGAAGGAAGCCGGCCTGAAGCCCGGCAAAGACGTGTTGATGGTTTCGGTCGACTACGTGCCGGCGATGAAGGAAGCGCTGGCCGCCGGCGACGCGAACGCCTCGGTCGAGCTCCGCTCGGCGATTGGCAAGTACATCTATCCGGTCGTCCTCCAGTATCTGAAGGACAAGAAAGAACTGCCGAAGTGGGTCAAGATTCCGTCTGACCTGCATACGGCTGCGACGGCCGCCAACTGAGACGATCCGACGCTTAATTGACTAAAGTGGCGTTTCGCCGGACTTCGGTCCGGCGGGACGCCGCCCAGAGCGCCGGGCGCGTAGCCGCGCTGCGACCGACGGGTGTAGAGTCGCGAGCAAGCGATGGGGGGATGCGCACGTGGCGGAGGCTGTGACGGCGCGAATTGAGATGGTCGGGGTGTCGAAGGCGTTCCCCGGCGTCCGGGCGCTGGAAAATGCCGACTTGCGGTTGATAGGCGGCGAGGTCCACGCCCTGATGGGCGAGAACGGCGCCGGAAAGTCGACCCTAATCAAGGTTATGACCGGCGCGCTGCGCCGCGACGAAGGCGAGATTCGCCTCGACGGCCAGACTGTCGAGATCAACACGCCCGGGCAAGCCCGCGCGCTCGGTATCGGCACCGTCTATCAAGAAGTCAATCTGGTCGCGACCATGTCGGTGACCAAGAATCTGACGCTCGGTCGGCAGCCGACGAAATTCGGGATGATCTCGTGGCGCGCCGCGCGCGACGTCGCCAGGAAGCGCCTGCAGCGGCTCAAGATCGACATCGACATCGAGCGGCCGCTCGGCTCCTATTCGGTCGCCATCCAACAGCTCATCGCGATCGCGCGCGCCCTCGAGGACGACACGCGCGTGCTGGTGCTCGACGAGCCGACCGCCAGCCTCGACGCCCACGAGACGGCGTTGCTGTTCCAGATCGTGCGTGATCTGAAGGCGCGCGGGATCGCGATTGTCTTCATCACCCACTTCATCGATCAGGTCTATCAGATCGCCGATCGCATTTCGGTCTTGCGCAATGGGCGCCTGGTCGGCACCGCGCCGATCGGCGAGATGCCGCCTTTGAAGCTGATTTCGCTGATGATCGGCCGCGAACTCGGGCAGACCGGACTGCGTCTCGTCGGCGATGCGCCGCCGTCCGACGCGCCGGTGATGCTGGAGGCCGAGGGGCTCGGCCGGAAGCTGATCATGCAGCCTTTCGACCTGAAGCTGCGCAGCGGCGAGGTCGTCGGCTTGTCGGGCCTGCTGGGTTCGGGCCGCACCGAAGTCGCCAAGCTGGTGTTCGGCGCGGTGAAGCCGGACGCGGGCAAACTCCAAGTCGGCGGCTTGCCTATGGCCGGGCACTCGCCAGGCCGCTCGATTCGCGCCGGCATCGGCTTCTGTCCCGAAGACCGCAAGGCCGAAGGCGCGTTCGGCGAACTCAGCGTGCGCGAAAACATCGTCATGGCGCTGCAGTCGAAGCGCGGCTGGCTGCGGCTGTTGTCGCGCGGCGAGCAGGAGAAGCTCGCCGACGAAATGATCGCGACGCTGGCGATCAGCACGCCTGACGCCGAGAAGCCGGTTGGGCAACTGTCCGGAGGCAATCAGCAGAAAGTCATTCTGGCGCGTTCGCTGGTGTCTGGACCGCGCGTACTCATTCTCGACGAACCGACGCGCGGCATCGACGTCGGCGCCCACGCCGAGATCGTTTCGCTGATCCGCAAGCTGTGCGGCCAGGGATTGGCGCTGTTGGTCGCCTCTTCCGAGCTCGACGAATTGGTCGCGGTCAGCGATCGGGTCGCGGTGCTGCGCGATCGCCACAAGATCGGCGAAATTTCCGGCGCGGACATCACCCGCGACAACGTCATCCATATGATCGCCGGCACGCAATCATGACGCAGTCACACATCGCGACCACGACGAAGCAAGTCTCGCTGGGGACGACTTTGCGCGCCATCGCCGCCCACCGGGTGGTTTGGCCGCTGGCCGCGCTGGCGTTGATTTTCCTGATCGACTTCTTGATCTCGCCGAACTTCTTCAGCATTCGCGTGGTCGAGGGTCGACTGTTCGGGTCGGTGATCGACGTCTTCTACCGCGCCGTTCCGACTGCGATGGTTGCGCTGGGCATGGCGGTGGTGATCGGCACCAAGGGCATCGACCTTTCTGTCGGCTCGATCATCGCCATCGGCGGCGCGGTCATCACCTGGCGCATTCACGCCGGCGACCCCCATATCCTCATTCTCTTTTGGGCGCTCGGCGTCGGCTTGCTGTGCGGCGTCTGGAATGGTTTCCTGGTGGCGGTGCTGGACATCCAGCCGATCATCGCCACGCTCATTCTGATGGTCTCCGGCCGGGGCATCGGGTTGATGATCAACCTGCTCTACGGCGGCACCAATCCGAGCTACACCAGCGCGCTGCTGCAAGGCATCAGCACCGGTCACATCGCGTTCATTCCGACCCGCTTGCTGGTGTTCCTGCTGGTCTTCTTCGTGCTGTGGGCGCTGCTGCGGCGCACCGCGCTCGGGATGTTCCTCGAATCGGTCGGCGGCAACGCGAAAGCAGCCTATCTGACAGGCATCAATGCGCGCCTGATCATCTTCTCCGCCTACATCATCTGCGGCCTCACCGCCGCCTCGGCCGGCGTGATCCTCTCCGCCGACACGCACACTTCGGATCCGGTCAGCATCGGCCTCAACATCGAGCTCGACGCGATCCTGGCGGTGGTGATCGGCGGCGGCTCGCTGTCGGGCGGCCGCATCTACCTCGGCATGACGATCCTGGGCGCCCTTGTCATCCAGGCCTTGACCACATCGATCCTCACCAGCGGCCTGCCGCCCGAATACAATCTGGTGGTCAAGGCGTTCGTCGTCATGGTGGTGCTGCTGCTCCAGTCAAGCAACTTCCGCAACCTGGCGCTGTCGATTCTCGCGAGGAGGAAGCGGTGAACGAGAAATATCTGCCGTTGACGGCGACGATCGTCGTCTTCCTCGCGCTGTTTGCGATCGGCGGCCTGTTGTACAACAACTTTGTATCCACCCTCGTGCTGGGCGATATCCTCGCCGACAACGCCTTCATCATCATCGCCGCCATCGGCACCACCTTCGTCATCATCTCCGGCGGCATCGATCTGTCGATCGGCTCGATGATCGGCTTTGTCGGCGTCGTGATGGCCAATCTCGACGTGGTCGGTTGGCATCCGCTCGCCTCGGCCGGGATGATGCTGGTCTTCGGCCTTGGATTTGGCGCGCTGCAGGGTCTGATCATCGACTTCTGCGACATTCAGCCATTCATCGTCACGCTGGCCGGTCTGTTCCTGTTGCGCGGCAGTTGCTTCATGGTCAATCTCGACGCGGTGCCGATCCGCCACGACTTCGTCCACGATTTCGCCGGCGTCAGCATTCCGCTGCCGGGCGACGGCGAGCTTCACAGCTCGGCGATCGTGATGCTGGTCTCGTTGGTGGTCGCCGTCGTGATCGCGCATTTCACCCGCTTCGGCGCCAACGTCTATGCGATCGGCGGCGACAAGACCTCGGCAGGCCTGATGGGCGTGCCGATGCGCCGCACCATGATCGGCATCTATGCGCTCGGCGGCTTCTACAGCGCGCTCGGCGGCGTCATCTATGCGCTCTACACATCGTCCGGCTATCCGCTGGCGGGCACTGGCAACGAGCTCACCGCCATCGCTTCGGTGGTGCTCGGCGGCACGCTGCTGACCGGCGGCGTCGGCATGGTCGCGGGGACTCTGTTCGGCGGAATGATCTTCGGCTTGATCGCCACACTGATCAATTTCAACGGGTCGCTCAACGGCGCGTGGATCATGATCATCGGGGGCGTGCTGCTGTTCCTGTTCATCGTGCTGCAGCGGTTTCTGGTCGGTTCGTTCAGGCTGCGGAGCGCGGCCTGAGGCTGAGGAGCGATGGCGCGCGCAACCCGACATTCGTCGAGCGGAAAGGTCGCGACGCATCGTCGCGCGTTGCGCCGTTCGCCGACGCCGGCGGAGCTTGAATCCGAAGGGCGCGTGTCGTCGCTTCGCTTCGAAGCCCAGCTTGCGGCGCGTCTCGGACGCGACATCGTCAACGGCGTCTTTCCGGCGGGTTCGCTGTTGCCCAGCGCCGCCGATATGGGGGTTCGATTCTCTGCCTCGCGCACCGCTTTGCGGGAGGCCTATAGCAAGCTCAGCGGCAAGGGGCTCATCGTCGCCCGGCCGCGGGTGGGCACCCGCGTGCGACTCAAGTCCGACTGGAACCTACTCGATCCGGATGTGCTCGCCTGGCGCTTGAGCTCAGAGCCGGAAGGGCATTTTGTCGACGACTTGTTCACCCTGCGCCGCGCGATCGAGCCGGTGGCGGCGGAGATTGCAGCGACTGAACGGACGGCGGAGAGCCTCGCGCGCATGAGGGACGCGTTCGGTCGCATGGAGCGGTTCAAGAACGGCGATGGCGACCTGATCGGCGCCGACGTCGATTTTCACGTCGCCATTCTCGAGGCGACGGGAAACCACTTTCTCGCCGCGCTCGGCGGGCTCATTCAGGCGGCGCTCGAGAGCAGCTTCCGCTTCACCTGGATCGGGGCGACAAGCATCCGCGACGATCGTCTCGAACAGCATCGCGGCATTCTTGCCGCGATCCAGGCGAGCGGACCGGACTTGGCGCGCGCGCGCATGGTCGAACTCCTGAACGACTCTTTCGACGATATGCGAAAATTCCGCGAATCGCGTAGTCAGGCGACGGCCTCTGCGTTGCGGCGGAGACTGGCGACTTGATTTCAGATCGTGCGTCGCAGACGAGCCGCGGCGGCTCGTCGCCGGCCGCAAAAGAGGGCCGCACATGTTTACGATCGGCGTTGACTGCGGCGCCGACTTGGCGCCCGCGCTGGTCGTGCTTAGCGCCTTCGTCGGTTACCCCTGTGGCGACGAGGGGGCGCCGCTTGACGAAAGCCGCCACCGTCTCGCACGGCAGGCGCCGGCCGGCCTTTCCGGGGAGCTGCGACTCTCCATCAGCACACGCCGCGCCGCAAGCCGAAGATGAATGTTCAAATCGCCGGTCCGCGGCGCGCGCGGACGTCAGACAAGGAAGTTGATGACCGATGACGCAGCAGGACGCCAGCGCGACCGCGGCGATCGCCGAGGGTCGTACATCGCTGGGGGTCGAACTCGGGTCCACCAACATCAAAGCGTGCCTGATCGGGCCGGGCCACCAGGTCCTCGCCACCGGTAGCCACGGCTGGGAGAACCAATTCGTCGACCGCCTCTGGACCTACTCCGAAGACGCGATCTGGACTGGACTCCAGGCGGCCGTCGCGAACCTGATGGCCGACGTCGAGCGACGCCACGGCGTGGCTCTGACCCGAGTCGGCGCACTGGGATTCTCGGCGATGATGCACGGGTACCTAGCGTTCGACGCGGATGGCGCCCTGCTGGTTCCGTTCCGCACCTGGCGCAACACCAACACGGAGCGCGCCGCAGCCGAGCTGACCAGGACGCTCCGTTTCAACTTCCCGCTGCGATGGTCAGCCTCGCACCTGTACCAGGCGATCCTGGACGCGGAGCCACACGTCGCCGACCTCGACTTCATCACGACCCTGGCTGGCTTCGTGCACTGGCGCCTCACCGGCCGCAAGGTGCTCGGCGTGGGCGACGCCTCCGGCCTGTTTCCGATCGATCCGGCGACTCACGACTACGACGCGCCAATGCTGGCGCGGTTCGGCGAGATGGTCGCCGCACGTCAACCGGGCCTCGACGTCGCGGCGCTCCTACCCAAGGTGATCGTCGCCGGCCATGACGCCGGAACGCTCACCGCAGAGGGCGCAGCGCTTCTCGATCCGACCGGCAGGCTGCAGGCGGGCGCGCCGGTGTGCCCACCCGAGGGCGACGCCGGCACGGGGATGGTGGCCACCAACGCCGTCGCCCAACGCACCGGCAACATCAGTGCAGGCACCTCGATCTTCGCGATGGTCGTGCTGGAGAAGCCCTTGACCGCAGTGCACGAGGAACTCGACATCGTCACCACGCCGGCGGGCGATTTGGTCGCCATGGTCCACTGCAACAACGGCGCGAGCGAGCTCGGAACCTGGGCGAGCGTCTTCACCCAGTTCGCCGCCGCCATCGGGGCCGGTGCGGACGCGAACGCCGTCTTCGGCGCGCTGTTTGCTGCGGCGCTCGAAGGCGAGGCGGACGGCGGCGGGCTGCTCGCTTACAACTACCTCGCTGGAGAGCCGATCACCCGCATGGCCGAGGGACGTCCGCTTATCGTGCGCACTCCCGGCAGTCGGCTCACGCTCGCCAACTTCATGCGCACTCAGCTCTACGCCGCCTTCGGCACGCTGAGCCTCGGTATGAACGTGCTGCGCGGCGAGGGCGTGCGACTGGACTCGATGTTCGCGCACGGCGGCATGTTCAAGACTGCAGGCGTCGCGCAGCGTTTCCTGGCGGCCGCGATCGGCGCCCCCGTGACCGTGGGCGACACCGCAAGCGAAGGCGGCGCGTGGGGCATTGCCGTGCTGGCCGAGTACCTGCGCGCGGGCGCGGGCGAGGACCTGGGCGACTACCTCGCGGGTCGCGTGTTCGCGGGCGCCAAGGTCGACGTGGCGGAACCCGACCCCGCCGACGTCGAGGGCTACGCTTCATGGCTCAAGCAGTACTCAGCAGGCCTGGCGATCGAGAAGGCGGCGACGGAGGCGATCAGGTAGCGAGCGGGCCGCACGCCGGGCGCCGCTGCGATCCGTGCGTTATTCCAAGTCTGAATTCCAACCCCCAATGTATCGAGACGATCATGATCAACCTCGCCAATCCCGAAATCTGGCTCGTCTGCGGGTCGCAACATCTCTACGGGCCGGGACCGCTCAAGCAGGTCGCCGCCGACGCCGAGCAGATCGCCGCCGGCCTCGCCAAGTCGAAGAAGCTGCCGCTGAAGACGGTATTCAAGGCGCTGCTGACGACGTCCGACGAGATTGCGAACCTTTGTCTCGAGGCGAATTCCGATCCCAATTGCGCCGGCCTGATTCTTTGGATGCACACCTTCTCGCCGTCGAAAATGTGGATCCGCGGCCTCAATGTCCTGCAGAAGCCGTTCGCGCATCTGCACACGCAGTTCAACGCCGAACTGCCGTGGGGCTCGATCGACATGGACTTCATGAACCTCAACCAGTCGGCGCACGGCGATCGTGAAGCCGGGTTCATCCACACCCGCATGCGCCTGGCGCGTAAGGTCGTCGTCGGCCATTGGGCCGATCCGGAAGTGCATGACCGCCTCAATGCGTGGATGCGCGCCGCGCGGGCCTGGCACGATTGGCAGGGTGGCAAGTTCTGCCGCTTCGGCGACAACATGCGTCAGGTTGCGGTGACCGAAGGAGACAAGGTCGGCGCCGAAATGCAGTTCGGCTTCTCGACCAACGGCTACGGCGTCGGCGATCTCGTCGCCAAGATCAACAAGGTCAGTGACGCCGCCGCGGCCGATCTCGCCGCCGAATACGAGACGAACTACGCGGTGGTCGCCGATCTGCGCAAGGGCGGCAAGCGCCACGAATCGTTGCTGTATGCGGCCAGACAGGAACTCGGCCTGCGCGCCTTTCTCGAAGCCGGCGGCTTCAAGGGCTTCACCGACACATTCGAAGACCTGCACGGCCTCAAGCAGTTGCCCGGCCTCGCGCCGCAGCGGCTGATGGCCGACGGCTACGGTTTCTCTGGCGAGGGCGACTGGAAGACGGTGGCGCTAGTGCGAGCGATGAAGGTGATGGCCGAGGGCCTGCCCGGCGGCACCTCGTTCATGGAGGACTACACCTATCACCTGCCGCAGGGCGGCGGGCAGGTGCTCGGCGCCCACATGCTCGAGATCTGCCCCAGCATCGCCAGTGGCAAGCCGGCGATCGAGATCCATCCGCTCGGCATCGGCGGCAAGGAAGATCCGGTGCGCATGGTGTTCGACGCCGCGCCGGGGCCGGCGCTCAACGCCAGCCTCATCGACCTCGGCAACCGCTACCGTCTGATCGTCAACGAAGTCGACGTCGTCAAGCATCCCAAACTGCCGAAACTGCCGGTTGCCCGCGCGGTGTGGGAATGCCGGCCCGATCACAAGACCGCTTGCGGGGCATGGATCCAGGCCGGCGGCGCGCATCACTCGGGCTTCAGCTACAGCGTCACGGCGGAAATGCTGGAAGACTTCGCCGCCATCGCCGGCATCGAGCTGGCGTTGATCGACGCCGACACCAAACTGTCGACGTTCAAGCAGGATTTGCGCAGCAACGAAGTCTACTATCATCTCGCCAAGGGCTTCCGCGCCTGACGGTGCGGACGCTTAGCAAAGGACGACCATGCTCAAGGAATTGAAACGCGAAGCGTATGAGGCCAATGTCGCGCTGCCGCGCCATGGCCTCATCAATCTCACATTTGGCAACGCCAGCGTGATCGATCGCGCCAAAGGCGTGTTCGCGATCAAGCCGAGCGGCGTCGACTACGCGGCGCTGAAGGCCGACGACATGGTCCTCGTCGATCTCGAGGGCAAGCGGGTCGAGGGAAAACTCAACCCATCCTCCGATACGCCGACCCACCGCCGGCTGTTCATCGACTTCGCCGAGATCGGCGGCGTCGTGCACACGCACTCGTCGCACGCCACCGCTTTCGCTCAAGCGGGGCGGCCGATCCCCAACTTCGGCACCACCCATTCGGACTACTTCAAGGACGAAGTGCCGGTGACGCGCAAAATGACGGCGGCGGAGATCGCTTCGGCCTACGAATGGGAGACCGGGACCGTCATCGTCGAGCGGTTGAAGGGAATCGACCCGGCCGATTGCCCGGCGGTGCTGGTCAATCGCCACGCGCCGTTCTGCTGGGGGCCGAGCGTCGCCAAGGCAGTCGAGACCGCGGTCGCGCTCGAATGCGTCGCGCATATGGCGCTGATGTCGCTGGCGCTCGCGCCGGGTCTCAAGCCGATCGAGACCGAACTGCGCGACAAGCACTTCAAGCGCAAGCACGGCCCCAACGCCTATTACGGTCAGGCCAAGAAGGCCTGATCTCGGCGCCGTCGAGGCGGCGCCGATTCACATCAGAATTTGCAGCCAGACGGCGAGCGAGATCGCCGACAGCAGAGTCGTCGTCAAGACGATCGCCGTTGAGGCCTCGGCGAGGCTCTCGTTGCGATGGGTGAGCAGGAACGCGTTGGCGCCGGTCGGCATGGCGCCGACGAGGACCGCGACTTTCAGCGGCAAGTCTGGCATGTGCGCGTAGCGACCAATCGCCCAGACCAGCGCCGGCAGGGCCGCGAGCTTCAGGACGGCGCCGATGATCGCCGCGGCGTCCGGCGCGAGCGCATCGAGCGAGGGCAGGGCGGCGCCGAGGCAGATCAAGGCGAGCGGCGTCGCCGCCGCGCCCAGCAGGCGCAAGAGTTCGCTCAGCGGGTCCGGCACGGGCACGCCGGATACGCGCCACAGCGAGGCGATGAGAATCGACATGATGATTGGATTGCGCAGCGTTCGCGCCAGCGTCGCCGCCAGAATGACCAACGGACGCCGTCGTTGAGATCCGACGACGTCCATTTCGACCAGCACGCCCGCCAAAGGCAGCAGGATCGCCGAATGCAGCGCGACGATCGCCAGTAGCGGCGCCAGCGCGTCCTTCCCCAAGGCGGCGACGATGATCGGAACGCCCATCAGGACCGTATTGCCGTAGGACGAATTGAGGGCGAGCATCGCCGCCCTCGCCAGCGGCAGGCGCAGCAGATGTCCGACGCCGAAGGCGAAGGCGAAGACGCAGAGCGCGGCGGCGAAATAGACGCTGGTGACGTTGACGAAGTCGATGGGCGGCGCTGTCTCGATCGCCGAGAACAGCAATGCCGGCATCGCCAGGAAGAACACGAGGTCCCGCAGGCCGCGCAGCGCCGATGGCTCTACCAGCCGGAGACGCCGCGCCGACCATCCGATGGCGATCAGCGCAAAGACCGGCAGGATTACGGTAGCGAGCTTCATCCTTGAGGCGCGGTCACCTGCTGCGAATCCCGATGTTCAATCCGCCCAGGCGATGGCGCCGCCCGCTGAGCGCGCAATCCCCGGCGCTTCGATCAGCGCCAGACGGCGAGCAGAGCGCCCATCAGCAGCAGCGCCAGCAGATTGAAGCCGGATTGGATCGCGAACAGCTTTAGCGGCCGCTGCTCGTAAAGCACTGCGGTGAACTGGATCACGGCGATGAAGCCGAGCCAGTTGAAGAATCCGACCCCGGCGCCCATCCCGAGCGTCGTCGCCCCGGCATAGACGACGGCGTGGGCAAGAACCCAGGCCATCAACAGCGACGCGACGACATCGGCGGCAATCGCCTTCGGCATCCCCGTCTTCATCTGTTCGACGCTCAGGCCGACGAGGCGCCGCCACGGTTCGGCGAACGCGAACGGCGAGAACCAAAGCCCGCCGACCACGATTCGAATGATTGCGGCG
>Ga0181522_10002459_pt1 | contig 10595 bp, 8 predicted proteins | sample PEATcosm2014_Bin_27_FD_121103 | JGI IMG/M metagenome (GOLD analysis project Ga0181522, IMG submission 121103) | Peatland microbial communities from MTU Mesocosm Facility, Houghton, MI, USA - PEATcosm2014_Bin05_10_metaG | ecosystem: Environmental > Terrestrial > Soil > Wetlands > Peat | place...
CCGCCCCGCCATGCACCATTTCCACTACACCGGCCAGGACCTGTTCTGCGAATCCGTCGATCTCGCCGCCGTCGCCCAGCTCTATGGCACGCCGACCTACGTCTACAGCGCCGCGACCATCGCCGACCACTACACCCGCCTCGCCGCGGGGCTGGCCGGGCTGGACGTGCAGCTTTGCTACGCGATGAAGGCCAACTCGAACCTCGCGCTGCTGCGGCATTTCGCGAACCTGGGCTCGGCGTTCGACCTCGTGAGCGGCGGCGAAATCCGCCGCGTGCTCGCCGCGGGCGCGGACGTGCGGCGGAGCGTGTTCGCCGGCGTGGGGAAGACCGAGGCGGAGATCGGGCTGGCGCTCGAGCACGGCATTTTCTCCTTCCACGTGGAGAGCGAGCCCGAACTCGCCCGCATCAACCATGTGGCGGGCAGGCTCGGGGTGAAGGCGCCCATCGCCATCCGCGTCAATCCCGACGTCGATGCGCACACGCATGCCAAGATCACCACCGGCAAGAGCGACAACAAGTTCGGCATCCCGCTCAAGTACGCCGCCGCCGCCTACGAGGCCGCGGCGAAGTACCCGCACCTTCAGCTCCGCGGCGTGCAGATGCACATCGGGTCGCAGCTGACGTCGGTCGGGCCGTTCGTCGAGGCGGTGGAGAAGGTCGCGCCGTTCGCGAGCGAGCTGAAGGCCCGGTACGGCATCGCCTATTTCTCCATCGGCGGCGGCATGGGCATCGTTTACCGCGATGCGCTCGCCAGCGGCCAGCAGGCCTGGTGGGACGCGCAGCCGGCCGACCAGCGGCCGCTCACGCCGGAAACCTACGGCGCCGCGCTGGTCCCGCTGCTCCGGCCGCTCGGCCTCAAGATCGTGCTCGAGCACGGGCGTTTCATGGTGGGCAACGCCGGCGTGCTGCTCGCCCGCGTCGAGCACCTGAAGCGCGGCGCGGGCAAGAATTTCCTCATCGTCGACGCCGCGATGAACGATCTGGTGCGGCCGGCGATGTACGACAGTTACCACGAGATCGTGCCGCTGCATCGCGACACCGCCCGCCGGGCGCTGGTGGCCGACATCGTCGGCCCCATCTGCGAGAGCGGCGACTGCTTTGCCAGGGAGCGCCAGATCCAGGAGGTGGGCGAGGGCGAGCTCGTGGCCTTCATGAGCGCCGGCGCCTACGGCTACGTCATGGCGAGCCGGTACAACACGCGCGCGCTTCCGGCCGAGGTGCTGGTGCGGGGCTCCGCCTTCGAGCTGGTCAACGCCCGCGAGACTTTCGAGCAGATCGTCGCCGGGGAGAAGATCCCGGCGTTTTTGCGGTAGGCACCCAAGGCACGGACTTTTGTCCCGGGAGCGCCGGCTCGCAAGCCGCGATTCATTCTGGCGGAGATGACGGGCCGATCACGGAAGCCCGGGGGCTTCGGCTCCGTCCTCCCCGTTTGCCCTGCGCGGTGTTGGGCCGCGTTTTTTCCGTGTGTTCCGCGGGTTCCGTCGGCTAATTAGCGCCCATGAATTTTTGCGTCGTCGGCGCCGGAGCCTGGGGCACCGCGTTCAGCCTGCACCTGGTGCGGCTGGGCCACGCGGTCGCGCTGGTCCCGCGCCGCGCCGCGCAGGCGGAGGCGATCGCGGCGTCCCGGGAAAACACCGATTACCTGCCCGGCTTTCCGCTGCCGCCGGCCTTGCGTGTCACGGCCGATCTCGCCTCCGGGGTCGCCGGGGCCGCGGTGGTGCTCGTGGCGTGTCCGTCGCACGCCTTGCGCGAGACCGGGATCCGGCTGCGGGCGGCACTCGGTTCCGCGGCCGAAGTCCGGCTGGTGGTGAGTCTGGCCAAGGGCCTCGAACTCGGCACGCACCTGCGGCCCTCGCAGGTCCTGGCCGAGGTGCTGCCGGCCCAGGCGATCGGGGCGCTTACGGGTCCGACCAACGCGGCCGAGGTGGCGCGCGGACTGCCCGGGGCGATGGTGCTGGCGGCGGCGCGGACGAGCCCCTGGCTGACCGGTGTGCAGACCGCGATGAGCGGCCCCAGCCTGCGCATCTACACCAGCGACGATCCGGCCGGGGTGGAATATGGCGCCTGCCTCAAGAATACCTACGCGATCGCCGCCGGCTGCGGTGACGGCCTGCGCCTCGGGGACAATGCGAAGGCGGCCCTGCTGACGCGGGCGCTCGCCGAAATGGTGCGGGTGGGGGTGGCGCTCGAGGCCCGACCCGAGACCTTTTACGGCTTGAGCGGATTCGGCGACCTGGTGGCGACGTGCCACGGCGGCTGGAGCCGCAACCGCGAGTTCGGCCAGCAGATCGGCGAGGGGCGCAGCGCCGCGGAGCTGATCGCGCACCGCCGGACAGTGGTCGAGGGGTACAACACCACCGCGTCGTTCGCCGGCCTCTGCGCCGAAAAAGGCATCGACGCGCCCATCCTGTCCGAGATGCACGCGATCCTGTTCAGCGGCAAGAAGCCGGCCGCGGCCCTCGCCGCCCTGATGATGCGCGAGTTGAAGCGCGAGAGCGTCTCGCCCGTGCCCCGCGCGTAGGTCCGTCGGACTCAGGGATCGCACAATCAAACGCAGGGGCGTTCCTCGTGGACGCCCGGCCTGCGATCTGCAAATCGGGCGTCCGCAAGGAACGCCCCTGCGTCGGGAACCAGGCTCAGTGCCCCGCTCCGCCGGCCTGATCCTGGATGTATTCCTGTTTCAGGCCGAGCTGCTCGGGCGCGTGGAGCACCAGCATTTTCTTGCGGAGGTTGCCCGGCACCTGGCCGGCAGTGAGCTTGGAAACGACGACCATGAGGCCGATGGAAAGCGGCACGGCCCAGATGGCGGGTTGTTCGCACAGGATGCGCAGCAACGGGTGCGCGGCCCAGAAGATATTCATCGGCTTGAAGCCGGCGAAGACCTTGCCCATCGGGCCGGGGTCGAGCGAGAGCGTGGCCACATTGGTCAGGGCCGCGGCCACCAGCGCGCCCAGTCCGCCCGTCAACATGCCGGCGGCCGCGCCCTTCATCGTCATGCCGCGCCACCAGACGCTCATGAAGAGCAGCGGAAAGTAGCTCGCTGCCGCGATGGCGAAGGCCTGGCCGACCATGAAGGCGATTTCCAGCGGCTCGACGAAGCAGCCCAGGATGACCGCAATGCCGCCGACCAGGATGGCGCACCACTTGAACATCGACATCCGCTGCGCGGCCGTGGCCTCGGGCCGGATCATCCGGCCGTAGACGTCGTGGGCCAGCGCGCCGGTCATGGAGACGAGCAGGCCGCTGAACGTGCTCATGAACGCGGCGAACGCCCCGGCACACGTGATGCCGCTGAGGATGGAGCCGAGCACACCGAACTTCGCGGCCAGCAGCGTGGGCAGCTCCAGCACGACCTTGTCGGTGCCCTTCGCCCCGATGCCGGAGTAAAGGTCGGGCGTCAGGTTTCTGCCGATGACACCGAAGATCGGCGGGAAGACATAGAAGACGCCGATCAGAATCATCACCCACATGGTGGTGCGCTTGGCCGCCGCGCCGTCCGGGTTGGTGTAGAAACGCACGAGGATGTGCGGCAGGCCGGCGGTCCCGCAGACGAGCGCCATGATCAGGGAGTAGGTGTAGAGCAGGGAATAGGGGCGCTGGTGCTCCTCCAGGTAGGCCTTGCGCGCGGCGTCGTCCTTGATGGTGGCGGCGGCGGCGTTGACGGCCTTGGTGGTCAGCGGACCGAACGGCGCGATCCAAGACGCGTCCTTGGGGGCCTTGGGCACGAGCGGCTTGCGCTCCACGCTCTGGACCGCGGGCGCGGCTTCGCCGGGGGCCGTGTTGGCGCCGAGCTGGCCGTTGTAAAAGCCGAAGACCGCCATGAGCACGAACACGGGGGCCGAGATGGCGAACAGCTTCACCCAGTACTGCACCGCCTGGACCAGCGTGATGCCCTTCATCCCGCCAAGCGCGACGTTGAGGGTGATGACGGCGCCGACCAGCACCACCCCGCCCCAGTAGGGCATGCCCGGGAAAATGTACGCGAGGGTCGTGCCGGCCGCCTTCATCTGCGGCATGGTGTAGAAAAACCCGATGAACAGCACGAAGACGACGGCGATCTTGCGGAAGACCGGGGAATCGTAACGGCCCTCGGCGAAATCCGGGATGGTGTACGCGCCAAAGCGCCGCAGCGGACCGGCGATGAACAGCAGCAGGAACAGATAGCCGCAGGCATAGCACACCGGGTACCAGAGGGCGTCATAGCCCGACGACATCACCATGCCGGCGATGCCCATGAACGACGCGGCCGAGAGATATTCGCCGGATATCGCCGAGGCATTCCAGCCGACGGAAACCGAGCGGCCGGCGACAAAGAAGTCGCTGGCCGTCTTGGAAGTGCGGGCCGACCAGATGCCCATGCCGATGGTCACGACCACCGTGACGAGCGAGAAGGTGAAGATCCAGGGATCGACGCCGTTGAGGAAGGCGAGAGGAGTGATCATGGCTCAGCGTTTGACGGACTTGACCTCGTCCTCCTCAAGGGCGATGGAGCGCCTGATGAAGACCCAGGAGATGATCCAGATGAAAGGGAAGAACAGCACCCCGAGGACGAGCCAGCTCAGGGTGAAGCCGGCGACGCGGGTGGCCATGAGATCGGCGGCGAAGTAGTTGAGAAGCGGCAGCCCGAGCAGCACGACCAGAAAGGTCACGGCGCAGGCGATGGAGAGGCTCAGCTGGCGGCGCATCAAGGAGCGCAAAAACGGCTCGCTGTGCACCACGTCTTCGTGGGGCGGAGGGGGAGGGGGCATGGCGTCCCAGCTTGGCTTTCGGAAAACGGTGCGCAAGCCCGCGAAGCAAAATTTTCCGGCCGCAGCGGTCCGCCTGCCGGCGCGTCGCCCGGCGGCCGGTTTGCCGTCAGGCCCGGGCCCGGCGGGCCCGTTGCGTGGTGATGATGGCCACCGCGGTCACGATGATGGCCGAGGCCACCAGCGTGCGGGGACCGATGGACTCGCCGAGGATCAACCACCCCAGGAAAACGGCCACGATCGGATTCACGTACGCATAGGTGGACACGAGCGCGGGCGTACTGTGCTTCATCAGCCAGACGAAGGTGGAAAATCCGACGAGCGAGCCCACGCCGACCAGATAGGCGAACGCCAGCCATGACGCACGGGCGATGCCGGCGGGATCCAGGCGGGCGAAGTCACCGTGGACGAAGGCGGCGGCAAGGAGGGCGGCCCCGCCGCCGAGCATTTGCAGCGACGAGGCCAGAAACGGATCGGCCACGTGCCTTTCGTTCCGCGAATAAATCGAGCCGAAGGCCCAGAACGCCGCCGAGCAGATGACGCCGGCCAGCCGGCCGGGATTCAAGCCGCCGCGCGCGGCGCTCTCCCACGGCGCGGCGAGCCACGCGACGCCGAGGAAACCCAGCAGCAGGGCGGCCATCGTCAGCCCGGTGGGACGCGTGCCGCCGGGCCACGCCCATTCCGTCAGCACGATGAACAGCGGGCTCACGCCGATGAGCAGCGCGGTGATGCCCGAAGGGATCACCTGCTCGGCCCAGACCACGAGGCCGTTGCCCCCGAGCAAAAGGAAAACCCCGATCGCCGCATTGACCCGCCATTGGCGCGCCGTGGGCCAGGCCGCGCCGCGCCAGCGCAGGAATGCCAGCAGAACGACGCCCGCGATGACAAAACGTGCTCCCGCCATCAGAAACGGCGGCATGGTGGCCACCGCCACACGGATGGCGAGGTAGGTGCTGCCCCAGATGAGGTAAATCGCGGCAAAGGCGAGGATGAGCCCGGAGCGGGCGGGAGCGGGATTCAAGCGGTCGGAAGTCAACGGGAAGCCGGGGTCAGAGGGAAATTTCACCGCGAAGATAGAGCGTGGCGTGGCCGGCGAGGCGCACCCGATCACCGGCCAGCCCGCACCAAAGCTCGCCGCCGCGCGCGGAAAGCTGGCGGGCGTGGAACTCGGTCCGGCCGAGCCGGCCCGCCCAGTAGGGCACCAGGGTGCAATGCGCGGAGCCCGTGACCGCATCCTCGGGCAGCCCGCCGCCCGGGGCGAAGAAGCGGGACACGAAATCGCAGTCGTCGCCCGGCGCCGTGACCATCACGCGGATGTCGCCGAGCGCGGCGAGGGCGGCGAGGTCGGGCTGCAGCGTGCGCACGTCTTCCGCGCGCTCGTAGACGGCGAGATAGCCGTCGCGTCCGGGCACCCGGTGGAGTTCGCGCACCCCGCCGCCGAGGGCGCGCAGCACCGCGGGCGGCTGGTCGGCCGCGGCCAGCGATTCCGCGGGCCGGGCCGGAAAATCAAGTTCGAAGCGGGTGGCCGCACCCGGCACCGCCTGGCGCGTCACTGCGAGCCGGCCGGCGCGCGTTTCAAACTCAATCCGGTCGCCGGGCTCGTCGAGCTCGGTGAAGAGCGTGAACCCGGCGGCCAGCGTGGCATGGCCGCACAGTTCGGCTTCGTGGCCGGCGTGGAACCAGCGCAGGCGATAGCACGCCGGCGCCTGCCGCACAAAAAAGGCGGTCATGGGCAGGCCGTTTTCGAACGCGATGTCCTGCAGGAGCGAGTCGGGCAGCCAGTCGGCCAGCGGCACCACGCCGGCGGGATTGCCCGCGAAGACGCGGCCGGCGAAGGCGTCGACCCAATAGAACGGCAGCTTCATGACTGTCGGGCCGGATCAGAGCTGCGCGCGCGCCAGGTCGCCGAGCGTGCGCACGGCGGACTCGATGGTGTCGCTCCACGGCAGGCCGCAGTTCAACCGGAGGCAGTTGCGATAGCGGTCCTTCACGGAGAAGAGGGCCCCCGGCGCGGTGTTGATGCGGTGCTTCTGGGCGTCACGGTGCAGGCGCAGCGTGTCGATGCCCGGCGGCAGCTCGACCCAGAGCACGAATCCGCCCTGCGGACGGCTGAGCCGGGTGCCCTCGGGAAAAAACCGCAGGACGGCGCGGGAAAACAGATGCAGCTGGTTCTGGTAGGCCCGGCGGATGGAGCGCAGGTGGTGGTCGTAGCCGCCGTTGCGGAGAAAATCCGACACCGTCTTCTGCAGCACCACCGGCGTCCCCAGGGTGTTGGTGAACTTGAGCCGGCGCACCCGCTCGAGATAGCGGCCCGGGGCGCACCAGCCCACGCGCAGGCCCGGCGCCAGGGTCTTGCCGAACGAGCTGCACAGCAGCACGCGGCCGTCGGTGTCCCAGGCCTTCAGCGGCTTCGGGCGGCGTTCGCCGAAGTGGAGGTCGCCGTAGATGTCGTCCTCGATGGCGGGCACGTCGTAGTCCGAGAGCAGGCGGTAGAGACTCTCCTTCTTCTCGTCCGGCATGCACGAGCCGAGCGGATTCTGGTAGCTCGGCATCAGCAGGACGGCCTTGACGTCGTTGTGCTCCAGCGCCTCGCGGGCGGCCTCGAGGCTGATGCCGGTGCGCGGATCGGTGGGCACCTCCAGGGCCCGGAGGTTCAGGCTCTGGATGGTTTCGAGAAAGCCGAAATAGGAGGGCGACTCGAGCGCCACGGTGTCGCCGGGCTTGGTCACGGCGCGCAGCGAAAGGTTGATGGCCTCGGCGCAGCCGATGGTGATCACCAGCTCGTCGTGGGCCAGCGGCGTGCCGGCCTGGAGATAGCGGCGGGCGATCTCCCGCGCGAGCGGGTCGTAGGTCCAGTTCATCGCGTACCGGCCGAGGAGCGCGGGGTCGTTGCGGCCCGCGGCTCCGAGCAGGCGGGCGAGCTTGCGGGTGGGGAAAAGGGTGTGGTCGGGACAAGCCGCCCCGAGCGGCACGAAGGCCGGATCGCCGGCAAACATCATGATCTCGGCGGTGAGATCGTTGACCCCCACATAGCTCGGCTTGGCCATCGGCCGGGCCATGCGCGGCTCGGGGGCGTTGCCGGGCAGACGCGCCCGCACGTAGTAGCCCGACTGGGGCCGGGCCTCGAGGACGCCGCGGTTTTCGAGCAGGGTGTACGCCTGTATGACCGTGGAAATGCTCACGTCCCGCTGGAGGGCCATGCGGCGCACCGACGGCACGCGGTGTCCGGGACGCAGCGTGCCCTGGGCAACGAGCGACTGCAGTTCGTCGGCCAGGCCGACATAGAGCGGCACGGGCTTGGGGGCGGCGAGGGTCTGGATCATGGCGGGGAAGGTGAGGGAAGGATCCGGCGCACGAGTCTAGGCGAAATCGCGGCGCCGGGGCAGGGCCACCGGCGGGTGTTTGATACCAGTACAGTTGGCATGCAATTGAATCTGTGACCATGACAATTTGCAGCCGACAGTCTCCGGCTGACCGGCGAAAGGGCCCGGGCTTCCCCAGCTGCGGCGGGTCCGGGTTGCGCCCACCGGTGCGCGGATGACACGGGGCCGGAGCCCTCGATTTTCGCGCGGCGCGGGGCGGAAAGGCCGGCGCTTTGGCGCCCGGGCATTTTTGCCGGATTTCACGGCGCACCGGGCCGCATTGACTTTGCCGCCGCCTGCGCCGGAGTGCGGGTTGACACCCATGCCGCAACGCGAAGAAATCAGCCGCGAAAACCACCGGCGCGTCCTGGAGGCCCAGGGCGGACCGCAGGCGGCCTTTGCCGCCCTGGCCGGGCCCTGTGTCCGCCGCTTTCTCGCGCAGAACGGCCGGCCGCCCCTGCCCGAGGCGGTGCTGGCCGACCTTGCGGCCCGGCTCTGGGCCGCCGTCGACGAGGCCGGGCTGCCGCGACCGCTGGCGGATTCCGAATCCGGCGAGCCGGGGGAAATGCCGCTGGAGCGTGCGACCGCGCTGGCGGCGAAAATCTTCGGCGGGCTGGCCCTGCCGGAGCGGCATGCCGATTTGGAGATCCCCGTGCGACAAATACTGAAGGCCTGCCTCCAGCCGGAATTCCGCCGGTGCCGCGAGTCCTATCGCGAGGTGGTTGACGGCGTCTGCCGGCGGCAGGACCCGGCCCGCGCCCGGGCCCGCGTGAGCGGGTCGCACTGCGTCGACTGTCCATATTGGACTTCGCTGCGGCCCGATCAGCATGCCGCCCTGCTCGCGGGGGCGTGGGCCACGGGCCGGACCGAGGACTTTGCCCGGGACCGCGACATCTTTCTCCCCGAGGATTTCCGCGCCCTCCGTCTTTTCGTGTGGCGTCAAATTCGCGCGGCCTGAGCTTGCGGTGCGCGTGGAAGATTGAAAATCTCCCGGGGCCGCACGTTGGGCCGGCGGCCCATTCCACGATGAACGTAGTTCTGATTGAAGACGAAACCATGGTTCGACACATGCTGCGGTCCACCGTGCAGAAAGCGGGCGGCTTGAACGTGGTGGCGGAATTCGGCGACGGGCGGGAGGCCCTGGACTACTGCCTGCGTCACAAACCCGGGCTGGTGATCTGCGACCTGAATCTCCCGGGCATGCACGGCCTGGAAGTCATCAGCGGATTGCGGGAGAAGCTCCCGGACATCCGCATCCTGGTGCTGACCGGCAGCACCGACGGGGAACTGCCGGGACGCTTCATCTCGCTGGGTGTCCAGGGCTACGTGGACAAGACCAAGCCGCTGAATTACCTTGTGCAGGCGGTGCAGGAGGTCGCGGCCGGCGGGATCTACTTTGCCGCCAAGACCAAGATCGTGCCCGGCAAGACCCCGCCGTCGAGCCCGCCGCCGGTGCAACCCGGCGCCGATCCGCTCTCGCCGCGGGAGATCGAAGTGGCGCAACTGGTGGCCAGCGGCCAGTCGTCGAAGGAGATCGCCTCGCAGCTGAATCTCAGCGTCCGCACCGTCGAGAAGCATCGCGCCAACATCATGGACAAGATCGGCGTGCGCGACGTGGCCAGCCTCACGCGTTACAGCATCCAGCACGGGCTGGTGAAGGTCTGAGCTGGGATCATGCAATCGGAGGTAACCGCGAAACACGCGAAAGGCACGAAATTCGGCCCGTACGTAAGAAACCGGCGATCTTTTTGTTCACCCAATGGTGAGTCGATTTCAGGCAAGGAATGGCGTTCTCCCCCGTTCGTACATTCGTGTATTTGGTGTGTTTCGCGGTGACTCCTTCTGAATGACTCCGGCTGAGTTTTTGCCGGGGTCGCATCAGGAAAATCTTTCTCCTTTCTCCTTCTCTTAATCTTTCGTCAGCGATGATTCCGTTCGAACGGGAGAAAGATTGGTTGATCCGGCTACGCGTACTGCGCCAGGGCCGCGCCGGTCAGGCGGCAGATCTGCCATTGGCGCAGGCGGCGCGCCCCGAGGGCCTCGTAGAACTCGATCGCCGGCTGGTTCCAGTCGAGCACCGACCACTCCATCCGGCCGCAACCGCGCCGGTTCGCCAGGCGGGCGAGATGGAGGAGCAGGGCCCGGCCGATGCCGCGGCCGCGCAGCTCGGATTTCACGAACAAGTCCTCCAGGTAAAGCCCGGGTTTGGCCAGGAACGTCGAATAGTTGGCGAAGAAGATGGCGAAGCCCGCCGGCGCGTCGCCGGCGAACGCGAGCACGCATTCGGCGGCGGCCGCGCCCGCGGCGGGAAAGAGCGTGGCGCGCAACCGGTCCTCGGTGGCCTCGACCTCCGGCAGCAGGTTCTCATAAATCGCAAGCTCGCGGATGAAGGAGAGGATGAGCGGCACATCGGCCGCGGCGGCGGGACGGATGGAGATGGCGGTGGCGGACATGATGCGGCAGCAGAGCTTCCGTCCACGGCGCGG
>Ga0181522_10002460_pt1 | contig 10590 bp, 6 predicted proteins | sample PEATcosm2014_Bin_27_FD_121103 | JGI IMG/M metagenome (GOLD analysis project Ga0181522, IMG submission 121103) | Peatland microbial communities from MTU Mesocosm Facility, Houghton, MI, USA - PEATcosm2014_Bin05_10_metaG | ecosystem: Environmental > Terrestrial > Soil > Wetlands > Peat | place...
CAACCTCTGGAGTGACGACCACACACGGTATTGCAGGGAAATCCTGCAGCGGATACACCTGCTCGCCACGTCCAACGCCCAACACTGTCCCGCCGACAAAGAACAGAGGCAAGTCCGATCCCACTTCCGCCGCGATTCGGAGCCGCTCCGCTGCTGAAAGACTCTTGCGGAGCGCACGTTCGAGCCCCAACAAAGTGGAGACGGCATTCGCGGAAGCACCGCCCAGCCCTCCCTGCACCGGCAACCGCTTCTCAATCTCAATGACGACCCGTCCCTTGGCGCTAAGTGCCGGCATTGCTCGTTCGACAATCCGGTAGCAGGTATTCGACTCGTCCCGGGGCACGCGCGGATCCGCGCATCGAATTTCGATGCCGTTCCCGCGCCCGACAGTCACGCGGATCACGTCGTGCAGGCCGATCGTCTGATACACGGTGAGCAGTTCGTGAAATCCATCGGCTCGCGCCGCGCCGATTCGCAGCCCAAGATTGATCTTCGCAAACGATCGCACAGTCACTGTCATGGACGGATGATTGTAAAGTCTCGCTGTAGTTCCGGGACGAAAGTTACCAGTGAAAAATTGCGGTTAATTACGATCCCTGCGTGTGCTAAAGGCCCTTCTCGATGGGAATAAAGAGAAAAATTTTTGCCGCGCCGGTTTTCAATAACTCCATCACTTTTAATGGCTTAGCTGCGCTTCCGTGCCGACGGTAAATCGGTTAACCCCTTTTTGGGATGACCTCGGTAATCTCGACTGCTTACCCGCGGAAGACCATCCTTAATGTGATCCTAATCACAAGATGGTGCCAAACGCATCATCTCGGTTGCAAGCCGTTAAAAAGTTTGAACACCGTAAAGAGTGCTGCCCCATTGGACCGGGCCCCTGTGCAGCACATTCCCGCTGAATGAGAGACAAGTTCTCTCAGCAAGCGAGAACAACGATACGGCCGAAATTCTCAGCTCAGCGGATGCTGTGCGGGCCGCCGAGCGGTAAAGGGGACGGATATGCGTAGATTCAACCTGCTAGCTTTCTTCGTCACTTGTGTCTTGGCTGCCACGACCGCAGCCTTCGCTCAAGGGGACTATAAGGTCATCACCGTCGTGGATGGCGGCACGATTTCCGGTACCGTCAAATGGGTCGGGCCAATGCCACACAACCTCGAATTCCCGATCACGAAGGATCCTCAGATCTGCGACCCGGATTCCAAAAAGACGGCCGACCTCGAACGCCTAGTCATCGGACCAGGCGGCGGCGTCGCCAACACGGTTGTTTATCTCAAGAACATCACAAGCGGCAAGGCCATGGATCTGCCGGAGCAGCGCCGCCACCTGGATCAGAAGGGGTGCCGCTATGTTCCGCACATTCTTCTGGTGCCGAAGGACGGGACGCTCAGCATGATGAGTTCCGACGCTACCCTGCACACCATTCATATGGATGGCGCCGCGACTTACAACTTGCCGTTTCCTTTCCCCGATCGCGTGACCTCGCGTACCATGCAGACACCCGGCTTGGTGAGCCTGCGCTGCAATGGCGGCCACGTCTGGATGAATGCCGAGATGTTCGTCGCGCCTCATCCTTATTACGCGGTCACCGATGAAAGCGGACGCTTCCAGTTCACCGACGTGCCGCCGGGAACTTATCAGATTGTTGCCTGGCATGAAGGCTGGGGACTCGCGGGCAAGGCCAACACCTATGACGTGCTGACCGAACGCAGTGTTCAACGCCCGGTCTTTACGCAACCAAAGACTTGGGAGAAATCGGTGACGGTCAGCGGTGACGGATCGGCCACGGTAGATTTCGTTCTGTCGAATAAATAACCAGATGCAGGGCGGGCAGTCTTAATTTAACGATGTCATCTTTAACGATGTCATCCTGAGGAGGGCGCTAGCCCTCCGAGGGACCGCACGAAGCTTGCCTCCACGATGCAGTCGACCAGATGTCATCCCTTTTTCGTGAGGATGGCGCGAATTCTCTGGCCCACGATTGCATCTTCTCCCGGCTGCAACATCCAGACTCCAACCACGAGCGTGTTGGCATCCGCCGGGATACCTTGGTTCGGCTTTTGGCCGGTGTTCGGATTCAGCTCAATCGAAGGCGTCCCGGTCCGCAAAGCGTCGACGATCTGGCCCGTGGTGATACCAGTGACTGCCGGGTCGAAACGTATGAGCAGATGGGGAACATGGTTAGCGATCCTCGGAACTACCGTTTCCGTCCTGACCGAGGGGATGCCATTCATTGCGTTGGCGATCAGATCGACCCGCTTCTGATAATCACCCTGCATCGACTCTTCCGTGTGTGTGAGAACCCAATCGACCGCCGCAACCATGCCCACAATCTGTTCCTTCGCCACTTTCATGCCGCGGCCGATTCCGTCTCCGGGATTATTGTTCGCGTGGGCGAGGTCCGTTAGGACCTTCCGGCCCAGTAGCAGGCCCGCATTTTGTGGACCGCGCATCCCCTTGCCCCCGGAAAAAGCTACGAGGTCGAAACCCATGGCCGTGTACTTCCATAGATTCGAAATCGGAGGCATGTCCGCGGCTGCATCCAGGTGGCAGGGAATCTTGTACTCGTGCGCCACTCGCAGCCACTCTTCCCGGCCAATCTGTGCGCTGGCTGCGATCCCATCTTCATCCTCCGCAGCGTTGAAAAAATTCGTCATCACCGCGTTGCCCGCGCCGCACGCGCGCTTGTAGTCGTCGAGCGTAACCACCTCGGTCACCCGCGCCCCGCAGAGATACATGGCGCGATCGTACTCGTAGCGGTGCGCACGCTGCACGATGACCTGATTCTTCTTGCCGTCAATCGCCTGTGGCATGTCCACAATGTCGATGTTGTTCGCGTGCTGCAGGCAAGCCGCAGTCGCCAGACTGATAGCTCCCGAGGCCCCCGAAGTTACGACCGCACCTTCGCACTTGAGACGACGCGCGATGTACTCGCCCGCTTTCTGCTGCAGATCGTGCAACCGCACCGGATGTAGCGCCGCTTTCTGCACTGCCGCTAAAACCTCCGGAGGCATGCATGCGGCCGTCAGCGTCGTATACGTCCCTGCGGCGTTGATAATTGGCGTGACGCCCAACTTCGCGTAGTAGTCCTCACCGTCCGGCGATGCCGTCGGCGAAGAAGACGACAGCGTCTTGGCGGAAGAAACTAGAGGCGCCGCGCCCAGGGACACCGCCAGCGAACTCGTCCAGCGAAAGAAGCGCCGACGGGAAAGAAAGCCTCCCTGCGATTTAGTCGATCCTGACATGGTGGTCGCTCCTTATGTCCAGAAATATGCGAATGAGGTCATTCTTCAGATCGGCACGCGATTGAATCCTACGGGGACGGCACGGAACAGGTCAAAAGAGACGTCCACTCTTTCCGGCCCTCCGCGATGTGCGCACGATCAGGCTGACCCCAGATTTCTGAATTGCAGGAATGAAGAGAAACTGGCTCTTATTAAGGGACACGGCTGTCGAGGCAACTAGCAGGACACTAGTGTTTCCTGCCTACTCGCGTAAGATTTTGAAGAACCCTTCGATCATCAATATCCAGCTTTGACCTTCGAGGTTTAGAGAGCTTGGAGAAACAACGCGAACCGCAAACTCGCACCGAATCCAAAACGCAGCTCGTTGAGCAGATCAACGGCTGTCTGCATTCGGGCGAGTACTCTCGCGCCCAGGACTTGTTGCGCGGTGCAGCTGCCAACTTCCCCAACGATGCCGAGTTATCTGAACTGGAAAAGCGCGCCCAGGATGGCGTCAAGCGCAAAGCAGAAGCCGACCGTCTGATTACTGAAAGCCAGGAACTGTTCGCGCAGCAGAAGTCCGCTGAAGCGATTCAGTTGCTGCGTAAAGCTTTCGACCTGGATAAGCGCAATTCTCTCGCCCGCGCCATTCTGGCTAATGCGCTGGTGGAGCACGCACAGTCCATTCTGGAAAGCGATTGGCTGGGAGCTGAGACGCTGACCAATCAGGCGCTCGCACTGAATCCCGCGCATCCCACGGCCAAAACAGTTCAGAGCCTGGTTGTGGAGCAGAAAAAAAACAGTTCTGCGGAGGACTGGGTTGCGCAAGCGCGCAAGCTGCAGTCCTCCGGCGATCTGTTCGCAGCCTTGGCGTGGGTCGCAGAAGGATTGGCCGTTCATCTAGACGATCCCAAGTTGCTTCAGGTCCAGGATTCAATCCAGCGCGACCAGGGAGCTCGGCGCCGCCAGGCTCGCCGCGGCGACGTGGAAGACCTGCGTCGCATGGAGCTTGAAATCGACGGGACCACCGATGTTGATGGGAAACAAGCCTTAGCCGCACGCATACAAGCGCTGGCCGCCAAGCATTGGACGGATGGAGAAATCCTGTCCATTGCCAATGGTCTGCTGAACCGGCTGGGGTTGGCTCCGCAGGATGGTTCAACCAAATCGCCGCAGGGCAAAGGCGAGACCGTAATTTTTCACGTGCCGCGCCCCACCGCTTCAAAGCTTTCAGACGCCGAGACTAGCCTGGTCCCGACAAGCCCGATCTCGGCGAGCCCGGCTCCTCCGAGCCCGGCTCAGCCCCCAGCCGAGAAATCTTCGGCCATCATTGTGCCGCCGATCAGAGTCCCGGCGAGCAAAGTCGCGCCGCCGAGCGTTGTGCCGCCGCCAAAAGTCGCGGCCACTACGGCAGAGCCACAACTTCCTCCGCCACAAGCCGCCACCATTCCAACCGCAGCTCCTTCTGCACCGGCCAAAGTCGCACCGCCATCGTCCAGCCCCAAAGAGGGCACGAGGTCGCACGCAGCAATACTGATCCTCGTCTCCTCCGCCGCAATCATCCTGATTGCAGCAACCTTCTTCTTTACAAGACGACATTACGCTTCACCGATCGCGAAAACCCAGTCCACGGCTCCCGCTATTTCTGCCCCGGCAGTATCAGCGCCAGCCGTCTCTGTTCCCAACCCCTCGACTCCGGCCGCTTCCACGCCCTCGCAAGCAACCCCCGAAACATCTGTGCCTGCCACAGCCGTTCCTTCGGACACTGCCAGCAGAAAAATGGCCGATGATCAGCCTTCCACCGACTCGGCTCATGTCGAAGCCGGTCACAATCTGGGAAATCTTCTTGTCGTGACCGGCCAAGACGACGCCAAAGTTTTTCTCAACGGACAACTTCAATCGCAGGTCACGCGCGGTGGTCAGTTGCGCCTTCCGAATCTCGAGCTCAAGGATTACGTCGTACAAGTCTCCAAGAGCGGTTTTCAGGATCCTCCCCAGCAAAAGATCACCATCCGCAAAGGCGAACACGCCAAGTTGATCTTCAATCTCCAACCTCAGCCTCGTGCGAACTCCCAACCTCAGGCTCGCGTGGCCACGCTGACCATCCAGGGCGGTCCCCCTGGAACTGCCGTTCTCGTCGATCAAACTCCCGTCGGCACGATTCAGCCCGATGGCACGTTATCGGTCTCCACGGTCAATCCCGGAGACCATACCGTCGAACTGCGTAAAGATCGATTCAAGCCCAGGCAGCTTATGAAACACTTCACTGCGGGCGGAACAACGTCTCTCGCCGCGGCGGATGTCGCGCTCGAAGCTGCTCCGAGCGAATTGAAAATAAACTTCACGCCGGCTGACGCCACCGTCGCACTTGTGAAAGGGGACCTTTTAAAAATGGTCAGTAGTGGCGTGCCGCTTAATCTTCCCGCCGGCACCTACACTCTGACTGCTCGCACTGCAGAACGGTTCACGCGCACTTCCACGTTCGAAGTCGTTGCCGGTCAATCGAAGACTTTGGATTTATCTCTCTCGCCGAACGGCATGTCGAAGTGGGATGATCCGGGCGCCTGGAAGCATGAGGGAGATTCGTTCATTCGCAAGGGAGGAGACTTCGTTTTATATGGAGCCGCTCCTACCGCGGGTACATTTGTTTTTTCCGCGATGCCCACCAAGGGGCACGTTTTGCAATGGGTGCTGAACTACAGCGACTCAAAAAACTACATCCTCTTCCAATTGGACGACAACAACTTCTCCCGCGCGGTCGTTCGCAACGGTCAGAAAACGGATGAGATCAAAGTTTCTGATAAAGGCGACAAGAAAAGCTTCCGCACAGTTCAAATTCGCGTGACCCCTGCGGAGATCGTCCACCAGATCAAGCACGGGAACAACTGGACCATCTTAGATCACTGGACACAGCCCGGCGCGAACTTAAGCTTGGGCAAGTTCGGCTTCTACGTGCCCGGCAATGACGAAGTCGCGCTCTCCAGTTTCGCGCACTATGCTGACTTGAATATTCGTTAGCTGCTCGCGGCGTCCGCGCCCATGACCGCACTACGGAACAATCTCGAACGCAATCCCACCGAAATTCGAGCCACCGTATTGAGTGATTCCATAGAGGTCGCCAGTCGAGTTGAAAATCACCCCTTGGGGTACATTTCCGTCCGTCCCGTCGAAGTTGAAGTACACACTCTCATTCCATCCACCGCCCGAGGTGGGCGTCATTTTGAAGACGATGCCGTACGCGTTTGAGCCGCCGCCGGAGGTTGTGCCGTAAAGATCCCCTGATTTATCGAAGGTCACTCCGCTGAATTGCGGATAGAGTCCATCTCCCGCCGCGCCGAAACTGTGGAGGATAGTTTCGGTCCATTTGCCCTTGCTGCCTGGAGACAATTCGAATACCGTGCCGTATCCGTAGGTGCCTCCCGCTCCGGTGGTGCTGTACAAGTTTCCCTTCGAGTCGAGCACTAGACCAGCAAAAGGGTTAATCCCGTCAGCTCCATTGCTGGTGAAACTGTGCAGCAATGCTTCGGTATAACCTCCGGAACCGTTGGGGCTGAGCTTGAACACCGTTCCCGAATTGACGGAACCGCCAGCACCGCCAGCGACTGTCGTTCCATAAAGATTCCCCGCTACATCCATGAGCAGCGGTGCAGCTGGATTCTGGCCGTCGCCGGTTCCACCTTTGAAGCTGTACAGAATCTTCTCTGTCCAGCCTCCTCCTGATTTCGGTGAGAGTTCAAACACGGTTCCGCAACCGAACGCCCCGCAGTTTTTTGCGACGCCGCCCTGGTATGTGGTGCCGTAGAGATTTCCCTTTTTGTCGATGATCAATCCAGCTTGGGGCGATCGCCCGTCGGATCCGCCGACGAAGGTATGAATGATTTTCTCCTTCCACGCGCCGCCCGCCTCTGGTGACAACTCATAGACGATGCCGAGCTTGCGGCCTCCGCCCAGCGGCGTGACTCCGTAGAGGTTGCCCGCGCTGTCGATCACGAGCGCTCCTTGGGGTGATTCGCCGTCTCCGGCATTCACATCAAAACTGTGAAGAATCTCCTCCGTCAAACTGCCCGCCTTTAATTCGTACACCGTGCCGTTCGTATAAGTTCCACCCAAAAAGGTGACGCCATACAGATTCCCGACCTTGTCGAAAATCGGAGCGCCATAAGGTTCGCCACCGTCCGATGGTCCATTGAAAGTGTGCAGGACGGTTTCGGTTTGAGCCGTGGCCCGGGGAACTGCATAAGTTGTCATGACCAACATCAGTGTGAATGCGAAGATCGTCGAGAGAGGGAAGCGTTTCGTTGCCATCGATGCTCCATTCCGGCCGGAAGCTGAGGACCTTTTGCAGGCCCCGTTTGCCCGAGTATGAGTAAGGTCCATACGCTGGTCAAGATGAAGGAATTTGCGACCTCAGAGGAAGTCCCGGGTCTGAGCCGCTGAGGCGCCCTCGAAAATCCGAAGTAACGTACACGTTCGTGCAATTGTGTGCTACTGCAGCCAGCCCTACAATGAACACACTCGACGCCCATCCATCGGGTGGAACGAATTTCTGATTTGAACAGGTTTCCGCCGAAAGCTGTGGCCGTGCATAATGATTCCCGACCCTTCATCTGAAATGCCCAGATCCTCCGGATCGAATAGATGGAAAGACTTCATCAAGGCGCAGGCCGCCTGTGCCGCTTTGCTGTGCCTCGGCTTGCTGAGCGGTTGCGGCGCCGGCAGTTTCGCCCCGGGTATTGGTGGAAACCTGAAATCGATCCAAATCACGCCGTCCGGGCCCTCGGTTCCGTTGGGGGAAACCCAACAACTGACCGCGACCGGCTACTACCGTGATGGATCGACCCAGGATATTACTGCCTCAGTCGTCTGGTCTTCCTCCAACAGCAATGTAGTCACGGTTTCGGGTTCCGGGTTGGGTACCAGCCTTTCGACAGGTTCGTCGACCGTCAGTGCCACGTTGTCGAAAGTCACGGGCTCTGCCACGTTCACGGTGACCGACGCAGTTCTCGTCTCGATTGCGATAACCCCAGCTAATCCAAAGGTTTTTCTCGGCACGCTGAATCAGTTCACGGCCACAGGAACATATTCCGATAAAAGCACGAAGGACATTACCGGGAGTGTCACTTGGAGCTCCTCGAACCAGAGCGTGGCGTCGATCAACGGTGGCGGACTCGTCACGGCTCTCGCCCTTGGTTCGCTCACGATCTCGGCAACCTCCAACTCAATCACTGGCAGCACAGCAGTCACCGTCCAGTCTTCTGTCCTGACTTCGATCACGATCTTCCCCGCAAACGGGAGCATAGCAGTTTCGACGACCGAGCAATTTCATGCTCTCGGTAACTATTCCGATGGGTCTGTTCAGAATTTGACCAGGCAGGTCACTTGGGCATCCTCCAACACCGCCGTGTTGCAGATTGTCAGCGGTGGCAATTCGAGAGGGCTGGCTCCGGGAGCCACGACCGTCAGCGCCACACTAGGGACTGTCAGTGGGTCAACCCCATTCACGGTTACGAATGCCACGATCGTGTCCATTACTGTGAGTCCGGCGTCGCAGACTATCGCAGTCGGGACCACGCTCGATTTCAGCGCGCTTGGTCGTTTCAGCGATGGCACCTTTCAGGACATCACGAGCGATGCCACCTGGAGCTCGGACAATACAGCCGTCGCCACAGTCGATGTCAACGCTATCGCTACCGCCGTCAGTCCGGGCACAGCCAACATTATCGCAACCTTTAACGGAGTCACCGGCTCAGCGCCGCTCACTGTCTCGACTGCGACGATCACTTCGATCTCCGTAACCCCGTCTACCGCCGAAATGGCTCCCAATACTATGTTGAGCTGCGTTGCCACCGCTACCCTGAGCGACGGCACGACACAGGTGATCACGGATAACGCTACCTGGAGCTCTTCGGATGCGGCTGTCGCCTCGGTCGACAATGCGGGCAACGTGAGCGCAGTCGCCGGAGGGGGCGCGACGATTTCCGCACAATTTGGTGCCGTCACGGGCACCAGCGCGATCACGGTCAACCAACTGACGGCAATACAGGTTTCACCGTCAACCGCCAGCATACCGGCACAAACCGGCGTCGCTTTCACTGCACTCGGGACGTTTGCAGACGGCAAGACTCAAGACCTCACAGATTTCGCTTTCTGGACGTCGTCGCAGCCTTCGGTCGCGACCATTTTCGCCGGCAATGCCAGCGGGCTCGCGCCTGGAACTTCGACCATTGTTGCAGTCTTTAATGGGCAGGGTGGATCAGCCCAGTTGACCGTCACCGGCGCAAAGGCAAGCTCGATGGTGATATTGCCTCCGGCTGTCGCTATCGAACAAGGGGGTTCCACCAAATTCAGAGCGATGGCCACGTTCAGCGATGGCACGACCATGGACGTTACGCCTTGGGTAACTTGGACATCATCTGAGCCAGGCGTGGCGATTCTGACATCGACGGGCGTCGCAAGAAGCGCCGGTTCTGGAAGCACTGCTGTGACCGCAACCATGAAAGATGTGAGCGGAACCGCTGTCCTGAGCGTTCACTGACATGGCGTTGAAAGATCAAAGGAGTGATTTGCGGCTTCTCATAAAGTTGACCATCCTCTCGGTCGCGCTAGCTACTCATTTATTCGCGCAAGATGACCACAGCGCTCCCGCGCCTGCCGCCGAAATCACTCCGAGTGACATCGCAGTCGGCTACAGCTACCTCAATTTGGGTTTTTCAGGAAAGCCGGCAGTCCACTTGAACGGCGTTGAGGCCAGCGGAATGATCAACTTGAATCCGAGCTGGGCCGCGACTGTGGATGGCAGTTACGTTCGCGCCGGAAGAGATCCCGAGTCCGGACACACCAGCTCTGTTCTGAGTGCCTTCGCAGGTCCGGTCTTTATTGTGGCCCATAGACGAGATATGCGGTTCCTTGCTCGCGCGCTTGCGGGCATGACCTTGGTGGATGGCTCTGTTCCGGTGAACGACGTGTATTTTCGGGGATGGGAGTCCCGCTTTTCCTGGGCCTTTGGAGGCGGAATTGAACGCACCCTGTCCTCATCCTACGCGGTTCGCGTTAATGTCGATTATCTACGCGCGCACTTCATGAGCACGAGTGCCACCGTGCAACCGCAGAACGGAATTCGTTTGGGTGTAAATTTTGTGTTCCGGCTCTCTCCCCGTCGCGGGTCGCACCACATCGACAGCCAGCAGAACTAGCACCTCCATTAACGCAAGTACGTGAGTAGTACTCGGCAAGTGACTCATATCCCGCTCGGCAAGCCACCGCTTGCATGTTCAAAGCACTAACAGTGAGACGGTTTCTGATAGCCGTTGAAGTCGCGAGCGCACTCATCGATCCCGAACGGGCCGATTCTCAATGCGTAAAATCG